>Ga0134127_10001711_pt1 | contig 16186 bp, 14 predicted proteins | sample KB31753_FD_96459 | JGI IMG/M metagenome (GOLD analysis project Ga0134127, IMG submission 96459) | Terrestrial soil microbial communities with excess Nitrogen fertilizer from Kellogg Biological Station, Michigan, USA - KB3-175-3 | ecosystem: Environmental > Terrestrial > Soil > Unclassified ...
ACCGACGCGCACCGGCACATCGCGATCGTGTTCGACCTCGCCGCCGAGTTCGGGGTGGACGTGGACTTCCACACCGACTTCTTCGACGAGCCCCAGCATCTGCACGCCCTGCACATCGCGGAGGAGACGATCCGGCGCGGCTGGCAGGGCCGGGTGGCCCTCGGCCACCTGAGCGAGATGGCCGCGCTGCCCCCCGACGAGCAGGACCGGGTGGCCCGCGTCCTGGCGCGGGCGGGCGTCGCGGTGATCGCGCTGCCCGCGACCGATCTCTACCTGATGGGGCGCAAGGACGTGCGCGCGGTGCGCCGGGGCATCGCGCCGGTCAAGCGGCTGCTCGCGGCCGGCGTGACGGTGGCCGCAGCGACCAACAACGTGCGCAACGCCTTCACCCCGCTCGGCACCGCGGGGCTTCCCCTGATGGGCTACCTGCTGGGCGTGGCCGGGCACCTGGGCGCCGACCCGGAGCTGCGCCAGGTGCTCGACACGCTGACCACGCATCCGGCACGCATCCTGCGCCTGCCCGACTACGGCCTGACGGTGGGCGCCCGGGCGGACCTGGCGATCTGGGAAGCCGAGCGGGTCGAGGACGTCATCGCGGCGCTGGCGCCGTGCCGGATGGCGGTCAAGGCCGGGCGGGTGTCCGTCGAGCACGCACGGTCGGTGACGGAGCCGTGGCGCTCCTTGACCCTCGGCCCGGGAAAGACTACGGTGCCCTAGGTCCCGGGTGGTGTGGGAACGAGGGCCCCTCGACATGCAGTGTCTCCAGTGTCACGCAGACAACCAGGTCCAATCGAAGTTCTGCGCCGAGTGCGGCGCGGCGCTCGCTCCGTCCTGCCGCCGCTGCGCCAGCCCGCTGCCCCCGACCGCCCGCTTTTGTCCCGAGTGCGCGGAGCCCACCCTGGCGCGATCGCCCGAGGACGCCCGCTTCGGCCCGCCCACCGCCTACACGCCGCGGCACCTGGCCGAGCGCATGCTGAGCGTCCGCGAGTCCCTGGAGGGCGAGCGCAAGCAGGTCACGGTGCTGTTCGCCGATCTCAAGAGCTCGCTCGAGATGCTCGCCGCGCGCGACCCGGAGGAGGCGCGCCAGATTCTCGATCCGGTCATCGAGTCGATGATGGAGGCGGTCCATCACTACGAGGGCACCGTCAACCAGGTGATGGGCGACGGGATCATGGCGCTGTTCGGGGCGCCGCTCGCGCTGGAGGACCATGCGACCAACGCCTGCTACGCGGCCCTCCGCATGCAGGAGTCGGTGCGTCGGCTCGTGGCGCGGCCTGCGGTGCCGATCCAGATCCGGGTCGGGATCAACTCGGGCGAGGTCGTCGTCCGGGCCATCGGCAGCGACCTGCGCATGGACTACAGCGCGGTCGGGCAGACCACGCACCTCGCCCATCGCATGGAGCAGCTCGCCCCGCCGGGCACCACCTTCCTCACCCGCGAAACCTTGCAGCTCGTCCAGGGCCACGTCTCGGTGCGGCCGACCGGCCCGGTGCCGGTGAAGGGCCTATCGACCCCCCTCGACGTCTTCGAGCTCGTGGGCCCGGGGCAGGCCCGGTCGCGGTTACAGGTCTCGGCCCTGCGCGGGCTGACCCGCTTCGTGGGGCGAGAGAGCGAGCTGGCGGTGCTGCGGCGCGCCGCGGAGCCGGCGGACGCCGGCCACGGCCAGGTCCTCTGCGTCATCGGCGAGCCGGGCATCGGCAAGTCGCGCCTCGTGCACGAGTTCGTCCACGGCCACCTGCCGCCGACCTGGCGGGTGATCGAGGCGGCCACCGCGTCCTACGGGCGCTCCACGCCCTACCTGCCGATCGTCAGCCTCCTGCGCGACTACTTCCAGATCGAGGACGGAGACGACGAGGGCAAGATCATCGACAAGGTCAGCTCCCGGCTGCTCGCCTTCGAGGATCCGCTGGCCGCGGGGATCCCGGTCGTGCTCTCGCTCCTGGACGCGCCCACGACCGACGAGGCGTGGGAGACCCTCGACCCGGTCCAGCGCCGGCGGCGCATCCTCGACTTCCTCCGGCGGCTCATCGTGCGGGAGAGCCAGCTCCAGCCGGTCTGTCTCGTCGTCGAGGACCTGCACTGGATCGACTCGGAGACCCATTCGCTGCTCGACCGGCTGATCGACGGGCTGCCCACCGCCCGCATCCTGTGCCTGATGAGCGCGCGGCCGGAGTTCGAGCACGCCTGGGGGAACAAGAGCTACTACACCCAGATCTCGCTCGATCCCCTCACGCCGGGTCTCGCGCGCGCGTTCCTCGACGGCCTGCTGGGCGGCGACGGCGATCTGGCGCCGTTGAAGGCGCACCTGATCGAGCGCACCGAGGGCAACCCCTTCTTTCTCGAGGAGAGCGTCTGGCACCTGGTCGAGGCGAGCGCGCTCGTCGGCGAGCGCGGCGGCTACCGGCTGGGGCGGCCGGTCCGCGAGGCCCAGATCCCGGCGACCATCCACGCGGTGCTCGCGGCCCGCATCGACCGGCTCCCCCTGAACGAGCGCCGGCTGCTCCAGGCGGCGGCGGTCATCGGCAAGGACATCCCGCTCGCGCTGCTGGCCGCGATCAGCGACCTCGAGGAGGAGCCGCTCCGGCAGGGCCTCCGCCGCCTGCAGGCCGCCGAGCTGCTCTACGAGGTCACCCTGTTTCCCTCGCCCGAGTACACGTTCAAGCACGCGCTCACCCTCGAGGTCGCCGCGGCCAGCCTCCTGCGCGAGCGGCGGCGCGTCCTCGACGCCCGCATCGTGGAATTCCTCGAGCGGCCGGGGGAGCGCACCGCGGACCACATCGACCGGCTCGCGCGCCACGCGGTCCGGGCCGAGCTCTGGGCGAAGGCGCTCGACTACTGCCGCCAGGCGGGGGCCCGCGCGTTCGCGCGGTCGGCGCACCGGGCCGCGGTGGAGTGGTTCGAGCAGGCGCTGGCCACCCTCCAGCACCTGCCGGAGACGCCGGAGAGCATCGCCGCCGCGGTCGACCTCCGGCTCGATCTGCGCTACTCGCTGAGCCCGCTCGGCGAGTTCTCGGCGATGCAGAGCCACCTCCAGGAGGCGGAGCGGCTCGCGACCGCGGCGGGCGACCGCCGGCGCCTCGGCCTGGTGTCCGCGTTCCTCACCAACTTCCACACCGTGATGATCGACCTCGATCTCGCCACCGACTACGGCCGGCGCGCGGTGGCGATCGGCGACGACATCGGCGACCTGCCGGTCCAGGTGCTGGCCAACACCTTCCTGGGGCTCGCCCGGTTCGGGCTGGGCGACTACGGCCAGGCGATGGAGCTGGCGCGCCGCAACGTGGGACGGCTCGAAGGGGATCTCGTGCGCGAGCGCTTCGGCATGGCCATGCTGCCCGCCGTCTACTCGCGCACCGTGCTCGTGTGGTGCCTGGCCGAGCGGGGCGAGTTCGACGAGGGCATCGCGGTCGGCACCGACGCGATCCACATCGCCGAGGCCGCCGAGCACCCGTTCAGCATCGTGTTCGCGCGGCTCGGACTCGGCACGCTCCTCTTGCGCCGGGGCGACCACCCGGGGGCGATCGGCGAGCTCGAGGCCGGCCTCGCGGTGTGCCGCAGCGCCGAGACCCGGGGCGGCTTCCTCAACGTGGCCGCGGCGCTCATCTCCAGCTACGTGCTGGCGGGCCGGACGGACGATGCCCACCGGCTGCTCCAGGAGGCGGTGGACCACGCGGTGGCCATGGGCGACCCCTTCGGCCACTGGCTGCGCACCGGCGGCCTCGCCGAGATCCACCTCGCCTCCGGCCGGGCCGCCGATGCGCTGCCCCTGGCCCGCCGCGGGCACCAGCTCACCCAGTTCGTGAGGAGCCGGGGCGTCGAGGCCTGGGCCCTGCGGCTGGTCGGCGAGGTGGAGGCGAGCCAGGCGTCCCCGCTCGTCACCGCGGCCCAGGCCACGTACCGGCAGGCGCTCGCGCGGGCCGAGGAGCTGGGGATGCGTCCGCTCCAGGGACGGTGCCGGCTCGGGCTCGGGCTCGTCCACCGGACCGCCGGGCGCCCGGAGGAGGCGGAGGCCGAGCTCCGGGCCGCGGCCGAGACGTTTCGGACGCTGGCGATGCCGTACTGGCTCGCGCGGGCGGAGGCCGAGCTCATCACGCGCCCGTCCCGCTGACCGTCTTGCGGTGTCCCCCGTCGCGTGATAGCGTCCCCGCCGAGTAGCTTCTCTCCCCCGCACGTCCAGCAAGGAGGTTCACGCGATGACGGGCAATATCCGGGGCGGCCAGGCGAAGCTGATCATCAAGAAGAAGACCGTCAACTTCCCGCCCCAGAAGATCGAGAAGGAGAGTGAGCTCGACGCGCAGACGCCAAAGCCCGACCACGCGATCCAGCTCAAGCTGGGGCTCCGCATCAAGCAGGCGCAGCAGATCGAGGCGCTCGAGCTGCGTCCGGCCGGCGGCGGCCTCATGGCGGTCCATCCCCAGGCCCCGAACGATCCCATCGCCCAGGACCTGGCCGCCACGCTCGGGCTGGCCGCCGACGAGAAGTGGGCGACCTTCCTCGCGGACTACGATCCCGCGTTCGGCACCAAGTTCAACTCGACGCTGCGGGTGAGCCCCTTCTCCGTCCACGACAACGGCTTCCAGGTCGTGACGGTGGCGTTCACCCACGCCAACCGGACGTTCGCGAACGACAACTACCTCTTCGGGCTCAGCATCCTGCCCGGCAAGAACAACGCGGCGCTCCAGCTCATGCTCGGCGGCTCGGAGCAGTCCGCGAAGAAGCCGGCGAAGAAACCCGCCAAGAAGGCGAAGACCTCGAAGAAGGCCAAGGCGGTGCGGAAGCCGAAGAAGGCGAAGGGCCCGAAGCGACGCCGCCGTTAGACCCGCAAGTCCCGCTCCACCGGGCCGGCCGCGTCACGCGGGATCCCGTCTCGGGTGCTCTCCGGAGCTGGTTCGACCCGGGCGTCGCCCCGCTGGTGTCCGGGCCGTTCGCCCCGCGCGAGCTCGCGCGGCAAGTCTGTGAGCGCAGCGCCGGGCTGTTCAACTGGCCCTCGGGCCTTCCCGACCTCCGCGACGCCGGGCTCGTCGAGACCCCCCACGCCTGGTCGGCCCGCATGATCCAGGAGTTCAAGGGCCTCCCGGTCGACGCGAGCGAGGTCGTCGTGAACATCACGAGCGACGGCCGCGTCCAGTCCGTGTACAACCAGTACCATTACGACGTCCCGCCCGATCTCGATCCGGCGCGGATCCGCATCGGCCCGGTCGAGGCCCGGCGACTGGTGGCCCGCCTCGCCTCCGCATTCGCCGATCGGGAGATCGGCCCGCCGGGGCTGATCGTGCACCGCTACGCGCCGCGCGCGCCCAAGCATCCGCCCCCGCGGGGCCGCCCCGCGCGGCGCCGGCGGCCCAGCGCGCGGACCCGGCTCCGCCTGGCCGTGAAGACCGCGCTCGCGGCCGGGCGGCGTCGGGCGGGCCGGCCGCGCGTGGGCACGCACGTGCTGGCCTGGGACGTGAGGCTCACGACCCGCCGGCCCCCCCAGAGCTGGCGGTTCCTGGTGGACGCAATGTCCGGGGCGCTGCTCGAGGCGCGCGACCTCGCCGCCTACGCGCGGCCGCGGGGCAAGGTGTTCGATCCGAATCCCATCGTGACCGCCGGCGACATGACCCTGTCCTCCCAAACCGCGGCCGCGAAGCTGAATGCGCAGCGGGTCGGGGTGGACCTGGAGCGGCTGGATCCGCCCGCCGACGGACGCCTGCGGCTCGACGGGGCGTGGGTACACATCGTCAACATGAACGATCCGAACCCGATCGAGCCGAGCAGCGCGAGCGGAAGCTTTTCCTTCAGCAGCACCAGTTCGAGCTTCCTCGACGTGATGGTCTACTTCCACATCGATCGCTTCCAGCAGTACATCCAGACCGACCTCGCGCTGCCCGGGATGGGCAACTCCTCGGTGGCGGTGGACCCCCAGCTCAGCACCAGCGATGGCTCCAACACCACCGGCTCCGGGATCGGGTTCGCGGAGGACGCCCTCCCGGATGCCTCCGACGCGATGATCATCCTCCACGAGTATGGCCACTTCCTGCAGAACAGCGTGCTGGAGGACTCGGCGGACGGCAACTTCCCGAGCGGGGTGAGCGAGGGCTTCGCGGACTTCCTCGCCGCGGTCTACTACGACGACAAGCACGCCAAGCCGGAGAAGACGCGCGGGATCATGTTCTCGTGGAATGCCAACCCCGTGGACCGGGGCGGGGGCCGGCGCTACGACATGAAGGTAGCGAACGCGGCGGCATGGACCCTGCTCGGCGGCTACGACAAGGGCGCGCTCTGGTGCTCCACCACGTTCGAGCTCTACCGCAAGCTCGGCGGCGATTCCGCCGACGCGGACCGGAAGACCGCCGCCCGCGACCTCTCGATCCGGCTGCACCTGCTCGGCTACGCGAACGTGCCGAAGGTGGACGCGAGCATCATGGAGATGGCGCAGGCGATGGAGACCGCCGACTGGAACCTGGGCGGATGGCGGTATCCGAACGGCCTGCACGGCAAGGTGATCAAGGAGGTCTTCGCCCGACGGTTCGTCGAGGGCTACGCGGCGCCCTCGGTGGACGTCTACGTCGACGACGGCCGGGGCGGTGGGTACGGCGCGGCGGACGGCGACGACGATGACTTCGAGAAGGCGCTGTGGAAGGAGCGCCACGACGACGCCCCCGACGTCTGGGTGCGGACGGTGGCGACGCCCGGCACGCCCGCGGACCACGCGGGCCAGGTGCCCGCGGAGGTGCCCGCGTTCCTGTTCACCCGGATCAAGAACCGCGGCACCGCCGCCTCCGGGCCGATCACGGTGCGGGCGTTCCGGAGCGGGCCGGGGAGCGCGCGCCGCTGGCCTACGGACTGGACGGAGCTGCCGGCGCCGTCCGGCCCGATGCCCGCCACCGTCGCGGCCGGGAGCGGCGCGGGCGCGATCGTGGGCCCGTTTCCCTGGACCCCGGCGGAGCCGGGCAAGCACGCCCTGCTGATCGTGGCGGAGAGCGGGGAGGACAAGGCGGTGACCCAGGGTCTGCCCGCGGGCGCCCAGGTGGGCTGGATGGACCTGGTGCCCTTCGACAACAACCTGGCGGTGCGCGAGGTGCAGGCTAGGCGGGCGTGATGACGGTCTTCGCGCCGCGCCCGGCGGTGGCGTGCGCGAAGGCCTCCTCGATACGCTCGAGCGGGAACCGGGCGCCGATCAGGCGCTTCACGCCGAGCTTCGGAAGCAGCGCGAGCGCCCGCCGGAAGGCGGTGCCGCGGCCGTAGGCGCCGTGGATGCGGATCTCACGGAAGTGGATGTCGAAGAGATCCATCGGCAGGCGGCTGCCCTTGGGATTGACCCCCACGAGCTGCAGCACGCCGGTCGGCTTCACCATCGCGAAGGCCTCCCCGACCAGCTCCGGCTTGCCCACCGCCTCGCAGACCACCTCCGCGCCGCGGCCGCCGGTCAGCGCCATCACCCGGTCGTGCAGGCTCTCGCGGGTCGGATCGACCACGACGCGCGCGCCGAGCTTGCTCGCGATCTGCCGCCGCTCCTCGAGCGGATCCGACAGGACGAGCCGCGCGGCGCCCCGCCGGCGGGCGATCGCCATGGTGAGGAGCCCCATGATGCCTCCGCCCATCACCACCACCGTCGCGTTGCGGGGCATCGTGAACATCTCGAGCCCGGACAGGCAGCAGGACGCGGGCTCGGCCAGCGCGGCGGTGACCGGATCGAGCCCCTTCGGCAGCGGGTGCACGCAATCGAGCGGCAGCGCGGCGCGCTCGGCGAAGCCGCCCACCCGGGTGGCCTTGGCGCACTGGCTGATGCGGCCGTTCCGGCAGTGCAGGCACGTGCCACACCCGAAGCTCGGCTCGCAGGCGACGGCGCGGCCCACGAGCCGGCGGCTGACCCCGCGACCGACCTCGCGCACCACTCCCGAGTACTCGTGGCCCATGATCATGGGCGGCGTCCACGGGAAGAGGCCCTGGGTCGCGTGCACGTCGGTGCCGCAGATGCCGGCCGCGGTGACGTCCACCACCACCTGCCCCGGTCCCGCGACGGGATCGGGCGCCTCGTCGAGGGTGAAGCGGGTGCCTCCGCGCCAGGTCGCGACCTTCACGGGCGGGTGGCGGCCGCGGCGGCGTGCTTCGAGAACTGCGGCATCACCTGCGTGGCCAGGAGCTCCATCGAGCGGCGCCACAGGGCGGGCTGGTCCCAGTCGTGCCCGCCCATCAGGAGCGTGCCGAAGGGGCCGGTCTCCTCGCGCAGGGCCACGAGCTGCTCGACCACCCGCTTGGGGCTGCCCGCGATGACGAGGGCGCGCTTGATCATGTCCTCGGTCACGTCCTCGTCGGGAATGAGGAGGTCGGGCTTGAGCATGAAGAGGGCCTTGCGCCCCTTCGAGAAGCTGTGATGGAAGAAGTGGTAGTAGAAGGAGAGCCCGCTGTCGGGATCGGCCAGGTACTCCTCGGCCTGCGCGTCGCTCTCGGTGACGAGCACGCTCCGCGACACGCGCCAGATGCTCGGATCCGGCCGGCGCCCCGCCCGCTCGCAGCCCTCGACGTACTTCTCCCAGTGCCCGCGCAGATAGCGGCGGTGGAAGAACTGGCCGGAGATCGGGATCCAGCCGCGCTCGCCCGCGGTGATCGCGCTGCTGGAGTTGGGGGTGAGCAGGGAGAGCGCGATGGGCGGGTGCGGCCGTTGATAGGGCCGCGGCACGGTGCCGACCTTGAACTCGGGCCAGATCCCGTTCTTGAGCGAGATCTTCCAGAATCGGCCGTCGATCTCGTAGGGCGGGTCCTGGGCCCAGAGCTTGAGCACGGTTTCGATGGACTCGATGACCATCTGCGGGCGCAGCTCGGCCTGGCCCACGTCGAACATCTCGAGATCGCTCACGAGGCCGCCGGGCCCGATGCCCATGATGAAGCGGCCCTTGCAGAGCTGGTCGAACATGGCCGCGTGGGCGGCCACCGTCGCGGGATGGAGCTGGGGCAGGTTGATGACCCCGGTGCCGAAGCGGATCTGGGTGGTGCGGGAAATCAGGGTGGCGAAGAAGATGAGGGGCGAGGTGATGCGCTCGCTCCACGACGAGAAGTGCTCGCCCACGAAGGCCTCGGTGAAGCCAAGCCGGTCGGCCAGGACGATCGCCTCCTGATCCTCCTCGAGGATGGTGGCGTAGTCCCGATCCGGATGATGGAACGGCATGGTGAACATGCCGAGCTTGACCGTCATCGAGGCCTCCGTGGGCGCACGAACGTGTGTCCGGCTACTTCTTGGCGCCCAGCTTCGTCTCCAGCAGGAGCTTGACCTCGGCGGCCGCGGCGCGCCAGAGCGCCCCGCCCGGCTTGTCGTACTCGGCCTGGACCTGAGCGCGGAACTCGTTCATCGCCGCGTCCTGCTGCTCCTTGGACGCGCCCTGCGGCACCGCCCCGAGGGTCCGGCCACGGATGCCCGCGGTCACGGTGGTGGCGCCGTGCGCGCGCTCGAGCCAGCGGCCGATCTCGTTCCAGTCCTTGTCGAAGAAGACGACCACCGGAATGGACTGGTAGCCGTTGTTGAGGAAGGTGTCGCGCAGGTCCGCGTTCTGATCGCGGAGGAACACCCGCAGCTCGGCGCCCGGCATCGCCTCGACGATGTGGGCGATCAGGGGCGAGTTGCGGTGGACGTCGCCGCACCAGTTCTCCGCGAGCATCACCACGTACTTGACCCCGCTGACGCCGGCGAAGAACTTGCGCTCCTCGTCGGTCAGCTTGGAGTTGGCGTAGTTCGCCTCGGTCTTGGCCCGGGTGTCGCCCATCTGGGCCATGTAGTCCTTCCAGGTCTGGCCGGTGTTGAAGCGCTTCTCATCGAGGGGAATTCTGAGCTGAGCCATGTCGTCGTCCTCGCTTCGGTGTGAGGTTATGGGGCCTTGCTGCTACGGTCTCGCTGCTACGGTTTACTGCCTTGCTGCTACCGTTTACTGCTGAAGCCTTTCACTGCCTTTCTTATGGTCGCCTCGCCTTTGGCTGCGGCTCCCCCTTCCATTGGCACGAGGAGCATCACCTCGGCCCCGTCGCGGAGCGGGGTATCTCGCTCGGCCAGCTCGCCGTCCACCGCCGCGGTGAGATCGGTCGCCGCGCCGATGCCGATCACGGCGAGCAGATCCCCCAGGGTGGCGCCCGCGGCGAGGGTGTGGCGCTGCGGTCCGTCGGCGCTTCCGGGCAGGAGCCGGCGTAGACCCGCGGAAAGGATGACCGACACGCCGATCGTGCGGGCCTCGGTGCGCGCTGCGTCGTGAAGCCGGCTCATGGGGTGACCAGGGCGGAGTATACTACGCGGCGAATGAGCCGGCGGGAATGGTTCACGCACTTCTTCGACGCCCGCTACGTCGCGGCGCTGCGCGAAGAGAAACCCCTCCAGCAGACCCGTCTCGAAGTGGAGTTCGCGCTCCGCTGCCTGGGCCCGCCCGAGGGCGCGCGGATCCTCGACGTGCCCTGCGGCTACGGCCGGCACGCGTCGCTGCTGGCGCGACGCGGCTTCCGCGTGGTCGGCGTGGATCTCTCGCGCGCGATGCTCGCGGAGGCCCGCGGTCGCTTCGCCGAGGGCCCGCGCCTCCGCTTCCGGCGGGGCGACATGCGCCGCCTCGCGTTCCGGGACGAATTCGACGCGGTGATCAACCTCTACACGAGCTTCGGCTACTTCACGCCCGCGCAGAACGTGGCCACCCTGCGCCGGATGGCGCGCGCGCTCCGGCCGGGCGGCCGGCTCCTGGTGGACCATCGCGACCCGGTCTACGACGCGGACCTGCCGCGCCGGCTCTGGTACCGGACCGGGCGGAAGCGATTCGTGCTCGAGGAGCGGCACTTCGATCGCCGCACCCGGATGACCGACAGCACCCAGCTCATCGTCACCAGCGGGCGGCGGTGGATCGTGCAGAAGACCCTGCGCTTCCAGGAGTTCTCCCTTCCCCAGTGGCGGCGGATGCTCCGCTCCGTCGGGCTGCGATTCCTCCGCGCCTACTCCGGCTACGACGGCCGGCCGTACCGCGCGGGCGCGACGGGCCGCCTCATCGTGATGGCGGAAAAGTGAGGATCGAACATGGCGACTCGTGATTCCGGCGGCCGGCTCATGATGGCCGGGCTGATCATCGCGTTCATTGGCCTGTGCATCGTGCTGGTCCAGGTGCTCCAGGTGCCGCGCTACTGGGTTCCCCTGATGGTCGGCGTCGGGATCTTTCTGGTGGGACTAGTGAGGTGGCTCACCACGCGCAATCCGTGAACGCTCCGCCTTGACAGGCCGCGCCTCGCGGCGTAGCATACGACCACATCACGATTCACTCCTTTAAGCAGGCCCTGCGAGGCCGGCAAGGAGAGATCAGTCATGCGGCATCCGAAGAGCATCTGCAGTCCCCCGCCCCGGCCGGGGCATTTTTTTTGCCCGGGAGCGGCCGCGTGAGCTCCCGCGAGAAGGCGCAGGTCCTCGACGAGACCGGGCTCGATCGCGCGCTCACCCGGATCGCTCACGAGATCGTCGAGCAGGCGGGCGGCGGACATCACATCGCCCTCGTCGGCATCAAGACCCGCGGGGTGACCCTCGCCGAGCGGATCGGGGCCAAGATCGCGGCGATCGAGGGCACCAAGCCGTCGGTGGGCGCGCTCGACATCACGCTCTACCGCGACGACCTCGGCCTCAAGGCCGAGCAGCCGGTCGTCCGCAGCACCGAGATCAGCTTCCCGATCAAGGGACGCACGGTGGTGCTGGTGGACGACGTGCTCTTCACCGGACGCACCATCCGGGCCGCGATGGACGCCCTCATGGACCTCGGGCGCCCGCACATCATCCGCCTGGCCGTCCTGGTGGACCGCGGCCACCGCGAGCTGCCCATCCGGCCCGACTACATCGGCAAGAACCTGCCCACGAGCCGCCGGGAGACGGTGGCCGTGCTGCTCCGCGAGCACGACGGCGAGGACCGCGTCGTCATCCTAGAGGAGTGAGGCGATGAGCTGGAAGCGCAAGGATCTGCTCGGCATGCAGGACCTGGACGCGGCCGAGATCATCGGCGTGCTCGACACCGCGACCTCCATGAAGGAGATCGCGGCCCGCGAGATCAAGAAGGTCCCGACGCTCCGGGGCAAGACGGTGGTGAATCTCTTCTACGAGTCGTCCACCCGCACCCGCACCTCGTTCGAGATCGCGGGCAAGTGGCTCTCCGCCGACGTGATCAACTTCTCCGCCTCCGGCTCGAGCGCGGACAAGGGCGAGAGCCTGCTCGACACCGCGCGCAACATCGAGGCGATGAGCCCCGACGTGGTGGTGGTGCGCCACAAGGCCTCTGGCGCCCCCGCCCTCCTGGCCCGGCACCTGCGCTGCGGGGTGGTCAACGCGGGGGACGGGGCCCACGAGCACCCGACCCAGGCCCTGCTCGATCTCATGACGATCCGGGAGAAGAAGGGGCATCTCGAAGGGCTCAACGTCACGATCGTGGGGGACATCACCCACAGTCGGGTCGCGCGCTCCGACATCTACGGGATGCGGAAGATGGGGATCACGGTGACGGTGGCGGGCCCGCCCACCCTGATCCCGGCCCAGTGCCAGGAGCTGGGAGTGAAGGTCAGCCACCGCCTGGAGGAAGCGATCGCCCACGCCGACGTGATCATGATGCTGCGCCTGCAGCACGAGCGGATGCAGGGCGGCTTCATCCCCTCCCTCCGCGAGTACTCGCGGGTGTGGGGCCTCACGCTGGCCAAGCTCGAGCACTGCCGGCCCGACGTGCTGATCATGCACCCGGGGCCGGTGAATCGCGGCGTCGAGCTCGCTCCCGAGGTGGCGGACAGCGCCTACTCGGTCATCCTCGACCAGGTCTCCAACGGGGTGGCGGTGCGCATGGCGGTGCTCTACCTGCTGGCCGGGAGCAAGGGCGCATGAACCTGCTGATCAAGGGCGGGCGGGTGGTGGATCCGGCCGGGGGGACCGACGCGGTCCAGGATGTCTGGATCGCCGACGGCCGCATCCACAAGATCGGGCGCGGCCTGAAGCCTCCCGCGGGCGCCGAGGCGGTGGACGCGACCGGCAAGGTGGTGTGCCCGGGCTTCATCGACATGCACGTGCACCTCCGCGAGCCCGGGTTCGAGTACAAGGAGACCATCGCGAGCGGCACGCGGGCCGCCGCCGCGGGCGGCTTCACCGCGGTCGCCTGCATGGCCAATACCTTCCCGGTCAACGACAACCGCGCGGTCACCGACTACATCCTGGCCCGCGCGAAGGTCGAGGGCGTGGTGCGGGTGTACCCCATCGGGGCGGTGACTCGCAATCTCGAGGGCAAGCAGCTCGCGGAGCTCGCCGAGCAGGCCGAGGCCGGTTGCGTCGCCTTCTCCGACGACGGCAAGTGCATCATGAACGCGGAGCTCTACCGCCGGGCGATGGAGTACGCGCTGCCCTTCGGCCTACCGGTCATCAGCCACGCCGAGGACTGCGAGCTCGCGCACCGCGGGGCCATGCACGAGGGGTTCGTCTCCACCGAGCTGGGCCTCGACGGTCAGCCCGCGGCCGCCGAGGACGTGATGGTGGCGCGCGACATCATCCTCGCCGAGCTGACCGGGGCGCACCTGCACATCGCGCACATCTCCACCGCGGGGGCGGTGCGGCTCGTGCGCGACGCCAAGGCGCGCGGGGTCCGGGTGACCGCGGAGGTGACCCCGCATCACCTGCTCCTCACCGACGAGGTGGTGCGCAGCTACGACTCCAGCTGCAAGATGGCGCCCCCGCTCCGGGGCAAGCGCGACGTCGAGGCGTGCCTGGAAGCGCTCGTGGACGGCACCATCGACTGCGTGGCGACCGATCACGCGCCGCACGCGGTCTCCGAGAAGGAAGGCGAGTTCGCGGAGGCCGCCAACGGCATCGTGGGCCTCGAGACCGCGGTGCCGCTGCTGCTCGACCGGCTCGTGCGCCCCGGCGTGATGGATCTCCCGACCTTCGTGGCCCGGCTCAGCGTCGGGCCGGCCCGGCTCCTGAACCTGCCGGGCGGCAGCCTCGCCCCCGGGGCCGCCGCCGACATCACGATCCTCGACCTCGAGCGGACGTGGACGGTGGATCCGGCGACCTTCCGCTCGCGCGGTCGGAGCACGCCGTTCGCGGGGCTCACCGGCGCGGGGGCGCCGTGGATGACCCTCGTCGGCGGGGTCAAGGTGGCGTCGTGACGCGGCGGGCCCTGCTCGCGCTCGCGGACGGCCGCGTCTTTCGCGGGGAAGCCCTGGGCGCGCCGGGCGAGAGCCACGGCGAGGTCGTGTTCAACACGTCCATGACCGGCTACCAGGAGATCCTCACCGACCCGTCCTACCGGGGACAGGTGGTCTGCATGACCTATCCCCTGATCGGCAACTACGGCATCAACCCGGAAGACGTCGAGTCGCGGCGGCCCTGGCTGGCCGGCTTCATCGTGAAGGAGGCCTGCCCGTTTCCCTCGAGCTGGCGCTCGCGGGTACCGCTCGACACCTACCTGCGCGAGCATCAGATCGTCGGCATCCAGGGCATCGACACGCGCGCCCTCACCCGGCACCTGCGCGATCACGGCGCCCAGGAGGGCATCATCTCCACCGAGGAGCCCGACGCGACCCGGCTCGCGGAGCGGGCGCGCGAGCTGCCCGGCCTGCTCGGCCGCGACCTGGTCACCGAGGTGAGCGTGGCGCAGCCCCACGGCTGGGACGAGGCGCCGTGGGATCTGGCGCGCGGCTACACCACGCCGCCCGCTTCCCGGTTCAAGGTCATCGCCTTCGACTCCGGGATCAAGCAGAACATCCTGCGCTGCCTCACCGGGCTCGGCTGCCAGGTCGAGGTGATGCCCGCGAACACGAGCGCGGCCGCGGTGCTCGAGCGGAAGCCGGACGGCATCTTCCTCTCCAACGGCCCGGGGGATCCCGAGGCGGTGCCGTATCTCATCGAGACGGTCCGCGCGCTCGTCGGCAAGACCCCGATCTTCGGCATCTGCCTCGGCAACCAGATCCTCGGGCTCGCGCTCGGGGGCAGCACCTACAAGCTCAAGTTCGGCCATCACGGGGGCAACCACCCGGTCAAGGACCTCGAGACCGGCCGGGTGGAGATCACCGCGCAGAACCACGGGTTCGCGGTCGACCCGCGGTCGTTCGAGAAGCTCGGGCTGGTGGAGACGCACGTCAACCTCAACGACGGCACCTCGGAGGGGATGCGGCATCGCGAGCTGCCGATCTTCTCGGTGCAGTACCACCCGGAGGCCTCGCCGGGCCCGCACGACTCGCACTATCTGTTCCGTCGCTTCGCTGACCTCATGACGAATGGAGGGTGAACCGATGCCCAAGTACCTCATCGCCTACCGCAAGACCGAGGAATCGGGCCAGAAGCCGGACTGGGCGGTCTTCACGACCGACAGCGAGCTGAGCCTCGAGGCGCACGCGGTGAAGGAGCGCGTCGAGAAGCGGATGAGCGTGCTCGGCGAGAAGCTGTGGGGCAACGGGGAGGCCACCTGGATCGGCAACGGCCGCCTCGACGATGTGCTCTACCGGCGCGACGAGGCCACCCCCGAGACGTCCATCGTCTACGGCCTGATCGACGCCTAGGAGCCCGCGTGCCGAAGCGCACCGACATCCGCAAGATCCTCCTCATCGGCTCGGGGCCGATCGTGATCGGCCAGGCCTGCGAATTCGACTACTCGGGCACCCAGGCCTGCAAGGCCCTGCGCGAGGAGGGGTTCGAGGTCGTGCTGGTGAACAGCAATCCGGCCACCATCATGACCGATCCGGAGATGGCGGACCGCACCTACATCGAGCCGCTCACCCCCGAGTACGTGGCCAAGGTCATCGCGCGTGAGCGGCCCGACGCGATGCTGCCCACCGTGGGCGGGCAGACCGGCCTCAACCTCGCGGTGGCTCTCGCGGAGGACGGCACGCTGGACCGCTACGGGGTCGAGCTGATCGGGGCCAAGCTGCCCGCGATCAAGACCGCGGAGGACCGCAATCTCTTCGGGGCCGCGATGGAGCGCATCGGGCTCGCGATGCCCAAGGGCTTCTACGCGTCGAGCCCGGAGGACGCGCTCGCGGGCATGCGGCAGCGGCGCATGCAGTTTCCGCTGATCATCCGCCCGTCGTTCACCCTGGGCGGCACCGGCGGCTCGGTCGCCTACCATCCGGAGGAGCTCGAGGCGTCGATCAAGTGGGGGCTCCAGCAGAGCCCGCTCCAGCAGGTGCTGGTCGAGGAGTCGGTGATCGGCTGGAAGGAGTTCGAGCTCGAGGTGAT
>Ga0134127_10001712_pt1 | contig 16185 bp, 15 predicted proteins | sample KB31753_FD_96459 | JGI IMG/M metagenome (GOLD analysis project Ga0134127, IMG submission 96459) | Terrestrial soil microbial communities with excess Nitrogen fertilizer from Kellogg Biological Station, Michigan, USA - KB3-175-3 | ecosystem: Environmental > Terrestrial > Soil > Unclassified ...
CACTCGATCACCTTGGGCACCAGGTAAAGACCCGCCTCCACGGAGGCTGCATTGGCCTGGTAGGCCTCGCGGCGGTCCGTTTCCGTGACGGAGTCCTCACGAAGCACCTGCACCTGGCCCTCGAGCGGGTGCGCCATCGGCACGACGTCGTCGGTCGGCGCGCCAGAGAGTTGCTCCACGAACGCGAGGATCGCGGAGAGGCTGCCGACGTAGACCGGCATCTGCGCCTCCGTGATCTGAAGACGGGCGAGATGCGCGATCTTTTCGACGTCGCGGCGGGTCAGCGTCATGTGCGCACCACAGCGGGAAAATAGGGAAAAACTTGACGGAAATCATACATGTCGGCTTGTGGAAAGTCGCGCCCGCGGCTAGACTCGCGGCGCTCAATTCACAGAGCGACGCGGTCTTTCCACCCATGTTCAAGAGCCTCCGGGGTTACTTCTCCAGTGACATCTCGATCGACCTCGGTACGGCGAACACGCTCATCTATGTCCGCGGTCAGGGCATCGTCCTGAACGAACCCTCGGTCGTCGCGGTCCAGGACGAGCCGGGCCGCGGCGGCAAGATCATCGTCGCTGTGGGCGCTGAAGCGAAGGGCATGCTCGGCCGCACGCCGGGCCACATCACCGCAGTCCGGCCGATGAAGGACGGCGTCATCGCCGACTTCACCTACACCGAGCGCATGCTCCAGTACTTCATCAGCAAGGTGCACGGCAACCGCTGGCTCCGTCCCTCGCCGCGCGTCCTCATCTGCGTTCCCTTCGGCTCGACCCAGGTCGAGCGCCGCGCGATCCAGGAGTCCGCCGAGGGCGCGGGCGCGCGCCGCGTGGACGTCATCCCCGAGCCGATGGCGGCCGCGGTCGGCGCGGGCCTGCCGGTCAACGAGGCGCGCGGCTCGATGGTGCTCGACATCGGCGGCGGCACCTCCGAGGTCGCCGTGATTTCGCTGAACGGCATCGTCTACGCGGAGTCCGTCCGCGTCGGCGGCGACCGCTTCGACGAGGCGATCACGAACTACGTGCGCCGCAACTACGGCATCCTCATCGGCGAGGCGACCGCCGAGCGCATCAAGATCGAGATCGGCTCGGCCTATCCGGGGCAGCAGGTGCGCGAGATGTCGGTCAAGGGCCGCAATCTCTCCGAGGGCGTGCCGCGCAGCTTCACCTTGAACTCGAACGAGATCCTCGAGGCGATGCAGGAGCCGCTGCAGGGCATCGTGCAGGCCGTGAAGAAGGCGCTCGAGCAGACGCCGCCCGAGCTCGGCTCCGACGTGGCCGAGCGCGGCATCGTGCTGACGGGCGGCGGCGCCCTGCTCAAGGACATCGACAAGCTCCTCATGGAAGAAACCGGTTTGCCGGTCGTCATCGCCGAGGATCCGCTGACCTGCGTCGCCCGCGGCGGCGGTCGCATCCTCGAGCTGTCGGAAGAGCATCCGGGGCTTTTCGGCCTCCGTTGAGGCCTGATTGAGCTCGCACGAGTCCGATCCCCGCCCCTTGCTCCTCGGCGGCCCCGCGCTGGGGCTGCGCCTCATCGTGCTCGCGGCGATGGCCACAGGGCTCATGGTCGCCGACCACCGCCAGCATCGTCTCGCCGCGATCCGCGACGGAATCGCCTCGCTCGCCTACCCGATCCAGCGTGCGGTCAGCGCTCCGTTCGACGCCTGGGCGGCGATGCGCGAATCGTTCGCGACCAAGGCGCGCGTCGAGGCGGACAACGTCAAGCTCGCCGCCGACAACCTCGTCCTGCGCCTGAAGCTCTTGCGCTTCGATGCGCTCGAGCAGGAGAACCAGCGCCTGCGCGCGGTGCGCGAAAGCTCCCCGCGCGCGGTGCAGCGCTCGCTCGTCGCCGAGATCGTGCGGGTCGACCTCGACCCGTTCCGCCAGCGCGTGCTCGTCAACAAGGGCACTCGCGAAGGCGTGTTCCGCGGCCAGGCCGCGATCGACGCGAACGGCATTGTCGGGCAGGTCACGCGCGCGGGGCCCGTCTCCTCGGAGATCATCCTGATATCCGATCCCGAACACGCGATTCCTGTCGCAATCAATCGCACGGGCGTGCGCAGCATCGCGCTCGGCACCGGCCGCTCGGGCCTCCTGTCGCTCCCGTACCTCCCGCAGAACGCGGACGTGATCGTCGGCGACCTGCTCGTGAGCTCCGGGCTCGGGGGCGTCTACCCGCCGGGCTATCCGGTCGCGAAAGTGACTTCCGTGGTGCGTGATCCCGCGCAGCCCCTGCTCGCAATCGAGGCGGGACCGCTCGCGGGGCTCGACCGCGACCCGGAGATTCTCCTCGTGTGGTTCGACAACGCGGTCGTCGAGCCGCCGCCTGAGACCGAACCAAAACCGGAACCACTGGCGCCTCAGGTCGCGAAACCGGCCGAGGCGAGGCCAGCGGCCGCGCAGCCCGCCGCGGCGTCTCGTACGACGACGAATGCTTCGCCGCAGGCGCCGTCGCCCGCGCCGGGGCCTGTCGAGACGCCTGCCGAGAAGCCTGACGAGGCGCGAACCGAGGCGCCGCCCGACACCGGCATCGATGCGCCCGCGGACGCGACGCCGGCGCAGCCGTCGCCCCAACAGCCGGCCCCGCAGCCGCCGCCGCCGGGAAACGCGCCATGATGCTGGGCACCCGTACCAACCTCGGCTGGGGCCGCGTCGTCGGCCTCACCGTCCTCGCGCTCGCCGCCTCCGTCGTGCCGCTGCCGGATGCCATCGAGCTGTTTCGGCCGGACTTCGTCGCGCTGACGGTGCTCTGGTTCTGCCTCCTGTCGCCGCGCTTGCTCGGCCTCACTTACGCCTGGGGCGCGGGGCTCGCGCTCGACGGCTTCAAGGGCGTGCTGCTCGGTCAGCACGCGCTGACGCTCACGATCATCGCCTACCTCGCCTCGAAGCTGCGCCTGCAGGTCCGGGCTTTCCCGCCGTTGCAGCAGTCGGCGGTGATCCTCGCGCTCCTGTGGCTGCATGAGTTCCTGCTGTTCTGGCTCGACGGCGTCGCGGGACACGCGGTGACCGACTGGCGGCGCTGGCTCTCGGTGCCGGTGTCCGCCGCCTGCTGGCCGCTCGTCACCGCGTTCTACGCGCGCTTCGCCTCTCGCAGATAGCGGGACCACGAGATGCGGCGCGTGCGAATCAAGGACGACGCACTCGAACAGCGGATGTTCTTCCAGCGCTCGCTTTTCGCGGGCGGGCTCGTCACCGTCGTCGCCATCCTGCTCGTCGGCCGCGCGTTCTGGCTGCAAGTCGTGCAACACGAGCACTACTTCGAGCTCTCCCAGGGCAACCGCGCGCGCATCGAACCGCTGCCGCCGAACCGCGGGATCATCTACGACCGCGCGGGTCGCGTCATCGCCGAGAACACGCCGGCCTACCAGCTCGAGCTGGTGCGCGAGCAGACAGGCGACCTCGAGGACACGCTGTCGCGCCTGGTGCGCTTCGGGCTGCTCGAGGCGGCCGACGTAAAGCGCGTGCGGCAGCTCGCGCTGTCGCGCAGATCGTTCGAGGCCGTGCCGTTCCTGCTCCAGCTCGACGACGAGGAGATCGCGCGCTACGCGGTGCACCGGCACGAGCTGCCGGGCGTGCTGCTCGAGACGCGCATGGCGCGGCACTATCCCTACGGCAGCGTCGGCGCGCACACGCTCGGCTACGTCGGTACGATCAGCGCCGACGACCTGGTGCGCGTCGACCGCGAGCGCTATTTCGGCACCGGCGTGATCGGCAAGACCGGCGTCGAGCGCGCCTACGAGTCGGACCTGCTCGGCGCCAGCGGTTACCGCGAGATCCTCGTAAACGCCGAGGGCCGTCCCGCGAAGCTCGCCGAGGGCGTCGACCCGCAGCTGACGACGCACCAGCCGCAGGCCGGCAAGGACCTGCGCATGACGATCGACATCGAGCTGCAGAAAGTCGCCGAGGAAGCCTTTGCAGGGCGGCGCGGCGGCGTCGTCGCGATCGATCCGTCGAATGGCGACGTGCTCGTGTTCGCGAGCCTGCCGTCCTTCGATCCGAATGGTTTCGCGCGCGGCATTTCGCGCGACGAGTACGTCGCGCTGACCGAGGACCCGAACCAGCCGCTCTTCAACCGCGTGTTGCGTGGCACCTATCCCCCGGGCTCGACGATCAAGCCGCTGATGGCGCTTGCCGGGCTCGAGTACGACGTGATCAAGCCGGAGGACCACGCGTATTGCGGCGGCAGCTACTCGCTGCCGGGCTCCCGCCACCGCTTCCGCGACTTCAAGCGCGAGGGCCACGGCTCGATGGACATGTACAACGCGGTGATGCAGTCCTGCGACGTGTACTTCTACCGGCTCGCGAACACGCTCGGCATCGACCGCATCCACGACTCGATGACGCGCATGGGTTTCGGCCAGCCGACGGGGATAGACATCGCCGGCGAGCGCAGCGGCATCATGCCCTCGCCCGCCTGGAAGAAGTCCGCGTTCCCGCGGCCCGAGCAGCAGACCTGGTTCCCCGGCGAGACGGTGATCATCGGCATCGGGCAGGGCTACTGGACCGCAACGCTCCTGCAGCTCGCCGGTGCCACCTCCGTCATCGCGGAGCGCGGCCGGCACTTCCGCCCTCGCCTCGTGCGCGCGCTCGTCGATCCGGCGACCAAGACCCTCGAGGAGAAGAAGCCGGTGCCGCTCGCGAACGTCGAGCTCAAGCACCCGGAGAACTGGAACATCATCATCGATGCCATGGTCGCGGTGACCAGCGGGCCGCGCGGCACCGCGGCGCGCATCGGCCGTGGCGCAACGTACTCGATCGCCGGCAAGACGGGAACGGCACAGGTCTTTTCCGTCGGCCAGACCGAGAAGTACAACGAGAAAGAGGTCGCCGAGCGGTTGCGCGACCATGCGCTTTTCGTCGCCTTCGCCCCGGCGGAGGAACCGAAGCTCGCGGTCGCCGTGCTGGTAGAGAACGGCGGATTTGGAGCCTCGGCCGCGGCCCCGATCGCGCGCGCGATCTTCGACGCCTACCTCGCGAAGCAGGCCCCATGATCTACGGCGAGCTCGGCGACTCCCGCACCAAGCGCACCGTGACCGGCATGGCGCGCCTGCTCCGCGCGCTGCGCCTCGACGGAATGCTGCTCGCGGGTCTCGCCGCCGTGAGCGTGTTCGGCCTCTTCGTGCTCTACAGCGCGGCAGGCGAGAACACCTCGCTCTGGCTCAATCAGCTCGCGCGCATCGGCATCGGCTTCGCGCTGCTCGTCTTGCTGGCGCAGGTTCCGGACCACTGGCTCAGGATGTTCTCTCCGGCTGTCTACCTGCTCGGGCTCGTGCTGCTCGTCGTCGTCGCCCTCGCCGGTGACATCGGCAAGGGTGCGCAGCGCTGGCTCGACCTCGGCGTCCTGCGCTTCCAGCCGTCCGAGATCATGAAGCTGGCGGTGCCGATGATGTGCGCCTGGTACCTGCACCAGCGGCCGCTGCCGCCGTCGTTCCGCGACGTCTGCGCCGTGTTCCTGATCGTGACGATCCCCGTCGCGCTCATCGCCGAGCAGCCGGACCTCGGCACCGCGCTCCTCGTCATGGCCGCCGGCATGATCGTGCTCGTGATGAGCGGGCTCTCGCCGCTCTACCTCGCGGGTGGCGTCGCGCTCCTCGGCGCTGCCGTGCCGGTGGCCTGGCATTTCCTGCACGATTACCAGCGCCAGCGCGTGCTGACGCTGCTCGACCCGCAGAGCGACGCGCTCGGCGCCGGCTATCACATCATTCAGTCGCAGATCGCGATCGGCTCGGGCGGCGTGTTTGGCAAGGGCTGGATGAACGGGAGCCAGGCGCAGCTCGAGTTCCTGCCCGAGCGCTCGACCGACTTCATATTCGCGGTGATCGGCGAGGAGCTTGGCCTGCTTGGCCTGAGCGCGCTGCTCGTCGGCTACCTCTTCATCGTCGGCCGCGGCATGACGATGGCCCTGCAATGCCGCGATGCCTACTCGCGCCTGCTCGCTGGCAGCATCGCGCTCACGTTCTTCGTGTACGCGGGCGTGAACGCGGCCATGGTGATGGGACTCCTGCCGGTCGTCGGCGTCCCGCTGCCGCTTGTCAGCTACGGCGGCACGTCGTTCGTGACGCTGATGGCGGGCTTCGGTATCCTGATGTCGCTGCATTCCAGCAGAAAGCTCGTGGGATGAGGATGAAGCCAGCGACCGGGACGCTGCGTGCGCCGTTGCTCGCCCTGGCGCTGGCCTTCGCGGCCACGCCCGCTGCCGCGCTCGACCTTGCGCGCGAGGACGTGCGCTCCTTCGCATCAGAGATGGAGAAGAAGCACGGCTTCGACGCGGCCTGGCTCGACGCCATCCTGTCGGACGCCGCTAGCCAGCCCCGCATCATCGAGCTCATGACGAAGCCCGCGGAAGCGGTGATGCCCTGGTCCGCCTACCGCGACCATTTCATGACGGCCGAGCGGATCAATGCCGGCGTCGCATTCTGGAGCGAGCACCGCGCGGAAATCGCGCGCGTCGCGAACGAGACCGGCGTCGCCGCGCACGTCATCGTCGGGATCCTGGGCGCCGAGACCTTCTTCGGCCGCATCACCGGCAAGTACCGCGTGTTGGACGCGCTCTCGACGCTCGCCTTCGACTATCCGCCGCGTTCCAGCTACTTCCGCGCAGAGCTCGAGCAGTTCCTGCTGCTCGCGCGCGAGGAGGACATCGACACGAAGGTCGTGCAGGGCTCGTACGCTGGCGCGATGGGCAACGCGCAATTCATGCCGCGCAGCTACCGCTCCTGGGCGGTCGACGGCGACGGCGACGGCAAGCGTGACCTCTGGGGCAGCTGGCCGGACGTGATCGCGAGCGTCGCAAACTACCTCGCCGACCACGGCTGGCGTGCCGGCGAGCCGGTCGTCGTGCCCGCGAACCTCTGGTTCCCGAAGGCCGACGCTCTCGTGGCCGGCAAGCTCGCACCGGACTCGACCGTGAAGGCGCTGCGCGATCGCGGCCTGGCGTTCGAGACGACGCAGGGTGGCACGGCGCCAGCGCTGTTCATCAAGGTGGACGGCGACGGGGGGCCGGAGCTGCGCGCCGGTTTCCACAACTTCGGCGTGATCACCCGCTACAACCGCAGCGTCCTCTACGCGCTCGCGGTGAACGACCTCGGCCGGCGTATCGAGTCGCTGCTGCCGCCCGAGCCGCCCGGGGCTGCCGCGCCATGACGCGGATGAAGGCCGCGGGGACGGTGCTCTTCATGCTCGCCCTGGCCGGCTGCGCGCGGGAGCCGCTCCGCCCGGCGCCGCCGCCCGCGCCGACCACGCAAGGCGGGCCGCCAGCGGGCGCAGCCGTCCCGCGCGACGAGCCGCGCGCGAAGTCCGGCAATCCTCCTTTCTACGAAGTCGGCGGCCATCGATACGTCGTGCTGCCGACCGCCGTCGGTTACGTCGAGCAGGGCATCGCCTCCTGGTATGGCCCGGATTTCCATGGCGGGCGCACGGCGACCGGCGAGACCTATGACATGAATGGCATGACCGGCGCGCATCCGACACTGCCGCTGCCGGCCTGGGTGCGCGTCACGAACCTCGACAACGGCCGGAGCGTCGTCGTACGCCTGAATGACCGCGGCCCGTTCGCCAAGGGACGCATCATCGACCTCTCGCGCGCGGCTGCCGAGCAGCTCGACATGATCAGGAGCGGTACCGCGCGCGTTGAGGTGCGAAGCCTCACCGGGACAGACGCAATGACAGTGGCGGCACCGGCCGCGTCGTCCGCGCCCGCGCCGGCAGTATTGATGCCCGTCTCCAACGAACCCTCACCGTCCGCTGCCGCGGGCGCGGCGCCCGTCATCGCGGGCCCCGCCTATTTTGCCCAGGCCGGCGCATTCGCCAGCCGCGCCAACGCTGAGGCGCTCGCGGAGCGCCTGCGTGGCGCCGGGATCGCCGGCGTCAGCGTCGTGGAATCGACGTCCGACGGCCGCACGCTGTTCCGCGTGCGCGCAGGTCCTGTCTCGGGATTCCCGGAATTCGACGCGCTCATCGAGCGCATGCGGGCCGCCGGCGCCGAGGGCGCCCGGCTCGCACTGTAATAATGAGTGACTGCCAACCCGCGAGGTCCCCCTTGAGAATCATTCCTGCCCTGGTCCTGCTCGCCGCCTCCCTCGCCGCCCGCGCCGCCGAGCCGCCCGTGCCTCCGCCACCGGCCCTCGAGGCCACCGCCTGGGTCCTGGTGGATCAGCAGAGCGGGCAGGTCCTCGCCGGCCGTCGCGCCGACGAGGCGACCGAGCCCGCAAGCATCACGAAGCTGATGACGGCCTACGCCGTGTTCCACGCCCTCCGGGAAGGCAAGCTCAAGCTCGACACGCTGGTGCCCATCAGCGAGCACGCCTGGCGCTCCGAGGGCTCGCGCACTTTCCTCGACCTCAACACGCGCGTGCCGGTCGAGGTGCTGATCCAGGGGATGATCGTGCAGAGCGGCAACGACGCGACGATCGCACTCGCGGAAGCCGTGGCCGGGACCGAAGACACCTTCGCGGCGCTCATGAACCAGTACGCCGAGCGCCTCGGCATGACGCGCAGCCATTTCCAGAACGCGACCGGGCTGCCCGGCGACAACCACAAGATGTCGCCCGGCGACATAGCGAAGCTCGCGCGCGCGATCATCCGCGAATTCCCCGAATATTATCGCTGGTACTCGCAGCGCGAATTCACCTGGAACAAGATCACGCAGCAGAACCGCAACGGCCTGCTCGAGCGCGACCCGAGCGTGGACGGGATGAAGACCGGCATGACGGACAGCGCCGGCTACTGCCTCGTGGCTTCCGCCCATCGCGACCGCATGCGCCTCGTCTCGGTCGTCATGGGCACGAAGAGCATGAAGGCGCGCGAGGACGCGAGCCTCGCGCTCCTCAACTACGGCTTCAACTTCTACGAGACAAAGACCCTGCGCAAGGGTGGCGAGCAGGTCGCCATCCAGCGCATCTACAAGGCGCCGGGCGGCGAGGCCGCGGTGGGCCTCGGCGAGGATCTCGTGATGACGATGCGCCGCGGCCAGTCCGGGCGCGTCGAGTACCAGGTCGAGCTCGCGCCGCGCGTGTTCGCGCCGCTCACGAAGTCAGACCGCGTCGGTGTCCTGCGCGCCCTGGTCGACGGCAAGGTCGTCGCCGAGGCTCCGCTGCATCCCATCGCCGACGTCCCGCGCGGCAACATTTTCCGCAGGATCTGGGACACGATCCTGTCCTGGTTTGCCTGATGCCCCTTCCACTCGTGTGGCTCGACGGCCGGCTGCTGCCGCTCGCGGAGGCGCATATCTCTCCGCTTGACCGCGGCTTCCTGTTCGGCGACGGCGCTTACGAGGTGCTGCCCGTCTACGCCGGCCGCGCCTACCGCTTCGAACCGCACATGGCGCGGCTCGACCGCAGCCTCGCCCAGATCCGCATGAAATCGCCCCTCGACCGCACGGGGTGGCTCAAGGCATTCGGCAAGTTGGTCCACGGCAACGGAGGCGGCGATCTCCTCCTCTACGTGCAGGTTACGCGCGGTGTCGAGCCCGAGCGCAATCACGTGCCGCTGGCCGGCACGCGGCCGACGATCTTCGCTTCCGTGGAGAAACTGCCCGACATCCCGTCCGCGGCGATCGAGAAAGGCGTCGCTGGCGTCACGGCCGAGGACATCCGCTGGTCGCGCTGCGACATCAAGTCCACGTCGCTCCTCGGCAACGTGTTGTTGCGCTGGATTGCCGCCGACGCCGGCGCGACCGAGACGCTCCTCATGCGCGACGGCATGCTCACCGAGGGCAGCGCGAGCAGCGCACACGTCGTGAAGGGCGGCCGCATCCTGACGCCGCCGCAGACGAATGCGATCCTGCCCGGCACGACACGTGGCGTGATCTTCGAGCTTGCCGAGCGCGAAGGGATCGCCTCGGAGCGCCATCCCGTCACCGAGGCCGAGGTGCGGGACGCCGACGAGCTTCTGATCGCTTCGGCGGGCGGCGGCATCCGCGCGATCGCGGTGCTCGACGGCAAGCCAGTCGGCGCCGGCGCGCCGGGACCCGTCTATCGCCGTATCTACGCCGCTTTCAAGGCGACGCAGCGGGAGTTCTCGACCGAATTGCCCGCATGAGCGACCGTGACGAGCTCTTCCAGTTCCCGACCGAATTTCCGATCAAGGTGATGGGCCGCGACTCGGAGTCGTTCCGGACCCTTACACTCGCGATCGTCGAGCGTCACGCCGGGCCGCTCGCGCCCGAGCGCATCAGTGAGCGGGCCAGCAGCAAGGGCCGATTTCTCGCGCTCACTTACACGATCCGCGCGGAAAGCCGCGCCCAACTCGACCGGATCTACCAGGACCTGACCGACAGCGGCGTCGTGCTGGTTGCGCTCTGAACGGGCGCGCCGCTCCATACCCCGTTCCAGTCGAGGCCGAGGGCTTTCGCAGCGAGCGGCGCAAGCGCGGTCGCCGCTGCGGCGACATCGAGCGTCGCGCCTTCCGCGGCGAGCTGCGTCATCGCGAGCCCCGCCATCCCGCAGGGATTGATCCGCCGGAACGGCTCGAGATCCATGTCGACATTGAGCGCGAGCCCGTGGTAGCTGCAGCCGCGCCTGACGCGGAGCCCGATGCTCGCGAGCTTGCGGCCATCGACGTATACGCCGGGCGCCTCGCGCCGGCCGGCAGCGGCGATGCCGTGTCGCGCCGCGAGCGCGATGACCGAATCCTCCAGTGCGACGACGAGCTCGCGCACGCCGATGCCGCGACGCCGAAGGTCGACGAGCGCATACAACACGAGCTGGCCCGGTCCGTGGTAGGTCACCTGCCCGCCGCGGTCGATGCCGACTACCGGAATGTCGCCCGTTGCGATGAGGTGCTCCGACTTGCCGTTTAGACCCTGCGTGAAGACCGGATCATGCTCGAGGAACCAGAGCTCGTCGGGGGTTTCCGCATCGCGGGCGTCGGTGAAGTCCTGCATCGAGCGCCAGGTGGGCTCATACCCCGCGCGTCCGAGGTAGCGGACGATCGTGTTCACGCCGCCTCGACGATCTCGGCCTCGACGCGCTTCAGGGCCGTGAGCGAGTTCGACACCGGGCAGCCCTTCTCCGCCTTCTCGAGCAGGTGCTTCGCGCGCGCAGCGTCGCTGCCCGGCGGCACGACGAGCCGCACGCGCAGCGTCACTTCCGTGAAGCGGCTGTTTCCTTCCACACGATCGAGCTTGCCCTCGACGTCCGCGGCGATCTCGCGCCACTCGAAGCGCGAGGCCTTCGCGATCGCGCGGAAGGTCATCATCGTGCAGTCGCCGAGAGCGGCGAGCAGGAGCGTCTCCGGGGCCCAGTAGCCGCCGGGCCCGCCCCACTCGGGCGGCGGCAACGAGCGCAGCTGCGGCAGTCCTTCGGAGTCGAGGCTGACCTCGCCCTCGGGCCTGATCCCGATACGCACTCGGTAGTGATGAGGGAACGGGTGCATCAGGGCGCCGCGATGCCGCAGTTGTCGCCCGCGAGGGCGCGCTCGGCGCGATAGCTCGAGCGCACCATCGGGCCAGACACGCATTCGAGGAAGCCGCGCTCGAGCGCGTCCTCGCGCAGCGAAAGGAATTCCTGCGGAGTCACGTAGCGCTCGACCGGAAGGTGGTTGGCGGTGGGGCGCAGGTACTGGCCGAGCGTCAGGATGTCGCAGCCGATCGCGCGCAGGTCGTCCATCGTCCGGCGGATCTCGTCCGTAGTCTCGCCGAGGCCGAGCATGAGGCTCGTCTTCGTCAGCACCTGCGCTCGGTGCCGCTTGGCGTGCGCGAGCACATCGAGCGTCTGGCGGTAACCCGCGCGTGGGTCGCGCACCGGGTGCGTCAGGCGCTCGACGGTCTCGACGTTCTGTGCGAACACCTCGATGCCGGAGTCGACGACGGTATCGACGTCCGTGAGCACGCCCTGGAAATCGGGCGTCAGGGCCTCGACCGCGGTGCCCGGGTTCGCCACCTTGATCGCGCGTACGCAGGCGGCGAAATGCGCGGCGCCGCCATCCGCAAGGTCGTCGCGGTCCACCGAAGTCAGCACGACGTAACCGAGGCCCATCAGCGAGACGGTGCGCGCGGCGTTAGCCGGCTCGTCCGCATCCAGCCAGCCGCGCGGGTTGCCGGTGTCCACCGCACAGAAACGGCAGGCGCGCGTGCAGACCGAGCCCATGAGGAGGAGTGTCGCGGTGCCTGCGTTCCAGCACTCGCCGATGTTCGGGCAGTGCGCCTCCTCGCAGACCGTGCTGAGGCGGTGCTCGCGCACCGTCTGGCGCAGCGCCTCGTAACGCGCGCCCGTCGCGAGCGGCGCGCGCAGCCACCGCGGCTTCGCGCCTGGCGCGAACGGCAACGCCCCGCTCGTCTTCTTGATGCCGTCGCGGATCGCGGTGAATCCCTGCGGCGTGACGAATTTCTCGCCGCTCTGCACGCGTCCTTCGACCGCGATCGGAATGCCTTTCAGATCAGCCATTTGTCAGTGTCTCGCGCCCGCGAGACGCCTATTTTAGCCGACGGGGGACGACAGGACCGGGTGCTTCGCCTTGCCGAGCCGGAGCTCGGCGTCGAGCGCCGCGAGGCGCGCGGGCGTGCCAACATCGCGCCAGGCGCCGCCGTAGCGCTGGCCGCTCAGCATTCCTTTCCCAAGCGCGCCATCGAGGAGCGGCTTCAGCGCGAAGGTGCCGGGCGTGCAGCCATCGAAGAGGCGCGGGTCGAGCATCGAGACGCCGGAGAACGTGAGCTTGTCCGGGCCCGCGGTGGCGCGGCCTCCGGCCTCGAGGCCGAAATCGCCGCCCGGATGGTGCTCGGGGTTGTCGACGAGCACCAGGTGTGCGAGCGAATCTGCGGGCGCCCTCAGGCTGCGCAGCGGAAAGTCGGTCCACACGTCGCCGTTCACGACGAGAAAGGGCTGGTCGCCGAGGAGCGGCAGCGCCGCGAACAGGCCGCCGCCCGTGCCGAGCGGCTCCGGGCCTTCCTCGCTGTAGCGGATCGCGACGCCGCGCGTGCGGCCGTCGCCGAGCGCCTCCTGGATGCGGTTGCCGTGCCAGGACAGGTTGACGACGACGTCGCGCACGCCGAGGTCGAAGAGTGCGGCGATGTGATACTCGATCAGCCGGTGGCCGCCGACTTCGAGCAGCGGCTTCGGCAGCTTCTCCGTCAGCGGGCGCATGCGCTCGCCGCGGCCCGCCGCGAGGATCATCGCCTTCAACGCGCGTGACTCGCGCGGCGATGGACGGCGCCGAAGGCCGGCACGACCTCGCGCCTCAGGTACACGTCGAAGTCGGCGAGCTCCGGCATCGCGGCCGTCGCTTCGAGCGTGTAGTCGAGCACGCGCGGCAAGTCGCCGAGGTAGCCCGGCTTGCCGTCGCGGTGCCACAGCCGCGCGAAGATGCCGAGCACCTTCAGGTGACGCTGCAGGCCCATGCGGTCGAACCAGCGCAGGAACTCCGCGCGGTCGCCGCCAACGTCGATGCCCGCTGCGCCCGCCTTCTCCCGGTAGCGATCGAGCCAGGCCAGCAGACGCTTGTGCGGCCATACGACATAGCAATCCTTGAGCAGCGACACGAGGTCGTAGCTGACGGGGCCGCGCACTGCGTCCTGGAAGTCGATGACGCCCGGATTGCCGTCGTCGCGCACGAGCAGGTTCCGCGAGTGGTAGTCGCGGTGCACCAGCACGACCGGCTGCGCGAGCGCCTCGTCGCAGAGCCAGTCGAAAGCGGCCTTGATCACGGCGCGCTCGGCCGCATCCGGCGCGAGCGACAGGTGGTGCGAGACGAACCACTCCGGGAACAGGTCGAGCTCGCGCATGAGCAGCTCGCGGTCGTACGGCGGAAGCTCCGCAATCGCCACCGAGTCGCCCGATTGCATGCGCACGAGCGCGTCTACCGCATCGGCGTAAAGCGGCTCCGGGTCCGCGCCCTGGCCGAGCGCCTCGAGGTAGTGGTGGCGGCCGAGGTCGCCGATCAGCACGAAGCCCTGCTCCGCGTCCACTGCGATCACCGGCGGCACGTGCACGCCGGTCTCGGCGAGGATGCGTGCGATGCGCAGCCATGGCTCGAGGCTCTCGCGCTCGGGCGGCGCGTCCATCGCGATCTGCGTGCCGCCGCCGCGGTGGACTCGGAAGTAGCGCCGGAAGCTCGCGTCGGCGGACGCGGGCGCGATGCGATCGACCGGCGGGCCAGGCAGGCCTGCGATCCATCGCTCGAGTCGTTGCAGCCGTAGATCGGCGATGTCGTTCGTTGTCATGCAGAGGGGACGGCCGGGGTGCGCGCATTATAGACTTGCCCGGTCCCGTGATTTTCCGACGAATCATCGCCTTGCTCGCTTCGACCGGCGTCGCTGCGCCGGCCGCCGCCGCCGAATGCGCATGGCCGGGCTCCACCGCGGTGCCCGTCGTCCAGCAGCCGGCCGCGGGTGGTGTCGACGTCAAGGCGCCGGACGAGCTACCGATCGAGGTCAAGAGCGGCGGCGCCGAGATGTCCCGCGACGGCAACGCGAAGCTCACCGACGGCGTGACGATCACGCAGGGCGACCGCCATCTCAGCGCCGAGTCCGCGACCTACGACGCCGCCGAGCGGCGCTTCGACGTCCAGGGCGACGTCGAGTACCGCGCGCCGGATCTGCGCCTGAAGGGCGGGTCGGGAAGCTGGAACGCGCTCGGCACGAGCCAGTTCACCGGCGCCGAGTTCGAGCTCCCGGAGCGCCCCGCGCGCGGCTCCGCGGAACAGCTCGCGGTGGACCGCGAGGGAGACCTCAAGCTCGATACCGTGCGATTCACGACCTGCCCGGTCGGCAACAACGACTGGGAGATCCGTGCGTCCAACATCGACATCGACCAGCGCACGCAGCAGGGCAAGGGCCGGAACGTCCGCATCGACCTGAAGGGCGTGCCGATCCTGTACACGCCGGTGATCTCCTTCCCCGTCGGCGACGCGCGCAAGTCCGGCTTCCTGTTCCCTTCGTTCGGCAACTCGGACAAGAGCGGCTTCGAACTCGGCGTGCCCTACTACTGGAACCTCGCGCCGAACTACGACATGACGCTGACGCCGTTCCTGCTGTCGCGGCGCGGCGTCGGCCTCGGGCTCGACTACCGCTACCTCACGGAGCGCAGCAAGGGCAAGTTCGGCACCGACTACCTGCCGGGCGACGACCTCGCAGGCGGCGACGACCGCCGCCTCTCGACGCTCGTTCACCGCACGGAATTGACCGACGAGCTGCGCGTCGACGCCGACCTGTCGGACGCGAGTGACAGCGCCTATTTCGAGGATTTCGGCCTCGGGCCCGATGGCACGAGCATCACCTTCCTCGACCGGTTCGTCCACCTCGCGTGGCTCGGCGAAAGCTGGCGGCTCGACGGCCAGGTGCAGGACTTCCAGACCATCGACTTCAGCGTGGATCCGCTCGACCGCCCGTACTCGCGCCTGCCGCAGATCGCGTTCGCCGGCCTCTGGCCGATGCGCGGCGGCTTCGAGGCCTCGCTCGACGCCGAGACCGTCTGGTTCGAGCGCGACGAGGGTGTGACGGGACTTCGCGTCGACGCGACGCCGGGCGTCGCCTGGGCGGTCCGCGGGCCCGGCTATCATTTCGAGCCGAGCGCCGCGTGGCGCGCGACGGCATACGACCTCGCGGATACCGCGCCCGGTACGGACGACACGCCCGACCGCTCGGCGCCCATCGTGTCGCTCGACACCGGGCTCGTGTTCGAGCGCGAAGCCGGCGAGCGCAAGCAGTTCATCCACACGTTCGAGCCTCGCCTGCGCTATACCTGGATCCCGTTCCGCGACCAGGACGACCTGCCCGTGTTCGACACGGCGCTGCCTGACCTCAACCTCGTGCAGCTCTTCCGCACCAACCGCTACGTCGGGGCCGACCGCCTGGGCGACGCCAACGAGGTTGCCGCCGGTCTCACGACGCGCCTTCTCCGCGCCGAGAGCGGCCAGCAGTACCTGACGGCGACGATCGGCCAGCGCTTCTACCTCGAGAGCCCGCGCGTCGTGCTGCCGGGCGAGCTCGCCGAGCAGCGCAGCGCCTCCAACGTCGTGGGCGAGGTCGAGCTCACCGCCTGGCGCGACTGGAGCTCGCGCGTCGCGATGGAATGGGACTACTCGGACTCCAATACGCTGCGCGGCGAGGCGAGCCTGCAGTACCGGCCGAGCCCGGAGACGGTCGCCAACGTGGGCTATCGTTACCGCGAGGGCCTGCTCGAGCAATGGGACGCGGGCTTCGCCTGGCGCCTCTCGCCGACCTGGCAGGTCTACGCGCGGCAGGTGTACTCGACGA
>Ga0134127_10001715_pt1 | contig 16171 bp, 13 predicted proteins | sample KB31753_FD_96459 | JGI IMG/M metagenome (GOLD analysis project Ga0134127, IMG submission 96459) | Terrestrial soil microbial communities with excess Nitrogen fertilizer from Kellogg Biological Station, Michigan, USA - KB3-175-3 | ecosystem: Environmental > Terrestrial > Soil > Unclassified ...
ACGTCGAACCGGCAGAGAGAGCTGCGCTGGGGACTCGCCGACGCGCTGGACCTGATGGTTGTCTCTGTCGAAGCGGGTCTTGGATTGAATGCGGCGATGATGAAAGTCTCGAGTGAGTTGAGAGATGTGCACAGCGCGATTGCCATCGAATTCGAGCTCGCCAATCTCGAAATCAGAGTCGGACGCGAGCGCGACGAGGCATTGCGCAACCTGGCTGAGCGTACCGGCGTCGACGATCTGCGCAGTTTAGTCGCGATGCTGATTCAGACGGACAAGTTTGGTACTTCGATAGCGAAAGCGCTGCGCGTCTTTTCTGATTCACTACGAACCAAACGCCGCCAGCGCGCCGAACAGGAAGCACAAAAAGCAGCCGTCAAGCTTCTGTTCCCGTTGTCCTGTTTCCTTTTCCCGACACTTTTTATCGCGATACTTGGCCCTGCCGCGATCAACCTCATGGACGTTCTCGACAAGATGTAGAGGAGTGATCATGAACAAACGTAGACTCATAGCAGTGCTAATCGCTTTTGTGTTGACTGTCGCCGCGACCGCGATGTGGAGTGCTTCCACTGACGAGCGTGACGGCGATCCCGATGCAATCGTTCTCGAGGACTCGGGTTCCGAGGCAGGCGCCGTCGACGTGCCGCAGAAGAAGGGTGGAAACAAAGTCGTCAAGGTTCTGGCAGCGCCGTTCAAGGCCTTCGGAAAACTGTTCGGTCGCGGCGATGACAAAAACAAGATTCATCGCATGACCGAGAAGGACGCCGAGCGATTTCAGTCTGCCGCTGTCACCAGAATCGAAGATGCCCGCAATCCAGGCACGAAAAGAGAGACTTCGGATGGCTCCGCACGCGAACATCTCGAAGCGGGAAGGGCATACCTTCTCGAGAATCGCTACAACGAAGCTATCTCCGAACTTTCGCTGGCAGCTTCGCTCGATCCGAAACTTACCGAAGCGCACAACCTGTTAGGCGTGGCGTTTGACAAGAAAGGTTTCGGCGATCGTGCGAAAGAGTCGTTTGAACGTGCAGTGAAAATTGAAGAAGACGCCGACACGCTCAACAACCTCGGCTTCTCGCTTTACCAGAACGGCAACTATCGCGCTGCGGTCGATCGTTTGAAGCGCGCTGTGAAGTTGGCGCCTACAGACGAGCGAATTCTGAACAACCTCGGCCTGGCGTATTGCCGTCTCGGCAAAGTGGATGAGGCTCACAAGGCGTTCACCCGCGCGACTGGTCCATTGAACGGCAATCTCAACATGGCGAAGATGCTCGAGAGATTTGGTCGTGAAGACGATGCGATTCGTTACTACGAAGCCGCACGTCAGATCGATCCGGCGAATACGTTCGCGCTGCGACGGCTTGCCGATCTTTACCAGCGCCTCGGCCGCGTGACGGAATCGGAAGGTGCGCGCGCTGCGCTGGCAATGGCGCAGAACGGCATCGTTTCCACGACGGGTCGGTAAGACAATCGTTCGAAATAGGTCCTATCTGTTCTATAGGACCTATTAGCCCTATTCAGAGGAACAATCCACATGTCGCACACCGCAATTCTGACGCGCGCGGAAATCGAAAGCATGGGGCCACCACTTCCTGAGGAAGTCACGGACACCGGCATCTCCGAAGGTTTCCTTTGCGATCTCGCGTTGAAGCACGTCGCCATGCTGCCCGAGCCAACGACTCAGGCAGTCGCGGAACGTATCAACCTTCCACGCACGCTCACCGAAGATCTGCTTCAGAAGCTGTATCGCGAAAAGCTGATCGAAGTGAAGATGCAGTCGGCAGTTGGTTCGACGCGTTACGCGATGTTGGACCACGGTTGGGATCGTCTGTCGCGTCTGCTGTCGATGTGCGGTTACGTTGGGCCAGCGCCGGTTTCTTTGCGCGATTACACCCACATGATGCAGCTTCAATCGATTCCGACGAACACTGCATCGATGGAAACTGTGCGACAGGCTTTTCACGACCTGGTGTTGCCGGAGTCGCTGCTTCAGACGTTGGGTTGCGTCATAAATTCACGTCGCTCGCTGTTTCTAACCGGATTGCCAGGCACAGGTAAAACGGCAGTCGCCGAGCGCATCAACGGCGCACTCGCGGGCGGAATCTGGATTCCATACGCGGTCGAGATCGACGGCCAGATCATTCGCGTGTTTGATTCCCACTGTCACGAACCGATGCCGAACGATGAAACTCCGACTGAGTTCGACCGGCGCTGGGTTTTAATTGGTCGCCCGCTGGTTGTCGTCGGAGGCGAGTTGACACTCGAGAATGCCGACCTGACGTGGAGCGAGGCTGCGAAGTTTTACGAAGCGCCGTTCCAGATGAAATCAAACGGCGGCACGCTGGTAATCGACGACTTCGGCCGTCAGCGCGTTGCGCCGCAGGATCTTTTGAATCGTTGGATCGTGCCACTTGAAAGACGCGTCGACTATCTCGCGCTGCACACCGGAAAGAAGATTGAAGTTCCGTTTGAGCAGCTGGTCGTGTTCTCGACGAACCTTGACGAGAACGATCTCGCCGACCAGGCGTTTCTGCGACGCATGGGATATCGAGCGCGCGTCGAGCCGCCCACGGCTGGAGCGTACAGCGCGATATTCAAACAGCAGGCTGACAAGCGCAAAATTCACGTCGAGCAGTCAGTGCTGGACCACATCCTGAAGAAGTATCGTGTGGAGCGCCGCATGATGAAAGGTTGCGAGCCGCGCGACTTACTCGATCGGGCCACAGACATTTGTCGCTTTGAGAAACACGGTCTCGATCTGACGCCGAACATTATCGACGTCGCCTGGCGCAACTACTTCGGCACGTCGCACACGTTCGCGCCGGTGCAGACGGAAGAGACGATGATCGAGCGAACGTTGGCTGATCCGTTAGAGCTGTAGCCACAGATAACACAGATTCTGAGGAAAGATTTGAACAGATCGGCTAAAAATCCGTCTTATCCGTGGTTACTAGCGTGTTTGCTGGTCGTGCTTGTGTGCTCGAGTTCTGCACTCGGGCAGGCTGAGCAGGTGCGATTGAAGCTCAAAGACGGTTCCTACATGGAAGTCGATGAGGCTTCAGAGACTCCGCAGGGAGTCTGGTATCGCAAGGGCACCATGAGTAACCTGTTGTCCAAAGACAAAGTCAAGAAGATCGAGCGAATCACTCCACCACCCGCAGACGCGCCTGCACCGGCTCAATCAACCAACGACGACGATCATTTCGAAGTCACTGAAGCCGTAGCCGAAAAACCGAAAACATACGGAACATACGATCAGAAAGCCTGGATCTATTTGAAAGGCGGCGCTCGCGTCGAAGCCGACAGCGCCAGCGAGTCACCTGCGGGTGTTTGGTACAAGCGCGGCTCGATGGACATCTTCATCGACCGCAGCCGTATCGATCGAATCGATCTCGAAGATCCGGCGACGGTTGCGCAAACAGGTAAGAAAGCAAGTGGTTGGAGCACGGGAAGGCCAGGACTCGACAAACTGATCCGCATAAACGGAAACAAGTACAACGTTGACCCGTACCTGATCTTTTTAGTGATGGAGCAGGAGTCGCACTTCAACCCGCACGCACTTTCTCCGAAAGGCGCGCGCGGGTTGATGCAGTTGATGCCGGGAACGGCGGCCCGATTTGGCGTCCGGCGTGCACACGACCCTGCGCAAAACGTTTCGGGCGGTACGAGATACTTGCGAGAGCTGCTGAATCGTTTCAATAACCGCGTGGACCTGGTGCTCGCGAGTTACAACGCCGGCGAAGGCGCGGTCGCGAAGTTTGGAAACAAGGTTCCGCCGTATCGAGAGACGCGCAATTACGTGAAGAAGATCAGTTATCGCTACAAACGGACGACGGTAAGGACCAGGAAGCCGAAGTCGTGAGACGAGTAATTTCAGCAATTGTTTTGTGCCTCTCAGCGTTCGCGGCTGCGAATAGCCAACAGGTTTCTGAAGGGCCGCTGACAAACGCGGGCGTGGTCCAGCTCGTTAAGGCCGGGTTCAAAGAGAAGACCGTAATCGCGATCATCAACAACCGTCCCAGTAATTTCCAACTCGACACTGACGAGCTGATCAAGCTGAAGCGAAACAACGTTAGTGAAAACATCATCCTCGCGATGCTGTCATCGCAGATGGGCGGCACGTTTACAGTCAACGAAGACGGCTGGGAAAACGATACGTTCTTCAAAGAAGTGAAGAAGCCGTCAGATGGCGCTTCGCAGAGTCAGGGCACTAACATCTTCGGGTCTGGCGGAAGTTCGCAGTCGTCGAGCCGAACGCGAAACGGACTTGGTGGAAATCAAAACGAGGGGAACGTAACGGGCTCCGCGACGGTGCGCATCATCAAGCCGCCGGCTGAAGGTGGTGGCGAGAACGCGCCGGCGAAGCTCGAGAAAACGCCCACACTGAATAACGACGGTGTGATTCGCCTCGTGGAAGCTGGATTTTCAGAAGGTACGATTATCAAACGGATCGAAGAGTCGCCAGTCGACTTCGACTTCTCGCCCGGCAAGCTCGACGAGCTCTACAAAAAGAGAGTCACGGACGCGATCATCGCCGCCATGCGTACCGCGATGGGCGATAAGTAGTTTGTTTTTTGAGGCCGACCTCTTCGGCCAAAATGTTACACGCCTGCCCGGTTCCCAGCCGTCTGTAGCACGAAGATACACGTCGAGTCCCTGCCACGATATCCTTTTTCCAAGTTAAATAAAGAAATACTGAGACTTAGCTCGCATGGCGATGGCGGCACGGTCATTGCCGATAGCTCCGACGGCCTTGGTGTGCTTTACTCTGCCAGGGTGACAACAAACTATTGAAACGAGACGGAGAGCCGATGCGACCTATCAAGCACGTGGAGAAAGGATTGACGTTAATTGCCGGAGGCCTTTTCAACACAATTCAGTCAATAAATAAGTACAAGCCCAATCCATCCTTTACTCCCAAGTGGTCAGACAAACCCCTTTTGAAATCGTGGCAGAAGAGTAAGCCAACCCTCGGTTGGCCGCGCACCACTGACTCGCTTTGTCCGAACTGCGTGATTGAAGCGCGCGAAGCCATCATTAATGGAAACAAAGCCGTCACCGATCTGATTAACGAGAAGGTCGGCGAAATCAAAGCGCAGATCGTCGAACGCGACGGCGAGATCTGGATGATCAAGGATTGTCCGACCCACGGTCACTTCGAAGACATGATGGCCATCGATTCGAAGTTCCTGAAGCACATCGAAGCGATGTTTCCGGGTCGCGACATCGACGCCCACAACGACGAGAAGCTACACAATCACGGCTCGAGCACCGTCAAGTACGGCCGCGGCGCCGTGTTGACCGTCGATCTTACAAATCGCTGCAACATGATGTGTGACCCGTGCTTCATGGACGCAAACCAGGTTGGTTTCGTTCACGAGCTGAGCATGGACGAGATCAAAGAGATCCTCGACAACGCGATCACGATCAAACCGCGGCGCCAGATGTCGGTGCAGTTTTCAGGCGGCGAGCCGTCGATCTCTCCGCACTTCATCGAAGCGATCAAGTATTCACGCAAAGTTGGTTACAACAGCGTGCAGGCGGCGACGAACGGAATCGAGTTTGCCAAGAGCAAAGAGTTCTGCCGCGAAGCAGCCGCGGCTGGTCTTCGTTACGTTTACCTTCAGTTTGACGGCATCGGCAACGACGCCAACAGCCATCGTCAGGTCGGCAACTTGTTCGACGTGAAGATGCGCGCCATCAACAACCTGCACGAAGCAGGCGTTGAGATCGTTCTCGTTACGACGCTGGTCAACGGTATCAACAACGATCAGGTCGGTTCGATCATTCGCTTCGCACTCGACAATCCGAAGAAGATCGCGTTTTTGTCGTTCCAGCCGGTTTCGTTCACCGGTCGCGACGAAGAGATCACTGCGCAACGTCGTTTGCAACAGCGCTACACGCTGTCGCACCTCGCGCACGATGTGAAGAACCAGGTTGGTATCACTGAACCGACGCGCGATTGGTTCCCGCTGTCGCTGATGGGAGCGTTTGCTGACTTTGCGGATCTCGTACATGGTCCAAACGCCGAATGGGGACAGGTCTCCTGCGGATGCCACCCGAACTGTGGCGTCGGCACGGCGGTGATGATCGACAAGGAAAACAAAGAGATGCGTCCGGTGCCCGAGTTTTTGCATATTCCGGGTCTCGTCAGAGACATGCAGAAGATCACCGACGCAGCGCGCGGCAAGTGGGTTTCGAACATCATGATGGGTCTGACGCTTCTGAAGCACTACGACCCGTACAAGTCGCCGTCGCAGTTTACGCTTTACGAGCTCTTTAAGAAGTTTGATAAGTCGTTTGGCCTGACCGGAAAAGACTACGGTAAGGTCACCGGCGATCGCACCACGCAGGACATCGCAACGCGCCGGTCGGATCGCTGGAACTTCCTGTTCATCGCAGGAATGTGGTTCCAGGATCTTTTCAACTACGACTTCCGGCGCACCGAGATGTGCATCATTCCTTACGGAACTCAGGAAGGTGAGATTTCCTTCTGCGCTTACAACACGGGTATTGGCTGGAGGAACATTATTGAAAACATGCACCAGAACGCGACTGTCGCGAAGTGGTATCAGGAGCATGGCCGACACGAGATTTTTGCCGGTGGCAAGAATGTCGAGCTCACTGACGCGAGCCACAGTCTGATTCTGAATGAAGTTGATTTGACGCGGCCGCACAAGCCGCAAATGGAGGGGCCGAAGACTGCGCATGAAGAAGCCGTCATGATGCGCAAGCTTTACCAGGAAATGGTGCTGAAGCAACAACTCAACACCAAGGAAGCCGACAAGCCAGTTCAGATCAAGGGATTGTCCAGGAACAAACAGGAGGAACCAGCGGAGGCCGTGCTGGTCTAAAAAAGCTGGCCACAATCAGCACAAAAGGCACGAATCATTACTGTGCCTTTTGTGCTTTTTTGCGTCTTTGTGGTTAAATATCAGTCCTGCACAGGGATCTAATTGAAGGGAAAGCAGAGAACGAATGGCAATAGTTACGGTTAATCAGGGCGAATCGATTGAAAGCGCGTTGCGCCGCTTCAAGCGCAAAGTGATGACCGAAGAGATCATCAAGGACGCGAAGAAACACGCGTTCTTCATTCCCCCAGGTCAAAAGGCGAAGTTGAAGTCGGCGCTGGCACGGAAACGTAATAAGAAGAAGGGCCGCATGCGCATTCCTCGCGACTAGGTTACTCCTGCACAACTACGGGCGCCGTAGTCTTATCTCACCAGTCGTCTTTAACCAGGTTCAGAATCGGACGCTTCTGAGTGAGCGAGCCAGGCGAGATGAAGTGTGATTCGGATCTTACTTACAAACGATGACGGCATCCATTCCGATGGGCTCATCAAACTCGAGGAAGCCCTGAAGGCAGTGGGCGACGTTTATGTCGTAGCACCGGCATCAGAGATGAGTGGTGCTTCGCACAGTTTGACGCTCGCTCGTCCGCTCCGCATTCGACAACTCGACCAGCGTCACTGGTCGATCGACGGTACTCCTACTGATTGCGTCACACTCGCTCTCAATAAAATCCTTCCCGAAAACGAACGCCCGCACATTTGCGTGTCAGGTATCAATCACGGCGGCAATCTTGGTGATGATGCCAGTTACTCCGGAACTGTTGCGGGGGCACTCGAAGCGGCGATACTCGGCGTTCCGAGTGTGGCTTTGAGTCTCGTCGCCCGTGACAATTTCGACTTCAAAGAAGCAGCGGCATTTGCAGTCGTGGCGACGAGGAAAGTGTTGGAGGAAGGTTTACCCGAAGGCACACTGCTGAATATCAATTTGCCCCCAGGTGAAATTAAAGGCGTCAAAGTTACGCGGCAGGGCATCAAGAACGCACGCCCTGTGATAACCGAACACATCGATCCGCGCAACAAACCGTATTTCTGGATCGGCGAAGAGTATTTCAATGCAAACGCAGTTGAGGGCACTGACTATCACGCCGTCAAATCCGGCTTCGTGTCTGTCACGCCACTCCGCAGCGACATGACGGATCATCAGGCGCTGACCGCCATCGAAACCTGGAACTATTTGAAAGATTCCGAGCTACTCCAAAAGAGCTAACAAGTAGAATCTCTTCCGGTGCAGCCAGCTAACAAACATCGCTCCGCTTCACTTCAGGAATACTCCATCCCGCGAGAGCGCATGGTTGCTCGTCTTCGAGAGCATTACGGCATTATCGATCCGAGAGTCCTCAACGCGATGAGGAGTGTGCCTCGCCACTTCTTCGTACCCGAAGCATTGCAGAGTCGCGCTTATGGCGATCACGCGTTGCCGATCAGTGCGAACCAAACGATTTCGCAGCCATTCATCGTCGCAAAGATGACGGAGTTGCTCGAGCTCGACGCTAATAGTCGCGTGTTGGAGATCGGCGCCGGTTCGGGATATCAAACTGCCGTGCTGTCGATGGTCGCGGCTCAGGTTTACTCGATCGAACGCATCGGCGATCTGGCGCGCGAAGCGCAGGCGAGAATTCGCCAACTCGAGATCTACAACGCGACGGTGAAGTGTTTTGACGGAACGCTCGGATGGGCTGCGAACGCGCCTTACGACGGAATTCTCGTAGCTGCCGGTGGTCCAACTGTGCCACAGCCATTGATTGCGCAATTGAAAATGGGCGGGCGGTTAGTCGTTCCCGTCGGTGATTCAAGGGAGAGTCAACGACTGATTCGAGTCATTAAAACTGAGCGCGGACCCAGGGAAGAGGACCACGGCGGTTGTGCATTTGTACCGCTCATCGGTCAACACGGCTGGTCCGATCGGTAACCTTTTTGGCTAATACATGATTGCAAAAATAATCGGCATACTCTCGAGCTTCATCGTCGCAACGATCTCCGCCATGGGCTATGGGGGTGTCATTCTCCTGATGGCGATCGAATCGGCATGCATACCGCTGCCATCGGAGATCATCATGCCGTTCGCCGGGTATCTGGTTTCACGCGGCGAGCTGAATCTCTGGTTGGTCGGTGTGGCGGGCGCTGTCGGTTGTGTACTCGGTTCGCTCGTAGCCTATTGGGCCGGCATGTACGGTGGCAGGCCGTTTATCGAGAAGTATGGCCGTTACATTCTGCTGTCGCGACATGATCTCGACATCGCAGATCGCTGGTTTGGAAAGTACGGTGAAGCCATCGTCTTCACTGCGCGTTTACTGCCGGCAATCCGAACCTTCATCGCCTTCCCGGCAGGTGTGGCCCGAATGAATCTCACTCGGTTTGTGATCTACACATTTGCGGGATCGTTACCGTGGTGCCTTGCTCTGGCGTACGTGGGCCAGAAGCTTGGCGAACAGTGGGACAAAGACGAGACGTTAAAAACGTGGTTTCACCGCTTCGATTTCGTCATCGGAATTGTCGGCCTGGCTTTCATCATCTGGTGGGTCTGGCGTCACATCAAACACTCGCGCATTCCTCCGGCGCACTCATGATCCGAAGCATAGCCACAACAAGGCTCAAGTGTGTTAAGCGTGGACGAAATGGAATTTGATCTCGCGCGGGCGCGGAGGGAGACGCCGGGGTGCGAGGGGGTGATTCATTTTAATAATGCGGGGGCGGCGCTGATGCCGCAGCCTGTGTTGGAGGCTGTCGTTAATCATCTTCAACTCGAAGCCGCGATCGGTGGTTACGAAGCGAAGGAGAAAAATTTAGAGGCTGTCGAGCGTGTTTACGATGCCGCCGCGCGTCTCATCAATTGCAGTCCTGTGGAGATTGCTTTCATTGAAAATGCGACGCGCGCGTGGGACATGGCTTTCTACTCGATCCCGTTTAAGCCCGGCGATCGCATACTCACTGCCAAAAGCGAATACAGCAGCAACTACATCGCTTACCTCCAGGTAGCCAAAAGAACCGGAGCTGTCGTCGAAGTTGTTCCCAACGACGAGCATGGTCAACTATCCGTCGCAGCGCTGCGCAACATGATCGATGAGCGCGTGAAGCTCATCAGCATCACTCACGTTCCAACACAAGGCGGTCTTGTGAATCCAGCAGCCGAGATCGGCAAGGTCGCGCGCCAAGCCGGTGTGCTGTACCTGCTCGACGCTTGTCAGTCAGTCGGGCAAATGCCGATTGACGTACACGAGATCGGGTGCGACATGCTTTCGACTACAGGACGCAAGTACCTGCGAGGTCCACGCGGCACAGGCCTCCTTTACGTGCGACGCGATCTGATCGAACAACTCGAACCGCCGTTTCTCGATCTGCACGCCGCAACGTGGGTTGCAAACGACCGTTACGAAATCCGCAACGATGCGCGACGGTTCGAGAACTGGGAGATGTACTACGCAGGAAAAGTTGGACTCGGCGTGGCGATCGACTATGCGCTGAACTGGAACCTCAACACGATTTGGACACGAATAAAGAAGCTATCCGATCAACTGCGGTCGAGATTAGCCGCGCTTGGCTTTGTCACCAATCACGACCTCGGCGTCGAGCGCTGCGGCATCGTGACATTCAACGTCGAAGGAACAAGCGCAGTCGACGTGCAAAGACGACTGGCAGAAATGCGCATCAACGTTACCGTCTCATCTGAGGAGAGCAGTCGACTGGATCTTGGTGAGCGAAAGATCCCGCAGCTCGTCAGAGCATCAGTGCATTACTACAACAGCGAAGACGAGATCAATCAGTTATGTGATGCATTGAGCCACAGATAACACAGATATAAATCCGGATTTCAATCCGTGTTATCCGTGGCTTACTGAAGTCGCGCACGCAACCGCTGAATTCCGAAATCGATCAAATCAGCGTCGCGCTCGCGGCCTGATTTTTTCAAGAGCTCAGCGTAAGACTTAAGAACGTCGATCATTTGCGGCACGCGCGTATCAGGCGCAAGCGCCATGATTGACTTCGCGTAACTCTCTTCGGGCCAGTCGACTGCCGTTCTCACGGTCGGCCGAACGTCGTCCGGCCAGACGAGCTTGTAGAACGCTTCCGCAGCAGCAAGGTTATTTTGTTTGATGTAAAACTTTGCGGCGCCGTCGATGAAATCTAAATACCGACGCGCGTTGTAGTCGTTTTTGAAAGACTCCGGATTGACCGTCGCCAGTTTTTGCGCCAGCGGCCTGTACTGTTCCTCCGCCTCTGCCAGTCGATTCTGAATAACATAGAGTTCCGCTAACCGAGCGCTCGCAGCATGGCGCAGCATGTTTGCATCGATGCCACGCGCGCTGTACATGAATTTCTTGGTCGCATCACTCATCTGGTCAACGCCTTTGATGATGCGGAGCAGATAAGTTTCAGCGTCGCCAAACTTCCCCTGACCAACCGCCGTCTCTGCGAGCGCGTTAACATTTTGAATCAACATGAGCGCCGGCGTGACATCAATGTTTGAATCACGCTCGCGCGCTGCCAACGATTGCTTGAACAGTTGTTCAGCCTCCGCGAAATTCTTCTGCTCGAGACGAAGCGAAGCCATTCCATCCCAGGAGTGGACCGTTTCGTTGCGATATCCCTTCCGCTGGCTGATTTCGAGCGCCTGTCGATACCAGCGCTCAGCCTCGAGAAACGAATCTTTCCGCACATTCTCATTGGGCGAGAGTTGCGCGGCTTTGAGATGCAAGTCGCCGAGACTGAGGTAATGGTTTACCGCCCCTTGCCCTTCAGCATCGGCATTCTGGAGGAAAAGTTTATTTGCTTTGGCGATGATTGGTCCCGCACGGTTGAAACGGCCTTCTTCAATGTACATCTCGGCGAGCTTTTTCAGACTGCTTGCACGCGAATTCGCATCTTTAGTTCGCGAAAAGCGAATCTGGCGCGCGAGCGATCTGAGACGCAAAGCGGTTTTGAGAGACGTAGTCTCTTCATAAGCTCGAGCCAATTCGTTGAACGTTAGCGCAATGTTCGGATCGTCCGGTTCGAATTCTTCCTGAGTGGTCAACGCTTCCTCGTAGAGTTGAATCGCAGTCTGAGCATCACCATGAACCAGTTGAAACTCCGCTACTTCTTTCAGTGCGGCCGTCAATTCAGGACTGAAACGGTTGATCCGCAACTCAGTCAAGGCCTGGTTGTAACTCGCTTCGGCCTTTTCGACTTCGCCCATGTTGTTATAGTTCCGTGCCAACTGTGCCATGGTCGAAGCCTCGTGCCTCATCTCGAGCGCCTCGAGGTAAAGAGGTTCAGCAAGTTGATACTGTCCGTTATCGCTGTACGCGAGTCCGAGCCACGTGATGGTATCGAAATACGTCGTATCGCCCTTTGGCTGAGTTTTCCTGGCTTCTGACAGGTCCTTGATACTCTGGTCAATCTTTCCTAACTCCCGACGAACTGCGCCCAGGTTTGACTTGGCCCATGCGAGCCTCGCCGGATCGTCGCGCAAGACAGTCGTTAAATGGTTGAACGATTGTTCTGCTTCTTCAAAATCACCGCGCTGAAACTCTGCGAGAGCATCGCGGTTCAGATTGTCGATCTCGAGCTCTTTCTTCTTGGCGATTACTTCCGTTTGTGCTGCTCGCTGCGCTTTCACAGCGATGTCGGTCTGGCGCTTCGCTTCGCGTTCAGCATCGAGCGCCTGGTGTGCTTTGATCTCGGCGTCAATTTCAGCAGCACGAGCCCTGTCTTTCTCCTTCTGCTCACTGGTGAGTAATGAAGAGATATAGTTTTCTCTCTTCACGGAGTTATCTCTCAGCGCAAGGGCCTCTCGCGCATTTTGCTGTGCCTGTTGCGCGCTATTTTGCGCCTGCCGCCTCGCCACTAACGCGTAAGCTGCAGTTACAACCGCGAACATCGCTATCACCACCATTGCCGCCATCATTACGCGGAGCTTACGGTTTGTGCGCGCTTGTGCTGCAGCGAAGTGCTCCGCCTGCTCCCGCTCGCGACGTTCGTGCTCGAGCAGTTCCTCGCGCTGGCGATCGCGCTCTTCTTGCGCAAGTAGCTCAGCTCTTCTCGCCGCTTCCATCTTGTCGATCGAATCGTCGAGATAGGAAATCGCAGTTTTGAATTCCGAATGGTAGCGTTCGGCCCACGCCTGATTTGGATGTGACTTTTCGCGCCAGTCGACGGCGATTTGCAATGCAGGGTTTTGCAGAAGCGCCTCTTCGCCTTCACGATGCAGGACGGCCGCGTCAGAAAGCCGACGATAAATTCGTGCAGACTGTGCTTCTTCGTCTACCCAGACTTTCAACCTCTCCCAGTTGCGAATCAAACTCTCATGCGAAATGTCGATGACGCATTCCTCATGCAGTAACGTGCCTGCGGGTGGCATGAGAAACGATCGGCCGGCACGTCGAAAAACCTCGATTACGGCGATCACTTCAGCGATGTTCGCTTCAGCGATCTTGCAGATCGTGCCCAGACGCGTGGGACGACGAATCTCGCGATTATCAGCGCCGCGTTCGCTGAGCGCTTTGAACAGTATCTCCGCTATCTTGCGGCTTCGTTCATCTGGTAATTCGAGATAGGCCTCGTCAGCGTGGCGTGAGAGTGCGTCAGACATTGTGCCGATGGCTTCATAGTGCTCGATGCCGATCGGTTCGCTATCGCGACGAGTTGTTTGCCAGTGCTCCCACGTGCGCATTAACGCGTGTTGGAGGATGGGCAATTGATCCGGATTGTCGCCGACGTCGTTCAGCAGACGATTGACCAGCGGTTCACTGATCTTTCCCCGCGTAACGCCGACTGGTCCAGTGACCGCGAACCGGCGCTCGTCGCGCGTCATTCGCGGTATCAGATACTGACCGTCGTTTATGGCTTCCGGTAGACCCTGGAACTGCGCACAGTCGCCGAGAAAGTCGGAACGCATCGTGAGCACGATGTAGATCGCGAGATCACGTTGTTGCGACGCCTCGAGCAGGAGTTTTACGAAAGCAGACGCTTCGTCAACGCTCGTGGCCTCGTGTGCAGCTCGAAAGCGGAACAACTCTTCAAACTGGTCCACAACTACGAGCAGCTTCTCGTGTTGGGTCAGTCGCGCCTCGCGGGCGACGTTTACGATTCCGAGTGATCCGCTTCGCAGCGTTGCTTCGATCACGGCCTCGGCTTCATTTTTTGACAGACCTGCGCCCGCTTCAGAAAGCACGTCGTTTTTCGCGAGCTCGGCCGCGAGGTTTCCAATCGGATCGCCGCCGGGCCGCATCACCGCGATGATCCAGCCAGCCCCGGCACTCCTCATCATTCCACCGAGCAATGCAGGCATCAGACCCGCGCGAATGAGCGAGGACTTACCGCTGCCGGACGTGCCAACGACTGCTAAAAAGCGTGAGCGTTCGAGTCGCGAGAGCAATTCATCCGCTTGTCCTTCGCGACCAAAGAACAGCCTGTACTCGCCGGTTTCAAAGGGGCGTAAACCAGGGAAGGGATTGGTAAATGTTTTCTGAGTTGTGCTCATTGTTGTCCCCCTTCAACCGATTGCACGGCGGTGACGAAGTCGCGCAGATCGTTGGGATCGAATGAGGCGTAATTGCGAATGATGTAAGGCACCATGTGCGTGAGGAAATCTTCCTTCTGATCGTTCGGCGGCGCGCCGACATAAACGGCGCTCGCGCACCAGTCGTGATCGCGTCCGTAGCCGAAAGCCTTCTCGAGGTCTTCGAGGTTCTTTCGCACCCACGGCTCATCACCGTTGCCGAAATAGACGAGTGCTGCATCACAGTCGCGCAGGTTCTTGTGGTGATAATCCATGAGTGTACCGGCGCTCTCGTCGTCGAGCCACGTAATCACTTCGATCTTCTGATTGAATAAGTATTCCTTGATCGGACGGATGAAAGAGCGATCGCGGTTTTCGCAAATCAGATAAACCCGTTTCAGTTTCGATCGTGTGGCCGCCTTTGCGGACATCGTAGACGGAGGATTCAGTTTTTCGACAATGCGCGTCTTGAGATCTTCGACACTTGTCTGCAGGAGTTCGGAACCGGCAGTCACGCGCTTCTGAACATCGGTGATGAATGTTTTCTGGCGTTCGTCGCTGACTTCCATCACCGGCGTCATCAGCCCTTGCGGCATCCAAAGCAGACGTGCGAAAGAAGAATCATCCCCGCCGCGTCGTGCGGCGAGATCTTCCTGAATCGAAACTATCGAGCGTGCATCGTCTTCAGGAGTTGATCCATAACGTTTTCCGATCATGTGAATGGAGAGAACGGAACGAGTCAGCGAAGCGAGTGCAGCAGCTTCAGTTTGCTTTACTTCTTCGGCCGGCAGTTTGTCTTCCGGCAACACACCGTAACCGCGTTGCAGCAACTCGTCGCGCACGAGGTCGCGCTCCTGGGTCAAATCGGAACTCGTTTCCGCAAGATAAACAAACTTCCGCGAGCCGTTTGTTGGTTGCGGTATAGCCTCCGGCTTCTTCTCATCGGGTTGTAGACCGACGAGCATTGTCGAGATGTCCCACGCGAGGCGTCGTAAAGCGGTCCAGTAACGAGGATCCTTGCTCGGCACTACGTCGGGGCTGAACTCGACCGGCATGTCGCCGTCCATTTCATAAAACGCGTAGCCGATGAGTTCGCGCAGTTGTTCAGGTTCCTGTTTGGTGAGGTGGAAAAGCAGTGGTGTTTTGATGACTTTGAAAACACGCGAACGATGTGCGGGCACACCCGGGATCGGCGGCTGTTTGCAAAACGTGTCCAACTCACGACGGCACCAGTCTGACTGGATGTAGCGAGGCGAAATGATCGGCACAAACACCGTTGCGTTCGTGATTCCTTCTTCGATCGCGGCAGTCAGAGGCGCATTGCCGGCGAGCGTGCGTTCGTCGCGCCAGATTTTTGGTGGATAACCAAGATTCGAGCTGATGAGGCGGGGGAGTCGTTCGACAAAAAGGTCTACCCAGCCTTTTTCATCACCCGCCGGATCCTGATCGTCGATGTGCCCATAACTGATGAAGATGTCGTATTTAGACATGCAGAGAACTTACTCCCGCAAGGAAAAATCTCGGTAAGGCTTCAGTTTAAAACGCCGAAGGCGTTGGCTAACTCAGCCCAGGGTTGGAGCGCCGAAGGCGTTGGCTAATTTCAGCCAGGTTGAAACGCCGAAGGCGTTGGCTAATGTCAGCCCAGGGTTGGAGCGCCAGCGACAACCCTGGGTCAAGTTCGCCATGACCGTTTTGAACCCTGAAGGGGTTATTCCCGCACACGCCTAATGCTTTCAGCATTAATTTGATCCATCTATTTCGTACCCAGGGTTCTCGCTGACGCTCGAACCCTGGGCTGACATTAGCGAACGCCTTCGGCGTTTCAACCCTGGGCTAGAACTAGCCA
>Ga0134127_10001716_pt1 | contig 16163 bp, 14 predicted proteins | sample KB31753_FD_96459 | JGI IMG/M metagenome (GOLD analysis project Ga0134127, IMG submission 96459) | Terrestrial soil microbial communities with excess Nitrogen fertilizer from Kellogg Biological Station, Michigan, USA - KB3-175-3 | ecosystem: Environmental > Terrestrial > Soil > Unclassified ...
ACGCTCGGCACTTCGATCGTCTCGTCCGAGTTCGCGAGCTGCGACAGCGCGCAGGCGAACTTCAACTTGATCTCTTCCGCGTGATGCGTCGGCGTGCGCAGGCTGACCGCGATGTCGTTGGTCACCTGGTCGCCGGCGATCGGAATCACTGCGGTATGGCGGATCGCGCCGCCGGAGAAGACGGCCATGTCGGTCGTGCCGCCGCCGACGTCGACCAGACACACGCCGAGCTCTTTCTCGTCATCCGCGAGCACCGCGTAGCTGGAAGCGAGCTGTTCGAGCACGACGTCTTCGACGGTGAGCCCGCAGCGCTGCACGCACTTCACGATGTTCTGCGCGGCGCTCTCGGCGCCGGTCACGATGTGCACCTTCGCTTCCAGGCGCACGCCGGACATGCCGATCGGCTCGCGAATGCCTTCCTGACTGTCGATCAGGAATTCCTGCGGCAGGATGTGCAGGATTTTTTGATCCGCGGGAATCGCCACCGCGCGGGCCGCATCGATGACGCGGTCGACGTCCTCGGCCGTCACTTCTTTATTGCGGATCGCGACGATGCCGTGCGAGTTGAGGCTGCGCACATGACTGCCGGCGATGCCGGCGTACACCGAGTGAATCTCGCAGCCGGCCATCAGCTCCGCTTCTTCGACCGCGCGCTGAATCGACTGCACCGTCGACTCGATGTTGACGACCACGCCGCGCTTCAGGCCGCGCGAGGGATGCGAGCCGAGGCCGATGACCTCGATGCGCCCGTCATAGGTCATCTCGCCGACGATCGCGACGACTTTCGAAGTCCCGATGTCGAGGCCGACGATCAGATTTCGTACGTTTTTCTTAAGCATCTGGTTTTGCATCCTGTGCGTCGTGTGCGACGCGGGTAGGCGCGTTCCAACCGATCGAGAAACCGTTGCTGTAACGCAAGTCGACGTAGCTCACGTCCGCGCCGCGCGTCGCGACCACCGGGCTGGCGATCGCGATGAAGCGCTCGAGCCGCGTCGCGACGTCCTGCCTGCCGAGACGCACGCGCGCGCCGTTGCCGAGCGTCAGCTCCCACGCGCCGCGGGGATCGAGCTCGACCTTCGACAGGCGCATGCCGACAGCGAGCAGTCGCGGATAAGTCTTGAGATAGAGCTGCGCGACCTGCGCTTCGGTGCCGGCTGGGCCGATGAGCTGCGGCAGCTCCGGAGGAATGTGCCGCGCGTGCGGCAGGAACAGCTGGCCGCGCGTGTTCATCAAACCATCCTCGCCCCAGCGCGCGACTGCGACGTGCTCAGTGATGAACACGCGCACGCCATTCGGCCAGCTGCGCTCGACGCGCGCGCGGTCGACCCACGGGATGGTTTCGAGCGCCGCTCGCAGAGCATCGAGATCGATCGAGAGGAATCCGGCGCCGCGGAACGGCGCGACCACTTCTTCGATCTGCACCGGCGCGACGCGTTGGAACTGGCCGCCGACTTCGACCTGGCCGATCGGCCGATCGAATGCGGCCGCGAGTCCCCACAGCATGATGCCGACGCCGACCAGCATGCCGGCGATGCCGAGCACCGACTGCAGGCCGCCGGCGACGACCGGCTTGAGCCAGGCGAGCGAGAAGCCGCCGCCGCTACGCTCCGGCTTGCGTCGATTGCGCTTGCGGTTTGCAAAGATCATGGCTTGGCTCCCGATTTCGTGGGTGCACTGCGCGACAGGCTGGTCTCGAGAATCCGCCACACGAGGTCGTCGAACTCGATGCCGAAGGCCTTGGCGCCCTTCGGCACGAGCGAGTGGCTGGTCATGCCCGGTGCCGTATTCACTTCGAGCAGGTAGTTGGCGCCATCGCGGTCGCGCATCAGGTCGACGCGGCCCCAGCCGCTGCAGGCAGACGTGCGGAAAGCTTCGAGCGCGAGCGCGCGCATCTCCGTTTCGGCCGGGCCGTGCAGGCCGGGGCAGATGTATTGCGTGTCGTCGGAGACGTACTTCGCGTGATAGTCGTAGTACTCGCCGGGCGGCACGATGCGGATCGTCGGCAGCGCTTCGTCGTTCAGGATGCCGACGGTGAATTCCTCGCCTTCGATCAGCTGCTCCATCAACAGCTCGCCCTCGTAGCGCGCGGCGAGCGCGACCGCCTGCGGCAGATCCGCTTCCTTGAAGACGCGACTCACGCCGACGCTGGAGCCTTCGCATGCAGGCTTGACGATCACTGGCAGGCCGAGCCAGCGCGCTGCGGCCGTAACATCGTCGGTGCGCGAGAGTCGTGCGTAGCGCGGAGTCGGCAGATTGAGCGACAGCCACACTTGCTTCGTACGGATCTTGTCGAGCGTCAACGCCGAGCCGAGCACGCCGGAGCCGGTGTACGGCACATGCAGCGCATCGAGCAGGCCTTGCAGGACACCGTTCTCACCCTCGCCGCCATGCAGGATGTTGAACACGCGATCGCAGCGCTTCACCGAAATGTCGGCGAGCAACGCAGGAACCCCGTCGACCGGATGTGCGTCGACGCCGCGGCGGCGCAGAGCGTCGAGACAGTTCTGGCCGGAGTTCAACGACACCTCGCGCTCGGACGAAGTGCCGCCGAGCAACACCGCCACGCGGCCGAAATCCCGGGGATCCGTCACCTGTACGCTCATCGTCCTTCTCCCACGATGCGCACCTCGGGCTTGAGCTGCACACCGTGTACGCGCTGGACTGTCGCCATCACGTACTGAATCAACTGTTCGATGTCCGCCGCGCTTGCGCTGCCGTCGTTCACGATGAAGTTCGCGTGCATCTCCGACACGCGTGCGCCACCAATGCGATGACCCTTGAGGCCCGCGGTGTCGATCAGGCGCGCCGCGTGATCGCCCGGCGGATTCGTGAACACGGAGCCGCACGACCACTCGCCGATCGGCTGCGTCGCCTTGCGGCGCGCGAGCAGCAGGCGGATGTCTTCGTTGCTCACGCCGGGACGCTGCTCGAATGTGAGGCGCGCGCCGAGGAACCACTCGTTCGCCGGGCCTGCGACGTGGCGATAGCTCGCGACGTAGTCGCTCGCCGGACGCTCGTGGCGCACGCCGGCACGATCGATGGTCGCGACACCGAGCACGTGCCGCCAGGTTTCGCCGCCGAATGCGCCGGCGTTCATCGCCAGCGCACCCCCGAGCGTTCCCGGAATGCCCGCGAAGAACTCCGCGGGCCCGAGACCCCACTTGATGCACTGCTTGGCCAGCTTCGCGCACGCGACGCCGCTGCCGCACCAGATCTCGTTGTCGCCGCGCCGCTCCAACTCGTCGAAGACGCCGTGCGTCTCGATCACCGCGCCGCGAATGCCGCCGTCGCGCACCAGCAGATTGCTGCCGAGCCCGATCCACATCACGCTCGTATCCGGTTCGAGACTGCGCAGAAACGCCGCAACGTCGGCGACGTCGAGCGGGCTGAAATACAAATCCGCTGGACCGCCCACGTGCCAGGACGTGTGCTTCGACATGGGCTCGCCGCGAATCACGCGCGCGGCGATGTCGGGAGGCAAGGCCAGCGCGTTCATGGCCGCCTCCGGTCGACGAACGGTGCCGGCTGCACTGAAGCGAGCGCGATCGGCAGCTCTGCAGCGGCTGCGCCGATGCTGCCGGCGCCCATCGTCACGATCACATCGCCCTCGCGGGCAATCTGGATCAGAGCGCGCGGCAGATCTTCGATCTTTTCGAGCAGCAGCGGCTCGACGCGACCGTGCGAGCGAATCGCGCGACAGATCGCCTTGCCGTCGGCACCGGCGATCGGCGCTTCGCCCGCCGCATAGACTTCGGTGACGATCAATGCATCCACAGTCGCGAGTACGCGCGCGAAGTCGTCGAGCAGATCGCGCGTGCGCGTGTAGCGATGCGGTTGGAATGCCAGCAGGATGCGCCGCCCCGGCCAGCCCTGGCGGATTGCTTCGAGCGTCGCAGCCAGCTCCGTCGGGTGATGACCGTAATCGTCGATCAGCGTGACGCGGCCGACTGCGGTCTGCACATCGCCGTACTGTTGCAACCGGCGATCGACGCCATGGAAATTCGCGAGCGCAGCCTGGATCGCGTCGAACGCCACGTTCAGCTCGAGCCCGACTGCGATCGCAGCGAGCGAGTTGAGCACGTTGTGCGTGCCGGGAAGATTCAACTGCACGGGCAACAGCGTCTTCGAGCCGCGCCGCTGCAAGTCGTAGCGCGTCTGCGGGCCGTGGCGCGCGATGTTGACCGCACGGATGTCGGCGTCCGCCTCGATTCCATACGTGACGACCGGGCGCGCGATGCGCGGCACGAGGCTGGCGGCTTGTGCATCGTCGGCGCACAAGATCGCGACACCGTAGAACGGCATGTTGTGGAGGAAGTCGATGAAGCTCTGCTTCAGACGCTCGAAGTCGCCGTCGTGCGTGACGAGGTGATCGTTGTCGACGTTGGTGACGATCGCCATCATCGGATGCAGGTGCATGAACGAGGCGTCGCTCTCGTCGGCCTCCGCGACCAGGTAGTTGCCGGTGCCGAGCCGCGCATTGCTGCCGGCGCTCTTCAGGCGGCCGCCGATGACGAACGTCGGATCGAGACCGCCTTCGGCCAGGATCGAAGCGACCATGCTCGTCGTCGTGGTCTTGCCGTGCGTGCCGGCCACTGCGATCGCGTAACGGAAGCGCATCAGCTCGGCGAGCATCTGCGCACGCTGCACGATCGGAATGCGCCGCTCCTTCGCCTCGATCACTTCCGGGTTGTCGGGCTGCACCGCGCTCGATACGACGAGCACGTCGGCCTTGCCGACGTTGTCGGCAGCATGTCCCACCTTGATATCGGCACCCAGCGTCGCGAGCCGCTGCGTCACCGCGTTCGGCTTGAGATCGCTGCCTTGCACTTGATAGCCGAGATTCAGCAGCACTTCGGCGATGCCGCCCATGCCGCTGCCGCCGATGCCGACGAAGTGGATGCGGTTGATGCGGCGCATGCGATCGGTGCTCATCGCGCGCCTCCCGCGACGGCGTCGCATGCATCGGCGAGCCGCACGTCCGCGTCGACGATTGCAACGGAGCGCGCCCGTGCCGCCATGTCCGCAAGACTCGCGCGACCGGCGCGCAGCAGTTTTTGCAGTTCCTCTGCAAGACGCGGCGGCGTCAGTTGCGCTTCGGCAATCGCGACAGCCGCCTGCGCATCGACGAGGAACTTCGCGTTGAGCGTCTGGTGATCGTCGACCGCGGCGGCAAAGGGCACGAAGATCGCCGGCAGTCCTGCGGCGGCGAGCTCGGAAACCGTCAGCGCACCGGAGCGGCAGACGACGAGGTCAGCCCACGCGTATGCCTCTGCCATGTCGTCGATGAAGGCGCGCACGTCAGCCTGCACGCCGTGTTTCGCGTACAGCTCCTGCGCTTGCGCGAGATGTCGCTCGCCAGCTTGATGAATCACGATCGGTCGCGACGCGGCGTCGAGCGACGCGAGGGCGGCCGGCACGACTGCGTTGAGACGCGCCGCGCCCTGGCTGCCGCCAAATACGAGCACGCGCAGCGGCCCGCTTCTGCCGCCGAAGCGCTCTGCCGGCGGCGCGAGCGCAGCGATTTCGCGTCGCACGGGATTCCCGACACGCTCGGCGTGCGCGCCGGGCGGGAAGCTCGCAGGAAACGCTTCGAGCACGCGTCGCGCGAGGCGCGCGAGCAGGCGATTGGTCATGCCGGCGACCGCATTCTGCTCGTGGATCACCAGCGGCCGGCGCGTCAGCCACGCAGCGACACCGCCCGGACCCGATACGAAGCCGCCCGCGCCGAGCACGACGTTGGGTTGCCGGCGTCGCATCACTTGCAGGCTCTGCCAGATCGCCAGCGACAGCTTGAACGGCGCCGCCAGCCACGTCGCGAATCCTTTGCCGCGCAAGCCGCTCACGCTGATCCATTCGATCTCGATGTGCTGCGGCGGTACCAGCTTCGCTTCGAGCCCGCGTTGCGTGCCGAGCCACACCGGCTCGTAGCCGCGCTCGCGCAACACGCGCGCAGCAGCGAGCGCCGGAAACACATGGCCGCCGGTGCCGCCCGCCATGATGAGGACGGTGCGCTTCATTGCGACCGCTCCCGTCGTGGCACGGCGAGCCGGCCCGCTGCACTCGCTTCGTGATGGATGCGCATCAGGACGCCGAGCCAGCCGAGCGTGACGAGGATGCTCGACGCCCCGTACGACATCAGCGGCAGCGTCAGCCCCTTGGTCGGCAGCAGGCCGAGATTGACGCCGATGTTGATGAACGTCTGCAGGCCGACCCACAGACCAAAGCCCGCCGCGAAGTAGGCTTGGAACGGCAGGCCGGCTTCCGCAGCCTGGCGCGCGATATGGAACGCACGCCACGTGAGCACGACGAACAACGCGAGCGTGACGATGACGCCGGCGAGCCCGAGCTCCTCCGCGAGCACAGCGAACACGAAGTCGGTGTGGGCCTCCGGCAGATAGAACAGCTTCTGCACACTCGAGCCGAGGCCGACGCCGAACAGCTCGCCGCGCCCGATTGCAATCAGCGATTGCGTGAGCTGGAAACCGGAATTGAACGGATCCGCCCACGGATCCATGAAGGCTGTGAGTCGCTTGAGGCGATACGCGGATGTCACGGCGATCAGGGCCATGCCGCCGGCCGCCAGCACAACGAGCGCGAGAAAGTGGCGCAGCTTCACGCCTGCGAGGAACAGCAGCCCCAGGCCCGCCGCCATCAACACCGTCGCGGCGCCGAAGTCCGGCTCCAGCAGCAGCAGCAGCGCGGCACCCATCAGGACACCGAGCGGCTTCAGGAATCCCTTGAGCTGCTGCTTCAGCTCCGACTGCTTGCGCACGATGTAACTGGCCATGTAGGTCAGCAGCAACACGCGCGCCAGCTCGGACCCCTGGAAATTGAGAATGCCGGCCCGCAGCCAGCGACGACTGCCGTTCACTTCGTACCCGATACCGGGGATCAGCACGATCACCAGCAGCAGGAACGCGAGCAGCAGCAATGGCACGCCGAGGCGCTCCCACACCGTCGTCGGGATCGCCATCGCGACAACGGCCGCGAGCAGGCCGAGCACCACACCGACCATCTGACGCTCGAAGTAGTGGAGCGGCTCATGCACCTGCTTGTCGGCGATCGAGATCGAAGCCGACGTCATCATCACGAGACCGAGCAGCAGCAGCGCGCCGATAGTCAGCAGCAGAATCGAGTCGAACGCGAAGCGCCGCGGCCGGGCGCTCGAGCGGGCGAAGGCGAGTGCCGCGGTGTTCACGAGTCGCCCGCCTTGCGGGCGCTGTCATCAATCAGCCTCCGCACCGATGCCTGGAACATGTAGCCGCGATGGGCGTAGTCGCGAAACATATCGAGACTCGCGCACGCGGGAGACAGCAGGACCGTTTCGCCGGAATGTGCGGCACGCGCGGCGCGCTGCACGGCCTCATCCATGTCCTTTGCAAATTCGATGCTCGTGACGCCTTCCAGCGCAGCAGCGAGCAGCTTCGCGTCCTGACCGAGCAACACGACGTGCCGCACTTTGCCGCGGAAGGCCGCGGCGAGCGGCGTGAAGTCCTGGCCCTTGCCCTGGCCGCCTGCGATCAGCACCAGCGAGCCGGGCATGCCGGCGACAGCCGCGAGCGTGGCTCCGACGTTGGTGCCCTTCGAATCATTCACGTAGCGCACGCCGCGCACGTCGGCGATCCACTGCGAGCGATGCGGGAGCCCGGTAAACTCGCGCAGCGCTTGCACGCACGGCTCTTGCGCGAGCTGCAAGGCGTCGCACATCGCGAGCGCCGCCAGAGCATTCGCGACGTTGTGCAGTCCGGCGATCTTCATCTCGGACATCGCGAGCAGCTGGCGCCCGTCATGCATCAGCGCGACGTCCTCGCCCATCCGCAGCGCGTAGTAATCTCCGCCGCGATCCGCACGCAGAGTGAACGAGAGCACGCGCGGCGCGCGATGCGGCATCGCATGCACGAGCGGATCGTCGAGATTGATCACGGCGGCGTCGCAGTGTTGGAAGATGCGCGCCTTCGCCGACGCGTATTCGCCGACGGACTCGTAGCGATCCATGTGATCCGGCGTGACGTTGAGCACGACCGCAGCGGCGGTCTTCAGCGAGCGCGTCGTCTCCAGCTGGAAGCTCGACAGCTCCAGCACGTAGAGCTCCGGCGCCGGCTCGTCGAGCAGATCCAGTGCCGGCCGGCCGAGATTGCCGCCGGCCAGCACGCGCTTGCCTGCGGCCTCGGCCATCCGCGCGACGAGCGTAGTCACTGTGCTCTTGCCGTTCGTCCCGGTGATCGCCGCGATCGGCGCCTTCGCTTCGCGCGCGAACAGCTCGATGTCGCCGATGATCGGCACGCCGCGGATCGCGGCACTCATCATGAACGGCTCGCGCAACGACACGCCCGGCGACGCGATGACGCGATTGGCGTCGTCGAGCAGCGCTTCGTCGAACGCGCCGAAACGCACTTCCGCCTCGGGCGCCAGCTTCTGCAGCGCGGCGGATTCGGGCGGAGCGGAGCGGCTGTCGGTGACCGCGAAGGTTTCGTGGCGCGCGTGCAGATAGCGGGCGCACGACAGGCCGGTGCGGCCCAGGCCCACTACGATGCTGCGTGCGCTTTGTGCCGCCATGCTCAGCGCACCTTCAGCGTCGCGAGGCCGATCAGCACGAGGATCACCGAGATGATCCAGAACCGCACGATCACCTTCGGCTCGGCCCAGCCCTTGAGCTCGAAATGATGATGAATCGGCGCCATGCGGAAGATGCGCTTGCCGGTCAGCTTGTACGAGGCGACCTGCAGCATCACCGACACCGTCTCCATCACGAACACGCCGCCCATGATCAGCAGCACGATCTCCTGCCGCACGATGACCGCGACGACGCCTAGTGCCGCACCGAGCGCGAGCGCGCCGATGTCGCCCATGAACACTTGCGCGGGATAGGTGTTGAACCAGAGGAAACCGAGCCCGGCGCCGACCAGCGTCGCGCAGAACACCAGGATTTCACCGGTTCCTTCGATGAAAGGAATGCCGAGATAACCCGAGAAGACCGCATTGCCCGTTGCATACGCGAACACCCCCAGTGCGCCGCCGACCAGGACGGCAGGCATGATTGCGAGCCCATCGAGCCCGTCGGTCAGGTTCACCGCGTTGCTGGAACCGACGACGACGAAATACGTGAGCACGATGTAGGCGTAGCCGAGCGGCACCATCACCGTCTTGAAGAACGGCACGTACAGCGCGGTTTCCGCCGGCACCTTCGCCGTGACGAACAGCGCGACGGCGCAGCACAGCCCGGCGACCGATTGCCAGAAATACTTGTAGCGGGCGATCAGCCCGCGGCTGTTGCCGATGACCAGCTTCAGATAGTCGTCCCAGAAGCCGATCAGGCCGAAGGCGAGCGTCACGCCGAGCGTGATCCAGACGAAGCGGTTGGTGAGATCCGCCCACAGCAGCGTCGAGAGGCAGATCGCGACCAGGATCAGCGTGCCGCCCATCGTCGGCGTGCCCGCCTTCGGCAGATGCGACTTCGGCCCGTCGTCGCGCACGCGCTGACCGATCTGCTTGTACGACAGCCGCCGGATCATCCACGGCCCGATCAGGAACGAGATGACCAGCGCCGTCAGCGCCGCGAGAATCGCGCGCAGCGTCAGGTAGCCGAAGAGACGAAATGCCCCTTCCAGCGCCGTGAGTTTTTGTGTGAGGTACAGCAGCACTCTCTATCCCCTAGTGGCCGTCTGTGCCTTGCGGCTTGTGCAACGCCAATGCCGCGGCGACGCGTTCGAGTCGATTCGCCCGGGATCCTTTGATGAGCACTGCGACGCCGGTCGTGAGCGACTTGCTCGCTTCCGCGATCAGCGCATCGAGACTCCCGAACCACTGCGCACCGCGGCCGAAAGCCTCGACGGCGAAGCGCGAGCGCTCGCCGACCGCGAACAGCCGCGCGATGCCGGCCTGCTTCGCGTACCGGCCGACCTCGGCGTGCAACTCGTCGGCGCTGTCGCCGAGCTCGCGCATCTCGCCGAGCACCAGCCAGCGCGCGCCGCCGAACGTGCGGAATGCATCGAGGCCCGCCTTGAGCGAGCTCGGATTGGCGTTGTACGAGTCGTCGACCAGGAACGCGCCGTTCAACGCCGGCTTCAATTCGAGGCGTCCCGCGACGCTCTTCATCGCGGCGAGGCCGGCGACGATCTCGTCGATTTCGACGCCGACTGCGCACGCGGCAGCTGCGGCACCGAGTGCGTTGCGAAGATTGTGCAGACCGCCGAGCGCGAGCGTCGCGGGCTTGCTGCCATAGGGCGTGACCAGCTCGAAGTCGGTGCGGAAGCCGCTAGCGTCGCTCTGCGTCTTCACCTTGTGCGCCATGAAGTCCGCCGGCTGCTCGAAACCGAACGTCAGCACGCGGTCAGCTGCACTCGAATCGCGCCACTGCGCGGCGAACGTGTCGTCAGCGTTGATGACTGCGACGCCTTCGGGCGGCAACGCACGGAACATCTCGCCTTTGCCCTGCGCCACGCCGGCGAGGCTGCCGAATCCTTCCAGGTGCGCCGCGCCCGCGTTGGTCACGATGCCGACCGTCGGCTCCGCGAGACTCGCGAGCTGCGCGATCTCGCCGATGTGATTCGCGCCCATCTCGATCACGGCGTAGCGATGCTCGGCCGTCAGCTCCATCAGCATCAGCGGCACGCCGATGTGATTGTTGAGATTGCCGCGCGTGATCAGCGTCTTGCCCTGGCGCGACAGGATCGAGCCGAGCAGCTCCTTGGTCGTCGTCTTGCCGTTGCTGCCCGTGACCCCGACCAGCGGGATGTGGAACTGACGGCGCCATTCGCGCGCGAATGCAGACAACGCGCCGAGCGGATCCGGCGTCACGACCTGCGGAATCTGCGAGGCCAGCGGCCGCTCGACGAGCGCAGCGACTGCACCGTGTTCGGCCGCCGACGCGACGAAATCGTGGCCATCGAAGCTCGGGCCGCTCAGCGCGACGAACAGCGCGCCGGGCTGCAGCGTGCGCGAGTCGGTCGAGACGCTGGTGAACGCGCAGTCGTTACCCACGATCTGCCCCGGCGTGCAGCGAACCAGCTCGCTCAGACGCCACGCCATCATGAGCGCTGCTCCAGCAGAGAGCGCGCGACCTCGCGGTCGCTGAAGTGGCGGCGCTCGGTGCCGACGATCTGGTAGTGCTCGTGGCCTTTGCCGGCGATGAGCACGACATCGCCGGGTTTGCCGAGCGCGATGCCTTGCGCGATGGCTTTTGCACGATCGCGCTCGATCAACGCGCGCGCCGGCGCGGTGAATCCCTTGACGATGTCCGCGACGATCGCGTCGCCATCCTCGGTGCGCGGGTTGTCGTCGGTGACGATCACCTGATCGGCGAGACGCTCGGCCACCGCGGCCATGATCGAGCGCTTGCCCGGATCGCGGTCGCCGCCGCAACCGAAGATGCAGATCAGCTTGCCCGTGGTGTGCTTGCGCGCGGCAACGAGCAGTTTCTCCAAGGCGTCCGGTGTATGTGCATAGTCGACGATCGCGAGCGGCTTGCCGGTCGCGACGAGCGTCTCCATGCGTCCCGGCGGTGGGCTGCAGCGCTCGAGCGCCGCGAGCGCATCGTGGAACGGCACGTTCCAGCCGAGCAGCGCACCCAGCGCCGCAAGCAGATTCTCGACGTTGAAGTCGCCGATGAAGCGCGAGTGCAGCGTCGCGACGCCCCAGCTGCCGTCGACGGTGATGTCGAGGCCGGTTGCGCCGGGGATCGCGCGAACTGCAAACAGGTGACGCACGCCGTTGCGCATGTCGGGCAGCGACGCCGAGCGGGAATACGAGGTGAGCATTTCGGCACGCGCGGAGGTGGGCGAGGGCGCCAGCAGCCCGCGGCCGAACGCATCGTCCGCGTTGATCACCGCATGCTTCAGATCCGGCCACACGAACAACTTGGCCTTCGCCGCGGCGTAGCTCTCGAACGTCCCGTGATAGTCCAGGTGATCGCGCGTCAGGTTGGTGAACACCGCGGTGTCGAACCGCACGCCGTCGACGCGATGCTGGTCGAGCGCGTGCGACGACACTTCCATCGCGAGACTTCGCACACCCTCGGCGCGCAGTTCGGCGAGCTGACGGTGCACCGTGATGGAATCCGGGGTCGTGTGCGTCACTGCCTGCAATGCATCGATGCGGCCGAAGCCGATCGTGCCCGCGTACGCAGCAGGCGTGCCGAGCAGCTGCGTCGCAGTCGCGATGACATACGCCGTGGTCGTCTTGCCGTTCGTGCCTGTTACGCCGACCGTGCGTACGGCCTGCGACGGCGTACCGAAGAAGCGATCGGCGATCGTGCCGAGAATCGCGGTGAGATTCGGCACAGCGAGCAGCAGCACGCTGTCGGGCACGCGCGGCGCGGCGACACCTGGCGTCGGCTCCCACAGGATCGCTCTTGCGCCGGCGTTCACCGCCTGAGCGGCGAATCCGATACCGTGCGTGCGCGTTCCAGGCAGCGCGATGAATGCGCCGCCGAACTGTACGGCGCGACTGTCGAGCGTGAGATCGACGATGCCGATGTCGGCAGGCACGGTGACTGCGGAGCCCGCGAGCAGCGTTCGCAGATCCTTCGCACGCTTATTGTCGGAGCGCGTTTGCATCGTGGTTCGTCCGGGTAGCGCTGCCGATCTCATGGCACACGACTCGCCTGCACGAGCGTCGTCGCCGGCACGCGGTCGAGGCCATCCGGCGGCACGCCGAGCAAACGCAGCGCGCCGGCCATTACGTTGGCAAAAACGGGCGCCGCAACGTCGCCGCCGTAGTAGAGCGCCTTGCCAGGCTCATCGATGACGACGATCGCGGCGAGCCGCGGATGGCTGGCGGGCACGACGCCGCCGAACGATCCCTTGTAACGGTTCGAGGAGTATCCGCCCGCATCGGCGGTCCACGCTGTCCCGGTTTTGCCGGCAACGCGGTAGCCGACGAGCGCAGCGCGATAACCGGTTGCGCCGTCCTCCGACACGACGCTTTCCATCATCTGCAGCAACTCGTGTGCAACGCGCTCGTCGATGACGCGCTCGCCCGGCACGGGTCCCTCGACGCGCCGCAACGTCACCGGACGACGGATGCCACCTGCGCCGAGAATCGCGTACGCGCGCGCGAGTTGCAGCGGCGTCACGGACAGGCCATAGCCGAAGGAAATCGTCGCTTGTTCGACCTTGCCCCAGTGCGCGGCGTCGTAGAGAAGTCCCGCCGACTCTCCCGGGAAGCCGCTGCCAGTGACTTCACCGAAGCCGAATGCGCGCAGCTCCTCGTAAATCGACCGCGACGGCAGCGTCATCGTCATCTTGATCATGCCGACGTTGCTCGACTTGGCTATCACGGTCGTGAGCGGGATCGCGCCCAGGTTGTGGTGGTCGACGAACGACCTGCTGGCGACGCGCACCATTCCCGGCGAAGTGTCGATGACCGTGTCCGGGTGATAGCGACCCGACGCGATGCCTGCTGCTGCGATGAACGGCTTGATCGCCGAGCCGGGCTCGTAGATATCCGTCGCAGCGCGATTGCGATAGCGCGCCGCCGCGACCTGATCGCGATCGTTCGGGTTGTAGGCCGGCTGATTCACCATCGCGAGCACTTCGCCGGTGTCGATGTCGAGCACGACGACCGAGCCGCCCTTCGCCTGCTGCTCCTGCACGGCCGCCTTCAGCTCGCGATAGGCGAGATACTGAATCCGCAAGTCGATGCTCGTGATCAGGTCCTCGCCGGGCCGCGGCGCGCGAATGCTCTCGACGTCCTCGACGGTGCGGCCGTAGCGATCCTGGATCACGCGCTTCGCGCCGGCCTGCGCGCCGAGCCAGCGGTCGTACGCGAGCTCGAGACCTTCCTGGCCGATGTCGTCGTATTTCTTGGTGAAGCCGAGCAGGTGACCGGTGACTTCGCCCGCCGGGTAGAAGCGCTGGTACTCGCGCAGCAGATAGACGCCGGGAATCTTCAGCTCCGCGACCTGCGCCGCATCCGACGGCCGCATGTGGCGCACCAGATAAACGAACTCGCGATCGAGGTTGCTGGTGATGACCTGCGTCAGCCATTTCTTGTCGCGATTGAGCGCTTCGGCGAGGCGCGGGATCTGATCCGCGGCGCGCATCACTTCGGGCGGGCACGCCCACACAGTGTCGACGGGCGTGCTCGCGGCGAGCGGCTCGCCGTTGCGATCGTAGATGCCGCCGCGAATCGCCGAGAGCTTCGCGACGCGGGTGAAGCGCGCATCGCCCTGCCCTTCGAGAAAGCCTTCGTCGAGCAATTGCAGATCGACGGCGCGCGCGACCAGCGCCACCGCGATCAGCACGAGCGCGCCCAGCACCAGGCGCAGCCGCGTGCGGAACTGCTCCTGCGAAAAGCTGCGGTTGTGCTCGTTGCGGATCATCGCCATTTACGGTCGGTGCTCATGGTCGTGCCTCATTGAGTGGCCGCCGTGGGTTTCACGATCCGGACTTCGTCGGGCCGCGGAATCACCATGCGCAGGTCGACGCGCGCGGTCTGCTCGACGCGCCCGTGCGTTGCCCAGGCGCTCTGCTCGAGCTTGAGCTGGCCCCACTCGATTTCGAGCGCGTCGCGCTCGCCGTTCAGGCCCTGCAATTCGATGAAGCGGCTGCGTGCCTCGTGCTTGGTCGCGACGACGCCGATTGCCGTTGCGCCCAGCGCCAGCGCGATCACCGCAACTCCTGCTTTCAGCGCGATGCTCATGCTGCGACCCTCTCGGCGACGCGTAGCACGGCACTGCGCGCACGCGGATTGGCGGCAACTTCTTCGGCGGACGGATGTATCGCGCGGCCGATGCGTCGCAATTTCGCGCGCGCGTGCGGCGGAATCTGCGGCAGGCCGGCGTAGATCGGGTCCTCTTGCGAATGCTTCTGCATGAAGCGCTTCACCAGACCGTCCTCGAGCGAGTGAAACGAGATCGCGGCGAGGCGGCCGCCCGGCGCCAGCGCCTGCAGACTGCCGTCGAGCGCGGCTTGCAGCTGCGCGAGCTCGTCGTTCACGTGGATGCGGATCGCCTGGAACGTGCGCGTCGCCGGATGCTTGCCGGGCTCGCGCGTCTTCACGGCGCGCGCGACGAGCTCGGCGAGCTGACTGGTGCGCTGGAGCGGTCCCTCGCGCCGCGCCGCGACGATGTCGCGCGCGATCCGCTTTGCGAACTTCTCTTCGCCGTATTCGCGGATCACGCGAGCGAGCTCGTGCTCCGGCGCGCGCGCGAGGAAATCAGCAGCGCTGGCACCGTGCTGCGGGTCCATGCGCATGTCGAGGGGCCCATCCTGCGCGAAGCTGAAGCCGCGCGCGGCATCATCCAGCTGCGGAGAAGACACACCGAGGTCGAGCAACACGCCGTCAATTCTCCCGACCAGCTCCATCTCCTCTAACAGCGCCGCGAGGCGCGAAAACGGACTGGCCCTCAACGTCAATCGCGCTTCGTCCGCGAAGCGCTCGCGCCCCGCGCGCAGCGCGTCCGGATCGCGATCCAGCGCGACCACCCTGCCCTGCGCGTTCAGCCGCTCCAGCAGCGCGGCCGTGTGGCCGCCGCGGCCGAACGTCGCATCCACGTAGCGACCGTCGGCACGAATCGCGAGCGCCTCCAGCACTTCGCGCAGAAGCACCGGCGTATGTCGCCCCATCGCGCGCGCCTACAGCGACAGCGACTCGAGCTCCGGCGGCAGCGGCTCGGCGCTTTCGTCGGCCTTCAGCCACTGCTGGCAGCTCTGGTTCCACTGTGTTTCGTCCCAGAGCTCGAAGCGATTGCCCTGGCCGATCAGCATTGCGGCACGCGACAGCCCCGCGTATTCGCGCAGACTCGGCGGGAGCAGGATCCGGCCACTGCCGTCGAGGTCGAGGTCGGTTGCGTGGCCGATCATCAGCCGCTGCAAACGCCGCGCGAGCGGATTCAAAGTCGGCAGGCGCCGCAGCTTCAGCTCGATCTCTTCCCATTCCGGCAGCGGGTAGATGAGCAGGCAGCGGTCGGCGCGATCGACGGTGGCGATCAAGCGCCCGTTGGAGCGCTCGACGATGCGCTCGCGATAGCGGGTCGGCATTGCCAGCCGGCCTTTCGCATCGAGCGTCACCTTGTTTGCACCGCGGAACATGTCGGACCGAACCCCTGCTCAAAATGGCCAGGCACAGAGGGTTCTTATGCCCCCTGTCCCCATTAATTCCCACTTTCTCCCACCGATTTGCACTATAGGTACCGCGAAAGCTGCAAGTCAAAAAAATCTCGG
>Ga0134127_10001717_pt1 | contig 16159 bp, 13 predicted proteins | sample KB31753_FD_96459 | JGI IMG/M metagenome (GOLD analysis project Ga0134127, IMG submission 96459) | Terrestrial soil microbial communities with excess Nitrogen fertilizer from Kellogg Biological Station, Michigan, USA - KB3-175-3 | ecosystem: Environmental > Terrestrial > Soil > Unclassified ...
CCTTCGGGCGCGAGCTGCGCGTCGGTGCGTACCCGATCGGCATCGACGTCGACCGCTTCCACCGTTTCGCGTTCACGACGCCGGGCAGCCGCGAGTTCGAGCGCATGCACCGCGTGCTGCGCGGCCGGGACCAGTTCATCGGCGTCGACCGCCTCGACTACAGCAAGGGCCTGCTGCGCCGTATGGACGCATTCGGCCGCTACCTGGAGTCGCATCCAAAGGCGCACGGCAACGTGATCCTCCTGCAGGTCGCCCCGGTGAGCCGCAGCGATCTGTCTTCGTACCGCAACTTCCGGCTGGAGCTCGACCGGGAGGCGGCGCGCGTGAACGGGCGCTTCGGCCGCTTCGACTGGACGCCCGTGCATTACCTCAACCGCGCGCTGCCGCGCAGAACCCTGGCGGGCCTGTACCGGGCGAGCCGCGTGGGCCTCGTGACCCCGATGCGCGACGGCATGAACCTCGTCGCGATGGAGTACGTCGCCGCGCAGGACCCGGCCGACCCCGGCGTGCTCGTGCTCTCGCGCTTTGCGGGGGTGGCGAACTACCTGCGCGAAGCCCTGATCGTGAACCCGTATGATGGCGAGGAGACCGCCAACGCCATGCACCTTGCCCGCGAAATGCGCATCCAGGAACGCCGGCAGCGCCACGAATCGCTGATGAAGAGGCTGCGCGCGCGCGACGTCGGCCGATGGCGCCGTGATTTCATCGCAGCGCTCGCGGACACGCCCGTCCGGCGAGGTGCCCGGAAGGCGAGATGATCCTCGTTTGCGACGTGGGGGGCACGCGCACGCGCCTCGCGCTTGCCGCGCGGTCGGATGGCTGGTGGAGCTTGTCTGGCCTGGAGGAAACCAGGACGACGCCGGATGTCCTGGCGAAAGTCTCGCGCTTCGCCGCCGGCAGGGAATTGGCGGCCGCGGGCTTCGGCGGCGCCGGCCCGGTCAGGACCGACGGCTGCATCGATCTCACGAACGCGGGCGTCTGCCTCGATCCCGCGGCGCTTGCGAAGGCGGCGGGCGTCGCCCGCGCCGTCGTCGTGAACGATTTCCGCGCGATCGCCGAAGCGATCCCGCACCTGCCGGAGGCCTCGCTCCAGCCCTGTGGCGGCGGCGGCGCGGTCGCCGGCGAGCCCGTCGTTGTGCTGGGCCCCGGCACGGGCCTCGGCGCGACGATCGGCGCCATGGGGCCGGGCGGCTGGCATGCTCTCCAGGGTGAAGGTGGGCACGCGGACCTCGCGCCGGTGGACGACGAGGAGCTCGAAATCTGGCAGCAGATGCGTCGTGCGCATGGCCGCCTTTCGGCGGAGTCCGTGCTGAGCGGCCCGGGCCTCGAGCGCCTCTACGCGGCGATCGCGGGCCGCACGCTCGCCGCGCCCGAGATCGACGCCGCCGCCTGGCGCGGCGAGCCGGAAGCGACCCGGGCGCACGCGCTCTTCACGCGCTGGCTCGGGCGCGTCGCGGGTAACCTCGCCTTGATCGCGGGCGCGCGGGGCGGCGTTTATCTGGCGGGCGGAATCCTGCCGCGCTGGGGCGCGCATTTTGACGTCGAAGCGTTTCGCCGCGCCTTCGAGGACAAGGCACCCTACAACGCCTGGCTTGCCGCGATCCCGACCACGCTTGTCACGCATCCGCACCCCGGCCTTATCGGCCTCGCCGTACTCGCTGCGGCCGGCCCGTGAGCGCCACGCCCGACACAATCGTTGCGAGCGCGACGCCGCCAGGCCGCGGCGGCATCGGCATCGTGCGCGTCTCCGGGCCCAAGACACGCGACATCGCGACGCAGATGCTCGGCAGCCTCCCGCCGCCGCGCCATGCGACGGTGGCCGTGTTCGCGGGCGCCAACGGGCTCACGATCGATGTCGGTCTCGCGATCTATTTCCCGGCGCCGAATTCCTTCACGGGCGAGGATGTCCTGGAGCTGCACGGCCATGGCGGGCCCGTCGTCATGGACCTGCTCGTCGCGCGCGCCGTCGAGCTCGGCGCCCGGTTCGCTCGCCCCGGCGAGTTCAGCGAGCGAGCTTTCCACAACGACAAGCTCGACCTCGTGCAGGCGGAAGCGATCGCCGACCTCATCGCCGCGGGCTCGGCGGAGGCCGCGCGCGCGGCGCTCCGCTCGCTCTCCGGCGAATTCTCGAGCGAGATACGCGCGCTGGACCTCCGCGTCATGCAGCTGCGCGCCTACGTCGAGGCAGCGATCGACTTCCCCGACGAGGATGCGGAGTTCCTCGAGTCGCAGGAAGTGCGCGACCGCCTCACGGAGATCGGGCAGCGCTTCGCCGCGATCGGGGAATCGCTGCGACAGGGCCGGGCGCTGCGCGACGGCCTGCACGTCGTGATCGCCGGCAGGCCGAACGCGGGCAAGTCGAGCCTCCTGAATGCGCTCGCGGGATACGACGCCGCCATCGTCACGGAGATTCCCGGCACGACCCGCGACCTCGTGCACGAGCGCATCCACGTCGACGGCCTGCCCATCCACGTCGTGGACACGGCGGGCCTGCGCGACTCCGACGACGTGATCGAGATCGAGGGCCTGCGGCGCGCGCGTATGGAGATGAGCCGGGCGGACTTCGTGCTGTACGTCGTCGACGCAACGCGCGGCTATGGCCCGGGCGAAGTCGCGCAGCTGCCCACGGGAACGGCGACGCTCATCGTGTGGAACAAGGTGGACCTGCCGGAGGCGCAAGCTTTGCCACCCGCCGAGGACCGCCCCGCCATCGCGGTCTCCGCGCTGTTGGGCGCCGGCCTTCCGGAACTGCGCGAGCAGCTGAAGGCTGCAGCGGGTTACCAATCCGACAGCAGCGCCTGGTCGGCGCGGCGCCGGCACGTCGATGCGCTCGCGCGTGGGCAGAGCCTGTTCGAGCTCGCGGAGGCGCGGCTCTCGGAGCGCGCCTCCTTTGAGCTGGTCGCGGAGGAGCTCCGCCAGGCGCACGAGGCGCTCGGCGAGATCACGGGCGAGGTCTCGAATGACGCGCTCCTCGGCGCGGTGTTCGCCACGTTCTGCATCGGTAAGTAGCGATGCAATGGCTCATCACCAAATACCTGATCACCGCCGCCATCGTCGTGGTCGTATCGGAGGCCGCCAAGCGAAGCGACAAGCTGGGCGGATTCATTGCGGCACTACCGCTCGTGACCGTACTGACGCTGATCTGGCTGCACGTCGAGCGACAGCCCGAGATCAAGGTCGCCAACCACGCCTGGTACACGTTCTGGTACGTCCTGCCGACGCTGCCGATGTTCCTCGCATTCCCGGCCATGCTCCACCGGATGGGCTTCTGGCCGACGCTGGTCATCTGCATTGGAATTACGACGCTCAGCTTCGGTCTGCTCGTCGTGATCGGGCGCCGATTCGGCCTGGAGCTGCTTTAGGCGAGTTCAAGCTGCGGACTCGAATGCGTAGAGCAAAGTGCGCGGCCCTGGCGATCCTGGCGGGCATCCTGGCGATCCATGGGTCGGCACGATGTGAGGCGCCTCCATTGGCCGTCATCGCGAAAATACCCCTGCCCGACAGCAAGGGGCGCATCGACCATCTCGCCTTCGACCCGGATCGCGGTCGCTTGTTCGTGGCGGAACTGGGCAATAACAGCGTCGCAATCGTGGACGTGGCGCGGCAGCGCTTCGAGCGCCGGCTGACGGGTCTTGCAGAGCCCCAAGGCATGGCGTTCGTCGCAGAGACGGATGCTGTGTACGTCGCGACCGGGGGCGACGGCGTCCTCCGCGCCTTTCAGGCAGTGGACATGAGCGCGATCGCGAGCGTCGACGTGGGCGACGACGCGGACAACATCCGAGTGGATGCGAAGTCCGGCCGCGTCTACGTGGGCGTCGGTGACGGCGGCCTGGCAGCGCTCGATCCGCGCACCCTGGCGCGATTGGGCGAGATTCCCCTCAGGGGGCATCCGGAGGGCTTCCAGCTCTCGAGCCGTGGCGCGCACATCTTTGTGAACGTGCCGGATTCGCGAGAAGTCGCCGTAGTCGACCGTTCAACGGGTAAGCAGGTCACAAGCTGGTCGACGGGCGAGTTGCGGGGCAACTTTCCAATGGCGATTGATGATGCGAGGGGTGAGGTCGTCAGCGTTTTTCGATCGCCGCCCAAGATCGTCGCCTATCGGGCGACGAATGGAAAAGTCGTCCACGAGGCGGAAATCTGCGCGGACGCAGACGACGTGTTCGTCGATATGAGGCGAAATCGTCTCTATGTTATCTGCGGCGCGGGCGTCATTGACGTCCTTAAAGGCGCCACGCTAGAACGGATCGCACGCATATCGACCGTTGAAGGCGCCCGCACCGGATTATTCGCCGCGGATGACGACCTGTTGTTTGTCGCAGCACGAGCCGCAGCGGACCGTGACGCAGCAGTTTGGGTACTGAAGCCCAATGATTGATCGACATTTCGACGGGGCAAGTCCGGGCGTCCACGCGTTCCGCTAGACTTCAGTATCATGTGGAAGACCATCCTGGCCTACGGACTCGCGCTCGCGGCCGGAGCGCTGGCGCTGCAGTGGTTTGAATACCAGATCTGGGCGCGCGTCCACGCGCTCGAGGTGTACCTGGTCCTGCTCGCGGCCGCGTTCCTGGGGCTCGGCGTGTGGGTCGGCGCGAAGCTGTTCCGGCGAACCGCGACGACCAGTCCTTTCGAGCCGAACGTGCTGGCGCGCGCGTCGCTCGGCATCACCGACCGCGAATACGATGTTCTTCATCAGCTGGCCGCGGGCCGCTCAAACAAGGAAATCGCGCGCCAGCTCGAGGTCTCGCCCAACACGATAAAGACGCACGTCGCCCGATTGCTCGAGAAGCTGGGCGCCGGTCGCCGGACCGCGGCCATCCGGTCCGCGCGTCAGCTTGGCCTGATTCCCTAGCCTTCTCCCCCGATCCGGGTGATCGGGACCGAATCATCCTTTCGGGCGATGGCCAGGTACCGGCGGAATGCGCTCGAATGCGCGCCCGCCCGACTCGAAGGAGCCTACGATGCTACGCACGATCCTCGCCTTTGGCCTCGCCGCCGGCATTGTCGTCGCGGTCCCGATGTGCCTGATGGTGGCGAACAGCGAGCCCGGCTCCGCCGGCCACTCGTACCTCGCCGGATACCTGGTGATGCTGGTCGCCTTGAGCCTCGTCTTCGTGGGCGTGAAGCGCTACCGGGACCGCACGTTGGGCGGCGTGATCCGCTTCGCCCCCGCGCTCGGGATGGGTCTCGCGATCAGCGCGGTTGCGGGCGTGATCTACGCGATCGGCTGGGAAATCACGTTGGCGGTCACCGACTACTCGTTCATCGACAGCTACGCCGCCGCAGCCATCGAGGCGAAGCGCGCGGACGGCGCATCGGCGGCGGAAATCGCCACCGTCACCGCGCGGATGGCGGAATTCAAGGCGCAATACGCAAACCCCTGGTTCCGGATGCCGGTCACGTTCGTCGAGATCTTTCCCGTCGGCGTCCTGGTGTCGCTGATCTCGGCGGCGCTCCTGCGCAACAGCCGGTTCCTGCCGGCACGGCAAGCCACCGGTTGAGCGCCCGCGCGGCGGGCGATGCGGCCGCGGTCATGCGTCACAATTCCGTCATTGATACGGCGATTCATGCCTGTGCGCGGTGACTGAGACCGATTCGTCACCGCGCCCCGACTGACGCCCTAACCGGCGCTGCCTAGCATGACTTCCCGACCCTGCACGCAACAGGACTGGGAGGTCCGTGAGTCATATGGGCAACAACATGCTGATACGGGCTGCCGTCATAGCGGCCCTCGCAGTACCGCTCGCCGCGACCGCCGAAGAAGTCTCCAACGAGGAGCTCCTGAAGCGGATCGAGGAACAGGAACAGAAGATCCTCGTGCTCGAGCGCAAGCTCGAGATACAGGACGAGTCGGCGGCCTCCGCCAAGGAAGCGACCCCGGTCGTGAGCGCGGGGCCGAAGGGCTTCAGCCTCAAGTCGGCGGACGGCAAGAACCAGTTAAAGCTGCGGGGAACGTTGCACCTCGACGGCCGCTGGATCTCCGGCACGGATCCGGGCGGTACCTTCGACACCTTCACGGCGACCCGCGTGCGCCCGATCTTCGAGGGCACGTTCGCGAACATCTTCGACTTCAAGTTCATGCCCGACTTCGGCCAGGGCCGCACGGTCATCCAGGACGCCTACGTCAACGCCCGTTTTACACAGGCGGCGCAGCTCGAGGTCGGCAAGTTCAAGGCGCCGATCGGCCTCGAGCGCCTACAGTCGGCGAACGACATGCGCTGGGTGCAGCGCGGTTTCCCGACGAGCCTCGTGACGAACCGCGACATCGGCCTCATGTTGCAAGGTGACCTCGGCGGCGGGCGCTTCTCCTACCAGGCCGCCTACCTCAACGGCTCGAACGACGGCAGCAGCAGCGAGACATTCGCGGACGTCGACATCAACGACGACAAGGAATACGCGCTCCGCCTCTTCGTGCAGCCGTTCGCGGAGAGCGAGAACTTCGCGATCCGCGGCCTGGGCTTCGGCATCGCGGGCTCCTGGAACGACCAGGTCGGCAACATATTGCAGCCCCTTCTGCCCTCGTTCCGCACGCCGGGCCAGTCCACCTTCTTCCGATATCGCTCGTTCGGCACTACGGCTGGCACCATCGCCGACGGCGAACGCACGCGCCTTGCGCCGCAGTTTTACTACTACGTCGGCGCTCTCGGCGTCCTCGGCGAGTACACCGAGGATTCCCAGGATGTGTCGCGCGTGGTGGCGACCGGGGTGCGCGAGGCGACGGTCGACACCAACGCCTGGCAGCTCGCGGTCTCCTACTTCCTGACGGGCGAAGAGGCGTCTTTCAAGGGCTTCCAGCCCAAGACACGCTTCTCGCCGAGCGAGGGAACCTGGGGTGCGTTCGAGATCAAGGCCCGCGTGCAGCAGTTGAACATCGATGACAATGCCTTCTCCGCCGGCGCCGACTCGTTCGCCGACCCGCTGGTGTCCGCGAGCCAGGCCGATTCCTATGGCATCGGTCTAAACTGGTACCTCAACGAGAACGTCAAATGGCTGCTCGACCTCGAGCATACGACGTTCGAGGGCGGTGCAGTGACGGGCGACCGCAAGGACGAGGACTCGTACCAGCTCCGACTCGCGATCGCTTTCTGAGAACAGGAGTCAAGCCATCATGAAGCCCTGGAATGCATGGAGCCGGCTGCTCGGCGTCATCGCCGGCAGCCTCGCGTTTGCCGGCCTGGCGAGCGCCGCCTCCGTGGAGCTGCTCAACGTGTCGTATGACCCGACGCGCGAGCTCTACACCGAGTACAACGCCGCGTTCGTCAAGTACTGGAAGCAGAAGAGCGGCCAGGACGTCACGATCCGCCAGTCGCACGGCGGCTCCGGCAAGCAGGCGCGGACCGTGATCGACGGCCTGCAGGCCGACGTCGTGACGCTCGCACTCGCCTATGACATCGACGCGCTGGCGAAGCAGGGCAAGCTCCTGCCGGCGAACTGGCAGACGCGCCTGCCGAACAACAGCTCCCCGTATACCTCAACGATCGTGTTCCTGGTGCGCAAGGGCAACCCCAAGCACATCAAGGACTGGGGCGACCTCGCGAAGCCGGGCGTCGCCGTGATCACGCCGAACCCGAAGACCTCGGGCGGCGCGCGCTGGAACTACCTCGCCGGTTGGGCCTGGGCGCTGAAGCAGCCCGGCGGCAGCGAGAAGACAGCGGAGGACTTCCTCGGGAAGCTGTACAAGAACGTCCCGGTGCTCGACACGGGCGCGCGCGGCTCGCTCACGACCTTTGCGCAGCGCGGCATCGGCGACGTAATGATCGCCTGGGAGAACGAGGCGTTCCTCGCGATCGACGAGATCGGCAAGGACAAGTTCGAGATCGTGAACCCGTCGCTCAGCATCCTCGCGGAGCCCCCCGTTGCCGTGGTGGATCGCGTGACGCTTCGCAAGAAGACGACGGACCTCGCGCGTGCCTACCTCGAATACCTGTACTCGCCGGTGGCCCAGGAGATCATTGCAAAGCATTACTACCGGCCGCGCGACGAGGCGGTCGCGAAGAAGTACGCGAAGTTCTACCCGCAGATCAAGATGGTCACGATCGAGGACTTCGGCGGCTGGAACAAGGCGCAGGCCACGCACTTCAACGACGGCGGCACCTTCGACCGCATCTACGCGAAGAAGTGATCCGGCCCAGGGGCCGCCGGAGCGGCGGCCCCTAGGCTTTCAGGCGGTAGCCCACCCCTGACTCGGTGTGCAGCAGCTCCGCTGCGGCGGGATCTTTCTCGAGCTTCTGCCGGAGACGGTGCACGAGCTGCTTGAGTAGCTGGCGGTCGCCGCTGCCGCGATGTCCCCACACGTGCGCGAGCAGGCGTTCCGCGGACACGACGTGGCCCGCCTGGGCGACCAGGATCTGCAGGAGGCGCGTCTCGAGCCGGGTCAGCCGCACCGGCGCACCGCCGTCGATCGAGATGGCGTGCGCTTCGAGGTCGAGCGCGATGCGCCCGGCCTGCATCGTATCTCCCTGCTCGATGCCGGCGCGGCGCAGCAGCGCCTTGACGCGCGCAAGCAGAGTTCGCGGACTGAAAGGCTTCGTCAGGTAGTCGTCGGCGCCGAGCTCCAACGCGCGCACGAGGTCCTCCTCCTCGCCGCGCGCCGTCAGCATCATGACCGGGACCTCCGAGCGGCCACGGATCGACCTGCAGACGTCGAATCCGCTGCCGGTCGGCAGGTTGATGTCGAGGATCACGAGGTTCGGGAGTTCCGCGTCGAAGACCCGCAGTGCCTCCGGCGCGTCCGTAGCCTTGACGACGCCGTAACCCGCGTTCGTCAGCGCGAAAGCGACGAGCGCGAGAAGATCGGGGTCGTCGTCGACGACGAGCAGCTTCATGCGTTTCCGAGCGGCAGTGTCACGGTGAAGCGAGTATGCCCGTCGGGCGTGCGCGCCGCGCGCACCTCGCCGCCATGGCGCTCGACGATCGACTTCACGATCCAGAGTCCGAGGCCGAGGCCGCGTGGGTCCGGCTCCTGGTCGGCGGCGCGGTAGAAGCGCTCGAAGATCGAAGTGCCCTCGAGCTCCGGCGCACCGGGACCGGAATCCTCCACCCAGAGCTCGACCTTGTCGCCGCGCGTTTCTGCGCCGACCACGAGCTCGCTGTCCTCGGGCCCGAATTTGCTTGCGTTCGCGAGCAGGTTCGTCACGACCTGCGTCAGCCGTTGCGCGTCGCCCGTGATGACCGGCAGGTCGTCCGGAATCGCGATGCGAAGGCCCTGGCGCCGCTGCTCTAGAAGGCCTGCGATGAGGTCTTCGGCATCCTCGACGACCTGGGCGAGCGCGACCGGCTGGCGGCGGATGCCGAGCTGGCCCGACTCGATGCGGACGCTCTCGAGCAGGTTGTCGATCAGGCGGGTGAGCCGGAGGGTGCCGCGCTGCAGCGATTCGAGCAGCTCGCCAAGTCGTTCGCGCGGCATGGACTCGAGGCCGTCGAGCATCAGCTCGACCGAGGCGAGCTGGGCCGAGAGCGGCGTCCGGAATTCGTGCGAGATGTTTGCGAGCACGGAATCGCGCGCGCGGCGCACCGCCTCGAGCTCGGTCTCGTCGCGAAGGACCTGCACTTGCAGCGCGCCGACGGGCGCCGCGCTCGTGATGACGACCGTGCGCGGCACCTCCCCGGCCTGCAAGTACTCGGTCGACTGCGCCTTGCCGTCGTCGCGCGCGGTATAGATCGGGCACATGAAATCGCAGGGCCGGCGGCCGTCGACGTCGCGCGGCTTCAGGACGTCGCCGCAGAACTTGCCTATGAGCTCGTCGGCCGATGCACCCAGCATCTTCGCGGCCTGGGGGTTGAGGTAGCGGATCCGCCGGTCGGTGTCGACGGCGTAGACACCCTCGACCACGCCCTGGAGCACGGCCTGGGCCTCGGCCTCGCGGTGCCGAAGCGTCGTCGTGAGGTCGAGGAGGTTGCGCCGCATGTCGTCCATGGTCCGGGCAAGCGCTTCGACTTCCTGCGTCCCTTGCGCGGGAATCGAGGAGGAAAAGTCGCCCTGCCCGAGACGCTCTGCGGAAGTCGCGAGCGCCTGCAGCGGCGCGCCGATGCGCCGCGCCAAGAGCAGCGAGACGAAGAGTGCGACGCCCGCAAGCAGGATGGTGACGACGACGAGGCGGCGGATAAAGCTCGACACGGCGCCGGCCACTTCCTCGGCCGGCAGGCGTACTTCGATCAGGAGCACGGCCTCCCCGGTCGAGGCGAAGAGCGGCAGGCTGGCGGCAAACTGGTTGCGTGCGGGGATCGGCGCGACGGCGATTTCGCCCGTCGCGAGCGCCTCCGAGTGGACGTCGCGATAGTCGGGCTCGACCGCCTCGAGCCAGGCGGTGACGGGTAGCAGGTGGATCTCCATGCCGACCTGCCGCGAAAGCTCCGCGGCGAGGCGGTCATCGAGTTTGCGTGCCGTGAGAACCTTGCCGCCCGGGAGCCCCGGGATGTCCACGAGCGCGCCGGCCGGGCCGCGGTCGCGGCTCGCGATCATGAAACCCTCGCCCTGCTCCGCGGCGGCTTCGAAGACCTGTGGCGCGGATACCGGCACGCCGGCGCCGGCGACCAGGTCCGTGCCATGAAAGAGCACGCAGGAATCGAGGCCGGCCGTCTCACAGAAGCGCCGCAGCACGAGTTGCAGCTGCAGGGCGTTGCCTTCCTGCACCAGGCGGGCGAGCGTCGGACGCGAGGCGAGCAGGCGCGCCGCGGTCACCGTATCTTCGCCCACCCGCCGGATCTCGTAGCGAGTCTGGTGCGCGGCAGCGCGCACGCGAGCCAATGCCTGCGCGGAAGCCTGCTCACGCAGGAGGCCGAGCGAGGCGAGGGAAATGACGGCGATCGAAAAGAGCAGGAGGCCGGCGGTCGTGAACAGCAGCAGCCGCTCGAGCGAGCGCGGCCGGGCGGCGAGGCGCAGCAGGGCGGCCTTCGACTGTCTCGCCAGCCGCAGGCTTGCGACCTTCAACTTCCGCAGCAGCGGATGCAAGCTCAGTGACCTCCGCCCCCGGAGCGCCATTCCACCAGAGTCTTGGCCACCAGGGTCAGGATCGCAAGCATCGCGAGCAAGGCCGCGAGCGCGAACGCCGCGACGAAGTTGTACTCGTTGTAGAGGATCTCGACCTGCAGGGGCATCGTGTTTGTCATGCCGCGGACATGCCCGGAGACGACGGAAACAGCGCCGAACTCGCCCATCACGCGCGAGTTGCAGAGGATCACGCCATAGAGGAGGCCCCAGCGGATCTTTGGCAGCGTGATTCTGATGAACGTCGTCCAGGGTCGCGCGCCGAGCGAGAGTGCCGCGACCTCTTCCTCGCTCCCCTGCTGCTGCATGAGCGGGATCAGCTCGCGCGCGACGTAGGGGAAGGAGATGAAGATCGTCGCGAGGATGATGCCCGGTACCGCGAAGATGATTTGCACGTCGTGGTCGAGCATCCAGTTGCCGAACCAGCCCTGGGTGCCGAACAGGAAGACGAGCACGAGGCCGGCGATGACCGGCGAGACCGAGAACGGCAGGTCGATCAGCGTGACGAGCAGGCTCTTGCCCCTGAACTCGAAGCGTGCGATCGCCCAGGCGGCGCAGATGCCGAAGATCGTGTTCGCCGGCACGACGACCGCCGCGGTGAGGAGCGTCAGCTTGATCGCGGAGATCGTGTCGGGGTCGGAAAAGCTCTCGATCGCCGCCGTGAAGCCCTTGGCAAGCGCCTGCGTGAGGATGGCGCCGAGCGGCGCGAGCAGCAGGAGGCCGAGGAAGCCGAAGGACACGACGAGCAGGAAAGCGCGCGCGAGCTTCGCGCCGCGCGTCAGGGGGCGGACTTCAGAGGCTACGCTCGCCCCGGCGGCCATCAGCGCTGCACCCCGAGGCCCATGCGTCGCTGGCCCCACTGCTGCACGAGGTTGATCGCGAACAGCATCACGAATGACATCGCGAGCATGAAGAAGCCGAGCGCGGCGGCGCCGTTGTAGTCGTACTGCTCGAGTTTGATGACGATGAGGAGCGGCGTGATCTCGGTCTTGAGCGGAAGGTTGCCAGAGATGAAGACGACCGACCCGTACTCGCCGATGCCGCGCGCGAAGGCGAGCGTGAAGCCGGTCGCGAGCGCCGGCATGATCGTCGGCAGGATGATGCGGCGGAACACGTGGAAGCCGCCGGCGCCGAGCGACTCGGCCGCGTCCTCGAGGTCTTTGCGCACCTCGATCAGCGCCGGCTGCACGGAGCGCACGACGAAGGGCAGGCCGATGAGCACGAGCGCCACGACGACGCCGATCCAGGTGTACGCGACCTGGACGCCGGCGATCGCGAGCTTGGTTCCGAGCCAGCCGGTCGGCGAGAAGACCGTCGCGAGCGCGATGCCCGAGACCGCGGTCGGGAGGGCGAAGGGCAGGTCGATCATCGTATCGAGCAGGCGCCGCCCCGGGAACTCGTAGCGCACCAGCGACCAGGCGACGATGAAGCCGAACACCGCGTTGATCGCGGCTGCCAGAGCGGCCGCACCGAATGACAGGCGGTAAGAAGCGACCGCACGCTCGTCGAGCAGCAGCCCGATGAGCTCCGAAAACGGTATCCCGAGCGCGCGGATCACGAGCGCCGCGAGCGGCAGCAGGATCACCGAAGAAAGGAAGAACGTCGTGAAGCCGAACGTCAGCCCGAAGCCGGGCAGCGGGCTCGGCACGACGATCCGCTTGGCCATCTCAGCCGGCCTCGTCAGGCGCCCGCACGATCAGGACCGGGAGCAGCGTCGGGCCCTCGAGCAGGCCCTTGAGTCGGGCGGTCTCGCGGTCGTCGAGTGAATCGAGGCCGAGCACCAACATCGAGTTCGCATGCATGCCGAGCTCGCGCGCGAGTTCGGCGTCCGGGTCGCCGAAGCGCAGTTCGGTGCGCAGGTCGAGGCCGTGGTCGAGGAGCGCCTTGGAACGAGCATCGAGCAGGACGCGCAGGTGCGCGGCGCGCTCACGCTCGGGTGTCTCCGCCTCGTGGATCGCGAGCAGCACGGACTCCGCTGGCACATGGCGCAGGAGGCTCGCCGCCACTCCGAGCGCGCCGACGCCTGCCTCGGCACCCGGCAGCACGACGATGCGGGCGGGCAGCTCCGCGCCGTGCGGGAGGACGAAGACTTGCGACGCGCCGTGCGCAAGATTCCAGAGTGCGGTACCGGCCGCGCCCGGGCCGGCGGCGAGCACGGGCATCCCGGGCGGAGCGCTTGCAGTGCGCGTCGTGCGGATGGTGATGCGAGTCTGCATGCGTGCCGCGAGTGCCGCGAGCAAGGGCGAATCGCGCAGCGCTTCGACATTGGCCTGGTCACGCGCGACGGCGGTGAAGCTCGTGATCGGCGTCGGCAGGCTATGGATGCGTCGCGCGCTCACCGTCACTTTCTGGCCGACGGCAAGTGGGTTCGCGCGCTGCTCCGGGAAGGTACGCGAAGCATCCAGGAGCCAGCTACTGCCATCGGCACCCTCGCGGTCCGGCGTCGCGGGCATCGTGCCCGTCATGGGCATTCGCACACGCAGGCGCTCGGTCGAGCCCGCGAACTGCAGCTCTTCCACGACACCGCTGCCGACAAGCGTGAGGTCCTTGGAGACCTTGCCGGTCGTGAGCTCGACCTCCTCGGGACGGATCACCGCCACGATCTCGCGCGGGGTCACGTTTTCGGCACCGGGGCGCTCGAAGCGCAGCGCCAAACCCCTGCGGTAGCCGAGCAGGAGGTTCGCGGCGCCGAGGAAGGTGGCGACGAAGCGCGTGCGTGGCCGCGCATAGAGCTCGTCGGGCGTGCCGACCTCCAACAGCCGCCCCTGGTGCATGACGCCGATGCGGTCGGCCATCGCGAAGGCTTCGTCCTGGTCGTGCGTGACAAGGATGGTGCTGACGCCGAGCTCCTGCTGGATCTTGCGGATCGTGCGCCGAAGCTCCTCGCGGATTTTCGCATCGAGCGCGCCGAAGGGCTCGTCGAGCAGCAGCACCTCGGGCCGGTGCGCGAGTGCGCGCGCGACGGCGACGCGCTGTTGCTGGCCGCCCGATAGCTGGGCGGGCAGGCGGTCGTCCATGCCCTCGAGGGCGACGAGCTTCAGGAGCTCGGTGCGCCGCTCGAGGCGGTCGGCGCGCTTCATGCGGCGCACGCGCAGCGCGAACTCGACGTTGTCGGCGACGCTCATGTGCCTGAACAGGGCGTAATGCTGGAACACGAAGCCGACGCCCCGGTCGCGCGCGACCACGCCAGTGACGTCACGGCCGTGCAACGACACGCGGCCGTGGTCGATCTCGACGAGCCCGGCGATCGCGCGCAGGAGCGTGCTCTTGCCGCTGCCGGACGGGCCGAGCAGCACGAGGAACTCGCCCTGCTGGATCTCGATCGAGACGTCGTTGACGACCGGATGCGACTGATACCGCTTGGTGACCTGGTCGAGTGTGATGGACATGCGGCAAAACCTGCTGGCCCTTCAAGGGCGAACGCGGAAAAGGCTATTCCAAGCGGGTATCGGGGTCAGTAGCGGCCCGGTAACAAGTCGGTGACGGACGGCGAATTTGTGACATCGATGGGTGTCGGTGCGCCCCGGCTTCCTTTTTTGGCCCGGCGCGGGGGTTTGGAACACAATGCGGACGAGGGGGATGGGGCGCATGAGAACGATCCGGATGGGTGCATGGGTCCTTGTCCTCGTCGCGCTGGCGGCGGGAGCGAGGGCACAGGAACAGGAGGCTTCCGAGGCCGCGCTGGCGCGGGCGCCGGTCGTCGTTGATGGCCGCGTGCTCGCGCAGGTGCGCGGTATCGCCGGCCGGCCCGCCGAAGAGCGCGCAGCAGCGATCGAGGAACGGATCGTCGTGGCCGCACGCGACTCCTCGCTCGATCCGGCGCAGGTGCACGTCGAGGAGTCGGGCGACGTCTCCCGCATCCAGGCCGGCGACCAGCTGCTCATGGGCGTCTTCGACTCTGACGCCGAGCTCGAGCAGTTGGACCGCCAAGTACTCGCCGAGATGCAGGCCGGGGTGCTTCGCGATGCGATCGCGCGCTATCGAGCCGATCGCACGCCCGAGAAGCTCGTGGCTGCGACCGAGCGAGCACTGGTCGCGACGGCGATCTTCCTTGCGCTACTCGTCGCCATATACCTCGCGACGAACAGGATCGCGCGCTGGATGACGGCGACGCTTAGGCCGAAAGTGCTCGCAATGCGGTCGCAGGCACTTGGTTTCCTGCCGGGCGAGCAGGTCTGGGCCTCGATTTCGGCCACCGCGCGGGCGCTTCGATTCCTTCTCGTGGCGCTCATGGCCTACCTCTTTGCGCAATACACGCTGACCCTGTTTCCCTCGACGCGCCCGATCGGCATGCGGCTCGCGAGTTACCTCCTCGACCCGCTGCGCACGCTCGGCCAGCAGTTCGTCGACGAGCTGCCGTCGCTCATGTTCCTGCTCGTGATCTTCGTCCTGACACGCTTCGTGCTGCGACTGCTCAAGTTCTCGTTCGCCGCGATCGGGAGCGGCGCCGTGCACGTATCCGGATTCGAGCCGCAGTGGGCGGCGCCGACCTACCGGCTCGTGCGAGTGGGAGTGATTGCCTTCGCGCTCGTCATCGCCTATCCCTATATCCCCGGGTCGGAGAGCGAAGCCTTCAAGGGGCTCTCGATCTTCGCGGGCGTGCTGTTCTCAATCGGCTCATCGTCGTTCATCGCGAACTACATGGCAGGCTATACGCTGATCTACCGGCGCCTGTTTGCCGTCGGTGACCGCGTGAAGATCGGCGACATCGTCGGCGAAGTCCTGGAGACGCGCGTGCAGGTGACGCGCATTCGGACCTACAAGAACGAAGAGGTCATCATCCCGAACTCCTCGATACTCACGAGCGAAGTGACGAACTTCACCTCGCTCGCGTCCAAGCGAGGCCTGATCCTGCACACGATGGTGGGGATCGGCTACGAGGTGCCCTGGCGCCAGGTCGAGGGCATGTTGCTGACGGCAGCCGAGCGCACGGAGGGCGTGCTCAAGGACCCAAAGCCGTTCGTGCTGCAGACCGGCCTCGGCGATTTCGCCGTGACCTACGAGATCAACGCGTACGTCGGGACGACGCAGGACATCGCCGGCCGGTACAACGAGCTGCACGGCCACATCCTCGACGTCTTCAACGAGCACGGCGTACAGATCATGACGCCGGCCTATGAGGGCGACCCGCCCGAGCCGAAGGTGGTGCCTCGCGAGCGCTGGCACACGACGCCG
>Ga0134127_10001719_pt1 | contig 16144 bp, 14 predicted proteins | sample KB31753_FD_96459 | JGI IMG/M metagenome (GOLD analysis project Ga0134127, IMG submission 96459) | Terrestrial soil microbial communities with excess Nitrogen fertilizer from Kellogg Biological Station, Michigan, USA - KB3-175-3 | ecosystem: Environmental > Terrestrial > Soil > Unclassified ...
CGACCGGCTCCAGAAACAATCCCGCGGCTATGTCCAGCCGGAAAGCTGGACACATGGCTCCTCCGAGCAACGGATGACGTGGCTCCGTAAAGGATTGGAGACAGGCGACCCCAAGGCCTGTGATACCTTCGCGAGCAGCCGGCTCTAGCCCTTTCACTATATGGATATCGACCACGCTCAGGACCACTCGCAGGAGCCTGCCTCCCAAGGAATATGGGCGGCGCTCCTAGCCGATGCGCCCTGGAATGCAAAATCTGTCATCGCCGCCGGCATCGTCACGGCCGGAAGCCTCGCCTCATGGGTGGCTGATTACTCATCGCCTGCTGTGGCAGGCATCGGAGGCAGCTATCTGGCAGGATTTTTCTTCGGCTGGGCATCTCGGCGATTTCTAAAAATGGCCGCCCTGGTTACCGGCGGGCTGTTAGCCGGCATCGCTGTCTTGGAAGAGACCGGCTGGATCGATCTCGATTGGACGTCAGTAGAAACGCAAATCAGTCAAGCCGTCACAGCAACACACCAAGGCGCTCAAGGACTCAAACACCTCCTCTCCGGATATCTCCCGTCAACGGGAGCGGCAGCGGTCGGAATGTTCTTCGGATTTCTGAAAAAATAATGACCTGTGCCCCGTAAGACTCGCACCCTTCTCGCCTCTGAAGCTCGTAGTCCAGACAAGCCCCCTCCGCTACGCACCGAAGAATATGAATACGAAAATCACCCCGGCAGCGCTTGATACCACCCATTGGCCTGAGCCAATGATACGGGGCGGTCGAACAACTGACTGAGGTTGGCGTCGGTGAGAACGGCGCGTTTGTCCCCATCTTGAAGAATCTTTCCTTGCTTCAGAAGCACGACACGCTCTACTTCCGGCGGAATTTCGTGGATATGGTGCGTCACAAGCAACAGCGTTTTTCCCTTTCGTATATGGGCGCGGACGAGATCCAGATAGTGAAACGTCGCCGTCAGATCGAGTCCGCTCGTCGGTTCGTCGAGCACGAGCGCTGACGGCTCATGCACTAACGCGCGGCCAAGGAGGCACCGCCGCTGCTCGCCCGTAGACATCGCCCCATACCGTCGATCCTTCAAAGAACCAGCACCCATCTCTTCCAACATGGCGTCTGCACGGGCGAGCTGCGCATAGCTAAAATCTTGATGAACATAAATTCCGATACTGGCATAAAAACCGGACAGGACCACTTTGAGGCCGGTCACTTGATCCATATACTGATGTTGAAGATCGTGCGACACCATACCCAATCGTTTACGAACATCCCAGACGTTCCACTGATCTTCGCCAAACAAGCGGATGCGCATCGCATCATTCGGGACCGGATGAACTTCGCCGGCCAGCAATTTCAGGAAGGTAGATTTCCCGGCACCATTGGGTCCGAGGATGGCGACATGTTCGCCTTCTTGGAGGAACAACGAGAAGTCCGTGAAGACACAGGTATCCCCCCGATAGACCGTTACCCGTTCGATCTCGATCAAGGGGCTGCTAGGCTTCATCCGGATCGGAATTGATCTTGGCAGGACCGGAAGATTTGAGCGAACGAGACGTTTTCTTGGCTGAAGCAGGGATCTTCGGAGTCTTCGTCGTCACATCGGCGTTCTGTGCGCGATGGAGCAAAGCATGGTCCATGAGCACCAGCGCCATCATGGCTTCGGCAATCGGCGTCGCTCTGATACCGACACATGGATCATGACGCCCGTTGGTCTCGACAGTCACCGGCTTGCCCTGCTTATCGATGGATCGGCGGGCCACACGGATGCTCGATGTCGGCTTAATCCCGATCGTGACGACGATATCCTGCCCGGTGGAAATCCCGCCCAAAATGCCGCCTGCATGATTCGTCACAAAACCATCGGGAGTCAGTTCGTCGCCATGCTCCGACCCGCGCTGGATGACTGAACCGAACCCTGCACCGATTTCCACAGCCTTCACGGCGTTGATGCTCATCATAGCGCCGGCCAAATCGGCATCGAGCTTCGCATACACAGGCCCGCCCCACCCCACCGGCACAGACTCAGCCACCGTGGTAATCTTCGCTCCGACCGAATCGCCTGCTTTACGCAGTTCATCCATGAACGATTCGAACTTCGGCACGACCTCGGAGTTTGCAGAGAAGAATGGGTTCTTGTTGACCTCCGCCCAACTCTTAAACGGCGCTTCAAGCGGGCCAAGCTGGCTCAGGTACCCACGAATTACGACGCCATATTTTTCCCAAAGCCATTTCCTGGCGATCGCCGCAGCCGCCACTCGCACAGCTGTCTCACGCGCAGACGCGCGCCCCCCGCCGCGATGGTCGCGAATGCCATATTTCTGCCAATAGGTGTAGTCTGCGTGACCGGGCCTGAACGTATCGATCAGATTGCCGTAATCCCTGCTGCGGGCATCTTCGTTCCGAATGAGGAGCGCGATGGGGGTGCCGGTGGTCCTGCCTTCAAAGACACCGGAGAGGATTTCGACGGTGTCGGATTCCTGCCGTTGCGTCACATGACGGGAGGTGCCTGGCTTGCGCCGATCGAGATCGTGCTGGATGTCATCGACTGAAAGAACAAGACCGGGAGGACAACCATCCACGACACAGCCGATCGCAGGACCGTGGCTCTCGCCGAATGAGGTAACGGTGAAAATTCGACCGAACGAATTGCCTGCCATGAGACGGGAAACTCCTCCCTACTCGACGAGATCGAGCTTGATGCGCAATTCCTTTAATTGATCGGCACTGACTGCGGACGGAGCATCGGTCAGCGGGCATTGGGCTCGTTGTGTTTTGGGGAACGCAATGACGTCGCGGATCGAGTCAGCCACCCCCAATAACATAATGAGCCGATCGAGACCGAACGCAATCCCGCCATGTGGAGGGGCTCCAAAGTCCAGCGCATCGAGCAAGAACCCGAACTTTGCCTGCGCCTGCTCCTTGTTGATGCCGAGCAGATCGAGAATGCGCAGCTGGATATCGCTCCGATGGTTCCGGATACTCCCGCCGCCGATTTCGCTTCCATTCAACACCATATCATAGGCTTTCGCCCGTACTTTGAGCGGCTCCGAGTCCAGGAACGCGACATCTTCGTCCATCGGCGCAGCAAAGGGATTGTGCATGAAGATGTACCGTTTTTCTTCGGGCGAATAATCCAGCAAGGGAAACTCAATAACCCATAGAGGCTTCCAGGCAGCGGTGTCGATCAGCTTCAGCTCTTCACCCAGCAACAGCCTGATACGGCCCAACACATCGTGGACAATAGCGGCCTTGTCCGCGCCGAAGAGGACTAAATCCCCTGGCTTGGCATCGGGAAGGGCCGATGCGAAGGCCTTCGCATCCAGGAATTTGGCGATCACAGATTCCAGTTGCCCCTCTGGCGTGATCTTCAACCAGGCGAGCCCCTTCGCGCCAAACCCTTTGGCCGTTTCACCGAGCGCATCGATCCTGCTTCGCGGCGTGGTGGCCCCACCTTTGACGATCAACGCCTTCACGATCCCGCCCTTGGTTGCCGCCTCCTTAAACACCTTGAACTCGCTGGCCGCCGCAAAGGCGGTGACGTCATGCAACGGCATGTCGAAACGCAGGTCCGGCTTATCCGATCCATAGCGGCCCACCGCCTCGGCATAGGTCATACGCGGAAAGGGAGTCGGCAACTGGACGCCGCCTGCCTCACGAAACACCGTGACGATCATCTGCTCCATCAAACTCATGACTTGCTCGCGGTCTACAAAGGACAGCTCCGCGTCGATCTGTGTAAATTCCGGCTGTCGGTCGTTGCGTAGATCTTCGTCGCGGAAGCACCGCGCGATCTGATAGTAACGATCGACCCCGCTGACCATCAGCACCTGCTTGAAGAGCTGCGGCGACTGAGGCAGCGCAAAGAATTGACCGGGGTTCACCCGGCTCGGCACCAAATAGTCCCGCGCGCCTTCCGGCGTGCTCTTGGTCAGAATCGGTGTTTCCACTTCAAGGAACCGTTCGGCGTTCAGAAATCCACGGACGGCCTGCATAATGTCATGCCGGAGACTCAATAGCCGCTGCATTTTTGGACGCCGAAGGTCCAGATAGCGGTACTTGAGTCGGATCGACTCCGTCACTTCGGCATCGTCTTCGATCACGAACGGCGGCGTCTTCGACTCGTTCAGAATCTCCACGGCATCCACGAACACTTCGATCTCGCCCGTAGGCAGGTTGGGATTCTTCGACTCTTCGGGACGGGCCATCACTTGACCTGTCACAGACACGACACACTCGCTCCTCAACGCGTGGGAGGCTTGATGCACCGCTGCATTGCGCTCGGCGTTAAACACCACTTGCGTGATCCCTGTTCGATCGCGCAGATCGATGAACATGACCATACCGTGGTCACGCCGCTTCTGAACCCAGCCGTTTAACACGACGGTCTGCCCGACCTCGACTTTCGTGAGTTCCCCGCACCGATGAGTTCTGACCTTCATACCACCTTCACTTTCTTGGAACGGGCCCATCCGGCCCGACTGATCGGCCTCTTTGGCTTTGGAGCCTTCTGCTCCGTATCTTCAGCTGAGGCCAGCTTCTGTTCTGCAAGCTCGCGCAACGCGTTCGCTTCACGGTCGGTCAGGTACCTGAACTCGCCGGACGCCAGGTCGCCCAACGAGAGCGGACCCATCTTAATACGCGTCAGCTTCAAGACCGGGTGACCGACCGCCTCCATCATCCGCTTCACTTGATGCTGGCGCCCTTCGCGGATCGTCATTTCCAGCCAGGAGTTAAGTTTGGCCTTCTTCACCTTCTTCACAATAGCCGGACCGGTCATGCCGTCTTCCAGTTGCACACCCTGCTCTAACTGCCGAATATGTTCATCCGCCACTACTTGTTTGACCTTGATGAGATAGGTCTTCGGCACATGGTAGCGAGGATGGAGCAACGTCTGGGCCAAATCGCCATGATTTGTTAAAAGCATCAACCCTTCGCTGTCGAAATCCAATCGCCCGACAGGAAATACCCGCACCGAGATCCCACGGAGAAAGTCCTTCACCGTCGGCCTTCCTCCCGGATCGTCCAACGTCGACATCACATTCTTCGGCTTGTTCAGCAATAGATAGACGTAGGGCTGGGTGGAGCTGATGTGCTTACCATCCACTTTGATGTGAACGCGATCCGGATCGACTTTGGTACCGAGCTCCGTCACCACCTTGCCGTTCACCGTCACGCGCCCAGCCGCGATCCACTCCTCGGCCTTTCGGCGAGAAGCCAATCCGGTTCCGGCAATGATTTTTTGTAATCTAACTTCCATATTTTTCCGTTACACGCTTCCCCAGGGAGTGGCTTGGCCTGGTCCTATTGCGCGCATCGAACGAGCACATTTCTATCTTGCGCGTTCTGCGAGCAAGAAGGACGGTCTGGCTGCTCCCTTCCCACCCTTCTCAGGGCGCGCGTTCCGGGAGCACAGGACCACATGGGTGCCCTTCCCCCCTATTCCCACTCAATTGTGGCCGGTGGCTTCGAGCTGATATCGTAGACGACTCGATTCACGCCCTTTACTTCATTGATGATCCGGTTCGACATCTTGCCCAGCACGTCGTTCGGAATCTTTGCCCAATCGGCCGTCATACCGTCCAAACTCGTAACGGCGCGGAGCGCAATGACATGTTCATAGGTCCGCTGATCGCCCATGACGCCCACGGTTCTGATCGGCAATAGCACGGCAAGCGATTGCCAAATTTCACGGTATAAACCGGCGGCACGAATCTCCTGATCGAGAATGGACTCGGCTCCTCGCAGGATAGCCAGCCGCTCCTTGCTGACCGCTCCCAGTACCCGAATGGCAAGGCCAGGCCCCGGGAAAGGCTGCCGCCAAACAATTTCGTCCGGTAGGCCCAGTTCCTTCCCCAATACACGGACTTCGTCTTTAAATAGCTCGCGCAACGGTTCGATCAATTTCAACTTCATTCGCGCCGGCAGACCACCCACATTGTGATGTGTCTTGATCGTAGCCGACGGACCCTTGAAGCTCACACTCTCAATCACATCGGGGTACAGCGTGCCCTGGACCAGAAACGTTGCACCGCCTGATTTCTTCTTCGCTTCAGCCTCGAATTGTTCGATGAACTGCTTCCCGATAATTTTCCTTTTACGCTCTGGGTCGATCACTCCTTTGAGCTTGGCAAGGAACGAATCGGATGCGTCGATGAGCCGCAGATCCAAATGAAGTTGTTGGGCAAACGTCTGTTTGACTTGTTCCCTCTCGCCAGCCCGAAGCAATCCGTTGTCGACGAAGATACAGGTCAACTGGTCGCCGATGGCCCGATGAGTGAGAGCCGCCGCCACCGACGAGTCCACCCCGCCGCTCAAGGCGCAGATCACTCGCTCCTTGCCGACTTGCTCGCGAATCTGCTGCACCGCCGCATCCACATACGACTGCATCGTCCAGGTCGGCTTACAGCCGCAAATGTCGTAGACGAAATTCTGTAAGATTTGGGCTCCTTCCGGCGTATGTGCGACTTCCGGATGGAACTGAAGACAATAGATTCGTCGCTTGTGATCGTCTCGCTTCATCGCCGCAATCGGCGAATTGGCGGTATGCGCAATGGATCGAAAGCCCGGCGGCATCCGCTCGATACGGTCTCCGTGCGACATCCACACGACCGTCGATCCCTCTGTGCCGATGCCCTTGAGCAGATTGCTGCGGTCGTCGATCATGAGGTCAGCCCGGCCATACTCTCGATGCTTGGATTTGGCCACCTCCCCACCCGAGAGATGCGTCACGAGCTGCATGCCGTAGCAAATGCCGAGAATGGGAATGCCTAGGTCGAAGAGTTCCTTGGGCACTGTCGGCGCCTTTTTCTCATAGACGCTGGAGGGGCCGCCCGACAGCACGATGCCTTGCGGACGATGCGCGAGAATCGTCGCTAAGGGAACGGTGCAAGGCAGGATTTGTGAATAGACGTGAGCTTCGCGAATACGACGCGCAATCAGCTGGGTGTATTGCGACCCAAAGTCGAGAACAAGGATTCTATTGTGCCAGAGTTCCATGGAATGAGCCTTCAGCGGTCAGCATTCAGCCATCAGCAACCGATCGGATAGAATAACCGCACACATGCTTGTGACAAGATCTGAGCCGAGGTGGGAGCAAATTGTGTCTTGCTGAAAGCTGACGGCTGAGAGCTGATAGCCTTCGATCACTCCCAGTCCATCCGGTAGTTCGGCGCTTCTTTCGTGATGATCACATCGTGCACATGACTTTCACGGAGACCGGCGACCGTCTGCCGAATGAACGTGGCCTTTTGCTGCAAGTCCGAGATCGTCCTGCACCCGCAATAGCCCATGCCGGACTTCACACCGCCGATCAATTGGTAGATAACAGCCGAGAGTTTTCCCTTGTAAGGCACGCGACCTTCAATGCCCTCCGGAACCAGCTTCTGCACCGGACGCCCGCCTTGCCCGTATCGATCTCCGCCACCTCGCTCCATCGCGCCGATCGAGCCCATGCCGCGGTACACCTTATAGGTCCTGGCTTGATAGAGTTCGGTTTCTCCGGGCGATTCTTCTGTGCCTGCCAAGAGTCCGCCCAGCATGACTGAGGAGGCGCCTGCTGCCAGGGCCTTTGTAATATCGCCTGAATACTTGATCCCGCCGTCTGCAATAATTGGGACTCCGCTGCCCGCGAGGGTTTTTGCACAATCGGCAATCGCTGTCAGCTGCGGCAGCCCGGCGCCTGACACGATTCGGGTCGTACAAATGGAGCCAGGCCCCACCCCCACCTTCACGGCATCGACACCGGCTTTGAGGAGGTCCTTCGCCGCTTCGGAGGTGCCGATGTTCCCGGCTATCAGTTCGAGCTCTGGATGACGTTTCTTGATCATCTTGACCGTATCCAGTACCGATTGAGAATGCCCGTGAGCCGTATCGACTACCACGAGATCCACCCCGGCCTTCTTGAGCCGAACCACTCGCTCTTCCGTCTCCGGCCCCACACCGACTGCCGCGCCCACGCAGAGGCGGCCATGCCCATCTTTACAGGCATTGGGATACATGATGCGTTTTTCGATATCCTTGATGGTAATCAGTCCTTTGAGCTCGCCCTGCTTGTTGACCACCGGCAGCTTCTCGATCCGATGCTCGTGCAACACCTCGCGGGCCTTTTCCAGACTCGTCCCTTCCGGCGCCGTGATCAGCTTGTCCCGCTTCATGATCTGCGAGACCTTCAAATCCATCCTGGTTTCGAACCGCAGATCGCGATTCGTGAGAATGCCAACCAACTTCTTGTCTTTGGTCACGGGAATCCCGGAGATTCGGTATTTGGCCATCAAGGCATGGGCATCGCGAATCGTTTGATCGGGCGAGATCGTGATCGGGTCGAGAATCATGCCGCTTTCCGATTTCTTCACTCGATCCACTTCTGTCGCTTGATCCACCGGCGACAACACGCGGTGAATAATCCCAAGACCGCCTTCGCGGGCGATGGCAATGGCCAAGCGGGATTCGGTGACAGTATCCATGGCCGAACTGATGATGGGGATGTTGATCTTGATGTGACGAGTCAGTCTCGTACGCGTATCGACTTCACTCGGCAAGATCTGAGACTTGGCCGGAACCAGCACGACGTCATCGTAGGTCAGTCCTAAGCGTGGTTCTTTATCCAACATGATCGCTCCGTCATCAGGTCTTACGGTTGTGAAGACGCTATCGCTTGAGACTTTCAGATTCTGGGGTTAGCTCGGCCACTGTCTCTGCATCTTCCTGGAGCCGTTCGCTTCCCTCATCCGCCGGCATGAACTGTTCAACTCTGGTGTTCCCGCTATCGACGACGAACACGCTTCCTTTGACATCGACTGCAATGCCGTAGGGGAAATTGAATTGCCCTTTGCCGTTCCCAAACCCGCCCCATTGGGTGATGAAATTGCCTTCTTTATCGAACTTCTCGACTCGGTGATTGCCGGTATCCGTGACATACACATCGCCTGCTCCATCGACCGTAATGCCCCAGGGAGACCGCAACTGACCTGCCTCTTGCGCGAGCGGGCTGCTGGCGTGACCGGGCTCGGCGCTGCCGCCCCACTTAGCCAACAACTGCGGCAGCACGTTGGTGCTGGTGTCGAACTTCTGAATTCGGTGATTACCCATATCGACGACGTACACAAACCCGTCCGTCTGGTCTACGGCCACGCCGCGCGGGAAATAGAACTGGCCGTCTCCGTTTCCAAAACTGCCCCAGGACATAATGAACTCACCGTTCATGTCGAACTTCTGGACACGGAAGTTGGCGCTATCGACCACATAGACATACCCGCGCACCCGATCCACCGCGATGCCCCAGGGTGAATTGAACTGCCCTTCGCCGTTTCCACGCGACCCGAACTTCATGAGATAGCCGCCAAGCTTCCCATCGAATTTTTGGACACGGTGGTTGTTCGTATCGACCACCCAGACATCGCCCTTGCCGTCACAGGCAATCCCCGTAGGATTATGGAAGTTGGCGTTGGCTGAACCGAAGTTGCCCCAGAGGATGATGAAGTTGCCGGTGTTGTCGAACTTTTGAACCCGATTGTTGCCGTTGTCGACCACGAACAGCGATCCCTGCTGATCGACGCAGAGTCCGTAGATCGGGGCCATAAACTCGCCACCGTGCAGCAAGGATGCGCCACGGCCTGTCCGGCCCCATTCGGATACACAGAGATACCCCGACGTGTTGACCAGAGTCGTCGCGCTCGCAGGGGTGGAGACGTTCCCTCCCACATCCTTGAACCAGACGTAGATCGATTTCTGTCCGTCTCCCGGCGACAAAATAAAGGGGATCGTCGCACCGAACTTGGTGGCCGGCGTCACGTCCACCCATCCCGGCGTTCCCGATGTGGGAGTCATGGGCGCCTCGGAGACGAAATAGGCCGCCACTCCGGTATCGACATCGTTGGCTGAAATCGTGACGATGACTTCCGGTGTGTTCGTCATGAAGGCGCCATGATTGATCACAGCATAGGGATTTTGTGGCGCCGTGATATCGATGAGCACCGGCGTGGCCGTCACTTCATTCGACAGATCGCTTTCAGCGCCGGTCTCGAACACTGCGGTCACGGCATAGTGGTAGGGGGTGTCGTTCGAAAGACCGGTGTGCGCATAGGGATTCGTCACACCTTCGATTTTCGTCGCCGTCTGGGTCGTGAGCTTCGGGACAGTATTGAAATACAGGTTGTAGGACTGTGCGCCGGGGACCTCCATCCAACTCAGGAACGCTTCCGTATCCCCGGCTTTGACTGCCACGCTCCGAGGCGCCGGAGTCTCACTCGGCGTCTGATTGGTTGAGGTCTCCTCTTTCCCGCGATTGAGTTCTTCGTCCGTCGGCACATACTTCAGAATACGGCCATTGCCGCTGTCGACCACATAGACCGCGCCTTCTTTGTCGACTGCGATCCCGTAAGGGAAATTGAGCTGCCCTTCCGTCTTGCCACGATTTCCCCAGGCACAGAGGAACGTCCCGTTGCCGTCGAACTTTTGGATGCGATGGTTGCCGGTATCGACGACGTACACATTACCGAGCGCATCGCAGGCGATCCCCCAGGGAGACTTGAATTGGCCCGGGCCGGCCCCCTCTCGCCCCCACTTGGCAAGAAAGCTTCCACGGGCATCGAACTTTTGAATGCGATTGTTGCTTTCATCGGCGACGAAGATATTCCCGACGAAATCGACGGCCACACCGCGGGGGAAAAAGAAGGCGCCGTCGAAGCTCCCGTCGCGCCCCCACTTGAGCAGAGCCTGCCCGTCAGACGTGAATTTCTGAATGCGCGCGTTGCTCGTGTCGGATACGTACAGATTCCCTTCCGCGTCCGTCGCCAGCCCCCAGGGCACATCGAACTTGCCTAGATCGGCCCCGCGCCACGCGAATCCGAACTTGCCCCAAGCCTGCATCGCATTGCCGTTGAGATCGAATTTCTGAATGCGGTTATTGCCGCTGTCCGCAATGTAGAGCACGTCGTTCGGCCCGACGGCCAATCCACGCGGATAGTAGAAACTCCCTTCTTGCGAAGAAGGGTCACCACCCCACCGCGCGACAAACATCCCGGACTTGTCGAGCTTTTGAATCGAATGGTTATCGGTATCGGCGACGTAGATATTGCCGTCCTTGTCGAGCGCGATCCCCGTGGGCGAACTGAACTCCCCGTCGTCCACCCCTTCCCGTCCAATGCACATGGCCAGCAAATAGGGCGAGGGAATCGCCATGACCTCTTGAGACTCAAGACTCTCCCCCTTCTGCGTCACCACGGTGACGACATAGTGGTAGCAGGTCGCGTTGGCCAAATCGTCATGGACAAAGGGACTCTGAACGCCTTCGATACAGGTGCTTTTATCTTTTTTCACCCCGATGACGGCTTTAAAATCGTCATCGCCTGCGATCGGGCGCGTGAGATCGGAAAACTTAATCATCACGCCCTTGGTGGTTTGGAAATAGAGATTGTAGTACATGGCTTCTGGAACGGGGTCCCACGTGATGGTGATCCGGCCATTCCCTGATTTCGCGGCCACGTTCGCCGGCGAGGCTGGAAGCTCTTCTTCAGCGGCAATCGAATCGCCGGCACTCCATTCTTCGCCCAGGGTCCCATCGATGGTCAGATGCGTTCGATCACACTGAAACATCTCGTCGAGCAGCCAAGTCTTGATCATTATGGTGGTGCTTCCTGTTGCTAAAGCCGCCCAGTTAGCAGGATGCTGAAAAAGCCCGCCAGCTTCGTTCTCGCATCGTTCAGATCCTCAACGTACCCCAGAGGGTACGCCTCCGGTCCTTCACTCGCTGCGGCCTTGTTAGACGGCCTTTTTGAGCATCCTGCGCACAACTCTCCGCTTTTCCTAGAGATACGGACCATTGAGTTTCCACTGTGCCACAATAGTTTTTCCGCAGTCTGTTAGAGAAAACGAGGGGTCTTTCAATGACTTAGAATTGGATTTGTGAGTCTAACAAAGCGGCGGAAAGAGAGTCAACGGGGGAAGGGGATGGGGCCTGATGATCTTCTGTGCTCGCGCAACGCGCGGTCGCGGAAGGACCTCGCCCGGGTTAATGGCACGTCTCGGCGTGCCAGTGGGTGGGCGGGTGAGAAAGCTGCGCGCAGTGGAAGATCAATCAGCCCCCATCCCCTTGAAGAGAAATGAGCAAGCTTGGAAGGATCAATAAGCCTCTGATCCTGCGCCCAAATGTCGATGATTACAGCGGAAATGCGAAGAGTGATGCGTGCAAGATCAAACGGGGTTAGGAGAGGCGGCCCCATTTCCGCGCCCTCGTTTTACGGACCATCCTCTTGGTCACGCTCAACATGCCTGTCCAGCGGAAAAGTACAGAAGACCACCCGGTCGTGACTCTCGAGTGTGAGGCTGCGTGAATCGATGCCTGCCAGCGGGCGCCGACTTTGTTGCGATGAACGAGACAGATACCATGCGTTTCCCGATCATCGTCGAACGGGGCCTTCTCGCCCACCAGCTCGGCTTTCCCTTCCTGTCGACACCATGAACAGACAATCTTCATCGGTGATCCTTTAATTGCAATCTGGAATTCGAATCATTACCCACCTAACGGAACGGCCAACCTATCGAAGCTCAGACCTGCTCGACCGGTTCCTCGATCAGCGCTCCGTTGACCTCTGATTCGAAGGCCATTCCGACCGCATCTTCCCCAAGATCACTCATGACGGGGAATTCTTCTGAAGAGCGATTCTCAGCGTTCCCAACCGCTTCTGATGATTCATCGTCGATCGGCAGAAGGGACTGCTCGGACTCGCCGAGTTCTTTGAACTCGCGCAACGGCGGGAGCTGGCTCAAGTCTTGTAACCCGAAATGCTCGAGGAAGAACTTAGTCGTGCCATACATGATCGGCCGGCCAGGCACGTCTTTTCGCCCGACGATCCGCACCAGTTTGCGCTCGCATAACGTACGCAAGACACCGGATGTTTCGACACCACGAATCTCTTCGATTTCAGCCCGCACGAGCGGCTGTTTGTAAGCGATGATGGCAAGGGATTCGAGCGCGGAGCGAGAAAGTTTTTGCGCCGCCTTGGCTTTATCCATCCGTTTCAGCCAGGGCCCATATTCCTGCTTCGTCACCAACCGATACCCGCCTGCGACCTGCACCAGCTGAATCCCCCGCCCATCCTGATCTAAGTCGTGCGTGAGAATCCCCAAAGCTTGAACGATGTCAACTTTTGAGGCTGTCCCCACGATGGACATCAGTCGAGCGACCGGCACCGGCTCGGGTGACACGAACAAGATCGCTTCGAGAATAGCCTTGAGTTCTCGCGCATCGATGGCCTCTGACCGGCTGTTCACCGCCTCGATTCCTGTTTCCTTCGTCACCTCATCCTGGCTCCTGTTACTTTCAATCGCCGACGCGGTCTCTGCGAAAGCCATGTCGTCTGTTTCCTGTTCCACAGTAAAGCTCATGCTCCCCTCCATTCAGCATCGTCCAATTCTGCAGGGTCCGGTACGAGCGAAAAGGCGCGCGACACGAGAATCGGCCCAAAGTGTTCCGGCTGAAATACCCGAGCCGTTCGAAGCCGCATCAGTTCCAACAGCGCCAAAAACGTGACAATGATGACAAGCCGATGGCAGGACGGCTCGAAGAGCGAGGCGAAATTGACCGACTCCTGTCCCTCCAACATTTCCAAAATCGCGTTCATCCGCTCCCGAACAGTCAAGTTATCCGGCACAATCTCCATGACCCTCTTGCCGGGATTGCGATCGAGGATTCCCTGCAACACATCCACTAAATCGAACAGACTGACATTGTCCAGCAACGCCTCATCCGACTCCAATGTGACCGCCTGGCTCTGCTCGCGACCGTACACCTCCCGCCACAACTGCTCATGTTCGTCCAACTGACGAGCTGCCTCTTTGAACTGTTTGTATTCGAGGAGCAGCCGCACCAATTCCTCACGGGGGTCCGGCCCGTCGTCCTCATCGGTGATCGTTTCATCGGTGGGAAGCAACATCTTGGACTTGATTTGGAGCAAGGTCGCCGCCATCACGAGAAATTCTCCCGCAACAGTCAGATTCAGACCTTCCATCGCTTCGATATAGGTGAGGTACTGTTGGGCAATGAGATGGATGGGAATATCGTAGATATTGATCTCGCTCTTTTTAATGAGATGGAGCAACAGATCAAGGGGCCCTTCAAAGTTCTCGATACGAACCTGATAGGGTAATTCGGTTTGTTCTATATCGTCGAGGTGGTTATCCACAAGCCGACTTATACCAGCTTTGGGGGGGATGGGGCAAGCCTCCATCTATTAGTAGTGGTGAGCGAAAAGAAAACCTATGCCTTACCGCGGCGAATCCGATAGACAATCAACAGTGCGCCGAACGTCAGCAGCATAAGGATAACGGCATATTGTACGAACGCATTTTCGCCTTTGGGAGGCGTCTGTACGGGCGCCGATCTGGCTGCTCTGGAAAACTGCGAATCCTTTTCGAACAAGGCTGTGGAAAAGTCGTCTCGCCCCTTGAACTGGGCATCGGAGAAATCGGCCGTCGATCGGAATGTGACCCGACGAAAGTCCGCATCCCCTTCGAACTGGGTGAAGGTAAAAAACGCCTGACTATCGAACGAGGCTTCAGAAAAATTCGCCAGCCCCTGAAAGCGACTTCCGGAAAACCCGGTTCCCAACTTGAAATAGGCGCCCGACAGATTCACCTCCTTCTCGAAGCCCACCTCCAAAAACTCCGCCAGCCCATTGAACGTAGACTGCTGGAACATGACCGGCCCCTGAAAGACAGATCGATGGAATCTCGTATGCGGACCGAACGATGTTTTTTCAGCAACCATGCCTCGTAGAAACCGGCCCTGCACAAAATAGCTCTCCCGCAAGAATACTGCGCCGGATACTGTCACCGGCTGAATGAACAGCGTTCGTGAGAGATCGACCACCTGTTCAAACCTCGTTCCGCCGAACGTCACAGGCCCTCTCACCACCAGCAATCCTTGTGCCGATCGATGCTTAATCGTTCCGCGCACGACCGAATTCACGATCGTCATGGAGCCGGAAATCACACGTACTTCACGTCCCTGTAGTTCCTTCATCCCTTCAAGCTCGGAAGGCAGCGGTCCCACAGGCAGCAGATCCAGAAACAAGTCGCCGCGAACAATCACCCCTGCGAGATCGATCCCCTTCCCTTCTTTGAACGCTTGCAGCAGCTGCGCCGCCTCCACCGCTCGCGCTTCTCGCTCTTGCTCCGTACAGCCATCGCCCAGATGAAGCGTGAACGCCGCTCCAAGTTCTGAAGGAGATGCCTCTATCTGACAGTTCGCGGCACCGGCGTCGAACGGAAACCAGAGGAGGGCCACCCCACTCGCCACGATCCAGGCTAATACTTGGCTCATCATGCACGCTCTTATCAGGATGCTGAAAAAGCCCACCAGCTTCGTTCTCGGCTTATCGAAATCCTCAACGTACCCCAGAGGGTACGCCTCCGGTTTCGACTCGCCTGCGGCCTTGCTGGACAGTCTTTTTGAGCATCCTGTGAGAATGTTCTGCTCATGCTCAAGAATACATGCCTTCGAAGTCCCCCTGGGCCGAAATAGTTTTTCTGCGACCTGTTATACGGAACGTCATGGTTCAACGCAAGGCAAGAACTACAGATTCGCTGTACGGCCCAATAGAAATTGCTAGAATTTTGCATGCGACAGCTGGCCGTTGAACGCTGAAGCGACAAGTGTTTCCGTCTTCATTATTCATCACTACTGTTCAGCGCTACCTAGCCGGCATCTTTCAAGGAGGTCGTAGGATGCCTCTCCGTTTTTCCGTCATCTGTACATTGATTATTATGCTTCTTTGTGGAGCCCCGATTTCAGTTTCGGCGGATAATGCCGTCGAACTCCCTGTCCTGGCAGCCATTCGCCAGAACAATCTTGGCGTGTTTGAAATCATGATGATGTGGTGGGATAAGAAACCGGAACCGAATCCCGTTCAACTGCAATGGCTCCTCGCCGGCGTGCGACTGGGAAACGATCATCTTGGCGCCATGGCTCAGGCCTTTACTTATGCCGTCGAACGCACACCTTCCATCCAACATAGCGGAACCGTCTCAGTACGAGGGGTCGCCTATCGACCTACTGGCAGCGACGGACCAAGCGCCGGCGCCGCGATGGCCGTGGGGTTCATTGCCATGTTCAAGGGGGACCACATTCAGCGGGGCATTGCCTTGAC
>Ga0134127_10001720_pt1 | contig 16143 bp, 13 predicted proteins | sample KB31753_FD_96459 | JGI IMG/M metagenome (GOLD analysis project Ga0134127, IMG submission 96459) | Terrestrial soil microbial communities with excess Nitrogen fertilizer from Kellogg Biological Station, Michigan, USA - KB3-175-3 | ecosystem: Environmental > Terrestrial > Soil > Unclassified ...
GGAATGTTCTCGATGCTCTCCGAGGTAAAGACAATCGTCTTGCCGTCAGCGCTGAAACTCGTCATCACATACTGATTCACAAAACCTTCGACGTGGAACTGCCTCAACACAAATTTCTTTCGGGCTTTATCGAAGCTCATCATGCCCCAGTCCTGGTGAACTTCGCCTTTTGGATTCTTGGGCTGAGGGTCATACGTGCTCTTGTTTTGCACGTGAATAAACTTGTCGTTCATAACGAAGCTGTATTCACGATGAACCTTCGACACGCCCGGTTGACCGCTACCCGTCCCCTCCCAGATACCGACTAACGATCTGAGGGGGTCCCAATTGTCTGAGCGAGTTGGCGTCTGCGCCGTTGCGATTGGCGCAAGCAACAGGAGCGCAATTACGATCGGCTTTATCCGCATAGAGTTTGTCCCGTCCTTTGAGCGTGCATGGTAGTATTCTTCGAACCATTGGAGAAATGAATTGTTCCAATAGTTACGATAGTTAACCGCAATGACTTTATGGACGTGCGTGACTTACAAATCTTTCTCAGTGTCACCAAGCATTTGAACTACACGCGCGCGGCTGAGGAGGTCAATCTCAGTCAGCCGAGCGTTTCAGTGCGAATGCGGGAACTGGAGCGAGACCTAGGCTCGAAGCTATTCGAACAACTGGGTAAAAAGGTCACGCTGACTGAAGCTGGCCAGCTTCTGGTTCCGTTTGCCACCCGCGTGATTGGAGGAATTAACGACGCGCGTCAAGCAATTGCGGAACTACAAGGAATGGAACGCGGACTTTTGCGAATCGGAGCCAGCACCACGCCTGGCATGTATCTTATTCCGCGAACTATCGCTCACTTCAAGCGTCACTTCCCGAAAATAGAAGTTCACCTCGCCGTCAAAGACACGCGACAAATTGAGGAGGGAATAATTCGAAATGAGTTTGATTTCGGCTTCGTGGGCGGACACTTGGCCGGCGATGAAGTTGACGTGCTCCCGTGGATAACCGACGAGATAATATTGATTTTGCCTCTCGGTCACCGCCTTGCTAAAAGGCGAACCGTCACAACTCAGGATCTTTCCAGTGAGAAGTTCATCGTTCGTGAGCGAGGCTCGGCGACTAGAGCTGTTGTTGCCAGCCACCTCCGAAAACTCCGTGTTGACCCAGAGGCAGTCATGGAGATCGAGAACCCCGAGTCAGTAAAAAAGGCAGTGCAGAATGGGCTGGGCATTGCCTTCATTTCCGCGTTTGCTGCTGAGACCGACTTGAAAGCCAAGACTTTGGTTGCGATCGAGATAAGGAATCTTAAGATCCGGCGCGAGCTAAAGATCGTCTATCGCAAGGACAAGCACCTTAGCCGCGCCGCACAAACATTCATTGAGATGGCACGAGAATAAGCGTTTGCCCCAGATGCGGGTTGCTAGATGAAGCGGAGATTGAGATGAAGAATTCATTTGAATGTGAGCCAAAGCATGACTTCGATCTGGCAGCAAATGCTAAACGCGCTCTTGAAAGTGTGTGCTCAGGAAAAGCCCTTGGTTCACTTTCTCGGTATTACAGCCAGGAGTTCGTCGATCATGTCAATGACATGAAGTTTCAAGGCCTGGAGGGTGCTCGCCAGTCAGTTGAGCTATATACGAACGTTCTTTCTGATCTTGAAATAGTGGTCAAAGAGCAACTCATCGACGGAGACCGTGTGGCTTCACGTTTCGTGGTTTCAGGGAAAAGCTTCGGCAAGACGGTTCACATCAATGGCATCACGATCAGTAGGTTCAAAGAAGGTTTGATTGTCGAGGATTGGTCTGCAACAGATACGTTCGGCATGTTGCGTCAACTCGGAGTATGGCGATCGGTCTTGATCGGGCTTCGCCAATGGAAAGCCCTATGAAGAGGCGGGTTGCAATTGGCTGGAAAGAAACGCGGTTGGTCGATCCAGACAGAATTTCAGTTGCTATGGCGAGGACAGTGATGTTAGAGCCTTAAACAGACTCCGCCACCAAACGAGAAAGGCCCAGTCCATCGCGGGCTGGGCCTTCGGACTTATTTCACCGGATTGGGAATGAATCTAGGGGCTCCAAACTGTTCCTTCCTTCCGCCGGTCAACCGAGGACCTCGATTTTGTCGTAACAGCTTCCTCAAATCGTGATTACTTCAACCGGAGTGCGGCGCCTATACTCTTACCTGGTCCTCGCCATTTCGCGCTCCGCACAAACGCGTGCTGGACTCCGCCGATTATGCAAGTCCCAACAATGTCGCCGCTCGTGTTAATGCCAAAGGCGCGGGTCAGCGTTGCATTAGGGACATCGATCGATGTGAATTCGCCTTGAGCGGAGCGCAGAAAGCCATGAATTCTGCCGGCGGTATCACGGTAAACGCCCACCACGTCGCCCTGCGCATTTACATCCCAGGCTTGGGTAAGCGCGGCACCTGGATAATCAAAGGGAATGGCAACTCCCTCCTGCAGGATATAAGCACGAGCGCGGTTCACTGTTGTATCCATGAATAAGCCCGCCAAGATTTCGCCGCCCGGGCTGACACCGTTGTGCATAAAGCCGATACCATTGAGTCCACCGAACACCCCGCCAAAGAATTCAAATCCGGCAGCAGCGTCCTGAGACATGGCGAACATTGTGGTACTCATGTTCGCGTCGTGAATGCAACCTACGATGTGGTCACCATCGGATGAAATACCTTGCGCGATAGTGGATCGGTGTCCAGGCACCTGGATGGAAGAGAATCCATCAGGGGTTAGCAAGTAACCATAGAAGTTACCAACGCTATCAGTGCAGGTACCCACAATGTCTCCGCGTTCATTGATGCCACGCGCGTCTGTGCCTGTCGTACAGACCGGGTTCGTATAGTCAATCGAGGCGAAAGAACGCGTCGCACGGTTGTAAAGGAATCCGTGAAAGGCCAAGCTGGGGTCTCGATAGAAGCCCACAATGTTTCCTGAGTTGTTGATGTCAAAGGCGGTGGTCAACAAAGCGTTGGGGTAGTCAAATGTGGCGTATCTCGGATCGTTAGATTGGTTCGGAACCAAGCCATCATCAACCATCGCTCCAACCCTTCCGATTGGCCGGACGAACGGGCGCATATCCATGTCATCATCCATAGGGTCCTGCGCGTTTGACTGCCAAAGGGACGATGCACATGTGAGGGCAAGGATAATGGTTATAAAGGTGCCGAACATTAGGGTCCTCTTTTTGAGTTGGTTCTTGGATTTCGTCTGCATTTTGTTCCTCCCTTGTGCCGCAAAACCGGCGTGTTGTATTGCCTCACCCTCCTTACGCGAGAATTCGGCTCAAATTGGCTGATTAAGCCCGGTGAAATTTTTAACGGTTCCCCAAAAGGGTGATAAGATTCGCCAACCCTCAGAAACCAAGGATTCAATGGGGAACTCACCGCCGGAAATCACTCAACTCTTAGTTGACTGGGCGAATGGAGACCAAGCAGCACTCGACACGCTCATGCCAATGGTCTACGCAGAGTTACATAGGCTGGCCCATCACTACATGAAGCGTGAGCGACCTGGGCATACCATCCAAACGAGCGCGCTTGTAAACGAGGCGTATCTCAAACTAATCGACCAACGGAAAACGCATTGGCAAAACAGAGCGCAATTCTTTGCGATTTCTGCGCAGCTGATGCGGCGCATATTGGTAGATCACGCTCGCAGTCATTCATACGTGAAACGGGGAGGTGGGTTACGCCAGGTATCGCTCCGAGAAGTTGCCGACCTATCGCAGGTCGGCCCAAGTGAGATCGTCATGCTTGATGAGGGTCTTGCGGTTTTAGCAGAGATCGATCCTCGTCAAAGTCAGATAGTTGAATTGCGTTTTTTTGCAGGTTTGACGATAAAAGAAACAGCCGAAGTGATGGGACTTTCGCCCGCAACGATCAAAGTAGAGTGGCGGACGGCCAGAGCGTGGCTTTATCGGCACATGAGAAAGGATCAGAGCGGTGAAAGCTGAGCGTTGGCAGCGAATCAAAGAAATACTTGAAGGCGCCCTGCAGCGCGAACCGCAGGAACGCGAGAAATTCCTCGACGAACAGTGCGCTGGTGACATCGAAACGCGCCAGGAAGTTGAAACACTTCTTATTGCGGACGAGCAAGCGGGAAATTTCGGTGAGACACCAGCTATCGAAGTCATGGCCGAGATCATAGCGAACGATGACTCGCATCTGCTGATAGAAACATCTCTGGCCCACTATCGGATTATCGACCGTCTCGGTGCTGGAGGAATGGGTGAGGTGTATCTCGCGGAAGACACAAAGTTAGGGCGGAAGGTCGCGTTGAAAGTCTTACCACACAGTCTCATTGCAGATGAACAGTCGAAGCGCCGCTTCATTCAGGAAGCAAAGACCGCCTCGTCACTCAGTCACCCGAACATCATTACAATCTATGAGATTTCCAGCGATAACGGACATGACTTTATCGCGATGGAATACGTCGAGGGCGAAACAGTTCGCGGAATGCTTTCGGGCCCCAGAATAAAGACAGCTCGCGCAGCTGATCTAATCGCTCAAACTGCTTCTGCACTTGCTGCAGCGCATGAAGCCGGAATTATCCACCGCGACATCAAGCCGGAAAATTTAATGGTCACGCGCGCTTCACAAGTTAAGGTCTTGGATTTCGGCCTCGCAAAGCTCGTCGAAGCCCAGCGACCTTCGTTAGTCACATCTGATGCAGACGCCGACACCTACATTCTTTCTCAGAAGAACGTCCGAACGATGCCGGGAACGGTACTGGGCACTGTGTCTTACATGTCCCCAGAGCAGGCCGAAGGACAGCCAGTAGACCGACGCAGTGACATCTTCTCACTCGGTGTGGTCCTCTACGAAATCCTCGGGGGCAAGAGGCCCTTCGAGGGAAAGTCTGCGATCGATACGCTTCACGCAATAATCAACGACGAGCCTCCTTCGATAGTGGAGTTGAATCCCTCATTACCTTATGAAGTCACCGAGTTGCTTGGTAAAGCGATAGCGAAAGACCGAGCTGAGCGCTATCAACATGCGGGCGATTTTGAACTCGACCTAAGGCGGTTCAAACGAGCACTCGAAACAAATTCTCTTGTCAGCTCGCGGACGTTGGCCGGGCAAAAGAAACCGATGCGACGGTCGATTCCGATCTTGACCCTGCTAGCTTTATTGACGCTGGCTGGAGTTTCATTTGCGGCATGGAGAATAGGGCAGGCACGTAAACTGCCTACGCAAAAATCATCCTTGGAAAGCGTCAGAATTTTGCCCGTCACTGTGGATGCGGGCTTCGAGGGCGAGCCAAGCTTTGCTCCAGACGGACAAACGATTGCCTACGTATCTGACCGAACCGGCAATTTCGAAATATATCTCAAGCAGATTTCAGGCGGGCCTGACATCAATCTAACTAACCATCCAGCGGACGACATGCAGCCTGCTGTCTCTCCTGATGGTAAACAGATCGTTTTTGTTTCCTCTAGAAGTGGGAAATCAGACTGTCTTTGCTTCTTCATCTATGGTACCGATCAACCGTTGATGGGCGGTTCTATTTGGGTGATGCCTGCGTTGGGTGGCAGTCCCCGGAGGATTGTAGAGTCCGGTACGTTTCCTTCATGGTCGCCTGATGGCACCTCAATAATATTCACGAAAGGTCCGTGGTATGGACAAAAGGTTTACAAAGTACCCGCGACTGGAGGAGAGCCACAAGAAGTTAGTATTCAGCTAAAAGGAGGCTTTCCTTTCATAGCGTATCCCAGTTATTCCCCTGATGGACGTTGGCTAGCGTTTGAAGCCGCCAACACTGTGTACGTTGTCAATGCTAACGGGGGTGAAGCAGTACCGATTGTGGAGGGCAAGCATCCCAAGTGGAGCGGCAATACTCAGTCATTGATCTACTGTAGCGTTGAGGCGGGTAAGAACTATACGTTGTGGCAAATTCCGTTTTCAACAAACGAGGGAAAGAGCTCTGGCGCTCCCGAGCCGCTAACAGTGGGCCGAGGGCGAGATACTCAGGAGGCAGTGTCGCGAGACGGAAAATCAATAGTGTTCTCCGCACTGGATGTTTCATTCAATCTTGAGGCTCTTCCATTCGATTCAGAGATGGGACGAGCAAAGGATCGACCCCAGTCGATAACGTCTGGAAGCGATCTAATCTATTTCCATAGCGCTTCACCAGATGGCACCGCATCTGTTTTTGACTCTCACCGTGGCGCTACCTCGTTTATTTGGCGAGTGGACCATGGCTCCCCACCCGTTCAGTTAACCTCAGATCCTAACTACAAGGATAGTTTTCCCAGATGGTCGAAAGATGGTCGCAACATCGCTTTCAATCGAATAGGAGCAAATGACGTCACGGGTACTGAGGATCTCTGGTTAATGGCTGCTGATGGCGCGAATCCCCAGCGGCTCATTGAGAAAGCTGGCTATGCGGAATGGATGCCAAACGGTAATGCGTTGACCTATGTGTCACTGACTGAAGGACAGATTTACATTTATGACGTGGTAACGAAAGGCTCTCGCAGACTCACCAATGAAAAAGGAATTTATGGGGCCGGAGTACCGAGTTCGGACGGAAAATGGATAGCGTTTATGAGCATTGCATCTGGCAACGTCGATATTCGGGCCGTGCCGATTGAGGGCGGGCAGTCGCGAACGGTTGTCGCTTCGGACCAGCAGGATTTTCATCCAACATTCTCGCCCAGTGGAAAGTGGGTTTACTTCCTACTGGATCATCGGAACCTGTATCGAGTGCCAGGTCCCGCTCAAAATTGGAGAGAGGCTAATCCGGAGAAGGTCACGAACTTTCCTGAATCTGGGTTATTCCTTGAAGATCCACACATTTCTCCGAAGGGAGATTCTTTAATATATGCTCGTCGTCGTACAACTGGTGACATCTGGGTAATGAGTTTGAATAAGTGAACAGAAACGGGCTGTTCATGGGAACGCGATAATGAATCTTTCTTTACCGCCGGAAGTCATTTCGCCACGTTGAAGCTAGTCACTAACGCCGCATTGTTGAGTGCGGGTTTTCATACTCATAGACGCCAATGGAGGCGCAAACGTAATGCAAGATCTTGAAGGCCCGATTACGGTCAAAGCCGAGCAGGTGCGAGCAAGGTTTCGAGTCTTACTGGACAAGACCAACAAAGAAAATCCCCGACCGCAAGATGTGAAGGCTCTGTCTGATCTCTTGGGCGATAACAGAAGGTTGGAACTCTGGCGTGATGTGGCGAGCGCTGGTTATCTCGCGGAGCTGAAAGTGATCGAGAACGCCCCGGCAACGTCAGCAGTCAAAGAATGCTGGAAGCATAGACTTCAAGTCTTGAAGAAAGACCTCGGTAGCGACGGAGCGCCAATGTTAGAGCAGCTGCTAATACAACAGGCTGCCCTATGTTGGCTCCGACTCACGCTGGCCGAGCTAGCCTATTCTAATGTAGTGAAGGGGTCTATAACGCTCACGCTCGGTCTGTATATGGAAAAGCGGTTAACGATGGCTCAACGGCGATTTACAAGAGCCTGTGAGACGTTGGCGCGTGTTAGAAAGCTTTCACGCAACACTCCGGCCTTGCAATTTAATATTGCGGCTCTAGGTGGGCAGCAGGTTAACGTCTCGTCGTGAAAGGTTACCGAGGTCCGAAATTAAGGTTTCCGGCACAAGTTCGACTCTTTGACTGGCCTTTAACGACCGTGTTACAAGAAACACCAGCAATCATCCCTCTCCTATACAAGATTCACTGTTCGCCGACGGGTGATCCGCGTTATCGCGGTGCTGTTTCTAGTGTATACGGCAATCGATATTGCTTCGCCCTATCTTTGTAGAGGGGAGACGCTTGGAGATGCAGGTCAGAGGTTGATCGCTGTAAGCGCTCCAAAATCAAACCATAGTGTCGGCTCCTCTGTGGCTCGCGTGGAACCTTGAGATCAACAACCGACGAATGACCCTTGCGAACAACCGCATGATGACGATGACTGTTTCTGTTGTTGCTCACATGTACTGCCCGGAATAGTGATCGAAGCCGTAGCAGTCACTGACTTACGCTCACCAGTAACGCGCTTCCAAGATCGTTCGGTTCTATCGCCTCCTTTAAGTCGCGCATTCCGCCCTCCTCGTTTCGCCTAATCCTTTTTTTGACTGAAACGTTCTTAGACGTTCAATTGGCATAAGAGGTTCTTGTGTTCACCAATTGACATCTGCCATCGGTTGTTTGGTTTTTCGCAGGCTTCGATGGCAATGACGGCAAGATTTCTCTCGAGGATAGGCGGTAATGATTTTCCATCAACCAGCGACTCGCGCTTTCACGAGAGATTTCTAGACCGGATTCAAGTTTGGCGTCCCGTACGGGAGTCGAACCCGTGTCGCCGCCGTGAAAGGGCGGTGTCCTAGGCCACTAGACGAACGGGACGCATGATGCAGGCGATACTTTCCAGCGGTGAGCTAAGTTAACGTACGCATTTGCAGACTGTCAAACGGACACTAATTTACGATTGCCGATTGCCGATTGCCGATTTAAAGCAAACAAACCAAACAGGACATTCAAGACTGAGGGGCAGGATCGAATATCCAAGTCAGCAGAGTCCAAAGGCCGAAGACCAAAGACAAAGACCAATTCTCTATTTCGGTTCGAGGACCAGCGTCTGTTGCGTTGCTGCCGCAACTGCCGCTTCGCTAAACGGAAACTCACGCGGCGTTACTGCGCGCCAGTCCGCAAGTTGATCGCTCCAATGCTTACTCGCTGGAATCCCGGATTCGCCGAGGGCGATTCCATGCTGAGTCTTGTCCCACGCTGACGGATCGGCGATCAATCTCATCGAGACCGACCCGCCTACATTCACAGTTGCTCCAACTAATCCGCCTGTTCCGTTCTGCGGGACAGGGGGAATCGCGAACTGCAATCCCACTAACGGGGCGGCGGCGATCGGATGAGAGAAGCGCGCCTTAGCGAGTTCACCCCACAACCATTTGCCTTCATCGGCGCCTAGGCTCTTCGTCAACGCCTGGCGCGCATCCTGATAACTCGCGACATAAAGATCCGCGTAGGTCGGAAACTCTTTCGGCAACCACTCGGGTGGCTGTTCGGTGATGATCCTATCGAGAGTGGTATCGAAGTTCGACCATTGAAAAATCTTCACGAGGTCCGGCCCCAATGCCGCTGTAAGGATCTTCGAACGAAATGCAATTCGCATTTGCGCAACGACCGGTGCGACAGGCGACTCGGCGTTCACGTGCCCGTCCCAGCTCTCAAACACCGCGAGAGTTTGTTTTAACTTCTCGTCCTGCTGCGAGGGGGCGTGTCCTTTCAATGCCTTCACTGCCCCTTGGGCAAACGTTGCGCCCGCAATTGAGTAAGTGTCTCCGAGAATCTGGCGGAAAGAATCTGCGGTATGTTTCGGGGTTTTGTTGAGCAGATCGACGATCCGACGTGCGCGATAAGGCTGGGCCCAGGAGTGCGTCAGAAAATGCGGATAGTCGTTGCCGATTATTCGCTGGTTAGCCGTGACGATCATCCCGGATGGAGGATCATAAAGCTGCGGAAGTTTCTCAAACGGAACGAAGCTAACCCATTCGCCGTCATCAGTCGCTCCGTCGTAAGGCACGCTGCCATCGCCTGATTTTCTGATCGGCACAACACCCGCAGCGTAATAACCGATGTGACCGTTGACGTCGGCGTAGACGATGTTCTGCATGGGGGGAGTGTAACCGCGGAGGGCGTTGGTGAACTCGCGCCAGTTGCCCGCGCGATTGAGTGAATAAACACCACCGGGGTTATTCAGTTTCGGATCGAGGCCCGTCCAACGCAGTGCGTACCGCTTCGAATCTTTCTCAAATACGATCGGACCGTGTCGCGTCACAACCACGTCGTAGTTGATCAGGTCCGTTCCGACGTCAACAAGACTCTTTCTCACCTTGATCTGTTCATGTCGAACCTCTGCATCACGCCAACCGGTCGGAGTCATGTAGCGAAGTGGATTTGCCGGATCAAACTTCTCGATGTACAGGTCCTGAACATCAGGCCCGACATTCGTGAAGCCCCACGCGATCTTATCGTTGTGACCAATCACCACTCCAGGGAGTCCTGCCGCGGTCACTCCAGCCACATTCACGCCCGGCGCACTGAGATGGGCCAGGTACCAGATCGAAGGAGCGGAAGGAGCGAGATGAGGATCGTTTGACAGGAGCGGTTTCCCGGAAGCTGTGCGTTTGCCGCTGACAACCCAGTTGTTACTCGCAGCGAGCGCTTCGGCGTGAAGACCAACACGACTGAGCGAGCGAGTCTGCGTCGCTTCGTCCTCGGCCAAAGCTAACGCAGCATTAAGAGAAATTCGTCCTGCGCCTTCATGTGAAGCGGTTGTTGCCTGCGCGGCTTTGGCTTTCGCGTCCTTTCCAACAACAAGTACATCGATAGGCGAAGTCTCGGGTAGTAAAGCCGCTAACTTCTCTTTGGGCAGAAAAGCGAGCGCTTCTCGCATCACGTCGAGTCGCCAAGTGTTGGACAGCGATTCAAAGAAAAGCTTTACGACGATCAAAGAATCGGCTGGCGTCCACGGACGAGGCTTGTATTGCAGGAGACGAAACTCAGGCGGCAGGTCCTTAGCATCGAGCGAGTCGATGTAGGCGTTGACGCCCTTCGCGTACGCTTCAAGCAAAGCGCGAGCGCTCGGAGAAGCCTGCGCGACTTCTGCATCAGCTGACTGTGCAAACCCAAAGGTGCGATGCCGTTTGTCTTCATCGAGCGCGGCCGTCCCGAGAACCTCGGCGAGTTCGCCACGCGCCGTGCGCCGGAACAGATCCATCTGCCAGAGGCGATCGGATGCCGTCACATAGCCTTGCGCGAAATAGAGATCTTCGTCGTTAGCGGCGGTGATGTGGGGAATGCCTCGTTCGTCGCGACGAATCGTCACTCGTGCGCGCAACCCTGTGAGCTGGATGCTGCTGGGAGTTGGCGCTGGCGTTTGAGCTGCGACATCGCGCAAGGGGACAGGAGAGAGCAGAAACGCAAGTAGCAGGATGCTAAACAAGGGCGCGGTTCGTTCGTTCATTGTTGACCTCGATGGAATTGATTGGAAGTGGCGCATCTTAACATAGGACGAAATTGGGCCGTTTAAGTAATCAATGTACGACATTCGGCTTTGCCGGATCTTCCATAAAGAGTTGCGCGCGTCTCAGCCTCACGCGGAGGATCGTTAAGGCGTTCTTCGGCAAGCCTTACCGCACGGATGACGGCAGAGCCGATCTCTAAATCAAGTTCATTGACGCCCGCAATACCCGCGCAGTAGAATTCGCGACATGGTGTTCCGCAAACTTCTGACACTCACATTCGCGATCGTTGCGCTGGCGACTTTCAGCAACGCGCAGCAACGACCGCTGGTCACAGAAGATGTGGACATTATTCCGCCCGGGTCAATTCGCATTGAAGCGGGAATTGATTTCCTGCAGGGTGCGACTTATTCAGTTTCGGGCCTTACCGGTGACCTTACGCGCGTCGGCGTAATTGGAGTAAACATTGGCTTCTCACCCAACGTCGAGTTTCAAGTCGAAGGCGTTGCGCAAAACTTTCTGAGCATCAATTCACGCGGCCCGTCAGCGATTCCGCTTGAGCTGGCTCCAGACGCAAATTCCGCTAACGATACGGGCGACTTCACACTGGCTACCAAGTTCAAGCTGCGATCGGAAACCAGGCGCGGTCCGTCGTTAGGTTTCCGGTTTGGCGTGCAATTGCCAAACTCAAACCAGGGACGAGGCATCGGTCTGAATCAGACAAACGCGTTCGGATCAATTCTGGTTGGTAAGAAGTTTGGACGCGACGGTCGCTTCAACACCTTCGGTAATCTAGGCATCGCCATCCTTACCGCCCCGACGCAATTGTTCTCGCAGAATGACGTGATTACTTACGGACTGGCCGGCATCTTCCGGGTCAACAAACAATTCAGTGTTGCAGGGGAGATCAATGGACGCGCGAGCACGCGCTCTAATGCGCAACTCGGAACTGAATCGCAAGCTGAAGCTCGACTGGGAATGCAAATTCGGGCATCAGGTCTGCGCTTCGACTTTGCTGGTATCAAAGGTCTCACAAACTTCACGCATAACTCCGGTGTAACAGTCGGAGTTACCTACGACACCCCTTCAGTTTTTGTCCCCGCCAAATAGGGAACAGTGACAAGTGACGAGTGACAAGTTGTTCATTCGTTCTCTAAAATTGCCCTTCCTTACTTGTAAGTCTCTCAACTTCACTTGTAACTTGTTATCGTGATTCATTCCTTGTTACTGGTTACTATTCACTTGTCACTCTAAGAAATGTTTGATTGGTTGAGATACGTCGGACGCCTGTTGGAGGAGTACGTGATCAGTGTGCCGCTTTACATAGCGGCGCCGGCGATGGTGCTCATTGGAGCGCTCGACTCTTCACTCCTATCGTTGCCGGAGATCAACGACTACCTCGTTGTAGGTCGTTGTTATAAATACCCGCACGCAGCTTTTTATTTTCCACTCTTCGCCGCACTCGGATCAGTACTTGGCTGTCTCTTGCTCTACACGATAATGCGCCGTGGCGGTCAGGCCCTTTTGCGCAAGCGCTTCAAGCCGGAAAGCATTCAAAGGGTGGAACGAGCGTATGCGCGCTTCGGCGTATTTGCGATTGCGATCCCGGCAATTCTGCCACCACCATTGCCCTTCAAAATATTTGTCGCAACCGCAGGGACGCTCGAGTATCCACGATGGAAATTCCTCCTGACCGTGATGATTGCTCGCTCTTTTCGTTATTACGTTGAGGGCATCCTGGCAGTCTATTATGGCCGGCGCGTGATATTGTTCATGAAAGACAACGGACTGGTGATTCTTAGCATTGTGGCTGCAGCGGCAGTGTTGGTGGTTATTAGTTACTACCTGATTAATCGACGAAAAGCGGAAAACAGTGGTCAGGAGACAGGAGACAGGAGCCAGTAGTCAGAATTCTGCAGCGAATCCAAACCCACTCTTTTACTGACCACTGACGACCGACCACTGACCACCCCCCACTGACTACTGACTTTTCATGCCCTTGATTCTTCATCCACTTACAAAGAGTCTCACGCGGTTAACCGAGATTCTCGTCGCTTTCGGTCCGCTCGGCTTGTTCGCAGTAGCGCTTTTGGACTCGAGTTTCGTTCCGTTACCCAGCAGCGCCGATGCGCTCATGCTTTTGTTGACGACGACCCATCCGCGCTGGATGCTGCTCTACGCGCTTGTAGCGACACTTGGCTCAGCCATCGGTTGTTTGATTCTTTACTATGCGTCCCGTCGCGCGGGGCAACGCGCACTGTCGAGATTCTCCGAGGCGAAACAGAAACGAGTTAAGAATTGGATCGAACGCTACGATGTTATTTCCGTGTTGGTAGCGTCGCTCCTGCCGCCGCCTTTCCCATTCAAACTCTTCGTGGTGTCTGCAGGCGTTTTCAGGTTTAGCGTTACACGCTTCCTGATTGCCATCATCATTGGACGCGGTTTTCGGTTTCTGCTGGAAGGGTATTTAGCCGTTCGTTACGGCGCGCAGGCGAAGGTTATTCTGGCGAAATACTATCCCTGGATTGGGTTGGGCCTGGCAGTGTTGATTGTCGTCTTCTTCGTAGTGCGGACGCTTCTGAAGCGACGGACTGGTTCGAAGGTGGGAGAAGGACTAGAAACCGGGAACTAAAGGCAGGAGTGGCGCGGTGTTCTTGATCTCGGTCGCGGGTCTGGCCGGCGGTTCGAAAAACTGAAATCTGCGAGCAGCGCCGAGGTCTCTTACCCCGTGATCACCAAAGCGCGAGAGCAGCTGCAGAAAAACCTCCGCCGTGGCGAGAGCGTCACTTCCGGCGCGATGGCGATGTGAAATCGGAATCGAGAAATGATCGGCAACGGTGTCCAGCCGATAGTTAGTCAAACCGGGAAACACTCGCCGCGAAAGCCTGACTGTGCAGAGGTGAGCATTGATCATTCGATGACCCGGATAGACACGCGAGATTTCATGATTTAGAAAGCTCGTATCAAACGGAGCGTTGTGTGCAACGAGGACGGCATCGCTAACGAAGTCGAGCCAGCGTGGCGCAAGATCCGCAAACACAGGAGCGGCCTTTACCATCTCATTTGTAATCCCGGTCAGGCTGATCACAAAACGCGGAATCGGAATCTCGGGATTCACAAGAGTGAGAAAGTTGTCGACGATGCGTCCGCCGCGGATTCGATAAGCGCCGAGTTCGATAACACGATTAGGCGGCATCTTTGCGCCGGTCGCTTCCAGATCGACGACGACGTAATCGAGGTCGTCAAGCAAACGTGTTTCGATGTCGTCGTGTTGCAGCTCGATCGTCTTGCTGTCGACAATCCGGAACCGGCGATCGCCTTTGACCAGATCAGCAACCAGGAGTGCGGCCAGTTCGTCGTCGAGATGAGAAACCTTGAAGACGGCATCGACGATCTCCGCCGCATTCGCCCGCCCGCCGCAATCACGGAGTAGGTCGATTGTTTCCTGGACCAGGGTGGAGTCTGAAACTAAGTTCGAAAAGGGCGGCATGGGGTGGCGATTGTAGCACGCATCTTCGAGTTCAATGAGGTGAAGCGTGGAAACTAAGGAAGTAATCGAACGATTTAGGGCGACCGGCGCATTGCTTGAAGGCCACTTTGTGCTGACGAGTGGATTGCATAGTGCGAACTACCTTCAGTGTGCGCTACTCCTGCAACATCCGGCGGAAGCCGAAGAGTTCGCGCGCGCGATCGCGGAACATTTCAAGGGGGATGAGATTCAACTCGTGGCCGCACCGGCAATCGGAGGCATAGTGATCGGACATGAAGTTGCGCGCCAGCTCGGCGCCCGTTTCATTTGGACTGAACGCGATAACGGCGAGATGACAATTCGGCGCGGCTTCTCCGTTTCACCCGGCGAGCGAACTCTGGTGGTGGAGGATGTGATCACGACTGGAGGCTCGACATTGGAAACAGTGGAGACGTTGCGAGCAGCGGGCGCTAAAGTGATTGGCGCAGCTTCGATCATCGATCGATCATCAGGAAAGGCCAATGTTGGCGTGCCCCGCGTGGCCCTCGCAACTCTGGATGTGCCCGCCGTTGATCCTTCGGTCTGTGAGCAATGTCGCAAAGGCATTGAGGCGGTGAAACCTGGTAGCAGGAAAGTTCCGTAGGTTGTCCGTTGTCCTCTCTTGGCTGTCCGCCGTTAGCTGTCAGCTGTTCGCTAATCATGAATTTCAAACTCACGATCCAATACGACGGCACCGATTTTCATGGGTGGCAGATCCAGGATGGGCTGCGAACTGTCCAGGGTGAGTTAACGCGCGCGCTTTCCTTGATTGACGGCCGCGATGTGGTGGTTCATGGATCGGGCCGCACCGATGCCGGCGTTCACGCCGAGGGCCAGGTCGCGAGTGTGGAAGTTCAAAGAGACATCACTCCGGAAAAGCTCGTCACGGCTGTTAATGGAAATGTTGGTAAAGATATTCGAGTAATGGCGGCTACAGTTGTTGCGGATGATTTCCACGCGCGCTATTCAGCTTTGGAAAAGACCTATGTCTATCGCGTCATTAATGGCGGTGTCATGTCGCCCTTCTGGTTGCGCTACGCGCATCAGGATGCGCGTCCGCTTGATCTCGAACTGATGCAGGAGGGGGCAGCAATGTTCCTGGGCGAGCACGATTGGACGGCGTTTTCAGCGGCACAGTCAGACGCCGAGAATCGCGTGCGCACGATTACAGGTTTTCAAGTCTCTGAGCACTGCAATGAGCGTTCCCGAAGTCGAATGATCGAGCTGAAGGTGAGCGCGGATGGGTTTCTCCGTTACATGGTTCGATCGCTTGCTGGCACCTTGTTAGCCGTCGGGCGGGGTGAAATGGACCTGGACATGGTGATGAGGGCGTTAGGAAACGGTGATCGGACGATTGTTGGCGCTACCGCCCCGGCGAAGGGACTTACTCTAATGAAAGTTTCCTATTGATTAGACCAAACGCCTCACCGGCAAGGTAACCTGCTTTTAAGCCTAATAAGTGTCTATTGGGCCTGCAGCCTCACCCACGTTAGAAATGACAAATATTGGCTGTTGACAGGAGTTTTATCCCAAGAGTAGGTTAAACGTATGACGGCGAAACCAAGCGCGCCGTCAGGTTATTGACAACGTGAACTGACCGATAAGGGCACACCTCGTGTGAGCGAGGGCCGCAAAGCCA
>Ga0134127_10001721_pt1 | contig 16140 bp, 11 predicted proteins | sample KB31753_FD_96459 | JGI IMG/M metagenome (GOLD analysis project Ga0134127, IMG submission 96459) | Terrestrial soil microbial communities with excess Nitrogen fertilizer from Kellogg Biological Station, Michigan, USA - KB3-175-3 | ecosystem: Environmental > Terrestrial > Soil > Unclassified ...
ACCGGTGTCGGCCATCAGCGCGCTTTCAGCTTCTAGTTGTAAGCTGATCTCGTCTAGCAAGAGTTGTTGTAGATCATTCAGCATCTGCTATTTTTCCGCCCATGAAGCTTCGGCTTGTTTATGAACTTTATGCAGCGGATGTTGTTCGTCAGCTTGAATGCTCTCGAAGATGTTTTTTAATACCCCCACAGCTTCAGGTGCCGCCTCGTTGTAGACGTCACCTTCACACACTCGCAGCATTTGCAGACGATGTTCGCTTTCGGTGAGAACCCGACTAAAAATTGGCGACATCTCATAATACAAGCCGACGAAGTCTTCCCAGACCTCATTTCCCTGACGCATTTTTTGTTCGTAGTCGTAAAAGCTGCTCTCGTTCACTTCGTCCGCCGCCAGTGCCGCGATGATTGCCTCGGCGGCGAACTTGGCGGAATGCAGTGCATCGCTGACGCCCGAGGAGAAAATCGGATCGATGAAGAAAGCGGCATCCCCGACGGTTATCCAACCGTCGCCGATCAACCGTTCCATGTGATAGCTGTAGTTACCGTCCATGCGAAATTCGCGGAGCCGCTTCGCGTCGCTCATGTGCTCGGCGAGCGTCGGATTCATACCCACCGTCCAGTTGAAAAACTGCTCAACATTTTCACCGGATTTCACATGATGCTCGCGGGAGGAGACGATGCCGACCGAGGTGATTTCCTCATTAATAGGAATTTGCCAAGCCCATCCGCGCCGCACCGGCAAAAGATGAATATGCGTGTAGTTAGCTGTCGAGGCAGGTCCTCTATCCACGTTGGTGAACCAACTGTGAACAGCAAACTGCGGCAACAGGTGGGCGGGCTTCAGTAGCCTTAGCTGATGGCCGAGCACAGCCTGCCGCCCCGAGGCATCAACAATCACGCGCGCCTTCAGCACAAAGCGACCCTCGCCCACCTTGACCGTGACGCCATTAGTCTCATTAGCCCGGTTGAAATTAACGCGGTCAACCTGGGCACCGGAGAAAACGCGCGAGCCGTGCTCACGCGCGAAGTGCAATAACAGTTCATCGAAGCGCGCTCGATCAACTTGATAGGCGCAGCCATTCTTCTCCAACTCGTCGAACTCCACGGTGATTTGCTCTCGGTCGAACCAAGTTGTCCAGGCGACGCCGCGTTTTTCGACAAAATGCTCACGCTCCATCGTCGATAGAAAATCCAACTCTTTGAGAATACGTGTCGTGGAAAAAGATAGCGATTCTCCTACATGTGCGCGTGGATGATGTGCCTTGTCGATGATGAGGTGGTCTATACCGGCCCGCCCCAGGAATGTGCCGAGGGCTGAGCCGGCAGGGCCGCCGCCGATAATGATCACGTCAGCATCCAGTTTCCTGGAACTCAAGGGACTCTTAACGCTCCTTGAGGTCATCGCCGGTTGCCCGTTATCGGCGCCTGGCACCGAGCCGGGATCAGCTTGGCCCAGTCCCATGATATTGAAAATTTCGTCTCGAATACTGAGGTATTCGGATGAATCCAGGTCGCGTGGCCGCGGGAGGTTGACATCGATGATGCTGGCGATGCTAGCGGGCCGCCGGCTCATGATCACAACGCGGTCAGCGAGTTGCACGGACTCCTCAACATCGTGCGTCACGAACAACACAGTTTTTTTCTCACGCTGCCAGATTTCAGACAACTCGGCACGCATCCGTAAGCGCGTGATGAAGTCGAGTGCGCCAAACGGCTCGTCCATGTAGAGGATGTCCGGATTTGCCGACAGCGCCCGCGCAATCTCAACGCGTTGTTTCATCCCGCCGGAAATCTCGCGCGGGTAAGATTTCTCAAAACCGCTCAGGCCGACCATCTCGATATAGTGGGCCACGATGCGCTGTCGCTCTTCGGGGCGTTTATCAAGCAGGCCGAAACCGATGTTGTCTTCAACTGTCATCCAGGGAAAGACACCGTTCTCCTGGAAGATAAAAATGCGTCTCTTGTCCGGCTTCGAGACCGGCGCGCCATCAATCAACACTGCTCCTCTGGTGGCTTTCGTGAATCCTACAATGATATTCAGTAAGGTCGATTTGCCACAGCCCGAGGGGCCGACAATGCAGACGAACTCGCCCTCTCGCACCGTTAAATCGATATTCTGAAGAACCGGAACAGAGAGATCCGGTTTCTCTTTCGATTGCCGCGTAGAGCGGTGCGCGTTCGGAAACTCCATCCATAGATCGCGGACGCTGATTTTTGTTGCTTTATCACTCCTCATGTTTTGATCCGTTGACTGTGTGAGCGATTACGCGCAAAAAAAGCGTATAGGTGAAGGTCAGCAGCCGGCGCATGTACGTCGGCGCCCAGGAATTAACTATTGAATCCCCACCGTACCTCATCAATGAGTTCCAGCCGTCTGAACAGGAAATCCAGGATCAAGCCGATCAAGCCGATGAGAGCCATACCTGCGACGACCAGGTCATAACGCATACCGGCATTGCGCGCGTCGATGATGAGGTAGCCGAGGCCGGAGTTGACGGCTATCATTTCGGCGGCCACGACGACCAGCCAGGCAACACCGAGCGCGATCCGCACGCCCGTGATGATCTGCGGCAGCGCCGCCGGGAAAATGATCTTGGTGAAGAGGGCCACCCGCTTGACGTCAAAATTACGCGCCGCGCGCAGGTGTACGAGTTGAATGTTTTGCACGGCGGACATCGTCGCCGTCATGATGGGAAACAGGCTGGCCAGGAAGATCAAAAATATCGGCGCAAAATCGGTTACGCCGAACCACAGGATAGCAACCGGAATCCAGGCAATCGGCGAGATCGGGCGCAATACCTGAATCGCCGGATTGAATGCTTTAAAGGCGCGGCCAAACCAGCCTAACAACAAGCCGAGTGGAATTCCGATCGCCAACGCCAGCAGGAACCCGGACGAGACCCGAAATAATGAGGCGACAATATATTTGAAGAGCACGCCCCGGCGTGCCAATTCAACCATCCCGAGCAACACTTGAACGGGTTTAGGAAAGATCTGTGTACCAGAGAGCACGACCGCCATGTGCCAGAAAAAGATTACGAGAGCTGCAATTATGAGCGGTAAGAGCACTGCCTCAATGCGTGACTTCATTTTGGACCTCCCCAGTCGTAGGCTTTTGCGCCTTCAGTCTTCGCGGAAAAGCGCGGGTCGGCATAATCTTCAAACTTGATTGAGTCCTTCAGAATGCCGGCCTGTATAGCCAGCCGTTCGATCTCTTCGAAGTCCTTCCGAACGAGGAGCAGATTTGAATAAGTGACCCTGTCGGGAGGTTTACTCAGTACAAACTGCAGCAGTTCCGGCCTCTGGTTGTAATACTGCCGGGCAACATTCTCGGCGGCCATCATTCGGTGGTCCATGCCACCCTCCAGCCACTTGCCGCTCCTGGCGATGCCATCCACGAGGCGTTGCACTCCTTCAGGATGGCTATTAATCAGGTCTTCGCGCACCACCAGCACACAGGAAATGAAATTCGGCCAGATCTCTTTGGCCTGGTAGAGCACACGCCCGTACCCCTCGAGTTCGGTCTGCCCCATGAAAGGCTCGCCGGAAGTAATCGCATCGACGGCTCTTGAATAAAGCGCAGCGGGCATGTCCGGCGGCGGCATCTCGACGATGTTCAAATCCTTGATCGTCATGCCGAGGTTGCTCAGGGCTTTGAAGAGGATGAGATATTGGTTTGAGTATCGATTGGGCACAGCGATGGTCTTACCCTTTAGGTCTCTGATGCTATAGATGCTCGATTGTTTATGCACCATCAATGCCGTTCCGTCGCGATGCCCCAGATACACGATCTTGACCGGTATGCCTTCCTGGCGCAGTTTCATCGCCAGCGGAGCCAGCATGAATGTCGCTGGTAGATGACCTGATACAAGTGACTCTTTGATCTCCGGAAAGCCACTGAACCTCACGGGTTCATAGAACCCTGTACCGCTCATATTTTTATTGATCCAGTCGGTGACAGGGCATGTGAGGTGTCAAGTAACGGGCAAAAACCCGACCTTGAAGGTGGCTTCTGTTTTATCCGAACGAATGAGACCAAGGTTTTCAAACCCGATATTGAGCCAGAGGTGTAACGAGGCGATTCCCAGATAGGTCACCAACGCGAGCCCAACGATCCGGTAATTCTTAGACATAGCTGCACTCCTGTATTCAGGATTAGATGTTCTGTTTTGATTGAGTGAGTCGGGACGTGGGTCACAACCAGGTTACAGTGCGGCGGCGGCGATTTCGCTAAGTTCGCTTTCGAAATACTGGCGCAATGCGTCAACATGCACGACCGGCTTCTTCCATTCGCCATAGAGGTCTTCCAGCAGATGTTGCTCGGACAGCAATTGCGACCGGGCGAAGTAACGGATCACAGGATGCAGGAAAGTACTGCGTTCAGCCTGGCTCGGATTAGGATGACGCACGATATTGAACGGGTCGCCGGCAATATGGCCGAATTCTAAAGTCACCAGGTAATAGTGTTCATTCTGGCCTAACTTACTATCGTGGACATAGGCTACCGGCAGTTCCTCGTAATAGCGCGCCTCGCTTTTCTCCCGAGAGATGACAATGAGGTCGCAAAGAAAGCCGAACTGCTGCCAGAGCGCAGAGGTTTTGTTCACTCGCTTGATGACTGCATCAACTAACGACTCGGGCGTCGCCTCAATCGTTTGATAAGGCCAGGGCATGCCATGATATTTCTGCTCCAGTATCTGGTGTAGAGCGTGCGCGTTGTAGCGGAAGCCGTGAATAAAGCCGGAGGTGGTTTTTTGATAATCGCGTACTTGCATCAGCGTGCCTGCAAAATACAAGTCCTTAACGTTGGTTGACTCCCATTCACTCGTTTGCGCAGGAAACCGACCGTTGAGGGTAGCCTCCGGCCGGCAAGTATCATCGAAGAGCGAGTCATCGAAACGAAAGCCGGTACATGCGATAACGCGATCATATAGAATCTCTTCGACCTCACCGTGGGCGTGCGTGTAGTTGAACGTGACGGCGTACTGGCCGCCCTCCCGCCGCGCTATCTTTTGGATCGTAGCATCGACCACTGCGTTCTGTGACTTCAGTTGATAAGTATCAAGCAGATTGTTGTTGACGGCGCGCAGGTGGCCCACGAAATGTGTTTGCCAGGCCATTTTGATCGAATGCGGGCTGGCCAAATGGATCAATGCCGCAGTCTCAACCAGATTTTCGGCCGTCTCAAAACCGGAATTGCCCTTGCCAATAATCAAGACCTTCTGATTGATAAAATCATCCGGATTGACAGAGACTTCCGTGTACTGCTCCGCCAACTCGATGCCGTCAATCGGCGGGATATAAGGGGCAGTCAAGCCGGAGGCGATGAGCAAACGCGCGCAGGTATACTTCCGACCTTGTTGATCGAGAATTTCAAAGTTCCGGTTCCTCGTGATCCGCTTCGCCCTGGTCAGATATTTGATCTTGAGCTTAAAGCGGTTGGCATAATCATTCAGATAACGGACGAGGACATCCGCTTGAGGGAAGAAGTCTGAGGTAAAGTGCTTGAAGAGCATCCCCTCATCGTCGCTCAGCAATGAATTCCAATCCCAGCGCAGGTTAATCTCATGATCATCGTACCCGGTGTGAATCTTATTGTGTGAGATCAAGGTTCGATGCCGGGGAAATTTCTTGAAGAAGGTGCCGGCAGTCTCGCCCTCCTCCAGAATCAGGTAGTCGCGCCCCGCCTTCTCAAGGTAATACCCCAGTTGGAGACCGGCCGGTCCCGCGCCGACAATCAGATACTCACAATGCTGAACTGTGCCATTGTTATTGCTTTCCATCACACCTCCTCTTGTCTTGAATTCGGACCAATCCGCGACCGGAGCTATAGCCAGCCTTTCTTCGCGCCGTCATGAATGTACAGTGTTTGTAATTGAGAAAAAGCTCGAGTTCTGTGGAGATCCTTTTGTCCTTTTAACTGGCTGAGGCCTCACATGGCGGACACCTCATGGTCTAAGCGAAACAAGCGCCCGGTCTTAACGCAAACAACCTAGGCAGCCAATTCTTCGCTCAGATATTTCTGCAACGGTTTTATATGCACATCTTCCAACCAACGGGCAGCGAAGTCCTCGATGATGTGATGTTCGGAGAGCAATTTCGGGCCGGCAAAGTGACGCACGATTGGATGAAGGAAGTTACTTTGGTCGGCGTTCGCGAAATCGTTCCGCTCGACGCGCGTGATACTGAAAGGATCTTCGAAAGCATGCTGAGGTCCGTACTCTAAAGTAATTATGTAGTACTGCTCATGCTGGCCCAACGCGGAATCATGGACGTAGCTGATGGGCAGTTCTTCGTAATACGAGGCTGCGCCTCCGTCATTTGAGATGACCAGTAAATCGCAGAGAAATCCAAACTGCTGCCATAGGGCCGAACTAGTATTCACTCGCTTAATCACTTCGGCAACCAGTGCTTCCGCGGTCGGTTCGATCGTCCGGGACGGCCACGGCAGTTGGTAGTAGTTTTGCTCGAGCATGTTGAAGAGTGAGCGCACGTTATAGCGGAAGCCGTGAATGAAGCCGGAGGTGGTTTTTTTGAAGTCCCGCACCTGCATCAGCGTGCCCGCGAAATATAAGCCTTTAATATTGATTGACTCCCATTCGCTGGTCTGAGCGGGAAAGCGATCGTTGAGTGTAAGTTCCGGGCGGCAGCTCTCATCGAAAATCGAATTGTCCATTCGAAAGCCTGTCGCGAGTATGACCCGGTCGTATGTAAGGTCTTCCTTCTCTCCGTTGGCATGCGTGTAGTCGTACGAAACGACTAACTGGCCGTTGCGCCGCTCGATCTTTTCAATAGTGGCATCGATGACGGCGTTCTGGGATTTCAGTTGATAAGTGTCGAGAATGTTATTGTTGATCGCGCGCAGATGACCGACGAAGTGAGTCTTCCAGGCCATAGAAACCGGATGCGGGCTGGCGATGTGAATTACTGCAGCCGTGGGGGTCAGATTGTCTGCCGTTTCAAACCCTGAATTGCCCTTGCCGATGATTAAGACGTGCTGGTCTGTGAAGTCACTCGGGTTGACGGAAACTTCAGTATATTTTTCCGCCAACTCGATGCCGGGGATCGGCGGAACATAAGGCTTGGTTACGCCGGTGGCGATGATCAGCCGCAGACATGAATAGCGATTGTGCTGCTCGTCCTCAACGGTGAACGTATCGTTTTTTGAGATTTTGACAACTCTGGTTCCGTACTTGATCTTGAGTTGAAAACGGTTCGCAAAGTCGGTCAGGTAGCGCACCAACACATCCGCATCGGGGAAATAGCGTTTGCTATACTGCTTGAGCAACATGTCATCGTCGTCGCTGAGCAGCGAGTTCCAGTCCCAGCGAAGATGAACCTCCACGTCATCAAAGCCGGTATAGACTTTATTGATTGATATCAGCTTACGATGACGCGGAAATTTGGTGAAGAAAGTACCGGGCGTGGCGCCCGCCTCCAGGATCAGATAGCTGCGCTGAGCCTTTTCAAGAAAGTAGCCCATTTGCAGTCCTGCCGGACCCGCACCGATGATCAGGTAATCGTAGTGCTGTGCGGCTGTCTTGTTATTGTTTTTCATTGGCTGCCTACTCTCGGGAATCAATAGCGTCTCCTCGTCTCCTCAAAGAAGGTGGTTAGGTTAGTGTGATCCAACTTCGGCCCATGCTGCGCGGTGATCAGTTCACTAACTCGTCCGCAGCTCGGCTGAAAAGTGCCTGAATATTTTCCCGTGTCATACGATTCCAGCCATCTTTTACTCGACGTAGTGATTGTCCAGCGGCCAGGCGTGATAGTCGTTTTTCCAGATCCGGCTTAAATCTTTCTCCAGGAGGGAGAAGAGTTTCGTGTCGCGTTCGAGCGTCATCCGCTCCTCTTTTCGCGCTTGATGAAAATCTTTGAGGTACGAATTGAAGGGGAGTTGTCCGCAATCGGCGTAACGAATAGCTCCCGACCGATCTCTGAACGTGACCACCTCGTTACGATTGTGCACGTTGGGCGAGAACGGGATATCCAGAAACCCTTCCTGCAAAGCGCTGATGGCTCCACGCGCGATCGAGCTATTTCCGAGCTGCTCGATTCGATCCATGATCTGTGTCACTTCGAGTTCCAACAGCTCTTTTTCGAAATTGACAGCCGGTAGATTGTCAGACCGCACGGGCGCGGCCCGAATTCCTTTTTGCGCGATGCCCAACCCTCTGGCGTTCTCCGTCGCGACAGGGATCCTGAACGCTTCAACCGGCGTTTTCGTCATCATCCTGGTTGCGCCAGCCAGTGCTGCGGTGATAGCCGAGTTGTAAATCAATTCTTCCGCGCGCACTTCGTCTTTGGGAAACGCCGCCATGTACTGGTGGAACACCGTCGTCACGCGGCAGTCAGGATGCCCGTACTTGCGCAGATATTTGCGAGCCAGCTTCTGCAGGACCTGCACCGCAGCAATGTCCTGCGCGCGATTGCCCTGCTCCGCGTAGCCGAGCGACAGACTCTTGACTCCCTGCCGCGCGCTCAAAATCGCCTGCACGATATTGACTACTAATGCCAGTGCCGGCTCGACCAGGTTCGCCGTTAAGGTGCCAAAGAATTCCCGGTTGACGACCAGCCCATCCCTCTCCAGGTAGAGAGCGCTGAGCCGATCCACGTATTGCCAGAAGTGCAAACTCTCAATCGGCGTGGTTAGTTTGTCGTAGGGAAAGAGGTAGCAAATGAAGCCGCCTTCGACGGCCGAGGCGCCGCCCTGCAAAGCAAGTTCGTAGGTGAAGCGATGGTCGGGGCCACCGGCGCGAATTTGGAATGGGACGTGGAGCGCTTCGACTGTCTTCCGCACTCCCGGCACTCCGTGGATCGGAACAGGAAAGCCGTTTAGTGAAGATCGCCGTCGTTCATCACTAAGTTCGATACCGAGTTTCGCCTTCTGATAGAGCTTTGAACGCGACGCCGCATCCAACTGTATGGAAGCGACATCCATACCGAATTCTTCCAGGTATGTGAGTATGTCGATCTGCTGGCTGAGATTTGCGACTCCGGTCCTCGGTTGCAGTAGTGGCAGACGCTTCTCTGTCTTTGCCCGCCAGAGGACAAAATCCAGATTCTGTTCGGAGCTTAGTGGAGGATAAGAAGGCGCGTGAAGATTAACTTCTCTACCCGTCTGCCATTCTGTCAGAACTGTTCGTCGTTCCCGTTCCAGGCGCGCTGCGCTCCATCTTTCATCTGACACTTCACGCAAATCGCAGACTGGGCGCTGCCTTCCGTTCGCTTCCGCACGACTACCGACTTCTCTTTCTTTGATATTGCATCTCTCCAGATCTCTGCGTACCTCTTTAACGATTTGTCGGAAGTCGACCGGCTTGGGAAAGACATTGGTAAAACCCATGCCGATGAATTTCTTTTTGATCGCTTCATCAGCTTCGCTGACCGAAAGATTCCCTCCCAGATACCAGACCTTCGGCGAATTCCAAACTAACTTGTTGGCTGCGAGGAGCCGGCCGAAATCCTGCAAATACAACTCGGCATGACCATTGTTATTGGAGATCATAATGAGGTCGAAATCTTGCGCCGCGCGCATGAAATCAGCCACATCGTTCCTGATGCCCAGATTTCTCACCAGAAAGCCTTCCTCCTTGAAACCCAAAGCAAGGAGCCAGATGCCGACTGAATGAGCATCGTCGCCGATGCCTCCTATAAGTAAACGGTGTTTCCTCGCCATGTATGAATTCCTACATTGCAGACGGCGGCAGCTCGTGTGTCGGCTTACGGTATTTGGAAGGTAATGGGATAGCAGCGATGTGCGTGGGCGGCGCGGGTTACATGACCGCAGGGGCCACATCAATTAAGGAGACGATGCCGTTTCGTAGTGACGCCGGTAACTTCGGCAAGGTGTAATGCAGCGTCACGCAGCAAAGGACGACTCTGGTCGAGCCTAATTGATAAAGCTTCTCCAGTCTGTCAGCTACAGCGCGCTGATGGACCCCTGGACATTACCACCCATGATGCCCCAGTAGAAATGTTGCCGTTCCAGAGTTCGACTCTCAGGACTTCGACAAGTTCCAAGTGCCGGTCGCGGCCACTTCGGTGCCCTGAAAGGCCGTCAGCGTGCCGCTCAGCTTATCGCCGTTCAAACGGCCATTGAACTGCACATCGGCTCCGCCGAGTTCTATTTTGAACGAAATGTCATTACCGCTCACTTTGAGGTCGCGAATCGGCTTCTCGGACTTCAATCCACTCTCCCTGATGAATCTGGCCTGGGCGCTTAGTTGAGTGCCTTCGTGGAGCAGCGCCAACTCCATTTGCGCCTTAAACCTGGTGGTCTCCATTGGCCCGGTCCATTTACCGCTGAGCTTTGAGCCTTCGGTCTCGGAAACCGGCACCGTGGCTTTGGTGACGCTTTCGGAAACCGGCACCGTGGCTTTGCTGTCGCTTTTGTTAGCGACCTGAGACTGCATGCGCCCACAAGCTGAGAGCAACACTGCCAGCATGAGAAGCGGCATCAGGCTGCTCATCTCTCGGTTATTGACTAACTTTTTCATCATCTCCCCTCACTTTCTGCTACATGCCACATAGGTTTCAAAACAGAAACTCTGCTACACATCATCGGTACTACACCTGCTCAGGTCCCTCTTGGCCTTTAACTATTCTTGCTGCTCACACCGGAGACGAATGGGATTTCAGATTGTAATCGAGGGCCCGCTTTGAGAAAGCTTGCTGACCGAAACCTTGCTGACCGAAACCTTGCGATTACTTAGGAATGTCTTACTGCGGTGCGTCTGTTTTGTGAGGTCGAAATGAGGCGGGAATAATCCTTCCCGAACGGATTATTCCCGATAAGGGATAAGCGAAATACTACCCGAAGAACCGTCGACGAGAATCGTCGGCCCGCCAAAGCCGATTCGCGCAGCATAATCGGCGGCACCCGTTTTGTGGAATCTCACATTCGGCAGTTCACTCGAAACGGAGCCGCTAAGCCCGCTCACTTTCACATAGACGTTTAATTCGTCGGCGATGAGCAGCTTGATGGCTCCGCTATGACCAATCAACTCGAGTCCTCTGGCATCGAGTTTCTGCAGCTTGATGGTTGTGGTTCCACTATTGCCCAAGATGCGTGAAAATCTGCCGGGCTGCGCGAGGTTGATGTTACCGCTATTGCCGACGAGGTACAGCGCGCCCTCAATCTCTCCGATGTTGACCGAGCCGCTGACGCCATGGACGCTAACATTTACATAGCGCGGGAGACTCAACAGTGCACGATGAGCAACCTGGATCGTCCCGCAACTCCCGTTTTCACTCGCGATGATCAAATTACCCGCTGCCTGTTCCACAACGACTTTGTTGCAATCCAGTTCGGCGCGGCTTCGCGCCCTTCGCTCGATCTGAACGGTTGCCGTGTCGCCGTCAATAGTCTTGATGTCAACGTTGCCGTTAATCGCAGACACGTCAACACGCGCCCTGGCCCTGAGAGTGAAGCTTCTGTTGATTTCATCGCGCTCTTGATAAACGGCCGCCCGAACGGACAATGCGGCCAGGAAAACCAATAACACGACCCAAGCTTTATTGATTAATGAGTTCTTCACTTCTACCCTCCGTATAGACGCTGAAGTACGACAGCGCCTGTCACATTCGAGACAACTATTCGGGGCCCGCGGTCCAGATCAACCGCACCGTTAATACCGCTGATGTTGAAAGCACGGCCGATATTTTTTCCACTCATGCTGACCTGGCGTGGGAGTTTAAGTGCGACGCTATTTAGTAGATCGACCTGGGAAGGCTCACTGCTCCCGCTTTTTTGCCGAATTGTCAGTCCCGACGACGTCTGTTCGACAAAAACTTTTCGGAAACAATCCGACGATCCTTTATTTTTACACTCCTTGCCTGACGTTTGTTAGTAAGGAGCAACGCGGGAGGTCAACTTATTTTGAACTGATTGAGCAATGCGGCGGCGTTGTGATGATACCACAACGCTTTCGGTGATGCCTCAGAATCCTGCGGACATCCGATCCACTCTGACTGCTTCCCTGCGCGGACGAGTGTAGGCTTCGCCCATCGCCGCCAGAATCTTCCGCTCTCCGCTATAAGACTCTCGTCCATGAGCTACCAGCATGTTGTCCAGCATTAACACGTCGCCGGTCTCCCAGGGGAACGCGACCGTCTCCTGCCGGTATGCCTCTCGCAGTTCCTCAACGACAGAGTCTTCAATCCGCGACCCATCACCATAGAAAGTGTTATAGGGGAGTTCATGCTCCTCAAACTCTTTTAAGAATAATGCACGCAGTTCCGGCTCGAGGCTGGAGATATGCCAGAAAGCGACATGATTGAACCAGAGTTGAACTCCGAGTTGTGGATGTGTTTCGACCGCCGAGCGTACCTGAAATGTTCGGAGCTGTTCGCCACCCAGCCACTCATATTCGATTCCGGCGCGACGAAAATAATCCTCCGCCTCTTCACGTTCGGAGAGGTGAAAGGAGTTTTGCCAGGTGGGGCCGAACCCGCTGCCGAAATTGCGTATGAGCATCCAACCTTTCTCCATAAACTTCTCCCTGATTTCAGGCTGGATGCGTTGAAAGACCTTGTGCACGTTGGCGATGGGAGTCGCACCTCCACGCGCGGCAGGTTGCACGCAGAAGAACCAAACCTTCAGCGGGAAAGTGTTCAAAGTTGACAACTCATTGTGCAAAGCGATGATTTGATCGGCGGGAAACTCAGTGGACGTGTAAATTTTGTCCTTCAACTCCCTGCGGGGCGTAGCGCTCTCCATGTATTGCATCAGCTCGACACCGGTAGCGGCGATGAATTCCTGAAAATCATCCAGTCCTTTTAAATTGAAGCCTCGGAAAAGCAGAGCTCCTTCCTGGTGCAACATTTCCTCAATCAATTCACGATGGCCTCTAACCCAGACCGGCAATTCGACACCATCGAGCGTAGGCTGCACGAGACGTGGAAGCCTCTCATCCGGTCGCAAGTGACTCAGCTTGACCAACTCTCCCTGAGACAGATTGATTTCCCTCGGTTCCACAGTCTTCAGTCTCGCGCTCCAGTTCTGCTTAACTGCGTTGGCATCAAAGTTCTTCATAGCTCTTCCTCCTTTCAAGGTACACCAGGCCCTCAGCTTCGACGCACGATAATGTTGCCGGACACGCCACTCACGGAAATGCGCGGGCCACTAGGAAATGCAGAGCGCACTCTAATATCGAAACCGCATTTGAGACTGAAAATATTGTGTTGACACTCATACCCTGAAACGTCCTCCGGTTACATTGTTGTGTGTAGAGACGGAACGGCTGTAGGACTTAAACGAGAGCGCGTTTGGCAGTGGCGGCAATTATCTCGGCCTGTTGAAGTTTACCGGACTCCAACTTGATGACACGGTCTGCCACCTGATAGTAACGGTCGTCATGGCTGATCACGATCAGCGCTTTTCCTCTAGCTTTCAGTTCAGGCAACAATTGGTAATAGAAAATTTCTTTAAAGAGCGGGTCTTGATCGGCTGCCCACTCGTCGAAGAGGTAGATCGGACGGTCTTCGAGATAAGCAGTCAACAGGGCAAGCCGCTTGCGCTGGCCCTGTGAGAGATCGACGGTGGAGAGCACACCGTCTTCCACTTTCACCTTGTGGTCCAGTTGCAGCTGCGCCAGATACTCTCGTGCGTTCGCATCAAGATATACCGAGTCGAGACCAAACAAACTTTCGAACAGGAAAAAGTCGGAGAAGACAACGGAGAATAACTGCCGGTATTGTTCGCGCGTTTCGTCGGTGAGGACTTTCCCGTCCAGATAAATCTCCCCCTCTTCGGGAATGTAGAGGCTGAGCAAGAGCTTAGCCAGCGTGGTTTTTCCGCTGCCATTTCCCCCCGTGATGAACAACAGTTCGCCGGGCTCGAGCGTGAGGTCGATCGGGCCGAGGATAAAGCCACCGGGTTCTCCCTCGCGATGATAAGTGTGCGTGACGCCCACCAGCTCCACACTCTGCCAGGAAGCACCAGCCTTCAACTGCCTCGTGATCTTCTCGCTCGCATCGCCCTCATGCAACGTCAATCCTAGCCGCTCTAGTTTCTGCACCGACACAGACGCTGTCGCAAAATTCGGGAACATGGTCAGGATTATCTGTATCGGATTCATCATGTAAAGAATGACGAGCGTGTATCCGATCAACGTTTGCGCATTGATGCCGGACAGGCTGTGTGCGGTGAAGAGAATGAGACCGATCAGAATGAAGCCGAGAGAGTGCCCCCAGCTATCAGCCCCGATAAAATTCAGCCGGCCGATGATTGCGTGCCGGCGCAGTGAAACTCCGGTAGCATAGAGAGCCTTTAAAAACGCCTCGCGGCGGTCATGGTGTAGTTTCAGCTCCTTAACGCCGGCCGTTAAAGACTCCATGTGTTTGAACAGCTTATCCCAGTCCTCACGAACGACGACCTGTGCTCGCATCCCTCGCCTCAAAGGTATCTGATAGCTCAACACACCGACGACTATGAAGCCGATTACACCTAAAAAAACCGGCCACGACATCCACAGCAGATAAATCAAACACCCGAGCACAATCGAGAGGTGCAGGCAGATGACCGGAATATTCGTTAATGAGCTACCGATGATCGTGATGTCCTGGGTGAGCGTCGCGAACAGGCGATGAGAACCCAATTCTTCCAACCGGCGCAAAGGAGCGGAGAGAATTTGTCGGCTTAACCGCATGCGCAACTCCAATGTGGCTATTGAAGACAGGTTGATCAGCAGCGCTTCGGAAGCGAACCGCGTGAGGGGCAGGATGATGCATATCGCGAAGAAAATGACGATGAATTGAATCGATGTGGGCGCAACACTGCCCAACAAATGACTGATCATAGCTAGCAGCACGGCATTACTGCCGCCGCTAATAAAACCCAAGAGGATAATCAGTGCCATCATGAGAGGGGCATGCTTGACGGCATGTACATTTTGCAAAAGAAAGCGGATGAGGGCGAATAAGTTACTCTTCATTAGTTAATCTTTCTTTTCTCTGCGGATCTCTGCGGATCTCTGCGTCAAAGTCGTTTTAACGCCGAGAACGCCGAGATCCGCAGATAACGCAGAGAAAACGTTCTGTCAGGTGTGGCTCGCGAATGATTGTAAAGTGGCTTTGTTGATACAGTCTGCTAATTGTTCGGCGAGGCTTCTCACGTAAGGTTCGCGAACGATTGTAAAGTGGTTGCCGGGAACCGTGTGAATCTCGACTTGGCCGGAGGTCAACGCGCCCCAGCCCATCGTCTCATCCGATGTCGCTCGCGCCCGCCGCTCGCCGGCTTTGAGAAGGGTCACGCGCATTGACGACGCTTTGGGTCGGTAACTCTGCATTGCTTGCACGTTGATCTTGAATACTTCAAATAGTCTTTGCACCTGTGCGAGTTTAAAGTTCTGAGGAACTACTCGCGCTTCGATCGCCCGTTGCAACGTATAGCTCAACAATTCTTCCGAATCGAGTTTGGCGAGTTCATCTGTCGACAGCTTCAAACGATCCACCGACAGACCGAGGTCGTGCGCAAAGCTGGCAAGCAACTTGATCTTGTCCAAAGGTGCCGCGTCATCAGGGTTCGTCGGTTTCGCATCCATCAACGCTAATAACGACACCCGCTGCCCCTGCGCTTCCAATTGTTGTGCCATCTCATATGCGATGACACCTCCCATTGACCATCCGCCCAACAGGTATGGGCCATCAGGTTGGACGCTGCGAATAGCCTCAATGTAATAAGCAGCCATGTCTTCAATTTGCGTGTGCGGAACTTGGTTCTCATCCAGACCGCGCGCCTGTAGCCCATAGAATGGCTGCTCAACCCCCAAATGAGTTGACAATGCCTGATAACAAAGTATGTTGCCTCCTCCAGGATGAATACAGAAGAAAGGCAAGCCATTGGCCCTTCGTTGAATATTCGCCAGTGCGGGCGCCTCCGGCTCGTGCCCGCCAGTGCCATGCTGAAGCTCAACCAGCGGTGACCATGCTAGAGTTGTCTGCTGCCGCGCCTCAATGGTCCAGGTATCATCGGCCATTAGATCTTGCGATTTCAAGATGCGGTTGACCGCATGGAAGTAATGCTGGCGCAGGTAGTCGGCCAGAGTGGCCACGGTGGGAGCTTTGAAGATGGCTACCACATAGACATACTCACCCAGCAACTCCTGCAGTTGATTGATCAGGATCGCGCCTTTGATCG
>Ga0134127_10001722_pt1 | contig 16131 bp, 16 predicted proteins | sample KB31753_FD_96459 | JGI IMG/M metagenome (GOLD analysis project Ga0134127, IMG submission 96459) | Terrestrial soil microbial communities with excess Nitrogen fertilizer from Kellogg Biological Station, Michigan, USA - KB3-175-3 | ecosystem: Environmental > Terrestrial > Soil > Unclassified ...
AGCCCGTGTCATAACAATACCCCTTAGGGACGTATTTGCAGCGCTATTCTTCGTATCAGTAGGTGCACTTGTGGACGTATCAAAAATACCATTATTTATCATCCCAGCTCTAATTCTCATAGTAACATCATTTGCTGCAAAAATGATAATTGTCATACCTTGTCTAATAAAGGCTGGATATGATACAACCACCGCGGTTAGAACCGGTCTAGGACTGTCATCTGCCAGAGGAGAAATGTCACTCATAGTTGGAAAAGGTGGTCAGGATGTTGGCGCTGTCTCTTCATATATTCTTCCAATTCTGGGAGTTGTTACAATCGTCACAACTTTTGTAACCCCGTACATATTGAAGCTAGGAACAAAGTTGAATATTTCATCTAATACAACGGAAGACAAAAAATAACTAGGCATGTCCTGATAAGTAGATGTCAGAGTTCTGCCTTTTAGGATTAAGTAGAATTATGAATTAAGAATGGTGTAAAATTCCGCTAATCCTAACAGAATGTTCATCTGGAGGAATAAAAATATTAGTAGTAATTGTCTTACCATTCTTGCTAATTTGCGCATCTGTCACTCCTAAATCATCTAAAAAGATAGTTATGATTTGATTGCCCTCTAATTGTGGTATCTTGAGAGTAACGAATCCTCCCAATGGATTATAATGATCAGCCTTGAATGATATGCTGTCAGTTGAATTATCATAAAGGAAATTACTTATTCTGGCAACACTTTCCAATCCATAAGGTAGAAACTTTCCGTTACCTAAATCAAGAGTGTTAATGGGCGCATCTGAATCAAAACCTGCGCAACTAAAGTAGTTTGCATTCTTTACTATGGTGCTATCAGGTCTGGCCGAAAATGGTCTTATCTCACCTGGCTGTAGTATCGGAATAACATTAGATTGAATAGAATCAATTTGTGTTCCATTCTTGTCATGAACTGATGCAAATACACTAATATTTTGCACCACAACACTGCCGTTATTCTTTAATGTTCCAACTAGCTCCCGATTTTCGCCTACTGGAAAATTAGAATAGTTTTGCAAAATGATATTATAATAAGGATCATCAGTGCTTTCGGTCTGGAATACATACGTCTTGCCAAGTACATCATAATCCTCATTTATCTTGAATTTAAATGGAGATTCCTTTCCGGGGTAAATAATTTTACTAAACGTGGCATCCTGTATGGTAGTTTTTGAATTGTCAAGTTTTTTCTGAACATCTAAGCCGACTGTTACCTGTTCAGATGTTGTCCCAAGATTTGTCACAACACCTATGATATTCAATTTTCCATTCGAATCAACAAAAGGGGATCCAGAAGAAATTTCAAGTTTTTGTTCTGCGTTAACAAAATTAGGAAATAATAGTCCTATATACGTCATTAACAGCAATGTGATCAGAATCGGTGTGATTTGATTCACAATACTATATTTCTAAAAGGAAAATAAATATCATTGTGAAACAGGGCAGAATTTCACATTTTGCAGCATAAGGTTGATTTCAATCAGATTATCTTGTCAAATGGCTTCATTGCATATGGAATGCTCTCAATCAAATCCGTGGCCATCATGTGCAATCCAACCTTTTCTGCGGCGATAGTGGCTGCCATGCCATTGAAATAAACTGCTAATGCAGATGCGTCAAAGGCTGAATCTGTCTTTGAGTATAGAGCAGCAACAAGTCCTGCCAGAACATCGCCTGTTCCTCCAACGTTCATAGCTGGGGTGGGCCTCTTAATTGCTGCATTTTTTCCACTCCTATCTGCTATAACATTCAATCGTCCTTTCAGAATTATGGCAATCTTGTGTTTTGCCGACATTTTTGAAACCATTGAAATAATTTCTTTTTCACTAGCTCCTACATCTTCATTGAAAATTCTTTTAAATTCGCCAGGATGTGGTGTTATTATGGTCCCAGTTTCTGTTATTTCTGAAAGTACTTGAGGAATTAAAGCTGATGCATCAAGAATAAGTTTTGTCCCGTTCTCTTTGAGTTTCTTGACAAGTGAATTTAGAGCCTCCGGCTTGGATATTACCATTCCCATTCCAAGGGTTGCAGTATGGGGTGTCTTTGGTAGACCTTTAATCAGTCGATTTGCAGATCCAACAGTGAGCGAGCTATCCATCATGGGTAATGCAATAATATTGGGCGAGTAGCATCTTACTGCCCTAACGATTATTTTAGGAACAGCAGTATAAACCAAGTCTGCGCCTGCACGTAGAGCACTCAGAGATGCAAGCAACGGCGCGCCATGATATAAACTGCTACCTCCAATTACAAGTACTATTCCATTGTCTCCCTTCTTTGAATTTTGATCTCTGGGAGCTACATGTTTTTTGACAAAATCTTGGGTTATAGAAAGTACTTCCGTCAATCTCTACCATGATATGTTTGATATGCCTTTGTCAAAAACCTTCCTAAAAAATTAATAATATTGTTGGGATCGCTTTTTTATCTACAAATTTGAATTTGCCATAGACGAAGCTTCAATTATTAAAGTGAGCAAGTACAAAATTTACATATCTCTTCTTGGAGCGGTGATTTGGTGTTGTTAGGCAAAATGGTGACAATTATTCCATAAATTGGAACCATCTTTTTGTTTTTTTCTGAAGGGATCCAACAATAGGGAGATGATATCCACATTGGTTGCAGCAATTTCTTTCATCCAAATTCCATCCTTCAATATTAAATCCATATCTTTGAATTGCCAGATTACCGCATTCAGGACAATAAGTGTTTTCCAACTTATGTCCTGGCACATTCCCTATGTAAACATACTTTAATCCAACTTGTTTTGCTATTTCGCAATGTTTTTCTAATGTTAGAACAGGTGTAGAATCAAACTCCATCATCTTGTAATCAGGATGAAATCTCAAAAAATGAATCGGAGTATCTGGACCGAGTTCATCGTATACAAATCTGCAAAGTTGTTTTGCAGAATCCAAGTTGTCACCAACTTGAGGAACAATCAGATCTGTTATCTCAATGTGAATTTTAGTTTTGGATTTTATTTCCTTGAGTGTTGAAAAGATTGGCTCAGAATTTGGAATACCAATGTAACGTCTTACGAATTCTTGATTTCCACTACCTTTAAAATCAACTGTAATACAGTCCAAAAATTTTGACATCATGTTAACAGATTCAGGAGTGTCATATCCATTAGATACAAAAATATTGAATATTCCTTTTTTGTGTGCCTCTATTCCGCAGTCTCTTGCAAATTCCATAAAAATTGACGGTTCATTGTAAGTATAAGCAATACCCTGTGCACCATAAAATTGTGCTTTCTCTATTACTTGAGACGGCGTCATTTCAGTACCTTCTATTTTTCTCCTCTGTGAAATATCATAATTTTGACAGTATTTACAAAGCCAATTGCAGCCCGTGGTAGCTATAGAATAAATCGACGAACCAGGCATATAATGAATTACTGGCTTTTTTTCAATTGGATCAACATGTCCTGCGATTACTTTTCCATATACGTACAACCATAGTTTGCTATTATTAACACCCCTAATTCCACAGAGACCAATTTTTCCCTCCGGGATCTCACACTTCCTGGCGCATGCAGTACATCGAATTCTGCCATTTGGAAGATTACAGCATAATTCTGCCTCTTTACCAAATATTTCTACAGACGCCATTATTATGATATAAGCCTAAGAACCTTATAAATCAGACTAGGTCCTCAAAATCCTGCATGAAACATGAACTTATTGTATAGTTAGTCACTATTTTTTGAATTGTATCTAGATTAAATATTCAAATTGTTTCCAAAAGTAACTACACTAAGGTCAAAAGCATTTTGAAGTGCAACAGATATTAACATAAGTTTTATATGAAGAAAATTATCCAAATTTCTATCGCTCCGATGGTGTAGGCCGGTTAAGCATTTCGCCCTCTCAAGGCGACGATCCCGGGTTCAAATCCCGGTCGGAGCATTAATACTACAAGATTCTGCAGTCCGGTAAAATCTCTTCATCTACACTTGATTTTATTCAAGAGTTATAGGGGGACTACCATTGTCATCATTATCTTGTAGTTAGAAAACATTGATCTAGGAAAAATATTATCCTTGCTTGTACCTCAAAAATACGACATCAACAGTCCTTACAATGATTTTGAGCTATCTGTTTTTTTCCTGACAATAATTGAATGACCTTCCCTAATATGATAATAGTAATGAAGTTTGGATAATTCATCAATGCTGGCCTCGGAGAAGTAGTCTTCATTATATCTAGCCAAAATTATCTTGCAATCTTGACAATAGATCTCTTTGAATGGCACTCTGCATCTAACATTTTCCTGACATGTTTATTAACTATTTTCTTTCTTGGAGGGTCAATGTTGTCTCCTGCTTTTTGTTCTCGTTAAATTTCATATTCGTGAGCTTATAATAGATAACTTCACCACGTCTTTCAACCACAGCGGCAATCGCATTTTTTCCCATAGTTTCAATCTCACGAACATTTTTTGAAAGCTCTCCAACCTTTACATTTATTCCCTCATTAATGCAAAACACTACGAATTTTGCACGTTTCTTTTCGTACCCTCCTCTCTCGTAAACTCTAAAATCTGCACCAAATCCAAATCCTTCTTTTACGACATATCCTCTACTTCTCAAGTCTCTATAGACTAGAAATTTAGTAACTATTTCATTATCATGTTTTAATGCCTGTTTTAGTAAACTACCAAAATCATCTATACCACCATTCTTAATCACCAGTTTTTTGAGGTAAAGTAGGTAAAGGGCCTCGTAAGTTTCAAGAAAATAATCTTTGTCTTCTTTATCTCCATATCCCTTGGTTCGAAGCTGATCTTGGGATCTTGTATCTGTGATTTTTATCAAGCATTTCTTGTCCATAAATCCCTCAATGATATTTTGGAATTCACTGTTTTGATCTGCCTCTGAAGACATAACGATTAAATCACTCTGAAAGAGGGATTTAAGTATTAAAACAAGTGATAAGTTATGAAAGGCGTTAATTATCGAGAAACAAGGGGAATGCCGTATGTGAGGAGAGAATATATTTCTGGAAAGCCTCAATTAAAAATTGCAAGGTTTTCATCAGGTCAATCCAAACAAAATTATGATTATAAACTTGAGCTAATTGTTAGCGAAAAAATCCAAATTAGGCACAACGCATTAGAAGCTGCGAGGCTTGCAGCAAATAAGTCAATGGCTCAAGCCGGTGACTTGAGTTTCTTTTCCAGACTAACAGTTTATCCTCATTTAGTTCTACGCGAAAACAAGATGATTGCAACTGCCGGGGCAGATAGGTTACAGGAAGGAATGAGAAGAGCTTTTGGTAAGGCCACTGGTCTTGCTGCAAGGGTAAAGCCAGAACAATCAATATTTGAAGCATATGTTTCAAAGGAAAATCTAGAACTTGCTAAACGAGGCTTTAAGGTTGCATCAAGTAAATTAGGATGTCCAACAAGTGTCAGAATAACTGAAATAGGCAACAAATCTAAAGAGAATAATTAGTACTCACACTTCACTATATCATCCAATAAACTAATGTGAAATGTGTAAGCTGCAAGTAATCCCAGAGTTCCTAACTGTGGTAAAAGTTTTGATATGAAAACTCATATAGCCTGATAATAAGAATACCAAACTTATTGTCCTATGGTTGTTCGGAAAAAGATATTCTCAAAATAGAAACCTTTTTGCTCGCCTCCCCTTTTAGTAGAGAAAGGCAATTATATCCTCTATGACAAGAAGTAATATGGCAAGTATGAAGAAAGACTTTATTGTTGCACGCATAGAAGCTGCACAGGATGGAAGTCCATACGTATACGTTGGTTTTAGTGATCCTAATGATTACAAAAGTGACAAACCAATGAATCCATTTGGCTCAAATGTTATGGCATTCTCATCTCCAGAAGATATGATGAAGAATCTTCCAAAGGCCATGGGAAATATTTCAAGAATGATGACTGGTGGGGGTGCTGGTGATTCTCCAACATTCAAGATAAGTGTCAGGGAGTATGAAGATATAGGAATCAGAGTGGGGGATAAAGTCACAATTGAAATCCGAAAAGCAGACGATACTCTTTACACATAATTTAGGTTAAAAGATAGCGTAATAATTTAGCAGGATTTGATGGTAGGGAGAAAAGTTTATCCTACTATCATATAAAATCCTTAATTGTAAATAGTTGCTCAGATCTATATCAGACCTTGATGACATTCAGTATTATGGAAAGAAAGTCCTAGTCAGAGTTGACTTTAACGTAGCTGTCAACAATGGTGCAGTTGCTGAAGATTATAGGATAAGGAGTGCAATTCCAACAATTGAGTATCTTGTGAAAAGAGGAGCCAAAGTAATTCTGGCTTCACATCTAGGCAGACCAACTGTTCGTGATGGTAATAATTCTCTAGCGCCCGTGGCAATAAGATTGAAGGAAATACTCAACCGAAAAGTTGACTTTGTTGCAGATTGCATAGGTAGTCAAGTAAATAGCAAGATAGAGAAACTAGGTCTTGGGAACATATTGCTATTGGAGAACCTGAGGTATTATGCTGAAGAACAAAATAATGACCCCGAGTTTTCAAAATCCATTTCATCCTTGGCAGATATATACGTAAATGATGCATTCAGTACATCCCATAGAAAACATGCTTCTACCTATGGAGCTGTCAGAAATTTTGACATCCGTTTAGCAGGCTTTAGCTTAAAAAAAGAGATAGAATATCTTTCAATGATAAGATATAATCCCAGAAAGCCGTTTACCTTGGTAGTTGGAGGTTCCAAGATTAAGGATAAAATTGGTGCCTTGGAAAATTTACTTCCAAAGGCAGATAAACTACTGGTAGGAGGAGGAGCAGCCTATACTTTTCTTAAGGCAAAAGGCTTCAACATTGGTAATTCGTTATTTGATGAGGAACATTTTGACTGGGTGAAGAACGCACTCTCTTCTTATGGGGAGAAAATACTACTTCCCGTAGATCACGTTGTTTCTTCTGAAGAGAACTCATTTGCTACTGTAACTGGCGATATTCCAAGTGGAATGAGTGGATTTGATATTGGTGTCGAAACTTCCAAGCTTTATTCTTCAGAAATAGGTGGAAATGGTTTTGGAACTATTTTTTGGAATGGACCGATGGGTCTGTTTGAAGTAGGACAATTTTCAAGTGGAACAATTAATGTGGCCAAAAGTATGGCTCTTGCATTTTGGAGAGGTGCAATGACACTAGTAGGTGGAGGTGACACAATTGCAGCCCTGAAAAAGTCAGGTGTATCAGAAAGCGAGGTTACTCATCTGTCCACTGGAGGCGGAGCGACTTTGAGATTCTTAGCGGGGGACAAGATGCCGGGAATTGAAGCTCTTGAACAGGCCAATTAGTCAAGAAATGTGTACTTTTATTGAATCAAGGTATGATACTTCATTGTTTTCTGCACCAATCATTATAGTATAGTCTCCTATTGCAAGATCATCGGAAGGAGTAACTAAAAATGTAATATTCTTTGTCTCGCCAGAATTCATTGAATATGATTCCTGGCTAAATGAGAAAGTTGAATTGCCAAAGTTTCCAGTTTTGGTGAAGGTCGATGATGCTACCATCTTGAGGTTGACTTGATCTTTGGCTGATATGACAAGTGGGATTTCAATTGTGTCGCCTTTCTTTGCAGTATACTCTGTAGTGCCAGTATCTACAACAAATGGGAGGACCTTTGAACCATCTAACATACCTAGTTTATTTTCAGTCCATTCAGTGAACCATATTTGGTTATTTTTTCCTATCGAAAACTGAAGTGTATTAGAGATTCCCGGAGGCCACAAACTGTTTTGCGTAGGTATCCAATATTCAACAAGAGTTCTATCTGTGGTATTGAACCTAGCAATCTTGTTACCAACATGTTCATTGAACCATAGATTTCCAGTCGAGTCCATCCTAATCCAGTAAGGCAGTGTATATCCGAAATCATTTAAACCACTAGCAGAGTTGCTAAAGAGCGGAGACGTACTATATTCAGTAACTTTGCCGTCTGTGGAATTTAACATGAAGAATATACTGGTGCCATGATCGGTAACCCATGGATTTCCATTTTTGTCAATAGCGATACCTACTGGTGAATTAAGGTGTGGGGGTAAATCATAAGAAGTAAATGTTCTTGAAGGTATATCAAACTTGAATAATTGACCTTTGACGGCAAATGCTAGCATTGAAATCCACAATGCATCACGATCCTTGTCTATTTCAATTGAACCAGTGCTTACAAGATCTGGATCTATTCCTTTGAATGAAGATATTGGGAGAGAGATATTTGATATACCCTCAGAAGAGTTATTTTTCAGATCTGATACATTTGCTAACCAAAGGGATTTTGATCTAATTCCGCCAAGATAAATATCATCTTCGTTGAATGCTATTGAAATAGGATAGATAGTCCCAAATGCTGAAGGACGTTCGGGAATCTGAAAGAAGCTAAAACTATTACCACCTTGTTCATATCTCCAAATTCCATTTTGTTTTTCATCGGTAAACCAAATGTTCCCTTTAGAGTCCGATTTTATGTCCCATGTTTGTGACATATCGGTCGGCCTTGATCGGCTGTCCCATACAGGTATTGTAAATTCCTCAGTACTGTTGTCCACAGAATCTAATTTTCCAAGATGACCCAATTTGGTTGATATATACCATATTGAATCATTGTCTGCAAGAATGCCAAGAGGCATTTCACATTTCTGAGGAAGCAAATATTCTGTAACAAAAGAGTTGCTATTTTTTGTAGAATTCAAGCCACAGAATTGCGTTTGAAATTGTAAGATCGCCTGGTTTCTTGAATTGCCCTGCAGTTCAGAAAATTGCCCTGATTGTGCCAATACCATATTATTTTTGTCCTGGCTAAAACCTACTACTAAAAGAATTATTACAATAGACAGTATCAAAAAGAGTAACTTGGGTTTAGAATTAAATTGAAAACTTAACATGCTATAGCGAATTGAAATGTGAATAGATCTAATAAGAGTTTTCTTATTTTCGTAATATGTACCATTTAAATAATAAACCTATTTTTTCAGTATTATGAAGTCATTTACAAAATATTTGACTTTTCATACTGAAAAGAAATTCAAATTGGTGAACATAACTTCGGAAGTAGAAAGTATTGTGCATGAGTCAAAAGTTAGTGAAGGCATTTGTCTGGTCAATTCTATGCACATAACATCCAGTATTTTTGTCAATGATAATGAGTCAGGCCTGCATCAGGATTTTGAAAAATGGCTTGAGAATCTAGCACCCCATTTTCCCATAAAGCAATATTTACATAATGATACCGGAGAAGATAACGCTGACGCTCATTTGAAACGTCAAATAATGGGTCGTGAAACAGTGGTGGCCGTCACTAATGGTAAGCTTGATTTTGGACCTTGGGAGCAAATTTTTTATGGAGAATTTGATGGGTGTCGCAACAAGAAAGTTCTTGTCAAAGTTATCGGAGAGTAGAATGAGACCAGAATTAGGCTCGACATATCAAAGCTTGATTGATTATGACAAATACTCAATCCTAGTTGTAGAATCGATTGATTTATTAGATCAACGCTGGTTTTCGTATTTATGGAATCGTATCGTCTTGATAAGGATTCTTTGGGAGAAGTTAAAGTTCCATCTAATGCATATTATGGACCATTTTCAGTTAGGGCTTCAAACCAATACAAGGTAACTGGTCAGAAACCTCATGTAAACATGATAAAGGCATTTGCAATGATAAAACGCTCTGCAGCTCTTGCAAACAAAGACCTGAAAACGCTCCCAGGTGAAAAATCAGATGCGATTGTAAAGGCATGTGATGAGATACTTTCGGGAAAATTGCATGATCAAATAATAGTTGATACTATCAATTCAGGGGCAGGAACTGCGTTTAATATGAATATGAATGAAGTAATTGCAAACAAAGCACTTGAAATTAGTGGTCGTAGTATTGGCGATTACTCATTCATGAGCCCTAACGATGATGTAAACATGTCACAGTCTAGTAACGATACTTTTCCAACTGCAATGCATATTGCGTTATTGATGAATATGAAAGGAGTTGTAGATTCGCTTAAATCGCTTATATTGTCCCTTGAAAAAAAGGCCCAAGAATTCAAGGAAGTTATAAAAATTGGTCGGACTCACCTGATGGATGCAATCCCAGTTACATTGGGCACCGAGTTTGATGTGTATGCTTTTTCACTTAAAAGAGGTTTGAGCAAGATTGAAGATGCGTGTTCGGACCTAGAGTATGTGGGTCTTGGTGGGACAGCTGTTGGTACTGGTGCTAATACTCCATCAGGATATGACAAACTAGTAGTCAAATATCTCTCCCAAATATCTGAACTAGATTTAAAGCCATCACAGAACTATTTCTTTTCTCTACAAAGCAAATTTGAGACAACAATGTGTTCCTCTATCCTAAGAAATATCGCAATCGAGTTAATAAAAATGTCAAATGATATCAGGTTGATGGCATCAGGTCCTATTGCCGGACTATCAGAAATTTCAATTCCTGCCGTACATGCTGGATCGTCTATAATGCCGGGTAAAGTAAATCCCTCACTATCTGAATGCCTTAACATGATTTGTTTTATCATCGTTGGGAATGATGTCTCCATTGCTCTGGCTGCTCAAGCAGGTCAATTTGAATTAAATGTAATGTTACCGGGCATGATAAAAAACATATTAGAATCTACTGATATGTTAAAAAATTTTCTACCAATTTATTCTCATAATATGATAGATGGATTAAAAGAAAATGACCAGAAACTTGCATCACTTGTGGATAAGAGTCCCGTTCTAGTTACTCTGCTCAATCCCCATATAGGATATCTTAAAGCATCAGAGATATACAAAGAATCAATGGCAACAAATAAAAGCATTAGAGAATTGATACTTGAAAAGGGACTGATGACAAAAGAGGAACTTGATAATGCTCTTTCAAAGAAAAATATTCTAGGTTCAAAATAAGTTTGGATTTTTCAAATAAACATAATTGAATTGCAAAAGTGTGAAATGACAGGACATATTAGAACATAGTAGAACCAAATTGATAAACAAAAGAATCCTGCTAACAGTTTCCTTTGGAATTTTGGTAACAGTTATAGTTTTTTTTGGTCTTCAAGATATTCAAAATCGGCCGTCACTATCAAGGTTACCAATTTCCCCTGATGTAGCTATTTTAAGGGTGGAAAATACTTTTAACATTTCTGAAAACCAGATTAACAAGAGTCCTAACTACGTATATGTAAAATCTGATGGGAAACTGTACGAATCAAATCCCGAATTCAACAACATAGGAAATAATATCGGGGTAACAGAACCAACAACGACCGGAGGAAGTCATTTTGCGTGGGAGGTGATTGATTTTCAAGACAAGCACAAATACTACGTTGATTCCGTCATAGCAGAAATAATTTCTAATTCTAGTTACCGATAAGTAGCGTGTAGCAACCAAATTATAAGACCTGTAATTTGCATATGTCATGCAGGTTGCGGGAAAAGTAATTGTCTGCGACGCGATAGATGAGATAGGCGTAACCATTTTAAAAAAGGCAGGTTTAGTAGTAGACTATAAACCTGAAATTAGTTCGGATGAATTACTGACCACGGTTGAACAATTCAATGTCATTATAGTAAGAAGTAGGACAAAAATAACAAAAAAGGTAATTGACGCAGCCCCCAATGTCAAAATTATTGCCAGGGTTGGTGTTGGGTTAGATAACATTGATACAGAATACGCTGAATCAAAAGGAATCAAAGTTCTAAACGCTGCTGAGGCTGCAATGAACGCTGTGTCAGAATTGGTAATTGGTCACATGATAGCGTTATCTAGGAGCATTCCAAAAGCCAATGATGGATTGAAGAATGGCAAATGGCTAAAAAAAGAACTTGTTGGTAGTGAGCTGAGGGGAAAGTACCTGGGAATAATAGGGGTAGGAAACATTGGCAGAAACATTGGACGAATTGCAAAATGCCTTCGTATGAACTTGATAGGTTATGATATTTTCCCCATCAATCAAGATTACATCAGAGAGGTAAGCTTGATTAAAACAGATTTGAAGACCTTGCTTGAAAATTCAGACTTTGTAACATGTCATGTACCTCTAACGGATAAAACTAAGCACCTCATAAATTCAGAGACATTATCATATATGAAACCCACTTCCTTCTTGATTAACACATCCAGGGGAGAAATAGTAGATGAAAAGTCATTAGTTGTAGCATTAAGTGAAAATAAAATTGCCGGAGCAGCTCTGGATGTCTTTGAAATCGAACCACCAACCAATACAGAGCTATTAAAGCTTCCAAATATCATTTGTAGTCCTCATATTGCTGCACAGACCAAAGAAGCTCAGGAACTTGCTTCAACTGTAATTGCAGAAAAAGTAATTCAGACCTTACTTACAAATAGATGAAAAAGTCCAATTATACTACATCTTGCTAATTTTGTGTCTTGGTTAGCAAAATACTGATATTAAGGTCCTGACTGGAGTTATCTGTAATATGCACCAGTATATGGCTGAAATGTGGACAAAAATGTGGAAAACCAACTCTGAGGAACTAAAAAATAAAGCAATGACTTGGAGAAAGGAACCAACCATACATAGAATTGAGAGACCTAGTAGATTGGATAGAGCCCATAAATTGGGATATAAGGCAAAACAGGGAATTATTGTAGTCCGTACGAAGGTTGGAAGAGGTGGAATGAGAAAACAGCGCCCCACATCTGGAAGAAGACCAAAACATTTGGGTGTAGTTAGAATCAAACAGTCAGATAGCATGAAACTAGTTGCTGAAAGGAGAGTAAACGAAAAGTATCCGAATATGGAGGTAATTGGCTCTTATTTTCTATACAAGGATGGTAAAAACATATGGTATGAAATCATACTAGCAGACCCCGCTCATCCTTCAATTTTGAAAGACGTCGAATTTAAGAGAAGATTAAAGGCTTTTGCAAAATAGGCCTGATTTCTAACTCGAGAAGGTATTAATTTTCTGAGTCAGCGAATCTATCAATTTTGCTAGATCATTTTTTCCGATATCATTGTCCAAAGTTATGTAATAATATCCACCTGATTGCAAGGGAAAAGTCAGTGTTATCACTTTCTCATTTACTGTAAGAGTATACAATGTAGGACCTAAAGTTGAATCAAAAGCTTTCCTCAGCTGGTTGCGAGTTGCCTCAATGAAATGTTCATTTATTGCTTGTTCAACATTGAGCAAGGGGACAAGACCAGGACGTAACTGTCCTGAAATTGTTTTACCAAAATTATTTATTATGCCAACATAACGAACTTTTTGAGATAATAAGAGTAATTTGTGACAATTTTCTTTGTTCCTGATAGATTCCTCTCTTGCAACTTGATTATGTTCTTTATTATTCATAACAAGTAAACCAAGTTTGCTAGATATATTTTTTAATGTCATCAATACTGAACAATAAGTTTTAATGGTCATTCTGATAGACTACAGGAATATATCCAAAATGCAAAGAAACACGATATATAGTTTGATAGGCGTTGCGATTATTATTGGGGGAGGTCTACTTTCCATATACACATTTTTTGGGTCTTTTAATCCATTTTACGTTGTAGTAAGCGGGAGTATGGTTCCAAAAATAAACATTGGCGATATTGTCATAATCAAGAATAACTCTTTTGAAACTTCTTTTGATAATCTTAAAGTTGGAGACATTATTGTTTTTAGAGCACCTGAGGCTACAACAGAAGATGGCAAACCCAAAGTAATTGTTCACAGGGTCGCTGAAATTGGAACTTACTTTGGAAAAGAAGTTGTTACTACAAAGGGAGATGCAAATCCATATTCTATTCCCGGCGTTGACTTTCCAATTTTTAAGGAAAACTATGTTGGAAAAGTAGTGTATGTAATCCCAAAGATAGGTACAATTTCAATGATTTTAACTCCTCCTATAAACTACATCATAATGGCCATAATAATTGGATTATTAATTTATTCCATTAGACCAAGAAAAGTAGAACACGAAAATGAAACTGTGTGACTAGGTTTTAGATTAAGATCTGAACCCAACCGTCTTTGATTTCTGCACTATAAGTTTTGAGAGGTTCTTCGGCCGGCAAATTCTCGGGGGCCCCACTTTGTAGATTAAACCTTGACATGTGTAGCGGGCAAGTAACAGTGTTTTCATCCTCATTTAGGAATCCAGTGGAAAGATCGGCATAAGCATGAGTGCATATCCTATCAGTTGCATAGATCTTGTTGTTTATGTTTGCTATCAGAATTTTTTTTTCCTCGTTATCAAAGTCTATTATATCACCATTCTTCAGCGCTTTAGATTCACATACCTTGACCCATGCAGCCACACTCAATCACCGCTACTATAGACGACTACCTATACTTATAATGTTTTTCGAATATATCCTCAGTTTCTCTGTATCTAGATTTTTCGACTTCAAGAATATTTTCCATCGCTTCATCTGTTTTGAGCATCAATGGTTTACCCAGCCATTTGTTTTCCATTAAATAATTTACCCATGCTCTGATAGTTGGACCCATTTTGCGAGACAGTGGTTCTAAGAATCCACTTACAATTTCTCTTTTTGCTTCTTCGTTACTAAGTCCTCTACACATAAGATAAAAGATTTGGCTTTCGTCTATTTGGGCAACAGATGCAGAATGAGTTGCCCTAACTTCATTTGTCTCAATTTCAAGTCCAGGAATTGTATCTGATTTTGCTCCCTTATCCAGCAATATAGCATGTCCGGCAAGATATGATTCTGCGGCTTTTCCACCCTTTTCAATTTTTATCATTCCTTTAAAAAGAGATTTGGATTTGTCCTTCATTACTGACTTTGATAACACTCTTCCTCTAGTATTTGGTCCATAGTGAATTAGGTTTGATGTTACGTCAAATGATTGGTCATTGGTGCCAAAAATTATTTCCACATCTTCAGCGCTTGCTCCTTCACCTTTCATAATATTATCAATTTTATATCTTGAAAGTTGAGAACCAAAAAGTCCCATATACCATGACATTTTTGCATCCTTTTCAACGAACGCTTTTCTATTCGAAAAATTAACACAGTTTTTTTCATTCATTGCCTGAAGTGTGACGACTTCTAGCTCTGCATTTGCTCCCACATAACATTCCAACAGCTCAAAAAGCGATTGCTGAATTTTTTCATCAGATGGCTTGTTACTGTATAATTCTTGTACAATTCCAGCTTTTGAGTTTGATTCAGCAATTACAATGTTTCTTGTGATGGATGATGTCCCATCTGGGGCGAGCACATCAATTATTCTAATTGGATCGTCTATAATCACATTTTTTGGAATGTATACAAAAATACCAGAGTCAAAACAAGATAATTCTAATGCAAGAAACTTGTCTTCAGAATAATCAAGTTGGTTTGATTGTATGCTATTTTTAATAATACTTCCGTATTCTTTTATCGCATTTCTAAGATCTGTAATAACAACACCTTGTTTTTGTAGTTTCTCTGAAATTTTGGAATGAATTATGGAAGAACCTATTTTTAAGATACTTGTATCTTTATCAAGCTCTTTTATTCTTTCATTAAGATATTCTTCTGGTTGGTACGTTTTAGTCCCTTGAGAAAGATAAACACGGTCAGGATATAGGAGATTAGCATCAGAATATTTTTTGTATAATGGTGAAACTTCATGGGGTAGTGATGAATAGTTCGAAAATGCATTATTCCTTATTTCCATCAACCATTCTGGTTCTGAATTTGTAACGCTTTTCTCTTTTACATATTTGTCATCTAATGATGATAGGGAAATAAGACTAGGTGTCATGAATTAGAGAATAAATGCGAGTAAACATATTATCTATCTTTCTATTCATCCCACCATTCAATTTTTAAGTGTCCTTTCTAATGAGCGTCTACAATATCAGCAATGGCATAATAAATAAGCAATATTTGTACTAATGTAGCCGTATACCTGAGTTTTTTTTATCCTTGAAAAAAACTAATTAATACTGATTTTAGCACGGTTACCCTGTCAAAACAGATAAAAGATTGACAAGAAAATTTTCTATTGATGCGAAGGAATATCATTGTTCTTGCATTATTTATCTTGCTTCTAAGTTCAAATTTTGTACTTTTTACAAGCTTGAGTAAGGATAATATTTCCTACGGA
>Ga0134127_10001724_pt1 | contig 16124 bp, 16 predicted proteins | sample KB31753_FD_96459 | JGI IMG/M metagenome (GOLD analysis project Ga0134127, IMG submission 96459) | Terrestrial soil microbial communities with excess Nitrogen fertilizer from Kellogg Biological Station, Michigan, USA - KB3-175-3 | ecosystem: Environmental > Terrestrial > Soil > Unclassified ...
CGGGTGGCCGACCGGTTGGGGGCGCCGGTCATTGACGGACTGGGCGCGGCGGTGTCCCTGTGCGAGGACCTCGTCCACCACCGCCTGTCGACCAGCAAGATCGGTGCGTTCGCCGCGCCCGACCTCACGCTCGATTGTGTACCGGTCTCGCAGGGCTTCAGCCAGCGCCAATGGCGCGACGACCACGGGATGCCTAAGGAACGAGGTACTTCAAATCTGTATCACTGTGGAAGCAGTAGCCAGCAGCAATACAATCGCCCGCGTGCAGAATGGCTGCGCTCAACGGGGACAGTTTACAGCTCACCTTGGAGTAGTACAGCCAGATACGGTAATAACCCGAATGCGGGGCACTCTGGCGGGGGCTGGCGAGGGTCGGCCCCCGCCGTACCGTTGCCGGTACCGAATGCACCCACGACGCGGACCGGCCTCACGCGCCGGCGGGCGCAAAACCGAGTTGCCAAAGATCAAGGCGATCATCCCGGTCGCAGCAGGGCGAGGCGATCTGTTCAACCCGTGAGACGAAGCTGAGTTGAGGCCGTTGCAGATATTGACGCCGTCGCTGCCAGTCCGTACGGTAGTCGCGGTCTAAAGAATCCCCCACGAAAAAGCACACCAGGCGAAAGCCTGGGCCGCAAAGCCACGGGTCCTCGCCTCCTCCGCGACGCCTCCTCCTGACGCCACGAAGGCCCCCCACGACCGCCGAGCTACCGAATGGGGTGGCTCGGCAAGTGCCTTTCCGCGTGAAGCTCTAGTCAAGCTCACCAGCGTCTCGGAGGCTCTATGCGTCATTCCCTCCTCACCCCAGCGGCCGCAGTCGTGGCCGCACTCGCGCTCGGTTGCGGCGAACAACCCAGCCCCGCCGAGCCCGCCGATGCTTCGCACGCGTCGTTTCGCACAGAACAGAACCCGGACGGCCCAGGTGCCTTCGCGACCCACGTTCCGGAAGGGTTCTTTATTGCAGGCGACGCAAACCTGTCGGCCGTGGTCGGCATCTCGTTTGCGGACCTCGTGCAACTCTGCGCGGGTGAGTTGCCATTCCCGCCGGACGGGTTTCTAGACCGGTTTCTTGTCTTCCGTCCCGATGGTTCCATCAAGAGCTGGGTAAAGGGTCTTAGCGTACCCATCGTGGTCTGGCAGACAGGGGCCTTTGACGACATTTGCGCGGAAGGGCTCCTCGCATTCCCCCACTTGGAGGGCACGGGTCAGTTCCACGACAAGGACAACGATCTGTTGGGCAGCGGAAATCGAGGCAACGCGTTCGGACCTCATTTCGTCGGCCAGGTTACATCCGAGGCGGGGGATCGCTTCCATTTCTTAGGACAGTTTCATGTGGTGGTCCTTCGCAGCGGGGAAGTGCGCGTGGATAGGTTCGAGCTGAGTCTCAGGCCGATCGGAGGATAGCTTTCAAAGGGGGCTGGCGAGGGCTGGCCCCCGCTCCGGAGAGAGCGTCGCTTATTGCTGGGGCTGGAACGAGGATGGCGAGCTCGGCGACGGCACAACCACGTGGAGCCGGACACCGGTCGCGGTCACCGGGGGATTCCAGTTTCCGCGGGTGAATGTGGGCTCTCTTCATGCCTGCGGTGTGACTACGGACCAGGTGGCCTATTGCTGGGGCTTTAATGAGGCGGGCCGGCTCGGCGATGGCACGACCACGAGCCGCTCGACCCCCGTCAAAGTCGCCACGGAACTCCGATTCACTGAGTTGGGTACTGGCGCAGCTCATACCTGCGGCCTCACCACGGAGAGCGTAGCCTATTGTTGGGGCTCGAACCTTAGCGGCGAGCTCGGTGATGGCACGACTACCAACCATCTGACTCCGGTCAAGGTCGACACGGAGGTTCGATTCGCTGAACTGAGCATGAGTGCTCATACTTGCGGCCTAACCCCGGAGAGCTTCGCCTATTGCTGGGGTCGCAACGATACTGGGCAGCTTGGCGATGGCACGACCACCGAGCGCCACACGCCAGTCGCGGTCGCTCCACCTGCGCCATGAGGCGACGTTAGCGGGATTGAGCATTTGCTGCGCGGTCGCGACAGGATAGAGCGGGTACGCGTGCCACCGGCCCCTCGCACTGATTGACTCGCGTTCGATCGCGTGAACGGATTCAACAGTTGCGAAGAGCCGGTTCAACGAGTTGCCCCAGGTAGATTCCTGCTCGGTGACCACGAAGGGAGGAATCAGCGGCCATGAAGAGGCCGATGACGCGGCCCCTTCCGCTCTGCCGGAGGGTCGTTCTTCACGGCTCGCGGTAATCGCCCGGGTCGTCGGGCACGATCAACCAGGGCCGTTTGCTTGCCTTCTCGCGCCCTTCGCGCTGCATCAGGCGATCGGCCAGGGCCAGCACCCGCTTGGCTTCCGCCGAGTCGCGGCGCTGGAGCTCAAGGAAGTCTTCGCCTAGAAGCTTAAGCCCTCGCTTCAGTGTCACGAGCCCATAGCGATCCCTGACCGGCCAGCCCTCGCTCGCGTCCTGGAACACATCCTCGAACGGGGAGGGTCCTGTTGTCCGGGTCTCGTCGTCCTCCGGCCAGTAGGTCATGTCCAGATCTCTTTGAGGTTGTGAACCAGGGTGGTGAACTCGTCCTCGGGCAGGGTCTCGCGTAGCAGCTCGAGCGTGGCGCGGAGCCGACCCCGCACGTCATCCATCCCAACCTGCACCATTTGTCCCAGTCCATACTTGGCAAGCGTGTCCACAGCCCGGATCCGGTCGCCCGGCGCGACCTTCGCGTCGTCAGCGATCGCCTCGAGAACCGGGACCCGTTGGGCCGCGGCAAGTCGCATCGCCTCCCGTACAGCCGATGGGGGCCGGCCGGCGTTCGGGGCGCCGGGCAGGGGACCAGTGCCGCGGCGAAGATCGTCTCCAGGGGCGAAGGGCACACCCTGGAGGGCCGCAGACTTTCCTGCAGACTTTCCCTCCGTGGGCGAGGCCTCGTACTCGTAGTCAGGCCCCGAGTCGGGATTGTCGGGGATGTGGACCTGGGCCTTAGAGGTCCGGGCCACGGCTACGCCACCCTAGACTTAGTGGTTTTCGTGGCATCGATGACGGCCTGAGACTGCAAGCAGCTGGCGTCCGATGTCCCCTACCGGAACGCCCAAGTCAACGGTCACGTGTCACTCCCCCCTCGGCTACGCCTGCGTTTTAGTCGCTCACGGTCGCGCTGGCGCTTGTAGGCGCGTATGGCACCCTCTCCGGTCTCCACCGCCTCAAACCAACTCTTTTCTGGTGAAGTGCCGGCGGACAATCTCTGGACCCATTGATTCGAGCAGTGGAGATGCGGGGCGACCGTAGCAAGCAGCCACTTCGTGACTAACAAGGTCCGATGCATGGGTCACAAGATCCTCTTTGCCAACCCATTCGTGCGACCATATCCGCCAGCTACGGTCTCGGCGTATCGCACTGAGAAATGTGTTCACTGAAGATTCTCCCTTGTGCCCGCTTTCCAGCACCCACTTCATATAGGGGACTCGGTAACGATCGCACCAATGGCGGAGCGTATACGCACAGGCCCGCACGGCTGCATTGTATTCGGCACCAAAGACAGACCGGATATTCTTGGTTACGACCTCCCTGAAGTCGTCATAACTGATCGTGATGACAATTCCCTTCAGGGTCTGGGCCAAAATGGTCGCCAGAACCGCGTTGTCCGCGTCCGACGCCTCGGCGGCGTGGTATCCTTTCGGCAGGTATTTCTCTGCAGTGGGGCGCCAAGAACTTTCGTAGGTGCGCCATTGAGCCGCGTTCGCGAAACACGCAGCGACACAGATTGCGGGGGAATCCTGATGCGACCCGCTTTCGTCAACGGCCACCTTTAACACCGTAATGATCTCCGGGCCATCATCTACCCAGTCCGCGAACTCTGCACTGCTCAGATAGCGCAAAACCAGCGGATTGGCGTCATGACCCGAAGAATACTTCGCCATGACGGGACCGTCGTCGCGGCTGAGGCAGAAGCCGGGTTCAGGAGCCACGGCCTCCGCGGCGATCAGCCAGAGCTGGCCGTCCTGGTGAACCAGGTCGCGCGTGTGGGGACGTTGGGTGCAAGAAGCTGAGACACCACGGGAGACACCATGAATGCCGCGTTTTTCTAGCGCAGCTTGGCGCGTCATGGCGCGTTCTTCGTCTGAGGGCCTGGTTTCTCCTCTGGGTCATCCGAACCAGTAATTAGACTGACGACCCTAACTCCGTCCACCTGCGTGCCCGCCCGCCTTTCCGTGAAATCCCGTCCCAGCATAGCCTGCAGCCTATGCCAGTACTCCACGCCTTGTCCCACCGCATATTCCAACTTTGTAGGCAACGTCGCAGCCTCACAGAAGCTGGCGCTCGGCCGAATTAGGCTGCGGCCCTCGCTACCTTTGCCGCAAAGCACGCAACGCGCGTCGCCGCTCAAACACCCCGCTGCGTCTCGTCGACCGTCGTCACCAGATCCCGCGCCGCCGCACCCAGCTCCGGCAACTCCGGATGCCGGCTGCTCAACTTGCCCGCCCGCAGGTCCCCTTCGAGCGACCGACACATCTCCTTCCCGCGCCGGATCCGGAATCGCTCCTGGAAACCCTTGTAGTCGTCAGCGCTGGTCGCCATCAGCAGGCCCCACGCGCGAAGCCGCAGATCATCCAGCGCACTCTTGAAGTCCGCCAGACCCGGCGCCGCTACGTCACCCTGGGCAACCTGCTCCTCCAATGCGTGGAGTGCCGCGCTGATGTTGGCCACCTGCTCGGTCCACGCGAACCGGACCATTGTCTCTCCTGGGTTCACTGTTTGGTGAGAAACACGCTCGACAGTCGAGCTGGACACCGAGTCCAGGGACATCACGCACACTCGCGCGCGATGATCCGAACCGCGTAGTTCAGGGCTCGTACCGCGCATATGACTGCAGTAGTGTGGCTCAGTAGGAATTGCCGCGGCGCGATTCCAACCCTCGGCAGGGTCCGCAGCCGCAGCCCTACAACTATGCTGCGCACCGGCTAACCGCGCGAGGGAGGTTTTGCGTCGCCGAGGGTCGTTTTTGCGACAGTTCCTCCCGACCCGGCACCTCAGGCACCACCCGAACCGACCCCGCCTAACCCCTCGTTCCGTAGGGACCTCTGGACTTGGGTTCCTTTCCTTCTATTATCCTGGCGTGCCGGGCGCGGCACGCCCGTTGCCCCATTCAGGGCCGGCGCGTGAGCCGACGCGCCTCGGCACGGCGCCAATTCGCCGGCGTCCCCGGTGGGACCCTGTAGAAAGCCAATCGAAAGGCCCGAACCGTCACGTTTCCCGACGCTCTTCTGCGTCGGCAAGCCAGACGTTGCATGACTTGCGTGCCGATTTTGCTCTGGTCGGCCGCCCGAACGTCCTGCATTAGGCGAGAGAGAATGATCCGACCTCTGAGGCTCCTGACACTGTCGCTCGTGCTGGTGCTTGCGCGTCCCGCGCAGGCACAGACGGCCGACGTGCACGACTCGATCGCCTCGGTCTCCCGCGCCCAGCTGGGCAGTCGCTATCGCCTGGGCGCGGTACAGCCCGGCCGCCGCTTCGACTGCAGCGGCCTGGTGCAGTACGTGATGTCGGTCTTCCACGTCCTCCTCCCCCGGACCGCCGCCGAGCAGGCCCGGCTCGGCGTCGCCGTCCCCCGCGACCCGGCCCAGCTCCTCCCCGGCGATATCCTGACTTTCGGCCGCGGCCGCCGCATCACTCATGTCGGCATCTACGTGGGCGAAGGCCGCTACATCCACGCGAGCAGCCACCGTCGTACGGTGATCGAGGTGCCGCTCCCTGACCCGGATTCCCGGGAAGGTCATCTCTGGAAGGGCGCGCGCCGAGTCCTCCCGCAACCGTTGGTGGAGTCGCCCGCCTCATGATGCGACGCGCCTGGTGGACCCCGGCATTCCTCGCCGCGTTGGGTGCCCTCTCCCCGCGTTCGGCCGCCGCGCAGGCGATCTCGGCCGACCTCGCCCGCTCGCTGGACGACTGGTACGCTCGCTCTCAGAGGGTCGCACCGGGCCAATGGGGCGTAGCGGTCGCCACCTCCACGGGCCGAGTGCTCTGGAGCGCCAATCCTCAAACGCAGCTCGTCCCCGCATCCACCGCGAAGATCTTCACCACCGGCTTCGCCCGCAGCATCGTTGGCGCGGACGCCCGGATCGCCACCCGCGTGGTGGGTCGCGGGCACTTGGATTCGACCGGCGTGTGGGTTGGCGCCTGGGGTCTCGAGCTGAACGGCGACCCTACCCTCGAGCGCACCGTACGCTCGGGGCCGATGCTCCGCGACCTGGCGAAGAGGCTCAAGGAAGCCGGCGTTCGCGAGCTGCGCGGACCGATGGATCTCACCAGCACCACTGGCAGCACCGATACCCGCATCCCCGCTGTCTGGGGTGAACGCTACGTCGGCCAGCTATACGCACCGCCGGTCGGTGCCGTGACGCTGCACGAGAACCGGGTGGGCTGGAGCTTGAAGCCGGCCGGCGCTATCGGCGCACCGCCCACGGTGGTCTACGCGATTCCAGCCGGCGCCGAGGCGCTGGTGAAGGTCACCGCCCGGACCGTGCCGGGGAGCGGGCAGAAGCTCACGCTGGTCACACTGCCCGACGGAACCTGGGAGCTGAGCGGAACGATCGGGGTGGGCTCGCGGATCGCCGGCGTATCCACCATCGCCGAGCGAGCGGACCTGGTGCTGCGCGAGGCGTGGGGCGCGGCGCTCTCTCGCGCCGGCATCCGCTGGGACCGCAACGGGAAAGCCAGCCGCCCCGGGATTCTCGAGCGCGCCAGCGTGCTGGCCGAGGTCAACTCGGCCCCGTTCGACTCGCTCGCGATGATGGTGAACCGCAGGAGCCTCAACATCGGCGCCGAGGCGCTGCTGCGCTGGGCCGACGGGTCGAGCAACGCCGCCGAGCGACTGACTCGGCACGTAGAAGAGATCGTGGGCGCGGGCGCGGCGGTGAAGCTGGTGGACGGGAGCGGCCTCTCGCCACTCGACCGGGTCTCGCCGCTCACCCAGGCACTCTACCTGGCTCGGCTCCCCCGGGTCCACGGGCTCGAGAGCTTCCCGACGCTCCTTCCCGCAAACGGACATGGCACGCTGCGCCACTTCGGCCGCGGTGTGCTCCCGGTCGGTGTGATGCGGGCCAAGACCGGCACGCTGGACAGCGTCTCGGCCCTCGCCGGCTACCTCGGCCGTCGCGACGGCGTGCTGGTGATCAGCACGATCTACAACGGCCCCCGCTCGCGCACCGCGAAGCGGCAGCAGTGGAACCTGTTCCGGCTGCTGGGTGCGGGCGGCGTAGACCTCGCGACCGCGACCGAAGAGTCTGAGACGCAGCTGGGTGGGGACGAGGAAGCCGGCGGGGTTCGCCACTAGGCGCTGACGGACGCGCGGACTCGCGCGGCGGGGATGCCCCGCCAGCGCTGCAGTTCGCTCAGTCACTCGAGCATCTAACAGCGGCGACCGCTCACTGACGCGCCTCTGGGGCCCCCCCGCCGCGGGAGTCCACGCCTCCGTCAGCTCTGGCTAGTAAGTCGCCCAGGTGCCGGGCGTCGCCAGCTCGACGGACCGCCCCTCTGGGTCGCGAAAGTAGAGACTCCGCCCGCCGCGATCCCAGCTCACCCGACTCTCAATTTCGATACCGGACGCGACCAGCCGCTCTTCCCACCCCGCCAAATCGTCGGCCTCTACCGCGAACGCCACATGAGTCGGACCGGAGCCGTCGTGCGCCGGAATCACTCCGCCGGGCGTCTTGAGCGGCGTTGACGACTGTCCCTTCTGAAAAAGCAAAAGTACGGTTCCGCCACCTGCGTCGAGCGCGACCAGTCGCTCACTCTCGAGCAGCGGCTCGCCGCCCAGGAGCGCCTGGTAGAACCGTGCTGTTTGAGCCAGGCGCTCGCAGTAGAGTGCGGTTTCGAGCACTCGATGAATACGGGGCATTGCTCCCACCTCTGTGTCAGCACCCGTCCGACACCTTGCAAGTGCACAGGTCTACAAGCTCAGTCGCCTCTCTCCGATACGATCTCCTGACCCATCGGCGCAGTGTTCGATCAGACCTTACTTCCGGACCGAACGATGACGCGCCTGGCGCTCGCACACCATATCGGACTTCCAACCGTCACCGCGCTGCTTCTGCCATTCGCGCTCCTCGAGTGCCGGAGCCGAGCGGCAGACGCCAGCGCCAGTGAGACCCCGCCGCGAGAGCTGCTCGTCACCACCGCGGACTTTGCCTTCGACGCGCCTGATACCATCGAGTCCGGATGGGTTCGGGTCCGCTTGCTCAATCGCGGAAGCGAGCCGCATCACGTCCAGCTGGTCCGCTTGCGCGAGGGCCACACGGTCCAGGAGCTGCTCGACCAGATGAAGGAGGGGAACGTCGCGCCGTCGTGGGCCTTGTTCGTCGGAGGCCCGAACGTGCCCAAGCCCGGGAGCACGAGCGAGGTCGCGGTCGAGCTCGCGCCGGGTAACTATGCAATGCTCTGCTTCATCCGCTCGGGCGATCACGTGCCTCATCTCGCCAAGGGCATGACCCGTCTTCTCACTGTGATCCCGACTACAAAGCCGCAGGGCCGAGAGCCCGCCGTGGATGGGCGAGTGATCCTCAACGATTACTCCTTCAGCCTGACGACGGACCTGCGCCCGGGGCGCCAAACCATCCGGGTGGAGAACGCGGGGCCGCAACCGCACGAGGTCGTCTTCATCCGATTGCTCCCGGGCAAGACCAGGGCCGAGGCGTTGGCCTGGGCCCGGAACCGGGTGGGCCAGCCACCGTTCGAGTTTGCCGGAGGCACGTTGGCGCTGTCGCCCGGGGGAGAGAACTTCCTCACCCTGGATCTCGTGCCCGGCAACTACGTGCTGGTGTGCTTCGTGCCGGACGTGGACGACGGCAAGCCCCACCTCGCGCATGGGATGATCCGCGAGCTGGTCGTGAAGTAGCAGGCTACGGGCTCAGTGCGGGAGACCGGTGAAGAGACCCTGCGCGAATCCGATCTGATAGATGACGAAGAAACCGAAGCCGACGCTGATCAGTCCCGCGGCCAGCCGAAGCCGGCCGGCGAACCGCGGCTGGCGGCCCCCGTAGGCGAAGGGCACGGCGATGGCCAATGTGATCAGCATCATTCCCAGAATGGTCCCTAGTCCGAATATCAGCAGGTAGAGAATCGCCCACCGCGGGTTGGAGACTGCGGCCAGCACCAGCAGCGCCACAGCTGCGGAACCGGCGAGCCCGTGGACGATCCCCACCAGGAGCGGGCGGCTGAGCCGATACGCGCGCAGGTTGCCGAGGTGACGGTCGAGCCACGCGACCGGGGTCTGCTCCGGCTTGTGCGGGTGCGATTCCGGATCGTGGCGGTGGGGATGGGTGTGGACGTAGTCGCCGTGCTGATGCGTGTGCGAGTGGATGTGCCCGCCCTCGTCCGCCGAGTCGCTGCCTCGACGATCGAAGAGCTGGAAGATGTCCCGCAGGTTGGCCAGGCCCAGCACCACGAGCATGATGCCCACCGCCAGCTCCATGGAGAGGCCCAGCCGGGTCGGGATCACCCAGCCGAACAGCACGATGCCGGTTCCCACCAGCAGGATCGTGATCGAGTGTCCGATGCCCCACACGATCCCGATCGCCGCGGCACTCCGCGCCGTGCGGTAGCGGGTCACGATGGTCGAAACCGCGATCACGTGATCGGCATCGGTGGCGTGCCGCATCCCGAGGAAGAACCCCAGCGCCAGTACGGGAAGGAGACTGGTCATGAGACCGCCATCCCGCGCAGCTCGGCCAGTCGCGAATCCAGCAACGCAATGAACTCGGGCATTCCGTCCCCCGTCTTCGCCGAGACCCGTACGGTCTCCATGCCGGGCCGCACCGCCTGGATGTTAGCCGCGGCCGCGTCCCAGTCGAAATCCACCGCGCCGGCGAGGTCTGTCTTGGTGATCACGGCGACGTCGGCGCTGTTGAAGATGGTGGGATACTTGAGCGGCTTGTCTTCGCCCTCAGTGACCGACATCAGCACCAGTCTCAGATTCTCGCCCAGGTCATAAGATGCGGGGCACACCAGGTTCCCGACGTTCTCGACGAAGAGAAAGTCGAGCTGCCCCAGGTCCCAACCCTCGAGGCCGGTGCGGATCATCGCCGCCTCGAGATGGCAGACCGTGCCCGTAGTGATCTGCTTGACCGGCGCGCCGCTCCGGGCCAGCCGGGCGGCATCGTTCTCAGTCGCGAGATCACCCACCAGTGCCGCGACCCGAGCGCGCGGGTGGAGCAGGGTGAGGGTGCGCTCCAGGAACGCCGTCTTCCCGGCGCCGGGGCTCGACACCAGGCTCACCACGAAGACACCCGCCTCACCGAACGCCGTGCGCAGCTCCCGTGCGACGACGTCGTTCTGCTTCAGGATGTTTCGTCTCACCTCGACCAGTCTCGGCTCTCGACTCATTCCTCGATCTCCAGAGCGACCAGGTCCAGCTCCTTGCCTTGGCGGACGTCCCCGGTCGGGGTGCCGCACTCAGAGCAGCAGAACAGCTGAATCGAATCGAGCGGGCGCGGCGCGTTGCACTGGGGACAGTACACGACCACCGGCACCTCCTCGATGATGAGCCTCGAGCCCGCGAGCGGCGTGTCGGCGCTCGCCATCTCGTATGATGAGAGCAACGCATCGGGAACGACCCCGCTCAAGGCGCCGACCCGCAGGTGCACCGCGCTCACCCGCGCATGCAGGCGCTCGGCTTCCTCCTGGGCCGCCTCGACGATGCCGAGCGCGATGGAGAGTTCGTGCATTTCACGCCTCGAGGGCAGCCAGGGCCGCCTGGCCCAGGCTGATCCCGCCGTCGTTGGGCGGCACGGTATGGTTGGTCCACAGTTTTAGCGTCTCAGCACCCATCAACGAGGCGAAGTCTTTCAGCAGAAGCTGATTTTGAAAGACGCCGCCCGAGACCACGACGGTGTCGAGTTCGTGCGCGCTGCAGAGCGCCTCGGCCGCGTCGGCCAAGCCACGCGCAACGCCTCGGTGAAACGCCCGCGCGATCTCGCCGGCCTCGCGCCGGCGCGTGCGGTCCCATGCCACCCTGTCGAGGAGCGGGCGAAAGTCGAGCTCGCCGTCCGCGAAGGGGAATGGGTAACAATCGGCAGCCGGCGCAGTGCGAGCCTGCTGCTCGAGCCAGATCGCCGCCTGACCCTCGAAAGTGACAGGGCGGATGAACCCGGTGAGGGCAGCGGCGGTATCGAACAGGCGGCCCATTGAGGTGGTCCGGAAGGCGCGGACGGCTCGGCGCAGCATCCGGAGCGAGTCCGCGAACCGCCGAGGGAATCCGAACGGCGCCTCGGCGAGATCCGGGAGGTCGTCCACCTGAGCCAGGAACCCTGCCGCTGCCTGAGCTGGATGCCTCGCGGCCGCGTCTCCGCCGACCAGCACTGCCTGGCGCAGGTGGGCAACGCGCTCGAACCCGCCGCGTACGCTGCCGACGAACAACTCGCCGCCCCAGATGGTGCCGTCGTCGCCGTAACCCGTTCCGTCCAGGCTGATCCCCAGCACCTTCGCATCCCACGCGCCCCGCTCGGCCAGCACCGACGCCACGTGGGCGCGATGATGCTGGACCTGACGGCGCTGGGCGGCCTCGAGGCCCACGGCGTACAAGGTCGAGTAGTACTGCGGATGAGCGTCGTGGGCCACCAGCAGCTCGTCGCGCGGGACGTCGTACATCGAGAGCAGGTCGTCTATGGTCTCCCGGAAAGCGCGCAACGCCGCGTAGTCGTCCAGGTCGCCGATGTGCTGGCTCACGAATGCCTGTCCGTCGACCACCAGCGTGATGGCGTTCTTGAGATCGGCGCCGAGCGCCAGAATGGGCCGCTCGACCGGGATCGCTGCTACGGCTCCAGGGGCGTAGCCTCGGCTCCGCCTGAGAATCACGGGACCCAACGGCCCGCTTCGCGCTACCGAGTCCTCTACTCGTCGAGCAATCGGGCGCTCACCCACCAGAAATGCGTCCGCCATTCCAGCAAGCCGCTCGAACGCGTCGTCGTCTTCGTAGGCGATCGGCTCGCTGGACCGGTTGGCGCTGGTCATCACGAGGACTTCGGGCGCGTCGGCCGCGAACAGCAGATGATGGAGCGGAGCATATGGCAGCATGACGCCGAGGTCCCCGTTGTCGGGGGCGACACCGGGGAGCGTGACCCGAGCCGGCGCGAGAACGATCGGCCGAGCCGGGCTGGTGAGCAGCGACTCGGCGTCCAGAGAAAGGTCGGCCAGGCGCCTGGCGTTCTCGAGATCGGAGACCATGAGCGCAAAGGGCTTCTCTTTCCGGAACTTTCGCTCGCGGAGGGTGAGCACCGCATCCGCGTTGGCGGCATCGCAGGCCAGGTGATAGCCTCCAAGCCCTTTCACGGCCAGAATCATCCCGTCAGAGAGGAGCGCGGCGGCGTGGGCGATCGCTTCGAAGTTGGCAGCGCGACCGCTATTGACGTCGTCCGCGGCCATCCGGCCCTCGCGAGCGGCACCCGGAGCAATTGTGAGCTTGTATCGCGGCCCGCACGCTGGACACGCGACCGGTTGCGCGTGGAAGCGGCGGCTCGACGGCTCGTGATACTCGCCCGCACACAGCGCATCCATTGCCCAGGCGCGCATGGTCGTGTTCGGGCGGTCATACGGCAGGCCCAGGACGATGGAATAGCGCGGCCCGCAGTCGGTGCAGTTGATGTAGGGGTAGGCGAATCGCGGATCGGCCGGATCGAACAGCTCAGCGATGCAGCAGTCGCAGACTGCCAGGTCGGGCGAGATGCGAGCCGTGAGCCGATCGCGCCGGAGGCTCTCGCGGATGGTGAAGTCGTGCAGCCCGGTGGGGGCGCGAGCCTCGACGTCGATCGCAGTGATCGCGGCCGCGCGGGGTGCCTCAGTCTCGAGCGCGCGAAGAAACGCGTTGACCCGCTCTTCGGCGCCCTCGAGATGGATCTCGACTCCTTCGCCGGCGTTCAGCACCCAGCCCGCGAGCGTGTTGGCCCGCGCCAATCGGTACACGAACGGCCTGAAGCCGACGCCCTGCACGACGCCCCGAACTCGCACCGCGCATGCGCTCGTCATCCCGGCCTACTCGCCCACTGTGCAGCCGCGCCCCTGCCAGCCGATCTGGACCACCTTCCCGTGCTCGACCAGCACGGGCACGCTGCGCTGCGGCCCCGCGATGTCGCGCAAGCGCTGTCGCGCAGCCGGATCCGACTCGACGTCGTACTCTGCGAATTCCGCTCGGCGAAGCTCGAGCCATTCCCGCATGTCCCGGGTGTAGGGGCAGGTGGAGGTGCCGAACAGCTCATACCTGGTCACGGCCAACGGCCTCCAGGCTTTCGCGGATCACATGGTAGATGGAGGCCTGCACCTCCTGGATCCGCGGGATGTAGTCGGAGCGCACCACAATGGCGATGTCGGCCAGGCCGCGCCGCTTGATTTCGCCCCCGTCGTAGCCGAGGAGCGCCACGGTCAACAGCTCGCGCTTCCGACCCTCTTCCAGCGCCGCGACGACGTTGCGCGAGCCACCGCTGGTGGAGATGCCAACGGCTACGTCGCCCGGGCGCGCATGCGCGATCAACTGGCGGAGAAAGACGACTTCGGTACCGACGTCATTCGCGATCGCCGAGATGTTGGCTGGCTCGAGCGACAGCGACACCGCGGGGATGGGCCGCCACCCGTTGGGCGGCGCGATGCAGTCGAGCGCCCAATCGTTGGCATCCGTGGCTGAGCCGCCGTTGCCGAACAGAATGAGCTTGCCGCCCTGGTTGAGCCGCTCGCGCAAGGCGAGCACGGCGTCGCCAATGTTGTCGGCCTCCTCCCGGGCCACCTGCGCCCTGAGCGCGGCATCGTCGGCCACTTTCATCCGGATGGACGCGGCAACCTCCACGACGAGATCGGTGGCGTCCTGCTTGGCGCTGCCCAGGAACGGATAGAGAAACCCCGCGTCGCCCACCTCGTGGCCCAACTCGCGGTGCTCGAAGAAGACGTGCACCGTCTCCCAGAGGGTGTGGTAGAGGATCTCGACCAGCTCCTGGTGCATGAACGGGTCGGACGCCGTTTCCGAGACCGCGTAGGAGCCGTCTCGTCCGGGGAGCGCGAACGTCATCGCGCCGCGGCTCCGTGCCGCCGCGAGCGCCGAGGCGATCTGAGCGTCGCCCTGGGGCGGTCCGAAGCCCATGACCATGTCCTCGGGGCGCAGGATTGCGTCTAGCCATGGCTCGAAAAGTGTGGAGAGATCGAGCGCCGGCAACGCTCGTTTCCCCACGATGACCGGGTGGACGAACTCGACCGACACGTGCTGTGCGTCGGTGGCGTATGGCCCTCGGCCGAAGGCCAGCAGCCGTCCACCCTGGAGGAATCGCTCCGACATCTCGCGGCACGCCGCTGCCAGGCGCAGCGCCTCTCGCGCGAAGAACGCCTCGAACAGAGCGTTGCGGGCCAGGAGACTTTGCTCGACCTGGGTGCCAAGCGGGGCGGTGGTCGTCATCGAGCCTCAGCAGATCCGGGGCAGGGGATCGCCCACCAACATGTCCACGATGCGGGTCCCGCCGTACCGGGTCGTCACCAGCACGGCGGCGGCCGGCTCTTTGCGCACCTCGCCGATCGACGCCGCGTTCTCGCCACCCGGAGCCGCCCGGAGCGCCGCGAGCGCCGCATCCGCCAGCTCTGCGCTCACCACTGCCAGGAACTGACCTTCGTTCGCAATGTGGAGTGGATCGAGACCGAGCAGCTCGCAGGCGCCGCGCACCTCATCGCGCACCGGAATCTGCTCCTCGGAGATGTGGATGCCGAGTCCGGAGTCGAGCGCGAGCTCGTTCAGGGAGGTGGCGACGCCGCCGCGGGTGGGATCGCGCATCCACCGGAGTCCGGGCGCCGCGGCGCCGATCAGCGCTTCGACGAGAGGGAAAACCGAGCGGGTATCGGAGCGGAGCTGGGCCTCGAGGTCCAACTCCCCGCGCGCCAGCAGAATCGTGATGCCGTGATCACCGATCGGCCCCGAGAGCAGAATCCTGTCGCCCGGCCGCAGCGAGCCGGGGTCGATCGTGACTCCAGGGAGCATGCGGCCGATCCCGGTCGTCGTGATGTACATCCGGTCGGTCTTGCCGTGCTCCACGACCTTAGTGTCGCCGCCGAGGATCGGGACGCCGGCCGCGCGCGCGGCTTTGGCCATTGCGCGCACCTCGGCCTCGAGCACCTCGGTCGGCAGCCCGGCCTCGAGCACAAAGCCGACCACGATTCCGACCGCCCGCGCGCCCGAGACGGCGAGGTCGTTCACAGTCCCGTTCACCGCCAGCTCGCCGATGGATCCGCCGGGGAAACTCACCGGCGTCACAACGAACCCATCGGTGGTCACGGCTAGACGAGCGCCGTCAACTTCGAGCTGGGCAGCGTCCGACAGCTGGGCACCGGCCCCATCGAGCAGAAGCGGCGCGAACAGGCCGTCCACTAGGCGCCGAGTGGCCTTGCCGCCGGCCCCGTGCGCCATCTCGATCTGGGGCTCGCGAAACCGGATGGCCGGCGACGCCGCAGCCGCCTCGTCGCCGTTCAGACTGGAGCGAGGTCGCTCTTCGACGCGGCTGCCTTGCGATGCTCGTAGTTGTAGTACGCTGCGCATGAGCCTTCCGACGATACCATCAGCGCGCCAACCGGGCGCTCGGGTGTGCACTCGCGGCCAAACAGCTTGCACTGAACCGGCTTGAGAACGCCTTTGAGCACCTCCCCGCACTGGGCGGCTTTGGGATCTGTCACCCGGACGCCTGCGACGTCGAACACTTTCTCCGCGTCCCACGCGGCGTAACTGTCGCGGATGCGGAGCGCCGATTGGGAGATGAAGCCGAGCCCGCGCCACTCGAAGTACGGCCGGAGCTGAAAGACCTCGGCCATCGCCGCGAGAGCGGCGCGGTTGCCTTCCCACGGGACCACGCGAGCGTACTGGTTCTCGACGACCGCTCTTCGTTCCTTGAGCTGGCGCAGCAGCATCACCACCGACTGGAGCAGATCGAGCGGCTCGAATCCTGAGACCACGATCGGCTTCTTCTCGTCCCGCGCGATCCACTCGTAAGGACGGCAGCCGATCACCGTGGACACATGGCCCGGCCCAATGAATGCATCGAGCCGCATGTCGGGCGAATCGAGAATGGCACGGATAGCCGGGATGATGGTGACGTGGTTGCAGAAGACCGA
>Ga0134127_10001725_pt1 | contig 16115 bp, 10 predicted proteins | sample KB31753_FD_96459 | JGI IMG/M metagenome (GOLD analysis project Ga0134127, IMG submission 96459) | Terrestrial soil microbial communities with excess Nitrogen fertilizer from Kellogg Biological Station, Michigan, USA - KB3-175-3 | ecosystem: Environmental > Terrestrial > Soil > Unclassified ...
CCCCGGTGCCGCGGCTCTTGATCATGGCCGGCCGCACGCTCGGAGGCGCGACGATCGCGATCATTCAAGGCACGCTCGTGCTCATCGTCTGCATGCTCGTCGGCTTCAGACCCGAAAACTGGGCGGCCGTGCCCGTCGCACTCATGTTCATGGCTCTGATCGCCATTGTCTTTGCGGCGCTCGGCACGGCCATCGGCTCGACGCTGAAGGACATGCAGGGATTTCAGCTGATCATGAACTTCCTGATCATGCCGATCTTCTTCTTGTCGGGCGCGCTGTTCCCGCTGAACAACTTGCCGGGCGCGCTGACGGTCGCGACGCGGCTCGATCCGCTCGCCTATGGCGTCGATGGCTTGCGCGGCGCGTTCATCGGCATCAGCACGATGGGCGCGATTTTGGACGTCTCCGTGCTCGCGGTGCTCTCGGCGCTGTTCCTCGTGCTGGGCGCCTGGGCGTTCTCCAAGATCCAGATCTAGAGCGAACGGCGCGTTCTTTCGAGCGCCGAAGAAGCAACTTTCACCCGAATTCACATCGGCGCCGCGCGAATTCACGCGCGGCGCCCTAGCGTTCGCCTTCATCAAGAAGAACGCCCCTCGGGTGACCGCCATGTCAAACCGCCTAGATCCCCGCGCACGACTGTTCGTGCTATTCGCCTGCGCGACGGCGTGGTTCATCGCGCCGCCGGCCTCGGCAACCCCGATCTCCCTCGACTTCAACGATTTCTACGCCGATCCGAGCGTTACGGTCGCCTCCGACGGCACCGCCGCGCTGATCGCCGAGGACGCAGGATTGTCGTTCGTGCTGCTCGCGAACGATCCTTTCTTCGGCGACCCGCAGATCATCGTGCCGGGCCTCGCCACGCAGCTGCTGTTCGATTACGTGTTCGCAGAGGCCGACGGTCAGGACGATCAGTTCCGCGCGTTCGTGCTCGACTCCGAAACTGGGCTCGCGCCGCCCGGCTTCGAGTTCCTCACGGCGCAGTCGGGTAGCGGTACCGTCGCCTTCGACTTGAGCGGTCTCGTCGGGCGCACGCTCGGGCTGCAATTCGAGCTCGCGGCGCTGTTCGCCGACACGGGTGTCGGTTCGATCGTGGCGCTGTCGGGGTTGCGGCTCGAGGTCCAAGATCCGGTTTCCGTGCGGGAGCCCGACACGGTAGCGTTGCTGGGTGCCGCGTTCCTCGTATGGCTCCTCGCCTTTCGAGGGCGAAGATTGGTCCGCGGGTAAAGAGATGAGCGCCTCTCGATCCCGCCGCGCGACCACGGCTCGGGTTCTGCTCTGCCTCGTAGCCGTCCTCTTGCTCCGATCGACGCCCACGAACGGCGCCGTCGCGCTCGGCGAATTGCAGCTCGCTCCGGACGTGAAGGTCGGCGCGCGCGAAGCGCGATTCGATCGGCGAAGCGGCCAGGCGAGCTACACCTTCACGCTGACGAACCAGGCGACGCAGGCAATCGCGGGCCCCCTGTACCTCGTGCTCGCATCGATCACGCCCGGATCGGTCAACGTCGCTGGTGCCGACGACGTGAGCGGTGCCGGCGATCCGGTGTTCGTGCTCGACGTCGCGGAGCTCGGCGCTTCAGATGCGCTCGCGCGCACGGTGATCTTCAACAATCCGGCGCGGTTGCAGTTCTCCTTCGCCGCCGCGGTTTACCGTCCGGCGCCGCCGCCCGCCAACACGCCGCCACGCGCGGATGCGGGGCAGGACCGCACGGTCCTTGTTGGCGACGAGGTGAGGTTGGACGGCTCGGGCTCGAGCGACGTCGACGGCGACTCGCTTCGCTATGCCTGGAGCTTTCGGTCGATGCCCGCCGGTAGTGCGGCGACGTTGATCGGCCCGCAGACCCTTACTCCGAGCTTTGCCGTCGATCTCCCGGGCACCTACGTCGTGCAGCTCGTCGTCACCGACGGGCAGGCCGAGAGCGCCGCCGACGCAGTGTCGATCTCGACGCAGAATTCGCCGCCCGTGGCCGACGCGGGCCCGGACCTATCGGTACGCGTGGGCGAGCTCGCGCTGCTGGACGGCTCCGCATCGAGGGACGCGGACGGCGATCCGCTCGCTTACCGCTGGACGCTACTCACGAAGCCGGGCGGCAGCGCGGCCGAGCTCGACAATCCGCTACTGCCGCGGCTGTCGCTGCTAGTCGATCGCCCCGGCAGCTACGAAGCCGAGCTCGTCGTGAACGACGGCGTCTCGGACAGCGCTGCCGACCGCGTCGTCGTGAGCACGATCAACTCGCGGCCGGCGGCCGACGCCGGCCCCGATCTCGAGGGCTACGTCGGCGAGGAAATCACGCTCGACGGCAGCGGCTCGCGCGACGCGGACCTCGATCTCCTGACCTATCGGTGGTCTCTGCTCAGCGTGCCGCCCGGTAGCGCGGCGGTGCTCGACGCACCGGCCGACGTTGCGCCGCGGTTCGTGCCTGACGTCGCCGGTACCTACGTCGCGCAGCTCATCGTCGACGACGGCGCCCTCGCGAGCGACCCGGATACCTCGCGCGTGAGCGTGATCGTGCGTGTGCCGCCCGACAGCGACGGCGACGGTTTGTCCGACGCGCTCGAAGCGCAGCTCGGCACGAATCCGAACGCGGCGGATTCCGATGGCGATGGGCTCGATGACGGCGACGAGGTCAACCAATACTTCACGAGGCCGCTCGAGGCCGACACCGACGCTGACGGCTTCGACGACGGCGTCGAAGTCGCAGCCGGCAGCGATCCGAATCAGTCGAGCGATACGCCTTACGGGAGACTGCCGCCCGATCCGTCACGAGTCGCGCCCGCGCTTTCAAGCAGTGCGGCGACGAGTCTGTTCGACGCTACCGCGTTCCTCTACACCGGTCCGACACCCATCCAAACCGGCGTGGCCTTGGGAACGATCGAGTCGCGCCGAGTCGCCGTCATTCGAGGCCGAGTGCGCACGCGCGTCGGCGAGCCGCTGCCGGGCGTGCGCGTCAGCGTGCTCGCCCATCCAGAGCTCGGCGAGACCTCGACCCGTTTCGATGGCGCCTTCGATTTCGCGGTGAATGGCGGAGGGCCGCTTACGCTTCAGTATCGAAGCGACGGCTATCTCGAGGTGCAGCGGCAAGTCGACGCGCCGTGGGAGGACTACGCGAGCGCCGACGACGTCGTCATGGTGCCGTTCGACGCAGATGTCACGGCAGTCGACCTCGCCGCGGGTGCGCCGCTGCGAGTCGCGCGCGGCAGCGCCGTGACCGATACGGACGGCACGCGCCGCGCCACGGTGCTTTTCCCGCCAGGTACCGAGGCACGGATGATTCTGCCCGACGGCAGCAGTGCGCCGCTCGGCACGCTGCACGTGCGCGCGACCGAATACACGGTCGGCGCGAGCGGCCTCGACGCGATGCCCGCCGCGCTGCCGCCGACGAGCGGCTACACGTACGCCGTCGAGCTCAGCGTGGACGAGGCGCAGGCCGCCGGTGCGGCCGAGGTGCGCTTCAGCACGCCGGTGCCGTTCTACGTCGAAAACTTCTTGCGCTTCCCTGTCGGCATCGACGTGCCGCTCGGCGGGTATGACCGCGCAGCCGGTGTATGGCGCGCGGCCGACAGCGGGCGCGTGATTGCGGTCGTCGGCGTAACCAACGGAGTCGCGAGTCTCGACGTGAACGGCGACGGCACCGCCGACGGCGCGACCGCTCTCGCGGCGCTCGCGATTACCGATGCGGAACGCGCACAGCTCGCGAGCCTCTATTCGCCGGGTCAATCGCTGTGGCGCGTGCGCGTGCCGCACTTCTCCGCGTGGGACGTGAACTGGGGTATCGGCCCGCCGGGCGACGCGGTCGCTGCGGACGTGGATCCGGAGCCGGACCTGCCGTGCAACTGCCAGGACGAGGAGCGGGGCTCCATCATCGGGGTCCAGAATCAGACGCTCGGCGAGGCGGTCGCGATCGTTGGCACGCCGTTCACTCTGCGCTACCAGAGCGAGCGCACGCCGGGCAACAAGGCGGCCTACAGCGTGGAGATCCCGCTGAGCGGCTCGAGCGTGCCCTCGAGCCTGGCACGGATCGAGCTCGAGGTCTTCGTCGCCGGTCAGGCTCACGCATGGCAGTTCGCGTCGAGCGCGAATCAGCGCACAACATTCACGTGGAACGCGAAAGACGGCTACGGCCGCACGGTGCAGGGCGCGCAGCCGATCACGGTCCGCATCGGGTACACCTACGCAGGTGTCTACGAGAAGTCGCCGCGCTTCGGCTATAACGGCGCCGGCGCGCAGATCACGGGGTCGCGCGCCCGGCGCGAGGTCACGCTCTGGCGCACGTGGCAAGGCACGATCGGCGGCTGGGATGCGCGCTCCGCGGGCCTCGGCGGCTGGACGTTGAGCGAGCACCACGTCTACGACCCGGTTGCACACGTGCTCTACCGCGGTGACGGCGGGCGGCAGGGCGGCACGAGCGTGCCGCCGATCATCGCGACGGCGGCGGGCGGCTCGAGCAGCGCATGTGGTTTCGGCGACGGCGGCGCCGCGACGCAAGCGGGAGTCTGTCCCCGCGGGCTCGCGACGGGTCCGGAAGGAAGCCTCTACATCGTGGACCTTGCCGGCAAGGTCCGGCGCGTGTCCCCCGACGGCATCATCACGACAGTGGCCGGCACGGGCGCCGTTTGCTCGCCGATCACCGCGGTCTGCGGCGACGGCGGCCCCGCCACGCAGGCCCGGTTCGTCGCGCCGCGGTCGCTCGCCGTCGGTCTCGACGGCAGCGTCTACGTCGGCGACGTCGAGAACCGGCGCGTGCGCCGCATCGGCCCCGACGGAATCATCACGACCGTGGCGGGCACCGGTGTCGGCTGCGCGTCGCCCACGAGCCCGTGTGGCGACGGCGGCCTGGCCACGCTCGCGACGGTGGCGCCCGCGGGGCTTGCGATCGCGCCCGACGGCAGCCTCTACATCGCCGACGGCAACACGCGCCGCGTGCGCCGCGTTGGCCTCGACGGCGTCATCAACACGGTGGCGGGGACCGGCGGTCTTTGCTCGCCGGCCACTGCGCCTTGCGGCGACGGCGGCTCCGCGACGCTCGCGGGCATGAGCCCGGTGTCGATCGCCGTCGGACGCGACGGCAGCCTCTACATCAGCGACGCGAGCTTGAACCGCGTCCGGCGCGTTACGCCCGGCGGGGTCGTGCTGACCATCGCGGGAACCGGCGCGCAAGATTTCAGCGGTGACGGCGGGCCGGCCAAGCAGGCGACGTTCCGCGGAGTCGGAGCCGTCGCGGCGGGTCGCGACGGCACCATCTTCGTCTTCGACGCGGGTAATCGGCGGGTCCGCTCGGTTCGGCCGAACGGAACCATCGACACGCTCGCCGGAAACGGCCAGAACGCCGTCACCGGAGACGGCGGCGCTGCCGGGAGGGCGGCCCTGCTGCAGCCGGATCAGCCCACGGACAGCGCGCTCGCGATCGGCCCCGACGCGAGCGTCTACGTCGCGCAGTCCGGGTCCTCGGGACCGTTGCCGCGCGTTCGCCGGATCTGGTCGGGCGCCGAGGGGCTTCCACGCGAGGGCGGCCTTGCGGCGTCGGTGGACGGCAGCGATCTCGCGGCCGCTGCGGACGGCAGCGAGGTGTACGTGCTCGCGCCGAGCGGCCGCCATCTTCGGACCGTCGACGGCCTCACCGGCGCGCTGCGCTATGAATTCGGCTACGACGCGGCCGGCCGTCTCGCGCGCGTGGTCGACGGCGACGGCAACGTCACGACGATCGAGCGCGACGGAGCCGGCAGCCCGGCGGCGATCATCGGGCCATTCGGTCAGCGGACGCCGCTGTCCGTGAGCGCCGACGGGTTCGTCACCCGCGTCACCAACCCGGCCGGAGAGGCCGTCGGGCTCGGATACGACGACGGCCTGCTCACTGCCCTGAAAAATCCGCGCGGGGACGAGTCGAGCTACCGCTACGATCCCTTGGGGCGTCTAGTCAGCGCTGCCGATCCGATAGGCGCCACCAAGACGCTGGACCGCGTCGGCAGCAATCGCGACTACACCGTCGCGCTGACCGACGCCCTCGGCCGGGCCACCACCCATCGAGTAGAGCATTCGAGCGGCGTCACCCTTCTATCGACGACGAGCCCCGCCACAGGCCCCACGCAGTTCGTCGTCGGCAAGGACGGCATCGAAACCTCAACCCTTGCCGATGGCACTATCGTGAGGGTGGTGCTCGGCCCCGACCCGCGCTGGGGCATGCAGGCGCCAGTGGCGACGAGCACGACGATCACGACACCGGGCGGCGAGGTGCAGACGACGACACGCCAACGAGCCGCGACGCTCGCGATCGCAAACGATCTCTTGAGCCTGAGTGCTTTGACTGAAACCACGACGGTCAACGGGCACGCGTACACGCGCGCGTACGCCGCGGCGACTCGGACGGTCACCGCGACCTCGCCCGAAGGGCGGCGCTCGACGGCGACTCTCGACGACCGCGGACGACTCGTGCAAGCGCAAATGGGCGGTCTCGACCCTACGAGCTACACGTACGACGACCGCGGCCGGCTCGCGACCGTCACCGAAGGCGCGGGCGCCGGTAATCGCGTGGCGCGCGTCGCTTACGGAGCTGACGGCTTCCCGGCGAGCGTGACCGATCCCGCCGGGCGGACGACGGACTTCACCCACGACATCGCAGGCCGAGTGACCGACCAAACGCTGCCTGGCAATCGGCTAGTTCGGTTCGCATACGACGTCAACGGCAACCTCACCGCGGTCACGCCGCCCGGCCGGCCGGGCCACGCGTTTACCTACAGCGCCCGCAACGAAGTGGCCACGTACGCCGCGCCGACCGTGGGTACCGAGAGCAGCCAGACTCGTTACACGTACGGCGCGGACCGGCAGCCGACGCTGGTCGAGCGCCCGGACGGCCAGCCGGCGGGTTATGAGTACGACGCAGCCGGCCGGCTGGGCCGGGTCGACCTGGTCTCCGGCACGACGAGCTACGACTACGACGTCGCGGGCCGAGTGAGCGCTCTCAGCTCTCCGGGGGTCTCGCTGGGCTACACCTATGACGGCGCGCTCCTAACCGGTACCTCCTGGTCGGGCGCGACCAGCGGGAGCGTCAGCCGCACCTATGACAACGATTTCCGCATCACGACGCAGAGTGTCGACAACGCCAATCCGATCGACTTCCAATACGACAGCGATGGCCTCCTGACGCGAGCGGGCCTTCTCGCGTTGACGCGCCACGCGCAGAGCGGCCTGGTCACCCAGACAACGCTCGGCAGCGTCGCCGAGGTGTTCGGCTACAACGGCCTCGCCGAGCTGACGAGCCACGACGCGCGGCTCGGGAGCGCGACGCTCTACGGCGCGCAGTACGTCCGCGACAGTCTCGGCCGGCTTACGCGCAAGACCGAAACGGTCCTCGGCAGCACTACAACGTTCGATTACGGTTACGACTCGGCCGGGAGACTGAGCGAGGTCCGCCGCGAAGGCGCGCTCGTCGAAAGCTATACCTACGACGCCAACGGCAACCGGCTGAGCGCCGCGGGCCTGGTCGGAACCCCCACCTACGATGCGCAAGACCGGTTGATACAGTACGGGGCGGCGACGCGCGCCTACACTCTGAACGGCGAGTTGCAGAGCAAGACGAGCGGGAGCACGAGCACCGCCTATCGCTACGATGGGCTCGGCAATCTGATCGGCGCGACGCTGCCGGGCGGCATCGACGTCGAGTACCTGCTGGACGGCCAGGGCCGGCGAGTCGGCAAGAACGTCGCGGGAACGCGGGTCCAAGGATTCCTCTATCAGGACGGGCTGCGGCCGATCGCCGAGCTCGACGGCTCGGGCGCCGTGGTCAGCCGCTTCGTCTACGGTAGCCGCGCGAACGTGCCCGACTACCTGGTCAAGAACGGCGTGACTTACCGGATCATTTCAGACCGGCTCGGAAGCCCGCGTCTCGTGGTACGCGCCGACAACGGTGCCGTCGTGCAACAACTCGACTACGACGCGTTCGGCAAGGTCAGCAATGACACGCAGCCCGGATTCCAGCCCTTCGGCTTCGCCGGCGGCCTGTACGACGAGCACACCGGGCTCGTCCACTTCGGTGCCCGCGAGTACGACGCCGAGGTCGGGCGCTGGACCCGCAAGGATCCGATCGGGTTCGGCGGGGGCGATGGAAATCTTTACGGCTACGTGCTGAACGACCCGGTCAACCGAGTCGACCCGCCGGGGTTGAAGCCGCTGGAAGTCTACCCCTTGGAGGAAGACGCGGCCCGCGAGGCGCTGCGGGATCTCGCGGTGCTTGGCGCGAAGGATGCGGGTGGGTGGATCTACAAAGTGAACGGCGGCTACCTGTATTTGCCGCCGGTGTCCCTGGCGCTCCCGGGCGGGCAGCTCGGGCGGCAAAAATACTATTGCGCACCCGGATTCCAGCCCACGGCCCTGTATCACGGTGAACTGTCGCCGCGGCCCGCGAAGGTCATCCAGGAATGGGCAGACAGCGGAAGGGACTTCGCGGCTCTGAACAAATTCAACTTGTACTTTTCCTTCGATTACTTCGATTTCGGCGTCATCGAATGGGAATTCAATCCTGGCATGTTGCCGGACGACCTCGGGCCGTTATATCCCGTCAGGCCGCGATGAGGCGGCAGCGACGGATGTGGTGCGGTCAGCGCGCACCGAGCTCGATCAGCACGACGTCTGACGCATTGCGAATCCGGTCGAACACGATCTCGCGGCCATCGCGCTTCACGTCAAAGTCGGAGACGATCGGTCCGGCGCCCGCGTCTGCGAGCCGCCGTTGCTCGCCGCTCGCGAGATCCAAAGACCAGAACTCCTTATATGAGAGGGTGCCTTTGAGGATCACGAGCTCCCGGTCGTCGCCGAGAAAGTCCATGCGCCGCGAGCCGCGGCTCAGCACGACGCTTGGCATCGCGTGCACAGTGCCGTCGGCGTTCACGGCGGCGAGCGGGAAATTGGTGCCCACGTCCGCGCCCGAGTAGACGAGAAACGCACCGCTCGGCGCCCACGCTGGATCGAGCGCGTAGTCCGCGCCGAGTTGAACCGGCGCACCCCCGTCCAACGGTATCTTGAACAGGCGCGGCTCGCCGTCGCGCATCGCGCCGATCGCGAGCCATTCGCCGTTTGGCGACCACGCCGGCGCGCCGCGCACGTCCAGGTCCGCGGACACGATGCGTGAGTCTCGGCCGTCCGGCTCCATCACGTATAGGCTCCTCGTCGCCTGTCGCTGCACGGTGAACGCGATGCGCCCGTCGCGCGCGACGGCCGGGCCGGCGACGACGCGCTCGTCGGCTCCGCTCCAGAGCTCGGCTTCGACGCCGCCACGGAGCTGCCAAATCCCTTCGGCGCTGGCTCCCGCCCGCGGCGCGCGATACACGACGCGTTCGGTGTCGAGTCGCGGCGACGAGCCCCGCGGCGCGCGTGCCGCGAGCGGTGCCGGCTCGGCGTTCGGGTCGTCGAGCGCGAGGCGCCAGAGACTCCCGGTCGAGCGCGCGGCCGTGGCAACGACGCGGCGGCCGTCGGCGCTCGCGGCGAGCGACGCGTATTCGACGCCGGCCGTGTTCAGCCGGCGCGAGGCTCGGTTTTCCACGTCGAGCGCATGGATCCAGGGGCCGGATCCGTCGGGGTCGGTGACGAGATAGAGCAGTGTGCGAGCGTCGAGCCAAACCGGAAAGCTCACGCGCGAATCGTGGAATGTGAGCTGCTCCGGCTCGCCGCCTCTCGCGCTGATCCGCCACAGGTCCATCGCGTCGGGAGGCTCGCCGCGAACGAAATACACGAAATCGGCGTCGCGCGACCAGAGCGGAAAGTGGCTGTGGAACGTGCCGGGCGCGGAGTAGATCTGTCGCGGTGTGTCGTCCTCCGCGGCGGTCACGAATAGCGGATCGCCGCGATCGGAGGTGTGGTAGACGATGCGCCGTCCATCGGCGGACCAGTCGAGCTCGGCGATTCCGGGCCGGTACGGTTTCAACGGCCCTCCGATCGTCGGAATCGCCCAGCCGCCGTCGACGATGCCGGTGCCGCCTGGATCGGCAGTCTTGGTCCAAAGAGTCACTAGCAACCCGTCAGGGGTAAAGCCAAGCGTGCGGACCGCAGGATTGCGCAGCTCGGCGATCGCGCCGCCGGTGACGTTGCGGAAGTCTCCGGAGTCGATCTGGCCGACCCAGACGTCCCAGGCGCCGTCTCGGTCGCTCAAGAACGCGACGAACCGCCCGTCGCGCGAGATCGCCGCGTGCTCTTCGACGCCGTCGAAATCGGTCAAGCGATTGAACATGGCCGATCGCAACGGGTCGTCGCCTCGGTCGGATCTGGGCTTCCCGAGCTGCAGCAGCGCGATGCCGGCGACCAGGCCCGCGACGGCCATGGCGGCTGCGATGGCGGCGAACGGTATCATGCGACGCGGAGAGTTCGGCGGAGACGGCAGCGGCGCCGGAGCGGTTGCGCCGCGCTCTGCCGGCGGAGGGTCGCGGCGGGGCGCTATTTCGTCCTCGCTCTGTGCGCGACGCACGGCTGCGACGAATTGGTAGCCGCGTCCCGGAACGGTCGCGATGTGTCCGTCGCCGAGGATTCTGCGCAGCGCCGCAACGGCCTGCGTGAGGTTGTTCTCTTCGACGACGGTCGAGGGCCAGAGCTCCTTCGAAAGGGTCTGGCGCGTCACGAGCTCGCCCGCGCGCTCGACGAGCAGCACGAGCGCATCGAACGCCTTCGGCGTCACCGCGACCGCCGCTCCATCCGCGCTGCGAACGAGCTGCCGGCGCCCCGGGTCGAGCTGAAAACTACCGAATTCGTAGACCGTTCGCGTTTCGGTTGGCATCCGTCGATCAGGCCTCGCGCTCCCTCGCCGCGGCAGCTGACGCGCGGCGTCGCGTGCCGAATGCCTGTAAAGATCGCACGCATGCGTTTGCGGGGTCCAGTTGCCCACGCCAGAAAGGAGAAGCAATAGCGGTTTCGGGCTACTCGCGTCGCGCGAGCGCACCGATGATGGTGCGGTGCTGGAGTTAGCGGCGCGCTCCTTCGAGGGCCGCCGCGGCTCGGCCGCGGTCGAAATCGCTGCCGATCGTGTCGAGCGTCTCGCGGTAGGCCTGCAGCACGCTCTCGTCGCGCGGCAGGTGCGGCACGAGCTCCGTCAACAACGTCGCGGCGTCGAAATCAGAGCTGATGTCGCGTGCCGTCGCGAGCAGCATGCGCCAACCTTCCGGCGTCAGCTGCGCGCTGTCGGCCAACACCGTCAGCGCTATCCGCTGATCGAAGTCGCTGCTGATCGAGCTTGCCGCCGTCGTGTAGGCCCGGGCCAGCGTATCCGACTGGCCGACGCGCCCGGCCGCTTCGGCGAGCACGCTGCGCAGATCGAAATCCGAGGAAATGTCCGTCCCTGCGAGCTCGATCGCGCGCGCGACGAGCTCGTCATCGGCATCGGCGCTCGTGATCAGCGGTTGCAGAGCGAGCCGCATGTCGAAGTCCGATGAGATCGTGCGCGCCAGATCGACGTAGGCCGTCGCGGCCTCTGGCGTGCGCGGCATGCTCGGTCCCACGTGCTCGAGGACGAGACGCGCGTCGAAGTCCGACGAGATCGTCTCGCCGGCGCCGAGCAGCGCGTCGAAGGCGGCGCCCGTCGGCATCTGCGCGTCGTAAACCTCGATCAGCGTCGTACGAACGTCGAAGTCCGAGGACATATTGTCGGCCGTCAGCTTCATGAGCCGCTCGAGGTCCGCGGGCGCAATCGTCGCCGTGTGTGCGTATTGCACAGAATAGACGCGTTGCGCGAAGTCGGAGTTGATGAGGGCGATCTCGTCGAGCAGGCCGTTCTGGCCGCGGTTGTCGATGAGCCACGCGACGCGGTCGTCGGCGTTGATCGCCGTCTCGCGCAGCACGATCGGCATGACCTCGGCGACGAAGCGGTCGGCCTCGGGACCCCAGGGCTGCTCGTCGCCTTCGACGAAGAACTGCTGCTCGATCTTGCCGTCTTCGCTCGTGTAGAGCGCGCGGCGGTCGACACCGTTGCGTCGCATGCGGACGTCGAACGAGCCGCCGCGATCGATCGCGGTGACCCCGCTGCCGTCGGGCTCGAGATCGACGTCGCCGTCGCTCTTGACGCTCAACGCATAGTCGCCTTCGCCGATCCGGATGTTCATCGATCTGTCGTTGAAGTTCCAGCCCATCGCGCCGTTGCGCACCGCGGTCAGGACGAAGAACAGCGCGATGCCGATCAGAATGACTTGGTTCATGGCGCTACTTGGGCAGGTCGCGCGAAATGTAGTACGTGATCAGGTTGCCGATGCCGGTCGCGCCGAGCAGAACAGCAACTGCGCCGGGCGTGACGTCGTCCCAGCCGAAGTACTCGATCAGCGCGAAGCCGACGGCCAAGCACACGAGCACGACTCCCCAACGTATGGAGGCGTGGCGGCGCTGCTGCTCCTCGTTCTGCACGAGGGAGCGAATCAGCTCCTCGGAGCCGTTCGTGGCGATCAGCTTGCCGCGCGTGCGCGCATCGAGCAGCGCCTTGATGATATAGGTGATACACAGGAACAGGATGATCGGAATCAGCATGTCGAAATTCATATGGGTCTTGCTCGCCTCAGTGCCCGGCCGGTATGGCCCGCGGTCGAGAGAGTAGATACGGCCCCGCGGGGCCCGGTTGCATCCTCTCCCGCCCCTTGGGACTTGCAACCGATGCCGGGTCGGGCGTATCGATCACGGGATGAGTGGAGGGGAGCCAGCGGTCATCGACGCCGGGGAGATGGGTTCGGGCGAGCCGCCGGAGGCAAACGCCGACCGCGTGCTCGTCGCCGCCGTTTTGGCCGGCATGCGCGGCGCATTCGAGACTCTGGTCCGCGACCATCAGCGCCTGTGTTGGCACATTATCAATCGCATGGTTAGGCACCCCGACGATACGCGCGAGCTCTGCCAGGACACGTTCCTGCGGGTGCACCGCTATCTGCATCAGTACCGGTTCGAGAGCGCGCTGAAGACCTGGATCGGGCAGGTCGCGTACTCGGTCGCGCGGCGCCACCTACAGCGCAAGCGCATCCCGATCGCGGAGCCCGCCGCGGACGACGACGGATTGAGCCTCGTCGAGCGCGTCGCCGACGACTTCGACCTCGAGGGCGCGAGCGCCGAGGCCGAGGCCGGCGCTGTGCTGCGTGCCGAGATCGAGGCCCTGCCGCCCTTGCAGCGGACGGTCCTCACGTTGTATCACTTTGACGAGCTGCCGATCGCCGAGATAGCCCGCATCACGGGCCTCACGGCCGGCACGATCAAGAGCCACCTGTTCCGCTGCCGCGCTCGTTTGCGCGGGCGTTTGCAGGCGCGCTTAGGAGAGACCGAATGAGCGAGGGACGCGATTTCGAGAGTGAGCGCGAGCAGCGCGAGTGGGACGCCCAGGAGGCTGCATTGCGCGCCGAGCGTGCGGGCAGCGTGGCTGCGGGCGACGCGGAATTCACGCAATACCGCCTGATAGCGCGCGCGCTGCGCACGCCGCAGCTCGATGTTATTCCGCACGATTTCGCGCGGGAGACCGCCGCACGCGCGTTGCGCGAGCAGCGCATCGCGAACGAGGCCGTCGAGGTATGGCTCGGGCGCGGTCTCATCGCCTTGTTGCTGCTCGCGGGCGCGGGGGCGCTCCGCGTCTATGGCGGCGAGGCGCTGCTCGGGTTCTCGTTCAGCGTGCCGGACGCTGCGACGCTTGGCATTCAATCCGTCGTCGGCTGGAGCTTCGCCGTCGCCGCGTGCGTCGGAATTTCCTCGGTGTTTGCGTTCGCCGGTAGGCGCTAGCGCGGCGCCGGCGAATCGATGGACCCCATCGCGCACACCTTCGCGGGCATGGCGCTCGCGGCGGCCGGCTTGCGCCGCGCGACGCCGCTCGCGACTTCGGCGTTATTGATCGGCGCCAACGCGCCCGACGTCGACGTCTTCTCGGGCGCGTTCGGCTCGTACTCGCCGATTGCGTTTCGCCGCGGCTGGACGCATGGTTTGCTCGCGGTCGCCGTCTGGCCGTTCCTGCTCGCGGGCGCGCTGCTCGTCTACGACCGCTACGTGCGCCGGAGGCGAGACCCGGCCGCTCCGCCGCCCCGCGCCGGCCCGCTGCTCGCCGTGACGGCGCTCGGCGTCGCCACGCATCCTGCTTTGGATTGGCTCAACAATTACGGCTTGCGCTGGCTGATGCCGTTCGATGGGCGTTGGTTTTACGGGGACGCGGTATTCATCATCGACCCGTGGCTGTGGCTATTGCTCGGCGGTGCTGCGTTGCTGACGTACTCACACAGCCGGCTTGCGCACGTGCGATGGACAGCGTTCTTCGCGCTGGCATCAGTGCTGATCTTTGTGTGCACGGCGCTCGGGCTCGTGCCTGCGACGTCGGCCCTAGCTTGGATCGTCGGAGTCGCGGCGGTCGTCGCCGCGCGGTGGTGGTTGCGCGCCGCACCGCCGGCTACGCTCGAACGAGCGGCGCAAGTAGGGGTTGCCCTTGCGTCCGTGTACGTCGTGACGCTCGCCGGCGCCAGCGCCGCCGCTCGCGACGAGGTCCGTGCGACGGTAGCGGCGCGCGGCATAGAGGCGGAAGACGTTTCGCTCGCGCCACAGCCGGCAGATCCTTTGCGAGGAGAAGTCGTCATCATGACGCGCGACGACTACTACACGGGGAGCTTCGATTGGCTGGTGACACCGCACCTTGCGCTCGACGCGGGCCGCGTTGCGCGGCCGCGCGGTCCACTGTTCGAAGCAGCGTCCCAGGCGCGCGACGCGCGCCTCTACCTCACGTGGACACGCTTCCCGGCCATCGAGATCGAGCAGAGCGCGAGCGGCGGCACGCTCGTCCGGTTTTTCGACATGCGCTATCGGTCGATGGACCGAATTGTCGGTCCGACCGTGCAGCTCGACGCCTCGGGCGCTCTCCGCGGAGACTAGCTCACGACAGAGCGCTCACTCGTCCTCGAGCTTGCGTTGCGGCATGTCCTCGACACGGTCGGTCCACGCGACCTCGGGCCAGACGTGCACGCGCGACTTGAACTTCCAACCGGCCGGCGTCTTCTCGAACGTGTCCTCGTAACCGCCTTCCCAGTGCACGATGTCGCCGCGGCTGTTCGTGTCGTTCGTGATCGTCAGCAGCGTCGAGGTCGCGTGCGCGCCGGTCGGCGTCGCCGTGATCTTCGGATTGATGTTCAGATGGTACGCGTGGCCTTGCGATTGGCTCGGCCGGCAGGCCGTGTCCGTGCCGCCGCCGGCGCGCCGGAGTTGCTCGCGCCCACGGAACCAGATCTTCGCTTTGCCCCATTCCTGCGACACGCCGAATGTTGCGTCCGCCGTGTACAAGTCGGCGTAGTCGTTGCCGTTGTTCACGCAGTTGTCGAGGAGATGCGGATAGGCGTCGATGAGCTGACGGATGTCGAGCACGTCCTGAGCGGCGAGCTTCGGTGGCGCGCCGCCGGTTTGCGCGAGCAGCGTGGCGCCGATCGACGCAAGCATCACGAGGCCTATGCCCAAGGTGAGTTTTCTCATTTCGCAGCTCCGGGCTTCCCAAGACACAACGACGCCGATTGGCGTGCTGGCTATCCTACCGCGCGCTTCGCGATGCCGTTACTGCTGGCACGGAGTGTGGGCGCGCCCGACTCGTCGTATGCTCTCTCGAAGCTATCATTCTGCGGGTTCCGTGAAGCTCGAACGTTCCTCGATCGTCGCGCTGCTGGTGTTCGCCGTCGCCGCGCCTATCGCTGCTCAGCAAGTCGCCGATCCGGGGTTCAAGAGTGTCGGCCGTCCGAGGGCGCCGTGCCGCCGGGCGTGCAGCCGTTGCCCAGCTGGCCCGAAGGGTTCATGCGGAGTTGGTACTCGGCCGCAATCCAGTTCCCGCAGACCGTGGTCGTCACGCCCTCGCTGGTGCACATCGAGGCAGGCGTGGCCGACAAGGAAGGCATGAAGCGGCCCGAGCAGACGGACATCTTCGACTTCAGCAAAGAGTGAGAAGGGCTACTTGGCCACTTTGTCCGCCAGCATTTCGGGAGTCGGCGGGCGAGTGTCCATCGGGTTCGAGCCCTTGTGCTTGTCGGTGGCCTGCAGCGGCGCGCCGTTGGCGATTCCGAAGCCGACCGTCTCACCGGCGAGCTCCGTGTAAGCGACATTCACGTTCATGTGCGCGCGCGCCAGCGGCGTGTTTCCGTATTCGAGCCCCTTCTTGATGTGGGTA
>Ga0134127_10001726_pt1 | contig 16106 bp, 16 predicted proteins | sample KB31753_FD_96459 | JGI IMG/M metagenome (GOLD analysis project Ga0134127, IMG submission 96459) | Terrestrial soil microbial communities with excess Nitrogen fertilizer from Kellogg Biological Station, Michigan, USA - KB3-175-3 | ecosystem: Environmental > Terrestrial > Soil > Unclassified ...
ATTGTAACGGAACTGCCAGCTCCCAGCAGGCGACGTTGAATCAGACGCGCGGTTGTAAGTCCAATCACCACACATCTTAGTACTGCAAACTGGCGCCCGCCTGCCGGCAGATTGCAATCACGAGCAAGATCGACCGCGAGCGACGAAGTCCCCCAGGAAAGCGTGACACCAGCCCCACCGTGACCGTAGTTGTGCACGAGAAACTTGTCACCCAACTTGGTAGCTTCGACGACAAATCCTTCTGGGCGGTAGGGCCTGAGTCCAACAACAGTCCGAATCAAACGACTTCGATCGACTTTCACCGGAGCGAAGTAGCGTTTCTGATCTGCGACTGTCGGGTTCGAAGCAAAGAGACGAGGCAATGAAGCATCCAGCATTGCCACCGCTCCGACGCCCAGGGCGGAACGAATAAACCTCCGTCGGTTTAAATCAGATGTGTTCATGAATGGCTATTGATAGATCAGGCTGCAGCTTGAATGCGAGATTGTGACGTCGCTGATGGGATTGTGCAAGATGCAGGGGGCTAGTCGTCTACCTTCCCAACACACGCTTGAGAAAGTTGGTTGAATAGCTCTGTAACGCTTTGCGGTCGTGGCCGATGCCATCTACGAGGAGAAACTGTGCATTCGCTCCCGCAGTCTTATAGGTGGTTTCGCTACCTTTCCACCGCACTTGCGGGTCTTTCCCGAAGAGTCGATCCACCAGAGCGGCAGGCGCTTCTTCCCAGCCATCGCGAAAATCGAGCGAGTCGTTGTCATCAAGGGAACCCATCACAATGAGTTGCGGTACTGCCTTGAATCGTTCCGAGTCAAATGGTTTTCCCGTCAATACCTCAAAATCTGAAACGCCGGCAGGATACGGCAAACTCTCACCCGAGAAAGTCGCAAGCGGCGCGATTGGCCACCCACCCGGTGCCCCGGAAGCGACGGCCTTGACACGTTCTGGATGCAGAGCAGCGAAGCGGTTAACAAACATACCGCTCGCCGAATAACCTTGCAGCAAAAACTTCTCGTCGGTTTCGATTCCTTCTGCCCGCAATGTGCGACGTGCGGCCTCGATCATTGCCAATAACTGGAGGTCTGGACGCGCCAGGTCAGCACGAGTAGTCGTTAAGGAGTCTCGATCGAGTGCGTGTGTGTAGATCTTCCAGTCTTCGCCAGGACGAACGAAAGCGGGAACTAGCAGAACGACTCCGAGTTCATCAGCGACGCTTTGACGCTCCCATCCTGTCCACCAGGCATCTCGACGATGAACGCCTGGGTCATCCGAATTCGAGCCAGAGTTGTTTGGCTGGACGAGGATCGTTTGCGGGGAACCATTGAGAGCCGCAGCTTTCGAGCCGGGTGAAATGTAAAGGTAAAAATCTGCGTGATAACCGGCGGAGGTGTCCGCTGGGAAATGCTGAACGCGAAAAAAATAGGGGCCAATCATTGCACCTGCAGCAATCGCGACAACCGCAACGATGACAATGAGAACTAAAGCTAGTCGGCGAACAATCTTTTTCATGCGCCTTGAGAAACGAAGCTACGCTCGTTGTTGTTCCCAACAAGTGAGTGTTGTAGGGAGGAGAGGAATCCAAGTCAGTGCCATGAACGAACGAGGATTGGAGCATTGCTACAACTTAAGCGGAGGTTCCTCGTTCACGAGGCAGCCCGCAGGGCTGATAGGCCAGCCGTTTTACGGCTGGTTAAATGGCGGGCGACGATGATCTGGAGGCCGGTTCAACGGCCTTCTCCAAATAAGAAAGGCCGCTGAAGCGGCCTGAAAGAAAACCATTGCGGTAGTGAACCAGCCGTAAAACGGCTGGCCTATTAGCCCTGCGGGCTTGCGCGTAAACGCGCCAACTTCTGTTGGTCAATCCTCGCCAACCTATTCGAAGATAGGTCTGGGCTAAGCCTTGGAATTGGCTTCGCAGTAATGCTTCACCAGTCGAATCTAACAAATCCAATGGCTCCATCTTTGCCGGCGGCCCAACCCACAGTTGAAGATTTGCTACTCCTGGCAAAACTTACTGTGTCGAAACCCGTTCCGTCGCGTCGTTTCCATGTCTCGCCACCATCGGCCGAGTAATCAGTACCAGACGGCCCAACAGCGACAAGATTCTTACTCTTGCCTGCGCGGCTAGGTAAGTATGCTACGACTGAGCGATATCCTGAAAGACCTTTTCTCAAGGACCAGGTAATCCCACCGTCATTCGTGACCGCCAAATTGTCCACGGCCTCACCTTCTTTGGAGTAGTCCCCGCCGACGATCACTCCATGCCGCGCATCACGAAAAGCGATTGAGAAAATCCCAGTTGACGCTCCGGCTTTCAATGGTGCGTCCACAACCTTCCACGTTCGTCCTCCGTCGGAAGTCCGCAGCACCCGGGATTTCGCGGCGCCGCCCGTTGCGATCCAGGCATGGGAATCTCCCCACACTGCGATGTTGGTCCCGCTCGCCGCAAACGCACCTTCGTTGGGAAGCGCTGCGGGCAGCGACTGTCCTGGAACACGATTCCAGGTGCTTCCGCCGTTATCAGTGATCAATATGCAGAACTCTCCTGCTATCGAGTCGCCAATCACGATCCCGTGTCTCGCGTCCCAAAAAGACATTGCGTCGTAGAACGCTTGCGCTTCGGTGTTTTTGAACTGAAGGGTCCAGGTCGCCCCGGCATCCGTCGTCTTGTAGATTCGTGAGGCTTCGCCATTGCCGATAGCGAGCACATAGGCAGTGCGCTCGTCGATCGCGTCGATGTCACGGAAGTCCAGCTTGTCCGACGAAACGGTTAACTTGCTCCAGGTGGTGCCACCATCTTCTGTTCGCAGGACGGTGCTGTCAGATCCGCTAGCCCACGCAACCTGGTTGTTGACTGCGCTAACGCCTCGCAGGCGCGCCATCGTGCGACTGCTCTGAGATGTCCACTGGGGAGTTGCGAGAACCAAGAGACCGATTAGTGTACAAAACACGCTCACGTTTGCCTCCGGAGTGATTGAGTCGTCATCGAGAAAGTGCTAGCCATCCCTGAAATGGCTTTCAGCTCAAGCTCCTTCCACTTTCGAAGTAATTCGATTTACCAGTGATCGGATCTTGGAAAGCCAAGGACCGCGCTAATAACCTTAGCGGTCTGGCAAAGTCGTCTCCAGGATTAGAATGCGGGACAAAACTCTCGTCGGGGTAAAGGCTGTCGTTCAAGATTGGAATTCCCAACGCCGCCATGTGGACACGCAGTTGATGTTTTTTGCCAGTAAGCGGTCGCAACCTATAACGCGCTACATCCTCAACTTGCTCGAGGAGTTCGATTGAAGTTTCCGCATTGGGTTCTCCATCAGCCTCGCGCATTCGGAAGAAAGGTTCTCCTCGCACGATCCGGCTCCGACGAGTCGTCGGCCATCGAAGACTTTCTGACTCACTCAAAGCAGGAGCCAGAGCTTCGTATACTTTCTCTACTTTCCGATCACGAAACAGCGCAGTGTAACTGCCACGCGTTTCCAGGTTGCGGGCAAAGAGAACGAGGCCACCCGTTTCGCGATCGAGACGATGCACGGGAACAATTGAATCAGGTTGTCCCTGATTTCGCAGTCTGACGAGCAGCGTTTCGCGAAGAAATCTTCCAGCAGGAACAACCGGCAGGAAATGCGGCTTGTCCACCACCAGCAGGTTCTCGTCTTCGTAAATGATCGACTCGGCAAATGGAATTCGAGGCTCAGTCTCTAATTCGCGATAGTAGAAGATACAGGCTCCGGCCCGGTAAACACTCGCAGCATGCAACTGCTGTCCCTTCTCATCTACTACCTCACCGTGTGCCATACGCGAAAGCCACGTTTCGCTCGCAACGCCCGGATAACGATCGATCAGAAACTCCAGAACAGTTTTCCAATCGCCCGCCGGTAGCCACTGGCTGCTCGGGCCGACGCCCGCGACGATGGGAAGAGGTGAGTTCAAAACTAGACGTGCGGCTGCAATTGAGCAGCGTTAAGGATCGAGATCTTCTGCCAGATCTTCCGCGAGAGCCCGTTCGTAAGTTGCTCGATATCGTTGACGGCATCAAGCGCCACCGGATCATCGAACTGCTGCACATAGAGGGCTGCCAGTTTACCGATCAGGGAGAGCATCTCGCTGCAATAGTCGAGATATCTCGTCAGCTGCGCGGGAGTCAGGTTCTGCTTTGGTGAAGACGCGGTGTCTTTGGTTTGCACAAGAACGCGCTCGGGATCTTTGGTCAACTGATGCATGTCGATCACGTGCGCCAGGGCGCGCAGTTCATGAATCGCCTTAAGCGCGCGGCCGCGTTTGATGCGGCGTTCGGTGGTCACGAGAAAAAGAATCGCTGCGCCCAGTAGGATGACGACGTTCAAGCCCGCCTCGGAAACCTGGACGAGACCGACGAAATCAAATCCGTTGCGAGGCAAGGATGATCCTCGAACGATCATTACCAGGCCAGCAACCATGATCGTGATCGATAGGGCCACGAGTGCGCGAATAGAATTCAGTGGCTTGGCGATCCATGCAGCACGTCGTTGAGATTGGACCGCCACTGTGAGAAGTTCGTCGCAGACTCGTTTCAGTCCAGAGCCAGGAAATCGCTCGTCGATCCTCTTGTTCAGAGTCTCGACAGTCGAAATGATCTTTGCGGCATTCAGGCTCCGATACATTTGCGTCGAGACGTCTCCTTCTCAGTAGTGTTTTTCGTATCAGACGCGACGACCCTCGGCCGACACTTCAATCAGTTTCTTCAAACGCTTTAGTCGAGTTTCTTCCTGCTTAGCGCTGACCACCCACCAAGTCGCCAGCTTACGATAGTAAGGCGGTTGAGACTCAAAGAATTTCCAAGCCGCCTTGTTTTGTTTCAGCTGCTTACCGTAGGGGTCGGGAAGTTCGGCCGGGCGTTGTTCGTAGGCGTAGACTCCTGATCTGTTCTCAAGTCGCCTCGCAAAGGCTTCTTCGCCCGCGGCAAGCATGCGCCCTTCCTTCACGAGTTCAGGCATTCGTTTGATATTAACTGAACTCCAGACGCTCCGGGGGCGGCGTGGCGAAAAGCGGATCTTGTAACTGACATCGTCAATCCTTTTTCGGACCCCATCGATCCAACCAACGCACAGTGCTTCGTCAACAGACTCCGGCCAAGTGATGCTGGCTTTGCCTGAGTCTTTCTTATAGAAGGCGACCCACAACTCCCCGGTAGTTTTGTGGTGTTTCGCAAGCCATTTGCGGAAGTCGGCCGGAGTCTTGAAGAAGGTGGGTTTTGGTTCGGCAGGTTTCTTGGAGGGCATGGAATGCAGTGGCCAGTGGCCAGTGGTCAGTTGTCCGTTGTCAGCGGACTAAGCTATGTCTGTTGCCATTTTCCTCGCCAGAATAACCATTAACGAACGACGACTAAACAACTGACCACTGACGGACAACTGACTACAGTCCACTGACCACCGCGGACTGACTATTTCCCCGTAAACAGTGTCGTGTCATCGACGAAGCAGAGCCCATTGCCCCACGGGTCGGCCACGTAGAACGATCGCTCGCCCCATGGCCTGACTACCATCTCCCCGGCGCTTGACCCGTGAACGTCTTCATCGGAGAGACAATTCAACGCTTTCGCCCGTTCATGAACGGATTCGAGATTCTTGACGGCGAAATAAATGTAGTCGGGAAGTGGCTTGGCTTTTTCACCACCCGCGGTGACATCGACAAGGGCCAGGATCACTGGCCCACAGTCAATATAATGTCGCGAGGCTCGCGGAATACGGCGACCTTCCTCGCCGAGGAGTTGTGAGTAAAATCCTGCCGCCCGATCCAGGTCAGACACTTGCAGGATGATGCGGAAGAGCGGCGGCGCCTGAGGCATCGTCGTGGTCTCCAAAATAACTTTTCAGTTACCGAACGGTGCTCGCAGGCAGCGAGACAGCACGATTAAGAATAACGCTGAACTCAGTTCCGGATTTCACGTCGGCATCTTTCTCTTTCTCATATTTCCGCGCCCCTATTCCCAAACCACCACCGATCAGAGCGCCGATGGCCGCGCCTTTACCACCACCGGCTATCGCTCCGATTAGAGCACCACCCGCTGCGCCCCCACCAATGAATACGGCGTTGCGCTTGCCTTGGCTCTTGCCCTTTACCGTACCTTCGTTGTCGGCGCTGCCGCTCTCGTCGTCATAAAGCGATGCATTGATCGGGTTGCTGCGACCGTTAGGCTGTACCACGGATGTAAACGCCACAGTAAGGGTGCCTGGCGAACTGCGCCCAGCTCGCTTCACGGCTGTCACTCGGCCCCAGACCTTACTCCCATCGGCAATCAGAACAGTTCCACCGCTGCTGTGGGCCGGCTCCGTAACAGTTGCCGAAAAGCGGTCACCAATGTTTGCGGTTTTAGAAGTGAGCGCCTGATTCAGCCGCACGCGAAGGACCGTATTGGCCGGCAACGTGTAATAGCGCACTTTGGGTCGGGTGGAACGTTTTTTCTGGGCTAGCGCACTCGTGCCCACGACACCCCCAACAGAAATAGCGAGAATTAGTAAAGCGGCAGAACGCTGCCATAGTTTCAGATGGCTCTTCATCGTCTCAAAGTCCTCCAAGTGGTAAGTAGGCCGCTCAATGAAAGCCGACCGAATGCGTAACGGTAAACCAGAATTTGATAGTCCTTGTATTACGTTCTTTCCGCCTAATTATCAAGCCCAATTCTAATCCGCGCGTGAGGAAAACTTGCCGGTAGGGAAGAGGGGCCTGCTCCCCGGCTTCTACTAGGGGTCGATTGGTTGCCCGGCTTTTCCCGTAGCTTCCTCTTCTGAGTTTGAGAGAAGGTGAACAAGCGGAGCAGGGCTTCTTCCTAACTTGCAGATTTTTGCTGAGCTGCGGATCTCGCGCAAGAGTGATCGGTGACCCTTCCGGGCTTAGTCAAATACTTGAAGGAGGAATGCTAAAACGTTCATTTCCAAAAGGTTTTTGGTGACTGCCGCGCTCAGGCCGTGTTAAGATTCGGCTGTCATGCATGGCGATGTCATCATCATACGGCTAATATTTACAGGCATTCTGATAGCTGCCGGATATGTGCTCAAACCTATCGCTGGAGATCGCTGGATCTCGGCGGGGGTGGGCGCCCTGATCGCCATCTGTATCGTCCTCTTTGAACTCCGAATTCGACGTGCAACTCTCAAAACCCTGATTGGCGCCGCCGTCGGCTCTATCATGGGAATCGTTGGCGCCTTCCTAATTGGGTCGCTAATCAGCCGGCAGGAATCAATGGCAGTGGCTCCAGAGGTAAAAACCTTTGTGACGCTCGCCCTTACTTTCTTCATGGCTTACGTCGGGCTGATGGTCGGAGCAGCCAAAGGCGACTATCTAGAGCTATCGGCTCTGGGGGGAATCCTTACCGAAAAAGCTTCTCGTCGCGATCTCAAGATTCTCGACACGTCCGTCATCATCGATGGCCGCATCGCCGATGTCGCGGAAACAGGGTTTCTCACCGGGTCGCTAATCATTCCCCAGTTCATCCTGCGCGAGCTGCAGCAGGTGGCCGACTCGCCTGATTCTTCAAAACGCCAGCGTGGCCGCCGCGGTCTGGACATGCTGCACCGGCTTCAAAACAACAGCTCTCTGGACATCCAGATCGTGGAGACCGACTTTCCTTCTGTTCGTGAAGTTGATCTGAAACTGATTGAACTTGGTAAGCAGTTGGACGCGGTTATTGTCACCAACGACTTCAACCTGAACAAAGTGTCGCAACTCCGCGGCGTTAGTGTTCTTAATATCAACGAACTGGCAAATGCTTTGAAGCCCGTGGTGCTTCCTGGCGAAGCGATGCGCGTTTTCATTCTTAAGGAAGGCAAAGAGTATAACCAGGGCGTTGCCTATCTTGACGACGGAACCATGGTGGTGGTCGACAACGCGCGCCGCTTGATCGGGAAAAACGCAGACATCGCCGTCACCAGCGTACTGCAAACAACTGCCGGCAAAATGATCTTTGGACGACTGTGGGAAGAAGCCGAGAATGGTAACGGCGAACATCGCACTAACGGTTCTGCCCGTCGGCAACCCCGTGACTCACGGAGCGGGCCCGGCCCGGTGCGGATTTCGGACAGTGAGCCGGTTATGGATTAGAGTTGTCACCAGAAGCGAGTGACAAATCAACACTCAGAACTCTGAAACAAATGTTCAAGCCCCTTACGCCCCTGTCACTAGTCGCTCGTCACTCCCCATGAATGTCGCAATCATTGCTGCCGCCGGGCAGGGAACTCGGATGGGCAGCAGGCGAGCGAAGCAATTCCTGGAACTCGCAGGGAGCCCCATCATTATTCACACACTCACAGTCTTCGAGAGGTGTGACGTAATTCAAGAAATCATTGCAGTGTTACCTGAGCCGGATGTAACGGGCTTCGCTACTCTGGCCCACAAATACGACTTGCAGAAGCTGCGGGCAGTTGTGCCCGGAGGCGCAACGCGCGCTGCCTCTGTGTTGTGCGGGCTGCGTGAAGTGAATCAAGAGGGCGTTGGAATTGTGGCAGTACACGATGGCAGCCGTCCGTTTGTGACCGCAGAAGAGATCGCGCGAACAGTCGCCGCTGCCGAGCAAGATGGGGCTGCCATTCTGGTGGCGCCGGAGGTAGATACAGTTAAGGAAGTTAGAGACGGAGCAGTTGTGAAGACAGTGAGGCGTGATGATCTGCGTCGCGCACTCACTCCTCAATGCTTTAGCTACAAACTTCTGCGCCAGGCTTACGAAGGTGTCGATGAATTGGATCCCGAACTGACTGATGAAAGTTCCCTCGTGGAGCGACTCGGCGCGAGAGTAACAATCGTTGAAGGCAGCTCGAGGAATATCAAGATCACGCGGCCGGAAGATCTGATCATCGCTGAGGCGATACTGAAGGAGTTAGGTCTTGGGTCTTTGGACTTAGGTCTTTGATGTTGAGTTGATGGCCGCCTGAAGGATCAATAGAGCGACCCGAAGTTAAGTGATATCGAGTAGGAAGCCAAGACCAAAGACCATCGAATAATGTTTAGGATCGGCATTGGCAACGACACACACCGGCTGGCTGAAGGGCGGCCGCTGATTCTCGGTGGCGTACATGTTGCCGCCGCGCGTGGCGCCGAAGGCCACTCAGATGCCGATGCTCTCGCACACGCGATCGCCGATGCCATCCTCGGAGCGATTTGTGAAGGTGATCTCGGCGTTCACTTTCCTGACCGTGACGAGCAATGGAAAGATGCCGACAGCCTACAGTTGCTATCGCGTGTGATGTGGCTGGCAAATGAACGTGGCCTGCGCATCGTGAACCTTGATGCGACGATCATGCTCGAGGAGCCGAAGCTTAGGCCGTACATACTCTCAATTCGCGAGAACGTTGCCGCTACACTGGGAGTCGAGTTGAGTTGCGTCAGTGTGAAGGCAAAAACCGGAGAAGGCCTGGACGCAGTGGGCCAGGGTCTGGCAGTAACAACTCAGGCGGCGGTGCTGATGACCAGCCTGACAAACGAGTAAGTGAGCGGTCATAACGGTGAGAGGAACCTCTTGAGACCTCAGGACGTCATTCGCAAGAAACGAGATGGTGAGGCGCTCTCGCGCGAAGAGATCGATTTCTTCATCTCCGGCGTGACTCACAACGACGTTGCTGACTACCAGGTCAGCGCGCTCCTCATGGCAATCTATCTCAACGGGATGAACGAGGCGGAGCAGCAAGCGCTTACCGAGGCGATGTTGAATTCCGGCATCATCCTCGACTTCTCAAGCATTTCAAAACCCAAAGCTGACAAACACTCAACCGGCGGCGTCGGCGATAAGACTTCGCTGATCATCGCCCCGCTTGTCGCCGCTTGCGGCGTGTGCGTGCCGATGATTTCAGGCCGCGGACTGGGCCACACGGGTGGAACTCTCGACAAGCTCGAGTCAATTCCCGGGTACCGGGTTGATCTGTCAACGAGGGAGTTTCGGCAAGTGCTGGAGCGAGTTGGCTACGCAATGGCTGGTCAAACGGCGGAACTCGCGCCGGCAGACAAGAAGATGTACGCGCTCCGAGACGCCACATCCACAGTCGAAGCGATACCTCTGATCGTGGCCTCAATCATTTCCAAAAAAGGTGCTGCCGGTCTGGACGCCATGGTGATCGACGTTAAGGTCGGGTCCGGCGCCTTCATGCGCGATGCCAAGCGGGCTGAAGCGCTCGCGAAAGCACTTGTGAAGACTGGAAACTCATGTGGTATTCGCACTCGAGCGCTTCTGACTGACATGAACCAGCCGCTGGGACGAGCCGTCGGAAATTCAATTGAGGTGATGGAGTGCATCGAACTACTGAGCGGTAGGGCGAACGGTGGTGCGAGGCCCGTGCTGGATCTTTCCCTCGAGCTGGCGGCGAATATGCTCCTGCTTTCTCACGTTGATAATTCACTCGAAGCCGCCCACTCACGCCTGCGAAAGGTACTTGATTCAGGAGCAGGGCTCGAGTGTTTCCGTCAAAACGTCGAAGCACAGGGTGGCGACGTTCGCGTGTGTGATGATCCCGCCAGGTTTCTTCCTTTGGTGAGTCAAACGTTTAAGGTAGAATCCCCGCGCTCCGGTTTCATTACAGCAATTGATACGACTGAGATCGGTCATGCGATCGCGGCCCTGGGCGGAGGTCGTGTGCGGATCGAAGATAAGATTGATCCGACCGTTGGGTTTCTTGCGGAAAAAAAACTGGGTGACCGAGTTAACGCTGGAGAGACGCTGGGAGTAGTGCAGTCCAGCGAAGCAGGAAGGGCTCAGGAAGCGGTGAGACGAATCCAGGCATCTTATCTGGTAGCAGAAGAGTTTCGCGGCGAACCGCCGAGTCTCATTAAGGAAGTGATAAACGAATGAAGTGGCGAATTTATTTTCTGGCCAGCTTGCTGCTGCTGGCCGTTGTCGCCTGTGCGTGCAGCAGTCAGGGTTACGGCTCCGAAGACAAGTCTAAGATTCGGGTCGGAATCGTTTTCGATATCGGAGGCAAGGACGACCGTTCTTTTAATGCGGCGGCATGGGCCGGAGCCAAGTGCGCGGCCACCGGTACGTGGCCTGATGGAACGACTTGCGGCAAACCGGCTCAGAACATCCTGCTGCGAGATATTGAACCGGGCAATCCCACTTCTATTGAGCCCGCGATGCGTGCGTTTGCCGAACGCAACTACGATCTCATTATTGGTATCGGTTTCGCCCAGACACCGATCATTGAATCGGTCGCGAAGGACTATCCGAATATTCGCTTCGCGATTGTCGATGGAGTCAGCAATCTTCCGAATGTTGCTTCGCTAGTCTTTAAGGAACACGAGGGCTCATATCTTGTCGGCATGATGGCTGCCAAAACTTCGAAGACGGGAACGATTGGTTTCCTCGGCGGAATGGACATCGGCTTGATCCATCGTTTTAAGGAAGGCTACGAAGAAGGCGCGAAAGCCGTCAATCCGAATATCCGTGTCATACCAAATTACGTCGGCGTTACTGATGCTGCCTGGAACAACCCTGGAAAAGGCAAAGAGATCGCTCTCGCACAAATCAGCAAAGGCGCAGACGTGATCTTTACCGCCGCAGGTAATTCTGGGCTAGGCGCTTTTGACGCTGTCGAACAGGCCGGCAAGCAGAATGGCCGTGCGACTCATTTCGTGATTGGAGTGGATGCCAATCAGAACATGGTAAAGCCGGGATTTGTTCTGACCAGCATGGTGAAGCGGGTTGACAACGCGGTCTACTCAATCATCGACGACGTGGTCAACGGTCGCTTCAAAGCCGGTTTTCATGTTTACGGACTTGGCGAAGACGGCGTTGGCTATGCGATGGACGAGAACAATAAAGATCTGATAACCCCCGAGATGCTTCAAGTAGCGGAAGAAGCGAAGAAGAGAATCATCTCCGGCGAGATCAAAGTTACTGATGCGATGAATAAATAAACTCTGGTTAGTGGTCAGTGGTTAGTGACAGTGGTTGATTTGTTGGTGACCAATGCGGCCTGTTTCGGCCACTTAAGTTATCTCCGTACCTCACCATGGAGAGCGAATGGAGAGATCAAATGTAGAGAGACTACGAGTCTATCGATTGTCCGAAGAGCTAGCGGACCAAGTCTGGAGCATTGTGAGCGAGTGGGATTATTTTGCTCGAGAAACAATAGGTAAGCAGCTGGTTCGAGCGGCCGACAGCGTGGGAGCAAACATTTCCGAAGGAAGTGGGCGCGGTACCTTTTCGGATAACAAGCGTTTTGTGAGGATCGGTCGGGGATCTTTTCATGAGACCCAATTTTGGCTGCGGCGTGCGTTCAAGCGTCATTTGCTTACATCAAGCCAAATCGACCGACTGAAACCACTGGTCGACGAGCTTGGACCTACACTCAACGCGTACCTAAGATCGATTGGTCCACGCTCAAAAAATTCGGGCGTTGTCTCGCAGGCTTCAAAGGAAGAACTCAATAGTAGATAACGGACAACGGACAGCTGACAACTGACAACTGACACTGACCACAACGCTGACGAATGATCGAACTCCGAAATATAACAAAACGCTTCGGCGCGGTTCTCGCGAACGACCACATCAATATCAAGGTTGAGCCGGGTACGATTCACGCAATTGTCGGCGAGAACGGGGCGGGGAAGTCTACGGCGATGCGCATCGCCTACGGGTTCTACAAAGCTGACTCGGGCGAGATCCTGGTTGAGGGCAAGGTCCATGAGATTGCTTCTCCTCACGATGCAATCGCTCTTGGAATCGGGATGGTGCACCAGCATTTTATGCTGGTCGACACGATGACGGTGGCGGAGAACATTATTCTTGGCGCCGAACCGGGAAACGCAGTTGCGCTCGATCTCGATCAAGCACGCGCGGAGATTAGGCGCGTCTCTGAAGAATTCAAGCTTGCCGTTAATCCAAATGCCGTCATCGAACACCTGTCAGTCGGTCAGCAACAGCGAGTCGAGCTTCTGAAAGCGCTTTATCGTCATGCGCGTTTGCTTATTCTTGATGAACCAACCGCGGTGCTCACCCCGCAGGAGGTGGACGAGTTTTTCGCGATCCTGCGACGCATGCGCGAGCAAGGGAAGACAGTTGTCATCATCACACACAAGCTCTCGGAAGTGTTGGCAATCTCCGATGACGTCACGGTAATGCGCGACGGCAAAGTCGTTGGTCGAGTGAAAACAAAAGAGACTAACGCTGCGGAGTTGGCGCGTTTGATGGTCGGCCGAGAAGTGCTTTTGCGCGTTGAGAAACCGGAAGCAAAGGTTGGCCAGCCAGAGTTGAGCGTTCAGGGCTTGACCGTAAAGAAAGCAGATGGTTCCAAGCGCATCGACAATGTTTCTTTTGACGTGCGCGCAGGCGAGATTCTTGGAATTGCCGGTGTCGAAGGCAATGGTCAGACAGAACTGATCGAAGCCCTGGCTGGATTAGTTGCGTCGAATCATATCTCCGGGAAGATCCTTTTTGAGAACAGAAACATCGCTCACGAGGGCGCGCGTCTGCGGCGCGAGTTGGGAATTGCGCACATCCCTGAAGATCGACACCGTCGCGGCCTCCTTTTGGAGTTTGACCTGGCTGAGAATTCGATACTCGGCGTCCACTACCGGAAGCCCATTGTGAACGTAGCCGGTGTGTTTCTTGACAGCGATGCGGTGCGTCGCCGCGCGAATGAAATCATAGAGGGGTTTGATGTGCGGCCGGCGAATCCGGATCTGCCGGCCCGCGCACTCTCCGGAGGAAATCAGCAGAAGCTGATCATCGGGAGGGAAGTGAAAGTGAATCCGAAGCTCCTGTTAGTTTCACAACCCACTCGGGGAGTTGATATCGGCGCCATCGAGTTTATCCATCGCAAGTTGGTTAACCTTCGCGACGCAGGTTGTGCTGTTTTGCTAGTGTCGGCAGAGTTAGAAGAAGTTACCTCGTTGGCTGATCGGTTGCTGATCATTCACGAGGGACGGATCGTTGGCGAGGTGGATCCGAAGATTGCAACAATCGAAGAAATTGGGCTCCTTATGACGCGTGGACATTAAACAAGTCCAAGGACCAAGGTCCAAAGTCCAAAGGCCAGCCGAATGAGTCAAATTTGAAATCTGAGATCTGAGATTAATGAGCCTCTTCCGCGAACTCCTCTTCCCACTCATCGCCGTGCTGGCGGCTTTTGTTGTTGGCGGCATTTTGATTCTCCTCGTCGGCGATAATCCGCTACACGCTTACGCGCTGCTTTTTGGCAGCGCCTTCTCCTGGCCAGTCGGTGTTGGCTACACGCTGTTCTATGCAACGCCCCTAATCTTCACAGGCCTGGCAGTTGCGCTGGCTTTTCGTTGCGGCCTCTTGAACATAGGTGCAGAAGGTCAACTGTACGTCGGATCGTTTGCCGCTGCGTGGGTGGGAATCGAGTTTGGTGGTGTGTTCATCAGAAATGGCGCCGGCGAAATTGTGAACTCGCCGATTGCCAACCTGCCGATAGCGCTCTTGCTGCCACTCTGCTTCATCGCCGCAATTAGCGTCGGCGCAATTTGGGGCGGGATACCGGGCGTGCTGAAAGCCAAGTTCGGTTCTCATGAAGTTATCAACACGATCATGTTGAACTTCATTGCGGTCGCCCTGTGTAGCTACTTCACCCAGTATCATTACAAGATTCCGGGCGATCCGATCATGCAGACGGCGGAGATCGGGTCGAACGCCAACATCATGCGTCTCGGGAAGTTTATTCCCAGCATGCCCAGCTTCATTCCGCTTAATGCGTCGTTCCTGCTCGCGCTGCTTTGCTGTCTTTTGGTTTACCTTTTTCTATGGCGTACGAAATGGGGCTACGAACTGCGTGCAACAGGTACCAACCCGAGTGCAGCCGAATACGGTGGTGTTTCAGTTCGCAAGCAGATCATCATCGCGATGACGATCTCCGGCGCCCTCGCGGGAATGGTGGGCATCAATGAAGTGCTTGGCTATCGCCATCGCTATTACGACGGCTTCTCAGATAACTATGGCTTCACCGGAATTGCTGTCGCGCTGCTGGGGCGAAATCATCCGGTTGGTGTGATTCTGGCGGCGCTGCTATTTGCGGTACTCCAACGCGGCGGCATTCCCGTCGATGCTTTCACTGAACACGTGACGAAGGACATCGTGCAGGTGCTGCAGGGCACGATAATTTTGTTTGTAGCGGCTGAAGCATTTTTCCGCGGTCCGTTCTCACGGTGGGGCCTATTGAAACGCTCGAAAGTTTAGCGGCGGAGCTTGAGTATGGCTGACATTTTCACCATCGCACTTATCTGGTCAACGATACGGCTATCCACGCCGTTAGTCCTGGCCGCGCTTGGCGGATTATTTTCTGAACGCTCCGGCGTTATTAATATCGCGCTGGAAGGGATGATGCTTGCGGGAGCATTTACTGCAGCCGCGGTAACGCACGCTGCAGGCAATCCTTTTGTGGGCTTGCTGGCAGGTATGGGCGCAGGTTTATTGATTGCTGCGATACATGCTGTCGCTTGTATCCGCTACCGCGCAGATCAGGTTGTGACTGGTACCGCTATCAATATTCTAATGATTGGCTTGCCGCCCTTCTTGAGTGGCGCATTTTTTCTTTCGTCCGGCTCAACGCCCCAGATCCCAAGGGAACATTTGATTCCCTGGACACCAATCGTTATCGCATTCATCCTGGTTCCACTCACGTGGTACGTTCTTTACAAGACTCCCTTTGGATTACGCCTGCGGTCCGTTGGTGAAAATCCCGAAGCCGCCGACGCCGCAGGCGTTCGCGTCGCGAAGATGAGATACGCAGGGGTGTTGCTCTCGGGGATTCTCGCTGGAATTGGCGGGGCTTATCTATCAATTGGTCAGTCGTCGCTATTCACCAGAAACATGACATCAGGTCGCGGATTCATCGCACTCGCAGCATTAATCTTCGGTAAGTGGCGGCCAGTGCAAACGATGCTTGCGTGTTTGTTGTTTGGTTTTACCGAAGCGGTGACGATCCAGATGCAGGGCGTAGTAAAGCTGCCATCGGGCGAAGATATTCCGATTCAGTTCATTCAAATGGTTCCATACGTACTGACGATCGTCGTGCTCGCCGGCTTCATTGGGTCGTCGCGTCCACCCAAGGCGCTGGGAATGCCTTATGAGAAGGAACGCTGAGCGGTAAGATAACAATGATGAGTAAGGGTTCAGCAGTCTCAAATCTCTACGC
>Ga0134127_10001727_pt1 | contig 16105 bp, 14 predicted proteins | sample KB31753_FD_96459 | JGI IMG/M metagenome (GOLD analysis project Ga0134127, IMG submission 96459) | Terrestrial soil microbial communities with excess Nitrogen fertilizer from Kellogg Biological Station, Michigan, USA - KB3-175-3 | ecosystem: Environmental > Terrestrial > Soil > Unclassified ...
CGAGCAACTGAAGTCCTTATTCGCCGGTTTACCCTTCGTCGAAATCCAGAACAATATCTGGGTCTATGTTGGGAGCTGAGAGAAACGCCTTTTTTCGGCGAGTTGCCGTAGTTGGTGCGGTGGGCTCCGGAAAGACAACCCTCGCTGGAGAGATCGCTCAACGAATCGATGCTCCGCATATCGAACTCGACGCGCTCAGGTATCAGCCAGGGTGGATCGAAGAGGCTGACGAAACATTCCGGCGCAAAGTGGTGGAATACGTCGGAACCGATCGATGGGTGATTGACGGCAACTACGAGGACGTGCAGGACCTCGTTTGGGTTCGAGCACACTTGCTCGTGTGGATTGACTTCCCATTACCGATCATTCTGTGGCGACTCTTGCGGCGCACATTCCGCAGACTGGTGAGTCGTGAAGAGTTCAACAGCAATCGTGAGCAGTTCACGCGCGTGTTTGGTAGCAAATCGATTTTGATTTGGGCGATCCGGTCTCATGGTCCACGCCGGCGTCGCTACGAGGAGTTGGTGAAGCATGAGAGATACGCTCATTTGCAGGTAGTAAGGCTTCGCTCACCATCGGAAGTATCTACCTGGCTGGCTGGGCTGCGAGAGCCAGCGCCGGGAACTAAGACTGAACAGTAAGGAGTGAAAAGTGATGCCAACGAGACGAGTGTTTGTGAGTGCCAGCAGTAACAGAAATCTAGACGCCCGCCGGGCGGAGCTGAAAGCAGCAATCCTCCAGAAGGTTTCGGGCGCAGGCTTTGAGCCGCAGGAGTTCTGGGAATCCGGAATGGCGGAAAACTTGGCGTGGAGTTTTGAGAACGTCAACGGCGTCATGAAAAAATGCGTTGGCGCTATCGTGATCGGTTTTCCGAGATGGCAGATTTCGGCTCAGTCGTCCGGCGGACTAGTCGGCGAATATAATCACTATGAAGGGGCTGTAGCCCTGAGTCACAATCTTCCCACCTTCCTGCTCGCGGAGAATGGCGTTGAGAACCGCGGCGTCGTATGGACCGGGGGCGGCAAACCTATCACATTCATCCCCGAAGATGCCCAACCCAGTTGGCTGGAGGATAACGATTTTCAGAAAGGCTTCAAGGCGTGGCTGCGCGACGTCCGTGCCCGCAAAGATATCTTCCTAGGGTATTGCAGTCAGAATATTGGGACGGCGGCACTGATTGAGAATCGCTTGACGAGGGAAGGGGCCACTGTCCACAACTACATGATGGATTTCCGGGCGGGAACGTCGATTTTGAACGAGATCGCATCGGCGGCCTCATGCTGTTCCGCCGGCATCTTCTTGTTCGCGGAGAATGACCCGCTGGAAGGAGTGGATGGAGGAGCTGCGCCGCGCGACAACGTGGTGTTCGAAGCGGGTTATTTCATGAACTCGAAAGGTCCCGAACGGTGTTTGATCATCCGCGAAGGCAAAGCCAAAATGCCTGCTGACCTGGGCGGCGCGATCTATCTTCACTTGAACGGACCCGGCGACATCGCATCCATCGAATCTCGACTTACAGGATTCCTGAACAATAATCTCTAGCATCAGTTTTTCTTCTTTTGTGATTTCTGTGCCTTTTGCGGCTATAAATCATCTCATGACAGTGATCGAAACCGAACGATTGATCCTGCGGCCGCTCACGGTTGACGACGCTCCGTTTATTCTGACGCTGCTCAACGAACCTTCGTTCCTTCGCTATATCGGAGACAAGAAGGTTCGGAACGTCGAAGATGCGCGGCAATACATTCTGACTGGACCAGCCGCCAGCTACGAACAAAATGGTTTTGGACTGGGTCTCGTCGAGCTCAAAGAATCACACACGCCGATAGGGATGTGCGGATTGCTCAAACGAGAAGAGCTGCCGGATCCTGACATCGGTTTCGCTTTTCTTCCCGACTACTGGAACAAAGGATTTGCTTTTGAAGCAGCAGCCGCCGTGTTGCACGATGCGCGTGAACGACTGAGACTTCAACGCATCCTGGCGATTACGTCTCTCGATAACGAATCGTCGATCAAGCTTCTGGAACGGCACGGATTCATCTTTGAAAGAGTGATGAAACTGTCAGAAGATCGCGAGCAGGTAAAACTGTTTACGAAGGCCTGAGCGCGCTCACGAATTTAATTGAGATCGACCCGGCGCTACCAGGCTCGGTTCTGTATTTCGGATCCATCCTTCCACCGTGTGCTCGAAATGTTCGACGGTGGAAACCGCAAAAGACTTTGTGACCGGGTTCCACGTTAACCTTTCGACAATTATTCCCGGGAAAACAATACGAACCAGATTGAACGAGTTTGCTTCGCCCCGCTCGCGCGTCGAAGTGGCCGTACCCGCTTGTACGACCAGCGCCGAATGTCCGCGAATGTTATATCGCTTTGTGTGACCGGTGTGGCTGATATGCAAATGGCCGGCAAGAAACAGATCAGCACCGCATTCCGCCAGCCCCGTCATAGCCATTTTTGCTCTGCCCACCAGATCGCGTTCATCATGGCCTTCCGGCAAATCAAACGGATGATGAGTCACGACCACTTTTACAACTCCGTTTCCCAGAGAGCAGAACTTGTCTCGCAAACGACCGACCTGAGATTCGTTAATGCGTCCGCCTTTAAAAACCAACGATCGGGCGGTATTCACCCCTACGATCACAACCTCTTTGTCTTCATAAATCGGCTGAAGATCGTCAGTGATGTAGCGCTTGTATTTTGTTAACGGCTGTAGAAAGCGAGCAAAGACATTGTGAAGAGGAACATCATGATTTCCCGGCACGATGATCTGTGGCTTTGGCAAGGCATCGAGGAACGAACGCGCCTCCTTGAACTGGTACGAACGTGCGCGCTGTGTAAGGTCACCAGAGATTGCGACAACGTCTGGTCCAACCTCGTTGACGCTCTTGATCAACGGATCGACCAGCAACGGGTTCACGCGGCCAAAATGCAAGTCTGACAGGTGGACTATGGTTCGCATGCTCTGCCGTCATTCAGCTTCTGCGTCTTTGGGCACAATCACTCGCAGCGCGCGCGAACGAACCCGGTATTGAAGCGGAGTCTCCATCACCTCAACCTCACCGTCAAAAGCAACCCGCAGGCGTTTGTGAGCTGTTTGGATTTTCACGTCGTTGGAATTCAGCGCCAAAAAATCTTTGTCACCGCGCAGGCGTCCGACGAGAGCACGTAATGCAAGACCTATCAACCTCAAACGCCCTATGCGGTTTGTTATATAAACGCTCAGCACTCCACTATCAAGGCGGTCCCGCAAACCAATATTAAATGACTCCATCGCGTATTGATTGTTGCCAATAAACACAAACGGAGTCGTTCGAGCCACGAGCTCATCCTTAACACGTAGTCGAACGTCGAGAAATGGATAGCGGCGTAATGCCTGAATCGTGGCCCAAATGAAGGCCGGCCACTTGTTGTAGCCAAGTCGCTGATGCTTTTCTCGTTCGCGAACGATAATTGGATACAGACCGAGACTCGAGTTGTTAAGAAAGATCCGGTTGTTCACCTCTGCGACGTCAACTTCGGTAGTATGACCTGCGACAATTGTTTGTGCCGCTGCTTGTAAATCGAATGGAATTTTTAAGTCTCTTGCAAAATGATTGAGTGTGCCGAGCGGTAAGACGCCCAGGGTTTTGTCGCTATCGACAACCGCCGCAGCTACTGAATTGACCGTCCCGTCGCCGCCTCCGGCCACGATTACTTTATAAGGACTGCGTGCAGCTTCCTGCGCGAGCTCGGTCACTTCAGCGCCACTTTGGGCGAGTGAGATATCTGCGTCGATATGATTTTCGGTGAAGATTCGAGTTAGGCGTTCGGACGCTTCATTGTTATCCCCTGGCCCTGCACCGGCAGAAATGATGACCTTAACTGGCGACAAAGACATTGAAGATCGTTCCCGAAACCGATTTACTTGACCATGGTAGCGACAAGATGTTCCAGCGCTGTTGCGGGGTCGGCGGACCTGCCGGTATGGACGGGAGAGGTTTGAATAACTGTGCTGCGCGGGGCAACGAGCCAGTGAAAACGCTGGCGCTGCGGTAGCTGACCGATCGATCCCGCCTCGTCACCACCGCGACAGATGGTCGGGATTGTCGCTAAATGGTTTCGGACCAGATCGAGATCGACTGAAGGGTCGAGTGCAAGAAGTCGCGACTCATCCAACTTGATGCGTGCTTCCAAAAACGACAGCTCAGGACAAGAGACAATCACGCCCGCATTGATAAACTCCTCGCGGTCCACCTTTGGTACGACCCGAACGACAGCATAGTCATACCGGAATTTATCGGGCACGAATCGCCTCCTCAACGAAGTGGCGAGGCTCCTCGAGACGCCTCATCAGGTATTCGACGTAAGCTCGTCTGTTTTCCCCCGTCGTACCGAAGGGAGAGTTTTCCTTCATCCAGTCGTCCGGGATAAGGTCGACGACTCCTTTTATTACCTCTTCAGTGATTACTGCCGTCATTGCTTCGTCGGCTGCTTCGAGTGCGCTGGCGAAGGGAAGCAGTATGTGTTCCCTGATCAAAGGAAATCGATCCCTGCTGCGTTGGTCCATGTCGGTCCAGGCATGATGAAAGTACAAGGCGGCGCCGTGATCGATCAACCAGAGCCTGCGGTGCCACATTAACATGTTTGCGTTTCGCGGCGTGCGATCGACGTTTGTGACATATGCGTCGAACCAGACGATACGCGACGCGAGGACGGCGTCCGGTTTCTCAGCAACGGGATCGAACATTACTGAGCCGGGAAGGTAATCGATTCCGAGATTCAGTCCGCCGCTCGCTCGGATGAGGTCCTGTATTTCCGGATCTGGTTCTGTTCTTGCAATCTCGGGATCGAGCGCGACAAAGACAAGCTCGGGAACCAGCAACCCGGCGGCTCTTGCAATCTCTCCGGCGATCAACTCGGCGATGAGCGCTTTGGTCCCCTGGCCGGCGCCCCGAAATTTGAGAACGTACATTCCGTCATCATCCGCCTCGATGATCGCCGGAAGTGATCCGCCTTCACGCAGCGGGGTTACATACCTTGCAGCATTAACAGTTCTCATTCAGGGCCACAGATTACACATATGTTTGAGTGGCCGCAAAGCTATGACTTCTTTTTCGAAACGGTGGGAATTTTATCGAGCAGAACAGGAATATCATCAAACGACTCCAGCCAAATCGTTTTTACTCCCATCGCTTCGAATAGCTCGCGATCGTAGGTATCGGCCTGTCGGAGGGCAGCATTCAATGCTTCGGCGAGTTGCGGAGGATCTTTCTGTTCGTTGTAGCCAAGAACTTCACCCCAGTGACGTGCGCGATTGGCGACATCATCGATGGCTGCTCGTTGCTCGTGATCATGGACCTGATGCCGTTGCTGGAGTTGCCAGTGTGGCGGTATGTCGCTGTTGCGGCACGCGTCCAGCAACCGTCTCAGGCTTGGATCCGACATCGAAAGGCCGATGAATAAAACGGTGCTGTGCCGCAGTTCACTAACGATCTCGGATAATCCCCAGTGAAAGACTGTTTCAGTCAGCTTGTGATAGTCGTCTTCCGTGAAGATCAGGCGACCGCGCTCGATTGGGCCATGCTGAGGCACAAATCCGTGAGGATGGATGATGGGAAAAGCGTTGGAATGTTGGCGAGTACCATCAACGACGGACATTGTAGGAACTCTGCGCTTCGCCAATTCCTCCTCGAGAAGTCCGTCGAAGTTAAATGAGACGACGCCTCTCACGTTGCCCTTACTACGCTTGATCAAATCCGCGACAGCTTGCAGCGTCGTTCGTTTATTGCGTGGTGTTCTAAATTGAGCATAGAGTTGAGCACGGAGTTTTTCGAGGAAAATCTGCTCGCTATCATCTTCCTGTCTGCCTTTTCTCTTGGAACGCTTCCTGGCATCCCGCTCAACCATTCGCGCGAGCACGAGTGGGCTGTAATCGAAGTAGTCAGTCATCCAGGAAGAGAGTGCGCGACGATAATGTGGCCACATGTTTCCCAGGCGACGCGTGTGTTCAACTTGCTCGAAGAGTAGCTCGAGCACCAGATTCTTCCAGCTTGGAATGCCGTAAGGAATTGAAACTCCTGCTCCTAGAAATAGGACCAGATGTTTGTGATTCCACGCCCAACCTAATCCGCGGAGATCGCTCTGGTTTACAAAGCTCTGGCCAACACGGATTTTAACGATCGAAGAGGAAGATTTTTTCGAGCTCTGTGTTCGAGGCATCGCCTTTATGTGAAATTACTGCTTAATCTTGACGAGAGCGCGATTGCTCGTCAGGCCTCGTAAACTCACCGTCACCCAGAGATCGCCCGCAACGCCGTCAGGCAATCTGACTACAACCTGTTTCGTGCCGGTGAGACCAGCCTGTTCACGAACATGCTCAACCGGCAGAACGAATGTGGCGCCCTGAGTATTTTCCGCTTTCACGGTCACGGCAGACTTGTCTTCTTCAGGCAGCAGGTCGAGTCCCCAGACGAAAAGCGATATCCGCGAGCGCTGGTCCGAGCTGAAGTTGAACGGATTCAGAAGCGGAAACGGATCTGCCAGCAGCGTGACCGAATCGAGCGCGATTGCTCGTTCGCTGTTCTCCTCTTTAAGCAGGACCGGTGCTCCAGTGTTAGAAAGAGTAAACACAAACACGTCCTCGTTGAATCCATTGAGATCGTTCGTAATCAGATTGCTCGCGCGACTCAAAAAGACCAGACGCTTGCCGTCAGAAGTCACGAGTGGCTGAAACGAGAACCCGTTTCCGGTACGCGTGCCGGCACTGTTGATGCTCACAAGATAAGTTTCTCCCTTCACGACGTCGCGCAAAAACACGTCGGTCGTAAAACCATTGGGTTCGTCGGCTGTGCCAACGAGGTCGTTGGCAAGACTTTCAAACGCCACATAGCGGCCGTCGTCGGAGATGGTTGGTTTAAACGATCCACCAACAGTACCGCTCGTGCCTGTAAGGTTCACGCTTACGAGCGACTTTGTCTGTGTGGCAATGTTATAGAGAAAAACATCGTCGCCGTTGCCATTCGTGTCATTCGTCAGAAGACCCGACTGCTGGCTCATGAACGTCACGAAACGCGCATCCGCGCTGATGCTGTATTCGACGCCGTGATCAAAGAAACCGCTGAATGGAGGAAAACCGCCGCCCGTTGCAGTGCCCGTTGAGTTGACCGTGATTAGCTTCTTTGAGTCCGCCTGGATGTCGTAAATAAAAACCTCTGCGAGCTTGTTAGTGTCGGGCAGTGTCGACAGATCTGTCGCTCGCGTCGCGAAAACGACAAACCGTCCGCCCTTATCGATAATTCCTCCACTGGATTCGTTGTTACCGCCTCCATTTCCTGCCGCGTTTGTACTCACTCGTTTCGTCGTATTGGTCTGGAGGTCGCGAATGAACACATCGCGCGTGCTGGTATCGTTGGCCACGAGGTCACTGGCTTCGCTTGTGAAAACAACGTAGCGACCGTCGGCGCTGATCTTCCCACCAAACGACGTTCCATTTCCGGAAGCGGTGCCGGCAGTATTAACTGATACCAATTTCGTGACGTTGTTCACGACATCACGAACATAGATATCAGTTCCCAGGCCGTTGCCGTCTGTTTGTGACGTTAGATCTTGCGCGTGACTGGAGAAGACGATAAAGCGGGCGTCTGGAGACATATCGGCTAAATCCGAGCCGCCGAGCGCACCGCTGCCAGTGCCCGCTGCATTGAGGCTTACGAGTTTGGTTGTCCCCGCTTCCATATCACGAAGGAACACGTCCTGTGATGAATTGGTATCGTTATTGACGAGGTTGTTAACGAAACCAGTAAAAGCAACAAACCGGCCGTTGTCACTGATAAGCCCAAAGCTTGTTCTTCCGGTTGACGGCGTGCCGGTCATGTTGATGCTGACCATTTTCGTTTGCCCGGTGAGCAAGTCGCGCACAAAAATGTCCTGGGTGCGGATAGCCCCTAGAGGGACGATGTCAGTTGCCTCGCTGTAGAAGAGGACGTAGCGTCCATCCGGAGTGATGCGATAGAGATCGAAATCACCGGACCGTGCGTTACCGCTTCCAGTGCCGGTGCTGTTAACACTCACGAGGGTTATCTGTCCTTGCTGTCCTACGACAGTCTGGGTGACAAACAAACAAATAAAAATCAATACGAGGAAACGCGTCCACGTTGACGACGACCGCTTGGGGTTTGGGCAATGCTTCATACTTTAATAATTGAATAATTGTGATTGGGGATGATGACCTGAGTAGAAGGCTGGATCGGCGAGTTTGCAAGCCGCGAGACACGAAGATCAGCCGATACTGGACTGCGTGAGATTATTTACTTCGAGCACCAAAGTCAAATGACAACCGCATGGCTCACGAGGATAATGGAACAAAACTGAGGTTTTGACATCTAACCTCCGGGTCATCGAGCTTGCTCATCATCAAACAACTGAATAAGACGTACGCCAGCGGGGTTCACGCCCTCAACAATATCGATCTGACCATTTCACGTGGGATGTTTGGTTTGCTTGGTCCCAACGGGGCGGGGAAGACCACCTTGATGAAGATCCTCGCAACGCTGCTCGATCCAGACTCTGGAACCGCTGAGTTTGACGATGTAGACATCATCAACGGCAAGGACAAAGCGCGTCAGCTACTTGGCTACCTGCCGCAGGAATTTGGGCTTTATCCGACGCTCACGGCGGAGCAGATGCTTGATTATTTTGCGAGGCTCAAGGGCGTTGCTGACAAGCAGCAGCGTCGTGCTTTGGTTGATGCTTTGCTCGAGAAGGTAAATCTTGCTTCCGCGCGACGACAACGACTCGGCGAATTCTCAGGCGGCATGCGACAGCGATTGGGAATTGCGCAGGCGCTTATTGGCGAGCCGCGTTTGATTATCGTTGACGAGCCGACTGCCGGGTTAGATCCCGAAGAACGCATTCGATTCCATAACCTGCTGTCAGAGACGGCCAGCGACAACACCGTTGTTATTCTCTCAACTCATATCGTCTCTGATGTCTCAAACCTTTGCAGCCGGTTCGCTGTAATCAGAAAGGGTTCGATCCTCGCGACAGTGACGCCTAAAGAAGCGATCAATCAACTCGAGAATTCAGTTTGGGAGGCGACTCTGCCGCGCGAAAGCGCTTCAATCATTAAATCCGATTTCCGCGCAGTGTCTTCCCAAATGTTCGACGGCATGGCACGGCTTCGAGTTATTTCAAAAAACAAACGTCCAACTGAAAATTTCACTTCCGCGAGTCCAACTCTGGAAGACTATTACTTCGATCTCGTCACTCACAACTAAGTGGGCCAATCGATGAGAACTCTCCTACAAACTCGCTTTAGCGCAGTCTTCCAAAATGAGGTACTCCTTAACTCAAAACGTGCTGCTCCGTATGTGTTGATGATTTTGTTTGCGGCGAATGCTGTGCTCTGGTGGCGCGGCGGCCCCGCGGTTAGTCTTGGCTGGGCCACTAACAGTGACTACTACATTTTCAGAAACCTTCAGGCCTTTTCTTTCCTGACGGGAATGCCAATCTTCAACGCCGTTATTATGGGCGACGCAGTGATTCGGGATTTCCGCCTCGGCATCCATCCGCTCGTTTTTTCAAAGCCCATCAGTCGCGCTGATTACCTCCTCGGCAAGTTCTTTGGCAACTTCTTTGTGCTCGTCTGTTGTCAGTCCGTCTTCATCCTCACGCTTTGCGTTCTCCAGGTGTTTCATCCGTCGCAGATGATCGTTCAACCGTTTCGAGTGGTTGCTTACTTCAAACATTTTTTCTTCCTGATAGTCATTTCCCACTTTTTACTCGCGGCGTTTTACTTTGCTGTAGGATCCCTGACCCGTAACGCAAAGATCGTTTACGGTCTGGCGGTGGCCTTTTTCCCGCTCTACATTGGCTATCAAGTCATACTACTCAAACCGCTTCCGCAAGACTGGCGAGTCTTTCTCGATCCGATTCTTCTGAATTCGGCGCTCAAGGGTAATGGGTTCCAGCACAGCGCGGATTTTCTCAACCAGTACATCATCAGTTATTCCCCGACCATGATTGCGAATCGCGCTCTCGTCGTGATGTGCGCGGCTGTTTGCCTGGCGATTCTTTATCTGCGTTTCGCGTTCAGCGAACGGTCAGCGCGAGGGGAAACAATTACGAGTCTTGGTCTTGTTACATCGGATCCTGGAATCTACTTCGATGCGGTGACGTTTCAAGAGACACCACGGTATTCGAAAGCCAATCCAGCCGTCGTCGAATTACTTCCGGCCGTAACGCGAGTGAACGAAGGACTGCCTGCGTTTGTTGAGAAGCTGCGTGCGGCTTTGGGTGTGGAGTTTCGTTTACTTCGCGCGGAGAGAAGCTTGATCGTGCTGTTACCTATCGCGATCGTGCTCTCTACTTTGGAGATAACTTTCTATAGAGTCATTCCTGAATTCTCTTACTCCGCTACTTATGCGAGCAACACTGCCAATACCCTACTGCTGTTTATTATCGGAATGACCGTCTTCTACACGGGCGAAGCAATGCATCGGGATCGAGAGCTGAGAATCGAACCGGTGTTGTGGTCCACTCCCGCTTCTAACAGCGTGATCTTGCTTTCGAAATTCCTGGTGACGGTTTTGCTGTCGTCGTTATTGATCGGACTGGTGGGGCTTACGGCTCTCGTTGTTCAATTCGCAAGAGGTCATACACCGGTTGAGATCACGCCGTTTGTGCTTATTTACGGTCTCGTTCTTTTGCCGGGTGTGATTTTCGTAGCCGGCGTTTCAGTTTTCCTGAATGTGTTGCTGAAGAATAAGTATGTTGCTTATGTAGTGAGTGTTGGAACAGCGGCGGGGCTGTTTTACTTCTACAGTGTTGGCTCCAACCACTGGCTCTACAACCCGCTGCTTTATCGATTGTGGAGCTATGCTGATCTGATCGGAGCTGGAAACAACCAGGCCACGATCCTGTGGCACCGTCTCTATTGCATTGCGATCGCCGCCTTCTGTCTCGCACTCGCCCACATACTCTTCGAACGCAAATCGTAACTGTCTTCCAAACACGTACGTGCGGCCGCGGAGGGCCGTCCTTACAATTGCGCTCTCGAAGATCGCGAGCGATGTGCACGACTGTAGTGCCAGGTTGTAGAATGCTTCAGTCCGAAAGAATCGCTGTCAACTAAATGGACCAACACAGATGAAGACAATCGGGATTGTTGCGCATAGCTTCGAAGGCGCTGCGCTTTGTTTTCTTACCGCGTGCAAAGAAGGGGCCGTGCATCTCGGAACGCATATGCATCCGAACATTGTCATGAGCGCAGTGCCGATGGGACTCAGCATGCCGGGCTGGGAGGCAAATGATTACCCGGCCGTCGGGAAATACCTGTCGCAAGGTGTGCAACAAGTGGCTGACGCGGGCGCTGATTTCTATGTTTGCCCTGACAATACAGCGCATATCGTCCTCGAGCAGATCGCTGCCGACCTGCCGATACCAGGACTGCACATTGCCGACGTGGTTTGCCACGAACTCACTACGCGTGGATGCAAGCACGTTGGTCTCCTGGGCACGCGTTGGACCATGACCGGACCTGTTTATGAAACGGCGCTGAAACAGCGGGGTTTGGAGAAGCTGGTTCCCGACGAGCCAACAAGGGAGCAACTGAACGCCGCGATCTTTGACGAACTATGTCTGGGAATCTTCAACGCAAGCACGACTGATCTTTTCGTAGGAGCGATTGAGGACCTGAAGTCGCGAGGAGCTGAGTGCGTCATTCTTGGCTGCACGGAAATACCGCTGATTGTGACGGATGAGAACTCGCCGTTGCCGCCGTTTGATTCAACACGACTGCTAGCGAAGTATGCGGTTCGTGAGGCGGTCAGTGAGCGACCGATCAGTTTGAAGTCAGGCTGGCTCCCAGTTTCACCGTGACTTTTGGTCGTCGCCGAGTTCATCCAGCGCGTGTTGAATACTCTGGTGTCTCCAGAATCGAATCATATTCTCCGCGGTCGTGAGGGTGCGCGTTTTCATTCGATCGACGTACAACGTTCCGTTCAAGTGGTCTATCTCGTGCTGAAGAATACGCGCGTACCAACCGAGCCCTTTGAGAATCACTGGTTCAGCCCGTTCATTCAAGCACTCGACGCGCACATCCAGCGCACGACGCACAACCGCCTGGAAGCCTTCCACGCTAAGACAACCTTCGAAGAATTGCGCCGATGAATCACCCATGAACGTCAGCTTCGGATTGATGATCACGTGAAACGGAACTGGCGCTCGCTGGTGTTCTGCGAGAGCGTCCGCGGATACATGGTTTAAGTATTCGGCTCTGTCCTCAATAACTGCCAGTTGAATAGACTCGCCAATCTGAGGAGCAGCAAGTCCGACCCCCGGCGCCTCACGCATCGTGTCTCGCATCAACTCGATTAATTCTTGTATCGACGGACTCCGGATCTCATCCCTGGTTAGTGGGCGACTTTGCTTCCTCAAGACGGGATCACCCGCCTGCACAATCCTTAACTTCATCGCGTACTCCTCGTTCGTGCCTTTCCGCTCTAATCAAAGTGAGCCACAGATTATACGGATTGTTCAACTGATCATTGTTCGAAAGTGGGATCGTGAGTCCCGTAAGCGAAACTTCGAACGTCGCAGTTCCCACCGCAGCTTGCTTAATTCTTCGGAATACAAATGATTTTCTATCTGGATGGGATTGGCACGGGCTTTGAACTCGCGCGGTACAATTAGTTCCAACCACCGTTCGGAGTGTCTACTGCCATGCATGATCTAATCTACTGTTTCCGCATGCTGCGCAAGCGGCCTTCATTTACTCTCGTTGCTGTGCTGACCCTTGCGCTTGCGATTGGCGCAAGCACAGCTCTCTTCAGCATCGTCAATGTCGTCGTGCTGAACCCGTTCCCTTACAGAGAGCCTTCACGACTGTTTTTTGTGCGTCAGAGTCTGCCGAAGATTGGCGTGCAGGATCAATTTCGTGCGTCAGGGCCGGAGTTTGTCGATTTCACGAAGAGCGAAATTTTTGAACGTGTTGCCGCGTTCGAAGCTGTCAGTCGCAACCTCACCGGAAGTGACCAGCCCGAGCGAGTGGCAGCAGCCAAAGTCTCAACCGAATTCTTTACGATGCTCGGCGTCGAACCTTTAATCGGCCGCACGATCGCGCCCACGGAACAAGGTCCGAAGGGAGAACGCGTGTTGGTGATTAGTCACGGACTCTGGCAACGGCGTTTTGGTGGCGATAAAGCAGTGTTGGGCCAGCAAGTCTCACTCGACGACGAGCCTTTCACAATCATCGGCGTGATGCCTCCGCAATTCCGATTCGACGAAGCACAAGCATGGTTTCCGTTTCCGTTCGAGTTCGCCGAAGGGCAGCGAGGTGGCCGCGCTTTCGCAATCCTCGGTCGCACAAAACCCCATACGAGTGTAGAGCAGGTGAACGCGGCCCTCGCTAATCTCGCACGACAAAACGAGCAGGATTTCGGCGGCACAAACCAGGAATACGCGGGGCGCGCAATCTATGTGCAACCGCTGACAGAGTTTTATCTTGGTCCAGTTCGCAGGGCTCTTTTTATTTTGCTGGGCGCCGTCGGACTCGTCTTACTTATCGCGTGTGCGAACATCGCAAACTTACTCCTCGCAAAATCGATGAGCCGTTCACACGAAATCGCAATCCGAAGTGCGATGGGAGCAAGTCGCGCGCGAATTATTCGCCAGATGCTCATCGAAAGTGCTGTCTTAGGTTTACTGGGTGGCGTATTGGGATTGCTGATCGCCTCGTGGGGAACACGCGGCCTTTTGAATCTCATACCCGCCGGAACAATTCCGCCCGGCCTGGATATCACGATGAACTGGCAAGTGCTCCTCTTCACGCTAGTCGTTTCGCTCGTCACTGCGTTTATCTTCGGACTCTGGCCCGCGATCCAGGGATCCCGAACACAGACTCGCGAGGCACTGCAAACAGCGAGTCAACGAGCAACTGCCGGCATTGCAGCGCGCCGCGCACAGAGTGTGCTGGTAGTCGCCGAAGTAGCTTTGTCGCTGATTCTGCTCGTGATGGCCGGTTTGATGATTCGGAGTTTCGCAAAGCTGACGAACATCGATCCGGGGATGAGCACTGCGAACGTCCTCTCCATGCGAATCAATCGATCGCCGGCGAAGTCGAAAGATGGTTCACAGAATGCAATCTTTTTTCAACAGGTAATCGATCGAGTCAAGACGTTGCCTGGGATTGAAGCGGCAGGTGTTGCTTCACACATGCCGTTTGTTTTCACGGAAGACTGGCCTATCACGGTCGAGACCGTTGCGAACGCCGGAGCTCAAACACAAAGCATCGACACTCGTACGGTTAGTGCTGACTACTTCAGCACGATGCAGATTCCGTTGGCCGGTGGCCAGTTTTTTTCTGCCGAGGATGGTCCACAGTCGGCGCCGCTGGTAGTTGTAAACCAGGCAATGGCTAACCGCTATTGGGCCAATCAGGATCCGCTCGGAAAAAGGATCAAGATCGGCAGCCTCGACTCGAAGAGTCCATGGTTTACTGTAAAGGGTGTTGTCAGAGATTCAGCTCAATCATCACTCGATCGTGACACCAGACCCGAAATCTATTTCGCACTCGGACAGATGGCTGGACGCTATCGCCGCATGAACCTCGCGGTACGCACAAGTGTAGATCCGAAGAGCACAGTGGCGGCGATTCAAGCCGCGATTCGCGAAGTTGACAAGGACCAGCCGGTATATCAGATTCAAACAATCGATGAGCTGATTCAGGATTCCGTTGGCACGCGCCGCTTTGCTTTGACGATCCTGATTCTGTTCGCAGTTCTTGCTCTCGTACTGGCTGTCTCGGGGATTTACGGTGTGATCTCGTATTCTGTTACTCAGCGAACTCAGGAGATTGGCATCAGAATGGCACTCGGCGCGAAAGCGACAGACGTGCTCCGGTTGGTGTTGGGCCAATTTATGCGACTGACATTCGCAGGTGTAGCGCTCGGACTCGTCGCGGCGTACGTGTTGACGCGCCTGATGACAAGCTTGTTGTTTGGCGTAACACCCACGGACATCACAACGTTCGTCTTAGTCTCCCTGGGCCTCTCGCTCGTCGCGTTAGTTGCGTGTCTTATTCCAGCAAGACGAGCAACGAGAGTCGATCCGTTGGTAGCATTGCGGTATGAGTGACGTGAGCGCCGATCCTTCGGCCGCTGAGGCACTGCGCTAGACCGACTGAATGAGAGGACGAAGCTCATGCGGATGAAACACGCGCTGTACCTTGGCTTGTCGGCGCTCGTGGTCGTCGCGCTACTGTCTGACGCGCCGCCCAGCGCAACAGTGAGGCATCAGTCAAACGGCGAATCGCTCGACGCTTGGATCGACTCAGTACGGCGCCAACACAACATCCCAGCGATGGCGGCGATTGTGTTTCGCGCCGATTCGATACTCGCCCGCGGTATCGCCGGTGTGCGACGCTCCAACTCAACCGCACTGGTGGAGGAGCGCGACCGCTTCCAACTTGGTTCCAACTCAAAAGCGATAACCGCCACTGTGCTTGCAACACTCGTCGAGGAAGGGAAGCTGGCGTGGACCACGACGGTCGCGGATGTTTTCCCAGAGTGGCGTGACTCGATGTCGCCAGACTTTCGCGCTGTCACGATCGACCTGCTCCTATCGCACCACGGCGGCATTTCCGCGTTCTCCGATACCGACGACAAGGACTTCAAAAGTATCCCACGTCTTTCCGGAACACCGACCGAGCGCCGCACCGCATTCACTGCATGGGTTCTGCGCAGCAAACCCGCCGGTCCCGTCGGGAAGGGAATATATTCCAACGGTAGCTACACGATCGCTGCAGCGATTGCCGAACACATCACGGGCGAGAGCTGGGAGTCGCTCGTGCAAGCGCGCGTCTTCAAGCCACTTGGACTCGCTGGCGCATTTGCCTGGTCCGATTCCCCGGACGTGAATCAGCCGTGGGGCCATCATGAGACGCGCGGTGGAGTGAAACCCGTAGATCCTCGTGATCCTGATGAACGACTTCCAGCGATCATCTGGCCAGCCGGTTCGGTGGAACTGTCTTTAGATGATTATGCGCGTTTCCTTCAGGTCAACCTGCGCGGCCTTGAGGGTCGCGATACTCCGCTGCTAAAGGCGGCGACTATCAAGCACCTGCATA
>Ga0134127_10001729_pt1 | contig 16101 bp, 17 predicted proteins | sample KB31753_FD_96459 | JGI IMG/M metagenome (GOLD analysis project Ga0134127, IMG submission 96459) | Terrestrial soil microbial communities with excess Nitrogen fertilizer from Kellogg Biological Station, Michigan, USA - KB3-175-3 | ecosystem: Environmental > Terrestrial > Soil > Unclassified ...
CGCCGGCGCCGACATCGTCGCGCCGTCCGACATGATGGACGGCCGCGTCGGCGCGATCCGCGCCGCGCTGGAGGAAGCCGGGCACCAGAATGTCGCGATCATGGCCTATGCGGCGAAATATGCCTCGGCTTTCTACGGTCCCTTCCGCGAGGCGGTTGGCTCGCTCGGACGGCTGAAGGGCGACAAGCGCGGCTATCAGATGGACCCGGCCAACATCGAGGAAGCGCTGCGCGAGGTCGAGCTTGACCTGGCGGAAGGCGCGGACTTCGTGATGGTGAAGCCGGGCCTGCCCTATCTCGACGTCGTGGCGCGGGTGAAGGACGCGTTCGGCGTTCCGACGTTCGTTTACCAGGTGAGCGGCGAATATGCGATGATCGAGCATGCCGCAGCCGCGGGCGCGGCCGATCGCAATGCGCTGATCCTGGAGACACTGCTGGCGTTCAAGCGCGCCGGCGCCTCGGGCGTGCTTACCTATCACGCCGTCGACGCGGCCCGGCTGATCGCGGACTAGGCGCCGAGCCGCTTCCGGACGGTGTCGATGCGGTCGGTCTGGCCGCGCGCAATCGATGCCACCTCGTCCGCGGCGCGCTGGATTGCCTTCAAATCGTTCGGCGCAATCCCGCCGTGAGTCTGCAACGCCGTCGCGCCGAGCGCGTCGATGTCCGCCTGGGCAAGCGCGGTCGGTTTGCGCGCGCCGATGGCGGCGGAAAGCGCCTCTTGCGCAGCGATCCAGCTTTCGCTCTGCGGGGCGCCCGCTGCAGCGGCGAGCCGCTCGGCGTCAGCCATCGCCGGCTCGAATGCGGTCTCTCCGCTGCGGGCCTGCTCCACGAGCGCTGCGAGTTGGGTGGCAAGCGCCGCCGCGACCGGCCGCTCATTGATCGGCCGCGCCGGCTGCAGCCGCGGATCGATGGCTTCGGCCGCGCGCGGCTGAAGCGACGGATAAGTTCCGCTCGCCGTCGAGCAGGCGGTCAGCGTCAGTACGGAGAGGACAAGCGCCCGTCGCATCGGCGAGGCTGTAAAAGGAAAATGGCGCGCCCGAAAGGATTCGAACCTCTGACCCCCAGATTCGTAGTCTGGTGCTCTATCCAGCTGAGCTACGGGCGCGCGGGTGCCGGAAACGGCAGGGGCGCGACATAGGTGGACGAGGCGCGGGGCGCAACCCTTTCAGCGGCCCCTCGGAAGCGCGTAGGCGATGACGTCGTCGCCCGGTGTCGTGCCGAGGGTTCCGTGTCCGCCGGCGACGACGATGACATATTGCCGGCCGTCGCGTCCGAGATAGCTCATCGGAGTCATCTGGCCGCGGACCGGCGCTCGCGTCATTGGACTGTTTGTCAGCCGGGTGCGCTGACGCGTCAGAACACCTTGCGAAGCTCGACCTCTATCGTCCGGCCCAGCGGATCTCGGATCCCGGGCTGGAACTGGATGGGGGTGTTGCCGAAGGAGTCGTGGACCGTCTGACGCTTGTTGGTGACGTTCACCACGTCGACCGAAAGGCGCAGGCCCCTCGCCCAATCGTCATGCGGCAGGAAGCGCTTGAGGTCGGCGAAAGCACGAAGATTGACCGCCAGCAGCGGTGAGAAGTGGAGCGTGTCGGTCACTCCGTTGAAGTTGCTGATCAGTTCGCTCGGTCCGCGCCAGCTCACACCCATTCGCAAGCCGAGACCGCCCGACGTGATCGCCGCGGTGCTGTCGACCTGATGACGCAAACGTCCGCCGCCGATGCCGATCGCTCCGCCGTGCAGCAGGTCAACCGGATTGAGTCCCGGCCGAATGAGGATTTCGTCTGAAAAGACCATCGTGTGATTGACGGTCAGCTGGAGGTAGGTCGGCGGCCGATATCGCGGCCGCGGCGTGCCGGGAGAAACCGCCGCCGCGGACGTGCCGGCGCCGATCTTGGTGTTCATGCTGAGGCCCCAGCGGAGCCTCTTCTCCCGGTGCGACTGGAAATTGACCGGGGTGAGATTCACGGTGGTCAGCACCCCGTTGGCATCGCGCAGGAACCGGTCAGGGAAGGCGAGCTCCACCGCCGCGCTCGCTTCCGGCAATGAAGAGACGAAATTGCGGATGTCGCTGTCGGTATATTCCGCATTGAGCTCGAGATTCAGCTTCGGAACCAATCTGACGAGTGCGCTGACGTTCCGCAGTTTCGTTTTCTGCGGCAGCAGGAAAGGATTGCCGCCGCTGATTTCGGTGACGTCCACCGTCTGTCCGGTGAGCGGATCGAACACGCGCACGTCCGGCGTGATCACTACAGGCCCGCCGAGCGTCTGGATCGGGGCGGGGGCGTCGGTTTCGTCGATCGACGCGTGCAGCCGGAATGGCGGTCGCGGCTCCCACGTCAGCCCGTAGGTATAATGATTGACGGAGCCCGCGTCCGAAAAATGGCTTCGCCCGAGTTCGATGCTGGCGCTGAGATCGCCCACTTCAGGCAGAAAGCTGTCGTGGCTGGTCAGCGGGACGTCGAGGCCGCCGCGGATCGACTGCTCGTTGCGCCGGAACGTGGCGTTGCCGAAGCCGACGAACGTGCTGGTCGAATTCAGATGATTCCAGTCGAGGCGCGATTCGATCACGGCCACGACGCTTCCCGCGGGCAGGCTCACGACCGGACCGTTGAGTGTCAGGTCGGCAAGCGTATCGAACGACCGGCTCGACGTTCGGTCGGTGCGAAGCGCGATAAGATTGGTGAAGTCCGTCGTGAACGGATTGACGGTGTCGGCGATGGGAATGTTCCCGAACACCGTCTGATGCTCCGTCGAGAAGTCGAACCTCGATTCGGCATGGCGAAGGTTCAGGTTGCCGCTCCAGCTGCCCCAGTTCGCGTTAAACGTGACGTTGGCATCGCCAGCATGTTGCGTGGAGCGCGAATGCAGCGGTTTCTTCCCGAAGAAGGCCAGCGCGACGTCATTGGAGAAAGGCGAAAAGGCGTTCGTCGGCGAAAGCACGAACAAGGCCGATGGAAGCCCGCGCAGATAGTCGCTCTGGTTGCGGCTCCAGTGCAAGGTGGCATTCGCCGTCAGCCACGGCGACAGGCGTGTCGCGACGGTGCCGTTGATATCGTAATTCCGGAGTGCCGGGCGAAGAGTCCTGAACTGGCCGAGGTCGGTCGTGTTCTGCTGATTGGCGTTCGCCGCGAGCTGCGCGAGAGTCGGATTAGCGGTTCCGGGGACCGGCACGACCGTCACCGTCCGGCCGGCGAGTGCACTCAGCAGCGGGTCGATCTCGCCCGAGGTGTCGGGAAATCCGATGATGTTGCCGCCAAGGGCGAACGGGAACAGCGGCGCCGGCTGGATGATTCCGCGCTGGCTCTCCAGGAGCTGGCTTTCGTCGCGGACCCTGAATGTCAGATTCGCTCGCGTATCGCCCTTGACGCTGGTCAGCATGGCTTCGCCGCGATCCGCGTTCCAGTGCCCGTCGGTTGATACCTTGTGGGCGGCCGTCAGTGTTGCGGTACGCAGGTGCCGCTTCAGCGTGATGCTGACGATGCGTTGCATCGACGTCCCGCCGGCGCGGACGGCCGAGCCTCGCGGCAGGATCTCGATGTTGCGCAGCACCTCGACTGGAAGCGCGCCGATCTCCGAAAGATCGTTGATCCGCTGGCCGTTGACGATCAACAGCGGCTGGACATCGTCTCCGAGTTCGACCTGGAGTTCGCCCAGCAGGTCGTCGACCGTGCTTGCGCCATAGCTGTCGATTGCATCCTGATCGAGGCTTCGCTCCGGCAGGATATCGGGAAACAGCGGCGGCGCCGTGACGTAGATGGTCTCGTCATTTTGCTTCGACGGATCCGTCGTGCTTTGGGCGCCGGACGTGGCGTCGACCGCAACGGACGCGGCGGAGCTGCCGCTTGTCGCGCCTGCCGACGATGCCGCGAGCGCCGGGATTGCGGCGCTGGCGAGGAGCGCGGCGAGAGCAATCTGGCTCAAGCCGCGAAACGATGGGTCTTCATGCATTGCCCGCCCCCCCAGAAAAGGCTGCAAAAAGTTGCGGCCCCCGCGCTACCCTGCCCGGCGCAATGCCGGGCAGGGCGTCCACGCGCGGTTCTGGGCCGCTAGTGAAGTTAGATCTGCGGAATATTGCCGCTCGGGATCGTTCCACCGGCCGCGGCGCTCGCAGCCGCGCACTGGCTCGACGGGAAGCCGTTCTTGCCGGTCCACTTGCCGCCCTTGGTGCCCGGGCTGATGCAGATCAGCGCGACGACCGTGTCGCCGGTGATGACGAACGGATCATTGGTGATCTTGTTGCCAACGCCGGCCGAGATGGTCCGGTGGCCGATCGCCTGGTCGCCCGTGGTCTGAAGGCCCGGAGGCGAAATGATGTTGCCATTGCCCGGGACGACCTTGAACACGTGGCACCCAAAGGTGATCGTGTCGGTTTGATCCTGAAGCAGGTTCCAGGGCTGCTGGGTCTGCGGATACGTCAAAGTCGCCTGCGCCAGCGCCCACACATTCGGGCTGCCGCCGTTGCGGAAATACGAACTGCTCAGAATGACGTTCGAAGCCGTCGGCGTTCCGAAGCCCGAGGGGTCGCCCGCCGGGCCGGTTTCCGGATCCGGATCGAAGTAGGGCGCGCCGGAATTGACGAACCCGGTGTCGACGACATTGACCGGTTCCGTCTGGAATCCCGAAGCGGCGGCCGGACGAAGCACGTCGTCGCAAACCTCCTGCGGAGTCAGATCGTTTTCGGTCAGCGGTGTCAGAATGATGTCGTCGCCATCATCCGCCCAGGCCGCGGTTGTCGCGATCGGCGTCAGCGAAATGCTGATCATTGCCGCCGCACTCATAAGTGCACGATATTTCATGGCTTTTGCCCCTTCGCCTCGCGTGGATGTGAGCGTACCCCTGAGCGGGTGAGGCGAGTCGCCCGCGCTAAGTTTCTGTTAAACCGCAGCGGGATAATGACGGTAGTTATCGGACGTTAATTAACGAAAGTTAGCCAGGGGCGCAGATGTCCCGGATCGGTACGGCCGGCGTCCCTTTTTCGGTGCTGTGACGAGGATGGCGATGACCGGCGTCGCCGGCCCTCACTTCAGTAGCGCGAGGCCCAAAATCGCGGCCAGGACGATGGCGCCGATCATCGCGGCTGCGATCAATCCCTGTTGGCGGAGGCGGCGGCGCTCGAGCCGCTCTTTCTCAAAGCGGCGGCGGCTTTTCTCGACGAAGAACTGTTCCCAATCCTCCACGCGTGGCGTGGTCGGATGAATCGCGATTTAAATCAAGATCAGCCGGCGACGGCTGTCTGGGTGCAGGCGATTGTGCCGTTGCCGGCGCTGGCCCGCTCCGCGAAATCCTGTGCCAGCTTGGCATGCCACAAGCGGGCGGCTTCGCTGATTGCCCGCTGTGCGGCCATGCGCTCCTCCACCGCGCGACGCCGGTAATAACGCTCGTTCGATTCCACTGGTCCCCCCTCCGCTAGAGAACCTACGGACCATCAACCCACATTGCCTAACAGATGGTTAATATCCACAGCCGGACGGCTGCATTCGCAATGAACCGCTTCCATAATGGCAGATGTCCCGCCGTGGAACAGCGGAATGCGCCATGATGACACGAAGCTGTTTCGGGCGGATCATCTTTGAAACCTAACGACTCGACGCTCGTTGAGGCGACAAATGGTTTCGAAGGAAGGCACCATGCTGAGTTCGATCGAATCGCGCCGCAATTTTTTCAATCCGAGCGCGCGCGGATATCATGCCGTCTATCACGAGGGCGAAATCAATCACTGCCCCGGCTGCGGCCGGACCCACTGGCTGATCGGCCGGATGTCCGCGGAATGCGCATTCTGCTCGACCGCGCTGCCGCTGAAGGAAGCGGGAACGCAGGGCCCGGCGGCGACGCCGGTGTTCTGGAGCGGCCGCCGCCCGACTTACGCCGAGCTCAACGCCGCCTGATCCCCGTACAATTGCGGATTTCTGAATGGCCGTGGCCGGTGTATGGTCACGGCCATGAAGAGATCCGCGGCCGTCGCCTTGCTGTTGCTCAGCAGCTCACCCGCGCTTGCGGGTGCGTCGAATTTCGTGCTGGTCAACGGTACCGGCGCCGCGATCGCCAATGTGTCGATCACCCGCTCCGGAACGAAGGACTGGAAGGCGCTCGATGCGTCCCCCGCGGCCGGCGCCCGAGCGCCCGTCAAGTTCAGCAATCAGGATTGCGCGTTCGACATTCGCGCCAACGTTAGCGGGACCGGCCAGGTAACCTGGGCCGGGGTCAATCTGTGTGACGTGAAGTCCGTCGTTCTGAAGCGCGACGCGACGGCAGGCGCGTGGGTCGACTACGACCAGTGATGGTTCGGCGGCGGAGCGGCGCCCGGTAGGGTCCGCCGGCGATCGCCGGCTGTGCCGGCTTCACCGAATCGAGGAGCCTGGCGCCGGCGACGAACACCACTCCGGTGCAAGCCAGGGCAAGCAGCCAGCCGCCCCACCCGGGATAGGTTTCCAGATATAGGCGGCCGCGCTCCACCGCGCCGAGCGCGATGGCATAGATCACCAGCCACGCTTCGAAGCGCGTCTTGATCGTGAACAAGCGGCCTATCTTCTTCAGCATCGCGAATCGTTAACGCCTCAACGTTCCGATGGCGGATTTGCGCCGTTCCACTCCTAATGAACAGGGTTAAAGTGTCGGTAAGGATTGGCGAAATGTGCCAGATCGGGACTCAGGCCAGCTCGGCAATATCCAGTGCGTCGAGGAGAGCGGCTCGCGCCCGTTCAACATCGGCGATGAGCGCGGGCTTCTGCAGGTCGCTGTGGTGGATCTGCTCGGGCCAGAGCCGCCGCACGACCTCGGCAATCCGGTCCAGCCGTTCCCCGTCCACCATGAAGCGCGGATCAACGGTCGCCGGGTCGGCGACCACGCGCAGTCGGAGGCAAGCCGGGCCGCCTCCGTTCGCCATCGATTGGCGAACATCCACGACCTCGACGCGCCGGATCGGCCCGTTGCCGGCAAGATGGCGCTCGAGCCAGCTCCACACCGATGCCGTTTCGCGCGCTTCGGTCGGAACGATCAGCGTCGTCTCGCCATCCGGCGGACTTACCAGCTGCGCGTTGAACAGGTAGGATTTGATGGCATCCTCGAGCGGCACGTCCGCCGCTGCGACCTCGACATATTCGAACCCGGGGACGTGCGCGGAACAGGCGTCGAGCAGCGGCTGCTTGTCCGCGAAGGCCTGCTCGTGCGCGAATAGCACCCGCTCGTTGGCGACGGCGACGACGTCGTTGTGAAACGCCCCGGCAGCGATCGCCTCTTCGGACTGCTCGATGAAAACCGTCCGCCGAGGATCAAGGCAGTGCAGCCGGGCAATCGCTTTCGAGGCCTCGACATGCTGGCGCGCCGGAAAGGCGCCCCCGGAAACTCCGTAGACCAGGATTTCGACGCCGGGCGCATCGTGGCCGGGCGCAAGCCGCATGTGGTTGGCCGCGCCTTCGTCGCCGAACGCGGGCGGCACCGGGCCGTGGACCGCGAACGGATCCCCTCGGAAAGCAAGCTCAAGCTGCGCCAGCGTTGCGGACCATTCGTGACTGCGGTGCGGCATGGTGCGCAGATTGGCCACGGTGAGATGGCACTTGCCGTCGGCCGTGTCGGGTGCGGGCGAGACGGTGGCGGCGTTTGCCGCCCACATCGGCGATGCGGACATGGCGTTGGCCGCGATGATCGGCTCGGCCGCCTCGATCGTGGTGCCCAGCCGTGCAAGCCATTCCCGGTTCGGCCGCGGGTGCGGAAGGAAAATGCCCTGCGCAAGTCCCAGCGCCAGGTTCGAGCGCATCTTGTCGATGCCTTGAAGCGCCGCCGCGCGCGGTTCGGATGTCTCTCCGCCGTGACCCATCGACGCGACATTGCCGAAACTCAGGCCGGCATAATTGTGGCTCGGCCCGATGATCCCGTCGAAATTGATTTCGACGAGCGGCATCAGCGCACGGCCATCAGGATTTCGTCGCCGACCTCCACCTCCAGCAACTCGGCGGCGTCCCGGTCGATCGCGACGCCCTTGTCCGGCAGCTTCCTGACGCTGGCGCAACAGGCGCGGAAATCGTTCAGTCGGCCGCTTCCGACCAACGCTTTGTCCCCGCCGCCCTCGGTAATCTCGCCGACCGTCTCGAGGGTCGACTCCCGGATGGTGCGGATGTCGTCGGTGTCGACGGTGACGGTGGGCCCGCCGTCGAAGATGTCGATGTAACGGTCGTAGTGGAAGCCTTCTTCCTCGAGCATCCGCATCGCCGCCCGGCCGCTCGGATGCGGCTGCCCGATCACCGCTTTCGCCGCATCGGTCAGCAACGCGACGTAAATCGGCGTTTGCGGCATCAGGTCGGCGATGAACTGGGTTCCGTGCACGGCATTGAACTCATCGGCTTCGGGAAAGCTCATGCCGAAGAACTTGCCCGCGAGCGAGTCCCAGAAGGGAGCGTTGCCGGCTTCGTCCATCACGCCTCGAAGCTCCGCCAGCGTGCGCTGCCCGAAGCGAGCCCGGTGCAGCTTGATGAACAGGTAGCGGCTTCGCGCCAATAGCGAGCCCCAGCCGCCCGCGCGCAGCTGCGGGTGGAGGAAAAGCCCACCCACCTCCGACGACCCCTCGAGGTCGGTGGTCAGGGTCAGCAGCTGGTTGCGGAACGTCTTGCCGAGTTCCGGGCTCGACTGGGTGAGCGTACTCAAATGATATGAATAAAATGGCTGCTTCACGCCGACCTGCCCGAACACCTGGCAGGTCCCGCGGATCGCGCCGCTCTTGGGATCCTCCAGCACGAACATGTAGAGGTCGCCCGTCTGGTTGTCTTCGGTCCGGGCGAAACTCTTGTCCGATCGCTCGAGCTTGGCGACTAGCGTCTCGCGATCCGCCGGGAGGTTGGTGAAGCCGCCGCCGGTCAGCTTCGCCATCTGGTAGATTGCGCGAAAGTCCTCGCCCGTCGCGGGCCGTACCCGATAGGTCATCTGGCCTCGGCGAGCAGGCGCAGGATGGCGAGGGCGGACAGCGATGCGCGCTCGGCCAGGCTGTCGGTGATCAGAAATTCCTCCATGCTGTGGATCTTGCCGCCGCGCACCCCCATGGTGTCGACCACCGGTACGCCGCAGGCGGCGATGTTATTGCCGTCGCACACGCCGCCGGTCGGCTGCCACGCGATGTCCTGGCCGAGGTCCGCTCCCGCTCGCCTGACGAGCTTGAACAAGGCCTCGGCGTCTTCGGTCAGCGGCTTGGGCGGGCGCCCGAAGCCGCCATGAACCTCGATGTAGACCCCGTGCTGCTTCGCGGTCTCGTCGACGGCTTTGGCGATGAGGCGTGCGGCGATCTCCTGGTCGTCGGTGGTGCGCGGCCGCATGTTCACCCGCAAAATGGCAAGGTCTGGAACGACATTGCTCGGCCCGCCACCATCGATCCGCGCGGGATTGACCGATAGTCCGGGAGTCTTCGACATGGCCAGCCGAAGTGCGAGCTCGCTAGCCGCGACGATGGCGTTACGGCCGTCCTCCGGGTTGCGCCCGGCATGCGCGGATTTGCCCCGGATCAGGAAGGAGAAATTGCCGCTTCCCGGCCGAGCGCCCGCGAGCGTGCCATCGGGAAGCGCGGCGGGCTCGTAGGTAAAGGCCGCGTGCTTGCCCTTCGCGGCCTCGGTCAGCAGCGCGGCGGAGCTCAGCGAGCCAACCTCCTCGTCGCTGTTGATGACGACTTCGTAGCCGAGACGGTCCACGCCGCGGCTCTTCTCGACGGCTTTCAGCGCGGCGAGCATTACGGCCAGTCCGCCCTTCATGTCAGCGACGCCGGGACCGCCGAGGACCCCGTCCTCGATCCACCGCGTCGCCTGGAATGCATGGTCGGCGCCGAATACCGTATCCATGTGGCCCGTCAGAAGCAGCTGGACCGGCGCGGTCGGCCGCACCGTCAGGTGAAGGTGCCGCCCATGCTTGATCTTCGCTGTCTTGCCGGCGGGATCCACATTCTCGACCGGCTGCGGATGGTCGAGCCGAAGCGCGCCCGGGAGCGCGGCGAACGCATCGGCGAGCAGTTCCGCCATCCGTTCGAGCCCGCCGAGGTTGCGCGAGCCGCTGTTGATCGCGGCCCAGGCGAGCACCTGGTCGAGCATCGGCTCGGCCGCGGCGCGCTCGACGGCCTCGCGTTCGGTGGACGACAATTCCCCCATGGCTCAGGCTCTAGCCAAGGGCTTTCAGGAAGGCCACACCGGGAAGTCGGAAGAAGATGCCTCTATTTGGCCGCTTCGGCGATGCCGAGCCTCTCCCTTGCCCCGGCCAACATTTCGATAAAGCGCGGATGGTCCCGAAGCGGATCGAGGTCGGGGTCCGCTTCGAGGTGGCGAATATTCTGGGCCGTCTTAACCCGTTCGAAAAAGGGCTGAATCGCGTCGAGGGCGTCGGCCACTGTCATGCCGTCGTGCGCCAGTGCACACGCCAGATTGTAGCACATGATCAAATTCTCGGGGTCGAGCAGCAGCGCTCGGCGGCTCCAGTCGCGGGCGCGATCCGTATCGCCCAGGATAACGAGCGCGTTCGCACCGGCGGCGAGCGCTTGCCCGTTCGTCGCTTCTTTGCCGACGGCGCGTTCAGCGCGCTCGAACACCGTCTTCGCAACATCGCGCAGTTCCGACTCTTTCCCGGTCGACGCGTAGCAAGTGATCAGCATCAAGGGGTTGTGCCAATCGGTCTCCATCTGAGACGCCGCCTTCTGGAAGAAGGGAATTGCATCGGCGGCGCGGCCTCGCCGAAACAGCATGCGCGCCGCCTCGCGGTTTACCTCCCAGGAATCGGGATCGAGCTTCAGCGCGGTGCGGACCTGCTTCTCGGCCTCGTCGGTCTTGCCTTCCTCTTCGAGATAGCGCGCCTTGATGCAGTGGGCTTCGGGGAGTTCGGCATTGAGTTCCAGCGCCCGATCGGCGGCCGGCAGCGCATTCTCGTCCTTGCCGTGTACGAACCGCAGTTCCGCCTGCGCTAGCGCCATCAGCGCCCACGCCTGCGCGTAGCCGGGGTCGAGCTTTGTCGCCTGCTTGCACACGCGGACAATCGCCTCGTCCCGTCGCGGATCTCCGAAGTTGCCGCTGATCCATTGCTGCCGCGCCATGAGGTAAAGATTGTAGGCGTCGGCATTGGTCGTCCCACGATGCTCGATCGCCTTCTTTTCTTCGGGGAGCAGCTTGATCTTGAGGGCGTCGACGATGGCTTTGGAAATCTCATCCTGGATCGCGAAAATGTCGTCGAGGTCCCGGTCGTAGCGGTCGGCCCAGACGTGATCGCCCGCCGCCCCGTCGATCAGCTGCGCGGTGATCCGCACGCGGTTGCCCGCTTTGCGCACGCTTCCTTCCAGCACGTAGGTCACGCCGAGCGTCTTCGCGACATCCTTCACGTCGACCGACTCACCCTTGAACGTGAACGCCGTGTTTCGCGCGACCACGGAGAGCGCAGACACTTTCGACAGATCGGTGATGATGTCCTCGCTGATGCCGTCCGAGAAATATTCCTGCTCGGCCTCGCCGCTCATGTTGATGAACGGAAGCACGCAGACGGACGTACGCTTGCTCGGCTCAGCGGCTTTCTCAGCTTTTGCGGAGGCTGCGTTGCGGGCGTGTGAACCGCAGGTGCGGGCGATCGCCTCAAGGAGATCTCCGAGGGCATCGGGCTGGCCGCTGCCGTCCCATTTGCCAAGGTCGATGGTCTGGAACTGGCGAAACCCCAGCGGCGGCTTTGCGGAAGCGAGCGACACCGGGACGAGCCGGCCCGAATCGCGGCCCTCCGCCGCCTCGTCCTGGACCCAGGCGGACTCGGTCGACACCGGTGACCACAAAACGACCACCGCCTCGGCATCCTTGAGGGCGCGGTCGATCTCGGCTGCGAAGCGGGAGCCGCCGTGCAGGTGACGATCCCACCACACCTCATGGCCCGCCTCGCCAATGTAGCTCGCAAGCTGCTTGGCTGCGTCGAGATCATCCCGCGCATAGCTGAGGAATATCCGGGCCACGCATTCTCCCCCCGAGAGCCGGGCACTGTGCGCTGAACGGCGTGATGCTGCAAGAGCAGCTCCGCAAGGCCGAAGCCTATGCCATTAGAGACGTTCGGAGATTTGCCGCGACTACGTCGCCGGCTTGACGAACCTCAGCGCATATTGGTCGGTGTGGCCGCGGATCGATGGATCGAAGATCGGCTTCGAATGATCGTCCGCCGGGTTGCGCAGGAAATTGCCTTCGCCCGCGAGTTTGAACCCGACCGAGGTCACTTCCTTCACCACCTGGTCGCGGTTGATACGGTGCATCTTCGCGATGTCTGTGGAAGACAGGTTGGGCGGCCCCTGGTGATCGATGATGAAGAAGATCCCGCCCGGCTTCAGCGCGGCATAGACGGCGCGATCGAACGCGACCGTATCCACCGCTTTCCCGCCCGGACCGTACTTTGGAATCTTGAGGTCATGATAGTTCTGAGTCACCCAGGCTAGGTCGAGCGGTTTCGGGAACTTGACCGTCCCGAACGGCTCGACGTCGAGCGAGACGTTCTTCCACTTGCCCTCGGCGAGCATCTTGCGGTCGTCCTGGACGCTGTCGTTCCAGCCGGCGTTCTCGATCGCGTAGACGTGGCCCGACGGGCCGACGACGTCGCTCAGCATTCGCGTGAAATAGCCGCCGGCCGGATAGAATTCGCCGACCGTCATGCCGGACGTCACGCCGGAAAACTGGAGCGTTTGCGCCGGTTTTCGGAATGCGTCGGCTCGTGTGAACGCCGCCGGCCGCGCCGGATCGCTGACCGCATCCGCGATGCTCGTGCCTTTTTGCGGCGCCGCGGCTTTGTCGCAGGCGGTTGGTAGCGCCAGGACGGCTGCGACAATCATGAGCGTGGTCACGCGCATTCGGACCTCCAACGTTGATTTGACCGCCTAGCCCATCGTTGAATAGCCGAAACGGCCTTTCGACCGGCGGTCAGAGATAGTCGGCGAACTCTTCGACAAGGCGCCGATACAGGTCGCGCTTGAACGGCACGATGAGCTCGGGAAGCCGCTCCGGCACGACCCATTTCCACGCGCGGAACTCGGGATGGTCGGTGGCGATGTTCACGTCGCTGTCCTCGCCCAGGAACCGGCACAGGAACCAGTCCTGCTCCTGTCCAACCCACCGCTCCTTCCAGATAACGCCGACCAATTCGTCCGGGAGACGGTAGCGCAGGCGTTCGGGGCATTGCGCGATCCGTTCGACCAGGCGTGGCGGAATGCCGGTCTCCTCCTCCAGCTCGCGGAGCGCGGTCGCCCACGGCTCCTCATCGGAATCGATCCCGCCTTGCGGCATCTGCCAGGCGTCGTCGGGATTATCGATCCGCGCGCCGACCCAGACCTTGCCCTCGCTGTTGAGCAGCATCACGCCGACGCCGCGGCGGTAAAGGTCAGCATTGCTCATCCCGTCGCCGTATCGCAGCGGTCCCCTGCCTTCCAGTTCAATGGTGCAAAATGGAAAGCCGGTCGCGGACGATCCGCGCCTCCTCCGCGTAGTTCCTCAGACTGTTCAAGTAGCTGTCGACGCCCGCGAAATGCAGACTGAGCTCGCGCGCAAGCTCTGGATGCGCGCGCAGGTCGGCCGCGACGCGTCTGGTCGACGCGGGATCGAGTTGGATTGGGCAGCGGTGGGGAAGTGCAAGCTGGGTTGTGTCTCCGGGTAATGGCCGGTCGCCGCACGATTTTCGGATTGCCTGCTGAAGCGAATCCGGAATGACCATCCGGACGTCGTCGCGATAGCGTGAGGCAACCGCGTTCGAATTCAGGGCCTGGACGTCGAAGGCCATCAGCCGCGCCAAGGGAACGCGAAGTCGATCGTCATCGACATTGCGCAACTGATCAGCTCCGAACACCGCTGCCCAGCTTTGCGATTGACCGAGCCCATGGATCTGGCTCGCCTGGTAGGCGGCGATCACGAAATCATTGTCGCTTACTTTTCGGTCGCCGTTCCATGCCGCAAAAGCGGTTTCGGCGAACCGACGCGTAGTTGCGTAATAGTCGCGGGTGTTCGCGGTGAAGCTGATGATCTGATCGATTTCGGGCTCGATTCGCATCAGCAGGCGCCGGGTCTCCGCGCGTTCGATCCGCTCCTGGTTCCAGTTCGACGCCTGGACGCCCACGAACACGCCGATGACGACGATCACGAACTCGATCGCGATCGCGGTCCAGTTCTGCGCCTTCAGGTTCGCGCTGAGCCTGCGGAGGATCATCGCGACGCCCGTGCATCGAAGTCGATTCGGTCGAGCGCGCGCTGCACACTCCGGCGGAACATTCCGAGGATGAAGACGAATGATGCGATCAATGCGCGATGCCAGCGCAGCTCCTTGATCAATTGCGGCTCGGCGCGGAGGTCGTGCGCCGCGCCAACCCACACCTTACGCTCGCTGTTGAGCAGCATCACGCCGACGCCGCGGCGGTAGCGATCGATCGTCGACATGCCGCGTCATTGAGCAAGGGGAAGTGGCGATGCAATGCCCTAAACGCAATCTGCCGATTGCGCTGGCTTGCGCGTAATGAGACATTCTCGTCCATGTTGGGGATGCTGCTCATCGCTGCCGCTGGGACCGTTCAGATGGCCCAGCTCAAGACCTTCAGTGACTGGATCGTCGGCTGCGACAACGGCCTCTTGTGCCAGGCGTCGGCGATGATGCCGGAAACCGATACCAGCATAACGGTGACCGTTCGGCGCAGTCCGGAACCGGACGCGTCGCCGCAGGTCTGGATGCGCAGCGTCGACACAGACATCGCCGACGTGGTCGCCGACGGTCACAGGCTCGGCCTGCACCTCACGAAGAACGCCGACGACGCCTTCGTCGTCGCACCGCCGGACGCGCTCAAGTTCCTCGACACGCTGCGCTCGGCGAACAAGGTCGAGGGGCTCGACCCCAAGGGCAAGCCGGTCGGCGACATCCTCGTCAACGGGGCCACCGCAGCGCTCCTGTACATCGACGATCGGCAACACCGCCTCGGCACCCGCGGAGCGCTCGTTCCGCGCGGGGACAGGCCCGATTCCTCCATTCCCGCGCCGCCGGCGCTTCCGGTGCGCGTCGCGGTCGCCGGCTCGTCGAGGCCGGCGCCAAAGCTCTCTGCCGCCTTCGTCGCCAAGGTCCGCAAAGACAATGACTGTCCCGACGAGAAGGACCCCAACCTGGTCAATGTCGATCGCGTCGATTCAAGCCACAGCTTCGCGACGATCACGCTGATCTGCCAGAGCGGTGCCTACAATTATCTCTCGGCCAATTACGTGATCGCGGACGGAGGCGCACCTCAGCCCGCGAAGTTCGACGACGACAATTCAAAGGAGGATGGCGACCTCCATTACAACCTCTATTGGGACGCGAAGGCGCATCGCCTCGACGCTGGAATGAAAGGCCGCGGGATCGGGGACTGCGGCGGCATGCAGCATTACGTCTGGGATGGATCCGAATTCCGTCTCGTGGCCGTCGAGGAAATGACCGAGTGCCGCGGGGTGATCGATTTTATCTCCGTGTGGCGGGCCAAAGTCGTCAAGCGCTGAACCGACAAGAAGGTGGCGAAGCGACGTTGAGCGTCTTAAACTGACTCCATGGCCACAGCCTCGCACCGAATCACCCAAACCGAAGCCGCCGCCCGCCCGCCGCAGGAAGCCGTCGTCGTCCGCTTCGCCGGCGACAGCGGGGACGGCATGCAGCTGACCGGAGGTCAGTTCACGCTCTCCACGGCGCTCGCCGGCAACGACCTCGCCACCTTCCCCGATTTCCCGGCCGAGATCCGGGCGCCGCAGGGGACGACGTTTGGAGTCTCCGCCTTCCAGATCAACTTCGGCTCCTGCGCCATCGACACCGCCGGCGACCAGCCGGACGTGCTGATCGCGATGAACCCCGCCGCGCTGAAGGTGAACGCGAAGGAGGTGCGCGAGGGCGGCCTGCTGATCGTCGACGAGGGCGAGTTCACCCAGCGCAACCTCGCCAAGGCCGGTTACGAGCAGAACCCGCTCGAAGACGGCAGCCTGGCCAAGTGGCAGGTCGTCCACTTCAACATCTCGCAGCTCACGCTCGACGCCGTGAAGCCTTACGGCCTCGGCAACAAGGAAGCGCTGCGCTGCAAGAACATGTGGACGCTGGGCCTCGCGCTGTGGATGTTCGATCGCGACCGCGAGCC
>Ga0134127_10001730_pt1 | contig 16089 bp, 18 predicted proteins | sample KB31753_FD_96459 | JGI IMG/M metagenome (GOLD analysis project Ga0134127, IMG submission 96459) | Terrestrial soil microbial communities with excess Nitrogen fertilizer from Kellogg Biological Station, Michigan, USA - KB3-175-3 | ecosystem: Environmental > Terrestrial > Soil > Unclassified ...
GTGGTCGCAGCGCAACGCGGACTTCTTCGGCCGCGACGATCCGGAGAGCCGCGTGGATGCGCCGTACACCGGCTTCATGCACGCGCTCGTCCGCGCGCGCATCCCGTATCTGCCGGTCAACGTCGACGACATCGGCCGCGACGCGTCGATCCGCACGTTGATCCTCCCGAGTATCGGCGCACTCTCGGATGCGCAAGCGGCGGCGATTCGACGGTTCGTGGCCGGCGGCGGATCCCTCGTCGCGACCGGCGCGACCGGGCTCTACACCGAGTGGGGCGATCCGCGGCCCGATTTCGCGCTCGCCGGCCTGTTCGGGTGCCATCGGGCGGCGGAGCCATTGCAGCGGCGCGCGCCGAGAGGAAACGGCAGCCTCCATACCTATCTGCGCCTGCCCGCCGAGGGGCGCTCACGCCACGAGGTCCTGCTCGGTTTCGACGGGACCGACCTCGTCGCCTTCGGCGGTACGCTCACGCCGCTGCAGGTGGATGCCGGCGTCACCGCCGTCTTGACCTTCGTCCCGGCGTTTCCGACTTATCCGCCCGAGACCGCCTGGATGCGTCAGCCCTCGACCGACATTCCGGGACTGCTCGTCTCGGAGCACGGCCGGTCGCGCGTGGCCTATCTGCCGGCCGATCTCGATCGCCGCTACGCTGCGGAACATCTACCGGATCACGCGCGGCTCCTCGCCAACGTCGTCCGCTGGGCCGCCGGCGCGGCGATCCCCCTTGACGTCAAAGGCACGGGCCTGATCGATTGTCATCTGTATGCGCAACCGGGCCGGGTGATCCTGCACCTCGTCAACCTCACGAGTGAGGCGACCTGGCGGGCGCCGCTGGACGAACTGATTCGTGTCGGGCCGTTCGAGGTGTCAGTGCTCGTGCCGACGTCGATGACGACGTCGACGAAGCCCGCGGCGCGGCTGCTGGTGTCCGGCACGCGGCCGGCGGTTCGCCTGTCGAACGGCCGGGCGGCCTTCCGGGTGGAGGCCGTCGACGATCACGAAGTCGTCGTCGTCGAGTAGATGTGGTCCGTGACCCTCGGCTACCTGAAGAGATCCGTGAACGATCCGTGGTCGAACAAATCTTCCGGCTTGACGACTTTAGTCTGCCGGAATTCCGACACCGGGGTGACGTCCCGGCCATCGGTCTGCGCATCGGCTGGCCGCTGGTGGGCCGGCGCGGAACGCTGCCGACGCCAGCCTGAATAGCCGACCCGCTCCACGTGCCGGTTGACCCATAACTCGTGCATGACTTCGCGAAATCCCTCGGCGCTGGCGTCGGGAACACATGCACGTAAATCCGATCCTTCGTAGTACCGATCGGGTTCCATGCGATCGAGGATGAGCCGGGCGTCTTTGCTCAGGGCATTCATGGCGATTCTCGAAGAGGCAACGATCGTCTGAGTCGGAATCCAGAGCACAGCGGATGCCAACCTGGCAGCTGCGCGCATTCCCCTTACTGATATGACCGCCGTTTCCGATTTTTGGTTTGAGAGGCCGGACGAGAATTCGAGGATGGCACTTTCGTGCAGCGAGCGGGCTCGACTGAAAGCGCGCGCGCACGCGCTGGAACCAGTGGTGCGCATCGGTCACGCCGGCGTCACAGCCGAAGTCGTCGCGGAAGTCGACCGTGCGCTCAGCGCGCACGAACTGATCAAGGTCAGCATCGAATAGATCATGAGGGGCTTGACAGGTTTCACTTTGCACTGTCAAGCTACGACATGAGGCGACGCTGGCTGGCCCTCGCGCTCGGACTCGCGGCGATTCCCATCTTCTTCGTCGGCCGTCAGTGGAAACACCAGTCGGACCTGAAGGGCCAGGCGGCCGCCGAGCCGTTCCGCATCGCCGGCAACCTGTACTACGTCGGCGCGACCGACCTCACGGCCTTCCTGCTCACCGGCCCCGAGGGCGATGTCCTGATTGCCGGCGGCTACCCGACCACCGCGTCTCTCTTCATGGCGAGCATCGCCCAGCTCGGTTTCGACATCGCCGACGTGAAGGTGCTCGTCAACTCGCAGGCGAGCGGCGACAACGCCGGTGCGCTGGCGGCGCTGCAGAACGCGTCCGGCGCCCAGCTCTGGATCAGCGACCGCGATGCCGACGTCGTTGCGGCCGGCGGTGCTGGCGGTTCGTCCTTCGGGCCCCTCAGATTCCTCACGTTTCTTCCATTCCTCAATTATCCGGCGCCGCGCGTCGACCACAGGTTCAAGGACGGCGAGACGATCCGCGTCGGCCGGATCGAACTCACCGCGCATCTGATGGGCAACCCCTCGGGCGGATGCACCTCATGGTCGTTCCCCATCCGCGACGGCGACCGCGTCCTGCTCGGCGTCCACGCCTGCCACCTGGAGCCGCCGTTCGGCCTGTCGCTGGGCGATCATCCCGAGGTTCGCACCGCCTTCGAGCGCAGCTTCGATACCCTGCGGAGCCTGCCGGCCGACATCTGGGTCACGTCGCATGCGAGAGAATTCGGCCGCTACCGCAAGTTCGTCGCGCGCGGCACCGCCAGGAATCCGGCGGATCCGTTCATCGATCGGCAGGGCTACCTGGACTTCATCGATCAGTCCGAGAAACACTTCAGCGCGCGGGACGGCAAGTAGCCATTCACCTCCCTCACATATCGCGTGACGCCCCGACCCCGCCACGACACAGGACACCACCTCCCTCTCGTCGGCGACCGCCCCGGCTCGTTTGATACAGTGAGGATGTGCTCAGGAGTAACGATTCATGACCGCCGGACGCGATATGTCAGGTGTCCGAACGATTCTCGTCACAGGCGCCGCCGGTGGTCTCGGTCACCGACTCTGTCGCATACTCAGCGCTCGCGGTTATCAGGTATACGGTCTGGTCCGGCCTGAAGATGACTGCCGACGCCTCGAACTCCCCAAGGAACAGGTATATGTCGGCTATGTTCAGGACTACAGCTGCGTGGCTCGCGCGATGGACGGAATCGACGTCGTCGTTCATTGTGCAGCGTTGCTTCCAGATTCATCGGATGCCCCACCTGCGGCGTTTCATCAAGTCAATGTCGACGGTACCGCCTCGGTCGTGCGCGCAGCCATTGCACATCAGACCAAGTATTTCTTCGCTATGTCAACGATCAGCGTCGTGGATCACGTTACACAAACAATTGGTCCGCGCGAGCTGCTCCAGTATGTCAGTGCGACGGACGACGCGTATCTGTCTTCGAAGGTGGCGGCCGAACGGCTGCTATTCAGCGTGAGGCCGGGATACAGTGGCGAACTCATGATACTCCGACTTGCCTACGTCTACGGTCCCGGCAATTTCGCTGTCTGGCGGCGGCCGTTCCAGTTTCTCGAGGCCGGCAAGCTCCGGCTGATCAACAACGGATCGGCGCTGCTGCCATTGATTCACGCTGACGATATTGGCCGGTTCATCGTTCGTTCCCTCACACAGCGGCCGAGCCGAGGTTACGACGGCATCCACATCCTGGCCAGTCCGCAAGTCCCGACGCTCCGCATGGTGTTTGATTTCGTCGCCGATGCGCTTGGGCTAGCCCATGCAGGCTCGGTTCCCTTGTGGGCGGCGCACCTTGGGGCGGCTGTGGCCAGCGCGGTCCCTCGACGATTTCGAAAGGGTCGGTTGGAAATGCTGACCCCGGCGCGCGTGCAGCAGTTTTCCCGTGGTTACGACCTATCGGCGGTACTGGACCGCTCGGTCCTTGACGATCTTCACATGACGGACTACCGGGACGGCTTTCGCGAGATGCTGGCCGACTATGTGACGTCCGAACGGACTGGCAAGGCGTTTGTGAGATGAATGCACTGGTGATCGGAGCGAATGGTCACCTCGGGGCCCATCTCGTGCGTCACTTGCTGCACGACGGCCATCAGGTCAGAGCCTTCGTGCGTCCCACCAGTGATACGAAGACGTTGGCGGGAGTCGACGTCGAGGTCGTTCGCGGCAACATCCAGGAGCCGCACTCGTTGCGTGAGGCGGTCAGGGAGTGCGATGAAGTTTATCATCTCGCCGCGCCCACCGAGCGTGTATCTGATGCATATCCTGCGATTGTGGAGGGAACGCGTCATGTGTTGCAGGCCTGCCATCGTGGAGGAATCAGGCGATTGGTATATGTGAGTTCCATTGTCACGATTGGGTACTCGTCGACCCCACATGTGATCCTAGACGAGCGAACGAATCAACGAACTGATGCCACGAGCTATCACTCGGCCAAATGGGTTGCGGAACGAGAGGTCATCGCATTTGGCCGCAGCGAGGGGTTGTCCGTCGTGATCGTCAATCCTGCGACACTCGTGGGGCCGCTCGACTATCGCGTGACTCCGAGCAACGCGCCCATCCAGTGGTGTCTGGAAGGCAGGCTGCGAATCGCGCTTCCCGGTGGTGTCACCGTGGTCCACGTCGCAGACGCCGCGCGCGGCCTGGTACTGGCGATGCAGCACGGCCGAAGCGGTGAGCGTTACATTCTCGGAGGCGACAGGCTCACGATACCTGAGTACTTTATGCTGATTGCGAGGCAATGCGATCGTCCGGGTCCATTGATGACCCTGCCCCGCTCCGCAGTCATCGCGAGCGCACTCGTATTCAGTCTTGTCGAGCGGTTGATCGGCCGCAGGATGCCTCTCACGTTCAGCCAGGCACGGCATCTCGTTGGCAAATATGGATGGTATTCGAGCGACAAGGCGGCCCGCGAACTCGGCTATCGGTGGCGGCCGGCCGCTGAGGCCGTGAATGCCTACGTCAGTTGGGTGCGTGCTGGACGACCCTCAACATCTTGTCCAGACCATGCCGTGGACTAGCAGCGGCCGCGGCTCTATGTCGAGCCGAACCGGCTGGAAGTCCCACTAAGAATCCATTGGCAACACCGCCCGAGGGTGGCGGTCTGGCCGCAGAGAACGATGACGGCGATGGATCGCAAGCGTATCGCTCAAGATCCGGACCCCCCCGAGAACCGGCTGCGAACGGCTGTCGCCGTCGTCTCTCCAGCGGACGGGCACTTGAGCTATCCGATACCCGCGCTGGCGCGCAATGAACAGAATCTCGACGTCGAACATGTAGCCGTCGATCGTCTGGCGCCTGAACAGATCTCTTGCGACGTCGCCCGCAAAGAACTTGAAACCGCACTGCGTGTCGACAATGTCATCGAGGCCGACACACAAACGCTTGACCACGGCAAAGATCTTCCCGCCCATGCGCCGGTACAAGGGCTGCAGTCGTTCGACCTTCGAATCAGGAAGACTGCGTGAACCGATGACGACGTCGAAACCTTCGAGGAGGCGATACTCGATCTTGTCGAACTCACCGATTGGCGTTTTGTTGTCGGCGTCGGTGAAGCCGATGACGTCGCCTGCGGCCAACCGCACGGCTTCACGGACGGCATGGCCCTTACCGCGTCGTTCTGGTGAACCGATCACGTGTATCCGCGTCGCAAGATGCCGATGCGCTTGTGCGACCTCGAGCGCTGCTTCGCGTGTCCCATCATTTCCGTCGGCCGCGACGATCAATTCAGAAGCGATGCCACGCCCGCTGAAGTAGTCGACCGCCTGATCGACCGTGGTCCGAATGGAGTCGACCTCGTTGTATGCCGGAATGATGAGACTGACCAGCTTCATGATCGGCCACGCTCCACGCTTGGAGCAAAGACGAACTTTCCGATGCGAATCGGCACCATCCAGCTCTTGATCTGCCAACCGAGGAACAGCACATCGCTCGTCTTGGGAATCCACGTGAACTCGCGCAGACTGAGACCGGCCTGCTCTGCGGCGCTCACGATGTCTCTGAAATGAAACTGGAAGGTCGGCGGGTGCGACAATGGCCAGAGCGCCAAGACGAGGGGAAAACACCAACTGTAAAGACGCACGAACCACTTCGGCATCGTGCTCTCGATCACCACCAGCTTCCCGTCTTCGCAGAGGCAACCAGTCGTTCGCTTCATGAACTCGGCCAGATTCGCATATGTCGCCCGAACCGAGGGGCCAACAATGTGATGCAGCGTGTTGACTGCGATAACCGTATCAAAACATTCGCGAAAGTCCATCTCGAGCGCACTCACCTGACGCCACTCCACGTGCGGGTACCGTTCGGCGAAGTCTTTTTCCACGAAAACATCGATCGCGACAATCCGCTGTATGTGGCCGATTGGGTACTCGAACACGCCACCGTTGCCGATATCCAGCAGCGCTCTTGAATCTGCCGTCTCGTGAGATGCGGCCAGTGCGATGTAGCGGTAGGTCTCGAGTCGCTTTTGGGCGGACTTGTACGCGGCGTTATCGGCAAAGAAGGCCGCATTCTTCTGGCGCGCCGTCGACTGCTGGCCAGCTTCCTCGCCTTGCGGTCGAGCCATGGTCATGGCAGGCATCCGGAGACCGGCCACGTCATGGCTTCTCCGCGACGACGAGGCATCGTATGCCAACCGGGTAGCGCACCCACGCTGCCAGGGCTTCTTCTGCTGCCGCCGCCCATTTAAGGAGCGGAGTGGTTCTGCTTTTCACGATATTGCGACTGACGATGGCGCGTTGCACGGACTCGGAAGCCTCCAGCGCGCGCTGGTTGCGACGCTTCGCAAAAGCGAAGGCCGGGTAGACCAAGAAGCCAAGATGCGACCTGTCGACCACACGCAGTCCCGCGCTCTCCACTAATCGACAGAGATCAGTGAGCCGGTACCGCCGATAATGGCGCAGGAATTTGTCGTACGCGTCGTACAGGTGGGGTCCGCTCGGCACCTCGATCACCAGAGTTCCGCCTCGCTTGAGGACACGCGCCGCCTGGCCCACCGCAGCGACGTCATCGTGTATGTGCTCCAGCACGTTGAGCATCACGACGGCGTCCACGCTTTCGCTCGCCAGCGGACATTTGATCAAGTCGAAACGGAGCAGCGGCACGTGCGGGATGTCGGTTGCGAGACGCCGGAGTGGACCCGCGATGTAATCCGATCCGATGATCAAGCCGCTCGACCAGTCGCTGATCAGTTCGCGCACCAGAAAGCCGCTTGCGGATCCGATCTCGAGGATAACCGTTTCCGCCGGATTCGTCCGGACCCTTCGACGCAGGACCCGCCTTGCGTGTCGTCGTGAAGCAAGATCGATGGGGTGCTCTCCATCCCCGGCGATTTCCTCATGGAATTGCGTGAGATCTTCGGCCCAGCCAGACTCGCCGGCACCAAAATCGAGGATCGGTAACAGACGAGCACCTACCTGGAAGCCGCGCCCCGTCCAGATGGGGCGATCGCCATCAACGAGCGGCCACTCGAACTCCACCATACAGTGGTGCGCGTGCATCATATCACCCTCGACAGACCGGTCCGTTGCAGATGCCCGTGCCGCCGATCCCGACCTTGCGTTGGCTGGAGAAGGTGGCCGGATGTGCGTCCGACGGTCGTCTTGCTGCAAGCGGGCCACACCACTCCAGCGCGTCACGGAACGTCAAAGGCTCCGGCCAGTGGGAACACATATGGGGATTTGGCATAGAGCGCCCAAGCGGTTATCCTCCCCGGTCCTGGGATGTTAGTTCTGTAGACATAAGAGCTGAAGCCGCTTTCCAGAACTCCATCGTTTCCCAGTGCGCCAGCGACATCTGGCCGATTGCCATCTACAGGAAGCACCGCTATCGGCTTCACGTTTCCGTGAGTATCCCGCCACACCAGGATCACCGCGTGTGCTGGACGAGTTCTGCTGTTGGTGACGGCCCACCCGCTCACCTGCAGAAACGTGCTGTCGTAAGGGGTCACACGGTCGAGAAAACCACGACTGCCGTCGAGGCTCGCGGTCGACGTCTGCAGCGCCGGGAGTATCTTATCGGCCGGCAATATGACGTTCGGCAGGTTCAACGATCTTAGTCGGTTTATGATGCTTGCAATGTGGTCAGGGTGCGGGTAGACACGAGTGAGTAGTGGGTTATCAGGGATGACATCGATGAGTGAGACGACGAGCTGGGCGTCCCTCCGCTGCTTGCCATAGACTCGAGCGTCCGCCCATCCAGAGATACTGCTGAGGGCGAAGAGGATTGCGCCGGCGCTTGCAACCAATCCGACTGCTGGCCAGATAAGGCGCACCCGTCGTTTCCCAAGCCGCTCGGACATCAGATTGCCCCAGATCAGCATGAGGACGAACACTACTGGGGCAAACATCAGCGAAAAGGAATGATAGCGTGATGGTAGGGCGGCCGGGAGCCCCCAACCGCCACGGCCGGCCGTAATCGACGCGCCGGTCAAGAGAACGAAACTGCCCAGAATCAGCCATACATGCACGGCCCTGGAGCGAGCCGCGAGGCGAAATGAGACAAGGATGTGCGTTGAGATAGCAGCGAATAATGCCACCGAGACGAACCCGACCGCGCGCGCGATCTCGATCTCCGAGCCAGGTTTAATGTGACAGAAAGGGGCGCCGAGCCAGACAAAGAGAAAGCTCAACTGGGCCGGGAGCTGTGACATGGGCATTGGCGCCGGGTGATAAGGTGGGTACGTGAATGTCGCAAAATAGACAAGTACCACCAGAAAGCCGATGCCACCGTAGATAACCCGAGGAGAATACGCGCGTTTGCCACCCGAAGAGGCCATGGCCAGGGGAGCGAGCAGAAACCAGTGAAATATGCCGTTGATATACGAGAGAGTCGCGATGATACTCGCAGCTATATAGACGATGAGCAGGCGCGTTGCACTCGTGGGTCGATCAGGACGACCAGTTAGTACAAGCGCCCACACGAGCGTCAGGCTTGGCATGATGAAATAGTAGGCGCCGAACAACAGAACTTCGAATTGCGTACACGCAAGAACTGCGAAATCAGTCACAGCGACGGCTGACAGTACCTGCAATCTGCTCAGGCTGGGCGTCCGACAAATGAGGATGTTCAGACCCACCGCAAGGAATATTGCGCAACCAGCAGTGAGCGCAACTTCGTATCGCATATCCCAACCGGTAAGCGGAGCAGAGAGCAGGCCAATCACGCGCGCCAGGGCAAGGTGGCTTTCGTTGTGCTGTGCAAACAACTGCGATAACGTCAAGCGGTGTTCTGCATATAGCGCCAGCGTCGTCCCCTCATAGTCCCATTGATCCATGTGGGGAGTGGCCACCCAGTTCGCGCCTATCATCCACACAAGCAGAAGAAGGGGCGGAGCCAGCGCTGCAAACAGGAGGTATCTCGACACGCCCGCAGGTTTGGAGCCGACGACCGTCTGTTCGCGCGACATCGAGGTTGTGAGGGAGCGATCCAGCGTATCTTCAATCCGCGCGAGGGCTTTGCGCACTTCTCCAATCTCACGCTTGATGTCACTCACGTCATGCTGCATGGTCATCGGTATTGTCTGCTCTGGCGAGGGCTGGTCGGCTCCCCTGCTGCAAGCGAGGCGAGCGAGATGCGCAAAGATTTGCGGAGCTTGCTCAGCCGACGCCGCCAAGGCGCGGCGGGCGGGCCCGCCAGTGTGCCCAGGGCGGCCGCGCAGCCTCCCGCAGATCCCCGTCGCTCGGCGACATTATAGCGGTCGAACACGCAGTGCGTCTTGGCGGCTCGATTTCATGGCGGCGCGCCTTCCGGAATGCGCGGACGACAAATAATGGCCGCGATCCAGATGTCATTCCTCACGCAGTGCTTCGACCGGGGCCAGCCTCGACGCGCGCAGCGCCGGAAGCCATGACGCCGCGAGCGCCGTGGCAAGAGATATCGCTGCGGCGATCAGCAGCGTCGGCGGATCGCTGGGCGCAATGCCGTAGAGTTGCGCCCGCACGAGGCGCGCCGCCGCCCACGCGCACGGAGCGCCGATGAGCACACCCGGCAGCGCGATCGCCAGGCCGTCCCGCACAATCATCCAGATGACGGTCCGGCGAGAGGCGCCAAGCGCCAGGCGCACACCGATTTCCCGAACCCGCGCGGTGACGGAGTAGGCGAGCAGCCCGTACACGCCCATACACGCCAGCACGCTCGTGAGCGCCGCTGCGAAGGCCGCCAGGCCCGCTGTGAAACGCTCCCTCAACAGCGCATGGTTGACCCATTCCGATGATGTGATGAAGCCGCGCAGCAATCGATGCCCCAGCGTCTTCACGACGCGCGCGTAGCCATCGCGCACGGTCGCGAGGTCGCCACTCGCGCGAACGTAGGCCATCGGAAACTGCGACCGGGCGAGATCCTGCAGAATCGGCCGGAAGACGACGAACGGTCGCGGGTCGTCGAGCTTGATGTACGGTGCATCGGCGACGACCCCGATCACGTCGAGGTCACGAGGCTGTGGGCCGACCAGCCGAAGGTGATGTCCGACAGCGTCGCCTGCGGGGAACAGCGCGCGCGCGAGCGACGCCGATAGCAGCGCCACGTCGGGCTTCCCCGGACCGTCGTCCCACGTGATGTCGCGCCCCTGCAGTCGCGGCAGCCGGAACAAGTCGAAGAAGCCGGGCGACACGAACTCGGGCCACGCCGCAACTTCCGATGACGCATCGCCGTCGGCCCGAGTGTAGCGCTCTGTGAGGAAGAGCGGGATCGGCTCGGGCCGTTCGTAGTACGTCGGGTAGTACACGGACAGCGCCGCCGCCTCTGCCCCGGGCATCCGGGCCAGGTCGGAAACGAGCGCCCGGTAGTACGCCGGCGTCAAGACCGTCTCATCGCCGGGCTCGCGATAGGCGCGAGTGAAAACGATGCGCTGCGACTGGAGCGAACTGTCGTTCGCGCGCAGACGCGCGAGCGTGGACATGAAGAGTCCGGCCGCGACGAGGCAGGTCATCGACATCGCGACCTGCGCCACGAGCAGGCCGCGCCCGAACCGTCCGAACGAGCCGACGATGCGCCGGCCGCGGCGCAGGCCTTCGTCCACGCCGACTGTGACGGACCGCCACGCGGAGACGACGCCGATCGTCACGCCCACCAGCAGCGTCAGCAGCGCCGCCGCGGCCAGCACGCCGGCATCAGGTGTCGCCGGGGGAAACGTCCGGGACCCGATGGCGTCGGCCAGCAGCGTCGCCCGTAGCAGTTGGACCATCCCCGACGCGAGCGGAACCGCACCGGCGAACGCGACCGCCGACAGCAGGAGGCCGTCGAGCAGAAGCTGCCAGAACACGCGTGGCGCGCTGCCACCAAGCGCGAGACGAATCGCGACCTGGTGCCGCCGCATCAGCGAGCGCGCCAGCGCGAGGCCCGCAAGGTTGGCGCACGCGACCGCGAGGAGCAGCCCCATGAGTCCCAGGACCATTCGGAGCGTGGTGCCGTACCGGTCTCGGAGACCGGAGAAGCCCGTCGCGAGCGCCTCGACATCCACCCGCTGACGGAGCAGCGCCTCCCGCTCGGGTTCGGGAAGTGTGGTCGGCAGCGTCGCCGCCTGAATCGACGGCCACAGCGCGATCAGTTCCGCGCGCGCGGCGCCGATGGACACGCCGCGCGCGAGGCGTCCGACCAGGTTCCACGATCGAGCCGGCCTCGGCGGGCCGCCGGGGGCCGCTCGCACAGGCGCGAAAGGCACGAAGAGGTCGGCTGGATAGTCAGCTTCCAGGCCATTGGAGCCGTTCGCCGCGACGCCGATCACCGTCACAGGCAGCGCGTCGACCTTGATCGTCTCGCCGACGCCGGAGGCATCCCCGAACACGCGGCGGCGGAACTTTTCGCTGATCACGATGACGGCATCGTCGGAATCGACGAAGAACCGGCCCGCCGACAGCCGCCCGCCAAGCATGTCGAAATAGTTCGACGAGACCCTTTCTGTCGACGCGTCGAACGCTTCGGACGGCGCCTCGACATGCACGAGTCCTCCGCCGGAGTACATCGACAGCTGCGCGAAGGAGCGCTGCGCGCTGCGGTACGCCGCGAACGTGTTCTCATAGAAGTACCCCGTCGCGTTGCCGCCCGCATCGGTGGCCGAAAGGGCCACGAGCTGTTCTGGACTGGGCAGCGCGAGTTTCCGGAGCACGAGTGCGTTGAGCAGGCTGCCGACCGCCGTGGTCGCGCCCATCGCCACCGCCAGCGTGACGACGACGATCAGGGAGAACGTCGGGGCCCGTCGCAGACTGCGGAACGAATGCCGAACGTCAAGGCGCAGGGTGTCCCACATGCGAAAAGTCTAGCGTAACGGGCTTCCGCACTCTGCGCGGCTTCGGCGGTAGCCACGACGCTTTTCCGCGTCCATTGAACAGCGGGAGACTACCGGTGAGTGTTCCAGCCGGCGAAGCGGCGAGGCATGAGCGAGATGGCGGGCCAATCTTCGACTCGTGAGGCAGTTCGAGAAACCGCTCATGTGCACGAGCCCTTCTGGACCCAGTATCAGCACGACCAATGGAACGGCAAGCAATTCGAGAATGATAGCCATTCGCGTGGGGGTGCTGACGTTTGAAAGCGCGTTGAAGGCGGCTTTCAGATGATTTCGAACGAGACTGAGCGCTGCGAAACACGCCGCAGACCAACACAGCAGATTCAGCAGAAAGTCCGATGGATAAACGTGTGCGTTGTGACCCCTGGTATCGTTCTCGACATAGGCGGTTGGGAACCCCAAGAGTCTGCACGCGTAGCCAAGTCCTTCCACCGAGTAGTGGTACTGCTCCCTGCATACCGTGCTGTTATGGCTGCCAATGCCGACCCAGTAGATGACCATGACGGCAGTGAGACCAAGCACCAAAGACATGATCCCGCTCTTGAGATAGAAACTCATCGAGAGTCCGCCTTCCGCTTTCGAGCCGTGTTGAGCCCTCAGGCAGCCACGACGCGGATTCGACCAGTCTTCCGCGAACGCGGCTTCCGGCGGATGAGGATCTCGATGTCCTGGTCAAGCGCCGTCAACAGGTTCATGAGCCGCTCGACGGAGAATCCCGCGAGCTTGTAGTTCCTGAGAGCCGACACCTTCGGCTGGCTCAGGCCCAGGAGCGTTGCGGCCGTCGCTTGGGTAAGGCCGCGATGCTCCACCACCTGGTTCAGCGCGTACGCCAGTCGCAGCTTTGCCTGCCGTTCAACGGCATCCGGATATCCGAGATCCGCGAACACGTTCGTGGACCCTCGGGTGACCGTGGCCGATTCACGGCGTCGTTTTGCATAGTGTTCCTCGTCGTCTCGCTGCGCGTGTTTCAGCCTTTGTCGCCGCCGCAGGAAAGCTCAGAAGTCGCACTTGGCCAACCCAACCCAGGGCAACGGCGTCTCGTCGGCGGCTGAAACGCGACGCGCTTCGAGATCATCCCTGTTCTGGGATATTCAGGCAAGCGAGCGTCATCGCTGGTGGACCGAGTGTGTTTCGAAGCGGTAGGCCTCCAGGCCGTCGGCGACCCGGCGAGCGAGCGCACCGAACGCGCCACTGGCACGGAGCGAGCCGGCGAAGCGGCGAGCGAATGACTGTGCAGGGGAATTTGAGGGGCGAGGTCCAGCGGCGGCGCGAGTGAGCGCAGCGAACGAGCCAGGCGAACGGAGCGAGCGCCCCAGCGCGAGCGAGTGAGACTGTCGGGGAGTCCGAGGGGCGAAGCCCCTCGGATAAACATGGTTGCGGGGGCAGGATTTGAACCTGCGACCTTTGGGTTATGAGCCGATCGCAGCCTCCGCTTAGACCGATCCGGTGTCTAATTGAGACGTGAAGCTCCTCGTTGCGCTGGCTCTCCTCGCCGCTGCAACTCAGGCGGCGATGCCGGCGCACCCTGATTTTTCTGGGCGCTGGGTGCTCCACACACCAGCGCTTGCCAACCCAGACACCCCGCGCCGACTCGTTGTCCTCCAGCCGATCGTTCGCACGACCGTGTTCGGGGATCTTCTGCCGCTGGTGCTGCCTTCGGATAGCGTGCTGGTCCGCGCGAAGACCACGCTGCCCGTCGACGCGAAACGTGACCGCGGCCGGGTCGGCTTGCTCGACACGCCTGAAGCCGTCGCTCCGACACTCAGCGTGGGCCGGCAGTCCGCAACTATCGGAGCGACCGCAATTCCTGATGAGTTACGGATCTCGATGGCTGGGCTGCTGTTGCCGCAGCCCCGAACCTACTCCGGTTGCATCGGCAACTAACTGGCCGTACTCTGGTAAGAAGCATTCGGTGACACAGAAGGTCGACGCGATCTATACCGGTGGCGTCCTGAAGCCCAGACGCCAGTTGCACCTGAAGGACAACGAACGCGTGCGACTGACGGTGGAGACGATCGACGAACCCCAGACGGATCGCGAGGCGGCGATCGCCCGCCTGAACACCGGCGTCGCTGACATGCATTTCTACTTGTTGGGACCGCTTCCCCCGCGAGAGGAACTGCACAATCGCGCTTGATGCTAACGTCTGACCTAGCCCTGCGATCAGGCCCATAGGATGCTGTCTATGCTGGACGGTCAACCCGAAGCTGCCCACGGAAAGACGGGATCGGATCGCAGAATCCTTGCTACCTCTGCGGTGAAACAACAAGCACCGGGCGTTCAGGTGCTGATTGTACTTACGGTTGTGCTTTCGGCCTGTAGCCGAACCGCACCCGACGATGTGGATATGACGGGGACGTGGATCGGCACCATCGAGGTGCAGACATGCACCGATCTGACTGCCAGAATGTGCGAGGCCAACGATTTCGGACGGCCTGGCCATCATTACTCATCTGAACTGCAAATAAACAGCGACGGCCGCGTCCAGATTCAAATCGACCCAAGCTTGAGCCAGCGAATGTCCGGAGAAGCGACGACTACCCGCCCGGATTCGGAGCTTTCGTTTCGAACGGACTTGAAAACGCGATTTGACGTGCTTCGCGCAACCATCGATTGGCAGTGTGGCGTGCGGGGCACCTCAATGAGCGGGACCGCGACCATCACATACGTAGACACAGATCGATCGTCGCTGGCTCGAACTGTCGGTCGGCTCAGCGCGGATCGCCGTTGAGCCGTCGTCTTTCGATCAACTGCACCGGCATGATGACTCGACAACCGATCGCTGCTGCTTCCCCATCTCGCACCGGGAGCGTCAACACGACCTCAAAACCGACGGCGGCGCTGAACGATCACCCGAGTGATTGTTGTCGCGGACGCTAGTTCCCTTCGGCACCTGATTCTGATCGAACACGCGCACGTGCTGCCGGCCTTGTACGGCCAGGTGGTCGTGCCGCCTGCCGTAGTCATGGAACTCACTCGTGATCGGACTCCAGATCTCGTAAAGAAGTGGTTGGCGGCATTAGCGTCTGAAAGTTTGCGCGCTTCAAGCACCCGATTCACGGAGTAGGCGAGGCGCAGTCTGGCCTGGCGCGCGGCGGCGTCAGAGCAACCAAGGTCAGCGAACACGTTTCCGGTGCCGCGAGTGACCGGTTCTCTTCGTTCAGCGCTTCCCATAGTGCTTCTAGCCGGTCGTCATCTCAGCGTCCCAGCCAGTAGTGCGGCCTCCGTCGAGCGTGTGCAACCGCGACTCCCTGGATCCGCTGGCTGAAGACGCGATAGACGACGAAGAACGGAAACCGCCGCAGTAGAAATCGTCTGGTATTGCCGACGTACGGAGGCGCTGCTTCAGGGCGTTCGGCAATCAACTCTACGGCTCGATCGAGCTCGCGTCGGAAACGGGCCGCTGCGGTCTCGTTGCGTCCGCGGTACCACCTCTCTGCGGCCTCGGCTTCGTTGGCGGCGAGCGGGGGGACTTCGACCGCGAACGGCGGCATCAGCGGGCGGCGAGCCGGCGGCGCACCTCAGCCCAGGGAATAGTCTTCACGGCTCCGCTATCGAGCTCGGCGACGCGTCGGTTCACTTCGGTCGCCCACGCGGCTTCGGCGTCCTCGTCCACCTCGGTGTCAAGACTCTCCAGCAGCGATCCCGCCAGGGCCGCCCGGGCCTCAGTCGGGAGCGCCAGTGCGTCCTTCAGAATCTCTGCGGCTTCCCGTTTCATAGTCTGATTTTACCAGCCTGAACGCTTCCAAAGGGCTGTGTCGCGCCCGACGGCGAACCGCAAATTCGCGGGCTTCGCGAGCCACGTGACACAAGAGCGAGGGGGGTGGTGGAGGGGGTGATGGCGCCAGGGCGACCATCTCCCTCCTGCGCGGGGGAGTACCGGTGCGCGCGTCGAACCGCTCGTGCCGACACGTTAGGCGCGCCGCGTGCGCGTAACCGAATACGCTGCGAGAGTTTGCGGTCAGGGACTGCGGCGAGTTCGTTCACAGCGCGGCGGCGGTTTCTGTCGACGCGCACGGTGCCGCGGAGAGCAGCCGGGACGTGAGCGACCCCA
>Ga0134127_10001731_pt1 | contig 16087 bp, 14 predicted proteins | sample KB31753_FD_96459 | JGI IMG/M metagenome (GOLD analysis project Ga0134127, IMG submission 96459) | Terrestrial soil microbial communities with excess Nitrogen fertilizer from Kellogg Biological Station, Michigan, USA - KB3-175-3 | ecosystem: Environmental > Terrestrial > Soil > Unclassified ...
CATGCTCGCTCCAAGGAGACCTCGCATGATCCCCTGGCGATTGGCCGCGACGCTGATCCTGACCCTGGTGGCCCTCGCGACGCCCACGGCGCTGCCCGCCCAGACCCCGAAGTACGGCGGGGTGCTGACCGTCATGCAGCGCGAGGAGCTGCCCCAGGGCCTCTCGATCATCGAGACCTCGACGATCGCGACGGTCTGGCCGGCCTCCCCGTGCTTCAACAACCTGGTGTACTTCGATCCCGCGAAGCCGATGGAGACGCCCGACACCATCGTGGGCGAGCTGGCCGCGAAGTGGTCATGGCAGGACAACTACCGCAACCTGGTCTTCTTCCTCCGCCACGACGTCAAGTGGCACGACGGCCAGCCGTTCACCTCGAAGGACGTGAAGTTCACCTTCGACCTGGTGCGCGAGGCGCCCGATGTCACCACCAAGCTCCGGCTGAATCCGCGGAAGGACTGGTACGCCAACGTCGAGGCCATCGAGGCGCCGGACGCCTACACGGTGGTGTTCCGGCTGAAGCGCCCGCAGCCGTCGATCCTGATGATGCTGGCCTCCGGGCAGTCGCCGGTCTACCCCGCGCACGTCCCGCTGGCGGAGCAGCGGAGCCGCTGCGTGGGCACCGGCCCGTTCAAGTTCAAGGAGTGGCGGCGGGGCGAGTCCGTCGAGTACGTGAAGAACCCCGACTACTTCGTGAAGGGCCGCCCGTACCTCGACGGCCTCAAGTACGTGATCATCAGCGAGCGTGGCACACGAACCGCCGCGCTCCAGGCCGGACGGCTCGACACCGCGGCCCCGGGCGAGATCACCAAGAACATCGCCGACCAGCTCAAGGGCGCGGTGCCGGGCATGGTGATCACCCGCGTGGGCTCGCTCACGTCCCCGAATCTCTTGATCAACCACGCGCGGCCGCCGTTCAACGACCCCCGGGTGCGGCGCGCGGTGGACCTCGCCGTCGACCGGGACGGCTACATCAAGGGCGCGCTGCAGGGCGCGGCGGTCGCGGGAGGGGCGCTGGTGCCCAGGCCGTTCGGGTCCTGGGGCCTGACCGAGCCGGAGGTCGTGCAGGTCCTGGGTCGTCCCGAGGGGCGCAAGGCGGAGGCGCGCAAGCTGCTGGCCGCGGCGGGCTACGGGCCCTCGAACCCGTTGCGGTTCGAGGCGCACACCCGCGGCATCGCCACCTACGTGGACCTCGCCTCCTACGTGGTGAGCGAGCTCAAGCAGGTGGGCGTGGAGATCACGGTCAAGCAGCTCGACAGCGTGCAGTGGTACGGCGCCACCACCCGGAAGGAGCTCCAGCTCGGCATCAACATCTCGGGCTACGGCGTGGATGACCCCGACGCGATCCTCTTCGAGAACTACACCTGCACCTCGCTCCGGAACTACACGAGCTACTGCGACGAGGCCGTGTCCCGTCTCATCGAGCAGCAGTCCCAGGAGCTCGATCCGAAGAAGCGGCTCGCCATCGTGCACGAGATCCAGAAGAAGCTGATCGCGGGGAGGCCCGGCCCACCGTGGCCTGGGGCATCGACCACTTCGCCCACTGGCCCCACGTGAAGGGGCTGGTGCCGCACCACTCGCTCTACAGCTTCGGCCGCATGCAGAACGTCTGGCTCGACCGCTAGCCGACCCGCGCTAGTCCACGCCCTCCGGATCGGGCGACTTCGCGTCGGCCGGCTCGTCGCCGCCCTTCCGGGCGCTCCGGCCGCCCTTCGCGCCGCGCGCCGGCGCCTTGCGCGCCCGACCGCTCGGACGTGCGTCGATGGCCACCGGACACCAGGTGTGCTCCTCCGGAGCCGCGGTCAGGCTGTCGAGCTCCTCGCGACTCACCATGGCGGCCCCCTCCTTCGCGCTGGACTCGGGCTTCGTGGCTTCCCGGAGGCAGCAAGCGATGTGCCTCCGCGGAATGCCGCGTGCGGACAGCACATCCTGGGGCGCTGAGCCGCGCCGTGGCCGCGGCAGAAGCGTCGGCACGTAAGGCCGGCCCGGTCACCCCTACCGGACCTGGCCGAATTTACCGGGCCGCAATGCGCGCTTCCCATGTCCGGGACCCGGTCCACGACCGGGCACGTCCCTTGCTGCTCTCACCGCTCATGCGCGAACCCCGAGGCGTGGCGCGGGTGGCGACCGCGCCGCCCGATCCGAACGAGGTCGCGGTCTCCGGTCATCTCCGCTACGTGACCGACGCGGCGCCGGGCATCATGCGGCTGCGCGCCGGCAAGGGATTCCGGTATCGCGCCGCCGACGGCTCGCCGGTGCGGGCGCCCCAGACGCTGACACGCATCCGCTCCCTCGCCATTCCCCCCGCGTGGACGGACGTGTGGATCTGCGCGCTCCCGAACGGCCACATCCAGGCGGTGGGTCGCGACGCGCGCGGCCGCAAGCAGTACCGCTATCACCCGCGCTGGCGCGAGGTGCGCGACGAGACGAAGTACGCGCGCCTGGCCGCCTTCGCCCGCGCCCTGCCCCGCATCCGTCGACGGCGACACCAGGACGTGCGGCGCGCCGGGCTGCCACGGGAAAAAGTGCTCGCCACCGTGATCGGACTGCTGGAGACGACGCTGATCCGCGTGGGCAACGAGGAGTACGCCCGGCAGAACGGCTCGTACGGGCTCACGACTCTCCGGGCAAGGCACGTGAAGGTCACCGGCGCGCGGATGCGCTTCGAGTTCGTCGGCAAGGGCGGCAAGCCGCACGTGGTCGATCTCGACGACCGGCGGCTGGCGCAGGTGGTGCGCCAGTGCCGGGAGCTGCCCGGCCACGAGCTGTTCCAGTACGTGGACGACCACGGCCACCGCCAGACGATCGACTCCGCCGACGTTAACGCCTATCTGCGGGAGATCGCGGGCCAGGACTTCACGGCCAAGGATTTCCGCACCTGGGGCGGCACGGTGCTCGCGGCGGCCGCCCTCCGCGGACTCGAGGCGGGCGGCAAGACACGAGTCAAGAAGCAGATCGCGCGGGCGGTGGCCACCGTCGCCCAGCAGATGCGGAACACGCCCGCGATCTGCCGCAAGTCGTACATCCACCCCGCGATCTTCGAGGCCTTCGAGACCTCCGCGCTCGGTCCCCCGATCACGGTGGTGGCGCGCGATCATCGCGGGCCCTGCCTCACCCTCCAGCCGGGGGAGCGCGCGGTCCTCCGCGTGCTGGAGCGGTCGGCGCGCGGATCCGCGCGCCGGTAAGCAACTACCCGGCAGAGTCTACGCTCCGCGTCGCGGTCGCGACCGCCACCGCCACCCGAACCGCCCGATGGGCTCGATCCGCCGCGCGCGGCACGTGCCTTGCTCTCACATCATGCGAGCCCCGGACCCGACGGCCGAGGCCCGAGAGGAGAAGACGTCATGACATGGAAGGTAGGCCTCGCGATCGCGCTCGCGAGCTGGTGCCTGGCCGGGCCGGCGTCCGCCCAGGGCACGGGCGGTGGAACTGGCGGCACGGGTGGAACCGGCGGCACCGGCGCGGGCAGCGGCCCGGGCGGCACGTCGGGCGGTGGCTCCGGGACGTCGGGATCGCCCGGCGGCGGGGCCACCACGCCGGGCGCGCCGACCGCGCCCTCGACCCCGGGCGCGCGCACGCCGGGCACGCCCAGCGTCACCAACCCGAGGCGCGATCCGAACAGCGCGTGCCCGCCGGGGCAGTCACGGCCCAAGACGAACCAGCCGTGCCAGCCCACGATGAGCAACCCCAAGAAGTAGCCATGCGGACATCCGTGAGACTCGTCGTCGCGCTCGCCCTGGTGGCGGTGGCTCTCGCGGGCTGTGCCAAGCGCGACATGGACGAGTGCCGCCGGGGCGACCGCAGCCGGTGTCCCGGCGAGGCTAGCTCAGGGGACATCCCCTCACGTCTATCGCGGTCAGGATAGCCTCGGCCCACGGGTAGAACCGCAATACTCCAGCACCACGCGCAGGAGCTCTCGCGAGTCGTCGGTATCCTGCGGCTGCCCCCTTGGGCCCGGCGTAGCTCCATCGGCTATCTACGAGGATACCGCGGGCTTCCAGAGGAGGGTCTGTGCCTCTTGTGAAACAGGCACGTTCGCGCCACTATCGGCCATGGACTACTCGCGGCAAGCTATGCTCGATGCCGAGGCTCGCGTTCACGAGCGGCTGCGCCGCATCCTCTCCGAGCACGGCATGGTGCTCGACCCCGGGTCGCCGGTATGGTTCGACGGGCGCTCCGACCTCCCGGAGCCAGGCGAGCCCTGGACGATGAAGCTCTCGGTCGGGGGTGCCACCGCCTCGGTGGAGTTCTCCGCGACCGAGCTCGACGCTTTCCTCGAGGTGCGCCCGGCCGAGGTCATCTCGGAACGGCTCCGTCAGGCCGTCGATGGGCTCAAGCCGCCCAGGCCACAGGAGCACGGCCTGGCCTAGTCACCGGCGGGCTGGCGTGGCGTGGCCCGCGCTGGAGCGCGGTCTACGCGGAGCGCTGTGACTCGCCCCGCCAGGCCTGGTAGCACGCGACGTGGACGTGAACGGCGGGCTGGATCTCCCCCCGTGACACCTCGTAGTCGGCGTCGTCCGAGCCGATCGGCTCGTCGCAGACCCAGCACGTCTCACCACTGCCCTTCCCGCCAATCACGCTGCCGTCCGTCAACGGCCAGAGCCGCCCGGCGCAGAGCTTGTCTCTGACAAGGGCAAAGAGGCCCGCATCTGGCTGCTTCATGGCTGTCCCACCTCCTCGGAGCGCGAACACTACCATGGGCAGTCGAGTATGTGAAGTGACTCGCGATCCATCTCTCGTCGGGCCGCATCCCGTCGACGCGCGGTGGATCCATTTCTCCATCGACGGGGCGTGGTGGCCGGCAAGAAGCAGCCGCTCTTTGCCGGACCTCAGTCCCGCAGGGCCGCGGCCACGGCTTCCGCGAGGGGCGTGGTGGGATGGCCGATCAACCGTCTCAGGTCTCCGCTCTCGTCGTCCAGCGCGCCCCCACCGATGCCGACGCTCGAGTCCACGAGCAGCTCGGCGAACGGCTCCGGGGCGCCCGTGCCGATCAGCACCTTCCGGTAGTCCCCCGGCGGCAGGTCCCGGTAGGCGACCGGCTTGCCGGCCCGGCTCGAGACCTCGGCGGCGAGGTCGGCCATGGAGAAAGGCTCGTCGCCCGCGAGCTCGTAGATCCGGTTCTCCTGCCCGGCACCCGTGAGGACCGCCACCGCGGCGGCGGCGAAGTCGGCGCGGGTGGCGGCGGCGACACGGCCGTCCCCGGAGCTGCCGAGAATAGCGCCCTGCGCGAGCACCGGGCCGAGGTTCTCGGTGTAGTTCTCGATGTACCACCCGTTCCGCAGGAACACGAACGGCAGGCCCGACGCCCGGATCGCCTCTTCGGTGGCCCGATGCTCCGCGGCGAGCGCCAGCGTGGACGACGGGGCGTGCAGGATGCTGGTGTAGACGAGCAGGCGGACCCCGGCCCTCTTGGCGGCGTCGATCACCGCTCGGTGCCGGGCGAGTCGGCCACCCAGCTCGCTGGTCGAGATCAGCAACACCTTGTCCACGCCCGCGAGCGCGGACGCGAGCGTGTCCGGTCGGTCGTAGTCCGCGAGCCGGACGTGGACGCCGAGCCTCGCGAGATCGGCGGCCCTGCCGGGGTCGCGCACCCCGGCGACGATCTGGCCGGCGGACACTTTCCGGACCAGCTGCTCGATGACCTGCCCTCCGAGCTTCCCGGTGGCGCCGGTGACGAGGATCATGGCTTCGCCGCGAGCCCACCGCCAACCGAGCGCCGGTCGGCTCCCAGGCGAAAGGCCGGATCGAATCCCAGCTCGCGGCGCGCCTTTGCGCTCGAGACGAAGCCGTCGTCCTCGGCGACGTTGAATATGCCCGGTGTGCCCCGGTCGATCGCGAGCAAGGCCACATGGGCCGCCGCGTCGACGTGCAGAGGCGCCGGTCCCAGCGGCGCATCCCTCCCCGTTCCCGGTCCGTATATCTGACCGTAGCGCAGCACCACGCCTTCGATCGGAGGCGACATCGTGGTCATTCGTTCGAGCGCCGCGACGCCCTCGACGACGACCGCGGTAGGGGCGTCGGCGCGCAGATCCAGCGGGGCCTCCTCGGAGTACGGGCGCGGACCCTCCGCGTACACCCAGCACGCCAGGCTCTGGGCGATGACCCGGCGGACACCAGCCGCGAGAGCCGCCGCCACCAGATTACGCGTTCCCTCGACGCGGATCCGCGTGGTGCGGACGATGCCGTCGGCCATGCCGCTCGGCTCGAGATTGGCCGGCAGATCCGTGAGCTGATTCATGACGATGGCCGGGCGAATCGGGGCCATCGCTCGCGCCAACGCCGGGGCATCGAACACGTCGACCACGATGGGGGTCACTCCGGCGGCCTCGAGCTCGGCGGCCTTTCTCTCGGAGCGAGTCGTACCGAACACTTCATGGCCCGCGTCGAGCAACTGCGGGACCAGCCGTTTGCCGATCGCTCCGGTTGCACCAGCGAGAAATACCTTTGCCACGTTGGTCTCTCCTGTGTCCTGGGAGGGGGGGCCCACTCGTGCGTGCGCTCTCTTGGTCTTTGGAGTCTCCCGGCCACCTGTTCGGCCGCAAGGCCAGGGCGATTCCGGCAAGAACTCACGATTCCGCTGGAGCCGCGAGACCGGCTCGCCGGAGGGCGGGTCGCGGTGTTAGAGTCGCGGCCAGCGAGAGAAGAGGGACACCATGGACCGGAACCGCTGGCCTCGGATACGACGGCGCTCCCTGGTGGGGCTCATCGCGCTGATCGTTGCCGCAGCCGGGTGGCCGGTCCTTGCCCCGACGGCGCAGGACCAGGCCCAGAATCAGAGCCTGGACGAGATCTTCACCCGGGTCAGCCCGACGGTCGTCGTCGTGCGGAGCAAGGGGCGCGACGTCGGGGCCGGGGGCATCACTCACTTCACCGAGACGGGGTCCGGGGTCCTGGTCGGGAGCGACGGCCGGGTGATGACGGCCGCCCACGTCGTCAACGGGATGGACGAGATCACCGTCGAGGGCATCGGCGGGGAGGTGGTGCGGGCCACGATCATCTCCGCCAATGCGGCCGCCGATGTCTCGCTCCTGCAGCTCGAGCGCGTGACCAAGGCCATGCGAGTGGCGCGGCTGGGAGACTCGAACGGGATGCGGGTCGGCCAGCAGGTCATGGTCGTCGGCGCCCCCTACGGGCTTGCGTACTCGATGAGCGTGGGCTGGATCAGCGCGCGCTGGCCGCCCAGGACGATCTTCCCTGACATGCCCCTGGCGGAGTTCCTTCAGACCACGGCCACCATCAACACGGGTAACTCCGGAGGTCCCGTGTTCAACATGGCGGGCGAGGTCATCGGTATCGTCAGCCAGAACATTTCAAAGTCTGGCGGCAGCGAGGGCCTGGGTTTCCTCGTGACCATCAACAGCGCGCGAGCTCTCCTGATCCCCCGGAAGGTGTTCTGGGGTGCCCTCCAGGGCATCCTCCTCACCGGCCGCCTCGCGACGGTCTTCAACGTCCCCGCCCCCGCCGGGTTCCTCGTCAAGACGGTCGCCCAGGGTTCGACAGCGTGGAGCATGGGCCTGCAGGGCGGCGACGGGACCGTCACCGTCTCCGGAAAGGAGATCCCGGTGGGCGGCGACATCATTCTCTCGGTCCAGGGCATCCCGATCGTGTCCGAGGAGAACATCGAGAAGGTCCGCAACACGCTGGCCGAGGTGGCGCCCGGCACCCCGATCAGGATGAACGTGCTCCGCGGCGGCAAGATCATCGAGCTCACGGGCACGGCCCAGTAGCGCCCGCCCGGCTTCCCCGCCGGCTGCACCGCGGGCTCGTCCGGATCGGCCCCCGCGTGGCCGCCTATACTCGCTCACTGACCCCGTGGTGAGGGCGCCGCCGCCCGTCCTCGGTCGGGGCCAGGCGCTCGATCGACGACATAGATGCTCCCCGAGGGGGCAATGATGCGCCGATATGGCACCGCGTGCAGCACGAGGAAGTCGGGAGGGACACGTTTGACGATGCCGTAGCGGAGCGGCTCGCTCCCGTTGACGTCCGGCACCTGCACATCGCCGTTCGGGCCGCGGGCGGCGTGCTCGGGGTGCGCGTACTGCAGCCAGCCGTTGACCACGTAACCCCCATCGAGATGTCGATCCTCGATCCCGGCGTGTCGAGCCCAGGCCACCGCGCTCCACAGGGCGTGGCTGTACTGCAGGTGGTCCCAGGTGCCGACGCCGCTGATCGTGGCGAAGATCGCCACGCCCACCAGCGCCAGGCGCCGGCGTGGGATCGCCGCCGTGCCCAGCCGCAGCGCGACCGCGATCACGACGAGGGGCAGAGCGTACCGGTCATAGAACAGCCACAGCACGGTGCTCAACCCGACATAGCCGAGCGCACCCCACGCGAGGGGGCTCGTCCCGCCGCGGGGTCGTCGGCGCAGGACCGGCGCGAATGCCAGCGCCAGCAACAGGGTCGCCACGAACATCGCGCCCACCGACCATCCGACAGACCGGACCGGCGCCGTCGTCAAGGGCGGGACGAGCGCCTCCGTCGCCCCCAGCTCGCGGAGGCTCCAGGTGAACTCCGGATCGAGTGGCGCTCCGACCCCCTGCCGGACGAGCAGCACGACCGTGAATACGGTGGCGACCACCAATCCTCCTGGAAGCGCCGCGCGCACGTTCTCACGCGACAGGCTGCCGAGCGCGAGCGGTGCGAGCGCGACGCCGAGGATCCCGCTCAGGAACGTGAGCGCCATGGCGAGCCACACCGCGAGCTGTGCGGGACCCACACTCACATTCGCCATTCCCCGCCACGCCCACGAGCCCTCGATCCAGATGAGGTCCGCGCGGTGCTCGGTGAGCGCCGGCCGGGCGAGCAGCAGCAACAGCAGAACGCCGATCGGTGCCGCCGCCATCGCAAGTCGCCACGTGGGACGGCTCCATTTGCTCGACGGGGACCAGGGGGCCAGCAGGAGGACACCCGACAGCACGACCCCCACCGGCCGGATGGCGACCGCCAGGCAGGCACAGAGTACCGCCGCGGCAAGAGCCCCAGGCGAGTGCCCCTCGAGAGCCCGAGCCAGAGCGGCGAAGCACCAGATCATCATGGCGACGAAGGGAACGTCCGTCATGAAGGAGAAGGAGAGAATGAAGTAGACGGGATAGAAGGCCACGAGCGCGACGCCCACGAGCCTATCGCTCCGGCTCCCCCCCAGCTCGCGGAGCAGGGCATGGAGGCCGAGAAGCCCGAACAGCGAGAGCACCCAGGTCGAAAGGCGCAGCGCAGTGAACGAGAAGCCGAATGGAGCACAGAAGAGCGCGCCCCAGAGCACCTGTGCAATGTTCTGACTCACCGCCCAGTCCAGGAACCTGAGGTCGCCGGTGCGCAGCAGGTGCTCGACCGACCAGGCGTAGACCCAGTCGTCGACGAAGGGCGCGTTCTGCAGGGGGCGCAGGGCAACGAGGGGCACCGCCGACATCAGGAAGACGAGCCCGAGGTCCGGAAGCTGCTCCCTCCACCGGCCGTGCTGGCTCGCGTCCCGCGTTTGGATCAGCTCGCGCACGGAGACCCGCCGACCGGCGCGCCCTTCCCGCCGTGCTCGACCGAGCGGTCCGCGGCATCCAGGATCACGTGAGTCGGAGGCTGGGAGGCGGGATATGATCCTCAGCGCGAGCCCGCACACTAGCAGAGGGTGTTCGGCGAGGCAAGAGGTGCAGACAAGGCCGCGGGTGGCCCTTTCGACTGACCTAGTCAGTCTCTTGCATGTGATGCAAACGTAACAGCGCTAAATCGTCCGTGTAGCACTTACTCGTTTGTAATCTTCCCTTCCGGCAAGTGCGGGCCGCAACAGGCAGAAGCTCGTGGTACCGAACTTGCGTCCGCCCGTTTCCAATGGAACGACCGAGGGTCCAGGGCGAAGACGTCTCGAGCCAGCCTCTGGGAGAAAGGCTTCCCGCGAACCTTGATCCCAAGACGGACCTCGCCCGGCTAGTGGAGCGTGTCCGCCGCGAGGGTCTCCCGTGGGTGGTCGTTTCGAACGCGGCTCTCGACGGCTGGCAGCGACGTGATCCCACCGGCTGGGAACTGGTCAGACAGTGGCTGGCCGCGAGGGGAGTGGTGATTGTGCGTGTTTGAGCGTCCAACTGGTCCGGGCGATCGTGATCGGACCCCATGCCAATGCCGATGGGATTCGACCCTCTAGCCGCGTTTCTGGGCGAGCATCAGCGGTGTGGGGCCATGAGCGCCGGGGTGGACCGCAGCCTCGCGTGGTTTCAATGTTCCTGCGGCGCGCTCATTGTGCGGCCGGCCAAGCGACCAGCGACCGCACGACCTGCGACGAAGGGTGCTACGTCGCCTGCCGTACCACGTCCACGACCAGCCCCGATCCATCCTCCCACGGAACGTGGCTGAGTAACTCCGCACGGGCGGGGAGGGCTAGCGTGATCGTTCGTCTCGCGCGGCGAGCTCCTCGCGGACGATGCTGCGGATGCCTTGTCGTGTCGCGGCCATGACCCGCCGCCCGCCGAGCCACACGCCCGCGACCCCACCCAGGAGCAGCGTGCCGATGAGCGCCCACTGGAACTCCTCGCGGTGAAGGTACCCCTGCTCCTTGTGCTTGATGTCGCAGTCCTCGCGCACGCGCTCGACGTCGGGGAAACCCGGGTGGATCCGGTCGGCGGCGCTCATGTTCCGGTAGGCCCGGTAGTGGAGGTCTCGGATGTAGAGGTCCACCCCGTGGTTCCATAGCCGTGTGAACATGCTGTCGCCCTTGGGTACGACCCCCGCCGCGCGCGCGGCCTCCTGGATGGTCTCGACCGGGATGAGGAAATTGAACCCCTGGACGACGTGGTCCCCTTGCGTCGAGGTGAAGGTCGCCGCGCCGACGATCTGGCCCCGGTCGTCGAAGACCGGGCCACCGCTGTTGCCCTGAATGATAGCCGCGTCCGTCTGGATGACCCGCTGTCCGCCGATGTCCTGCTTGAACCCGGAGACCCGACCGGTCGTGATCGAGGGCTCGTACCGAGTGGCACGGCTGAGCAGCTCGTGAGAAGCGACCACCCCTGGGAAACCGATCACGAAGAGCGCCTGCCCCAGATGCAGGTCGGTGCTGTGGCCGGCGAGGCGGGCGACCGGCAATTCCCTGTCCTCGACCTTCAGGATGGCCACGTCCCGGCCGTGCTTCTTGCCGCTGGGGCCCGCCGCATCCGGGGTGTCGCCTACAACCACATAGGCGGGAGGGCTGTAGAACTTCACCGCCGCGGGATAGGCCTTGCCGTTGGACAGATGGACCTCGAGCGACCGCTCGACCACCAGCCCCTCTCGGTTCTCGGGCGCCGCGGCGAGCGCGCGGATACGCTCCGCTCGTGCAGGTGCGGACAGGCCGTCCAGCTCGGCCGCGCAGGCCGACGCCACTGCCCGCTCCAGCAACTCGACTCCAAATGATCCGTCCGCACCCTCTTGATACGGCTGCACGACGTGGCCGTTCGTCACGATCCACCCGTCGGGGTGGATGATCGCCCCGCTCCCGAGCTCGCCAATTGTGCCCGGGCGGACCACGGTGGGCGCTCCGGTGCTGCACCGCACGGTTGCCGTCGCGCCAACGCGGACGGCGACCATGACCACGGCCGGCTTGGCCCGGAAGACGGCCGACTGGAGCTCCGCTTCCGTTGCTGCGTTCGACACGAGGGGGACACCGGCGGTCAGCAGGTAGGCCATCGCACCAACCATCCGCGCGCTCACGACTCTCTTGATAGGCGCCTCTCCCTTACCCGCGGGCCTGGCCGAGCCTCCTCAGGGGCGGGATCCGTGGCCCGGCATGCTACCGCTCCCCTGGTGCCGCCCCTTCGAGACACGGGCGCCATCCCCCACGCATTGGTAGCACCCGAGAGTGCGCCCGTTCAAGGGTAGAGGTGGATCGCGCGAGCAGGCTCGCCGGAGGAGCGACCCGCCCATGGATAGCGGGTCGGGGATCGGTCCGGGATCCCGGCTCAACGCAGCGAGCTGAGATACGCGGCCAGAGCCTGCACCTCGCCGTCACTCAACGCGAGCTTGGGCATGTGCTGTCGCGGCTTTTGCTGGGAGGGATCGCGAAGCCATCGTACGAAGTATGCCTCATCGTGCCGGGCCCCGATCCGGGTGAGGTCGGTCGCGATCGGGGTCCCGGTCGGTCCGACGGTGTGGCAGCCATAGCAGCCCTGGTCCTGGAAGACCTGGCCACCCCGCGCGACGGCGGCACCGCTGTCGAGTGGCGTGCATCCGGCCGCCAGCAGCACCACCAGCACAACGCCCGCCATCGCGGTCCCGCCGAGTCGATTGCCGCTCGCTGTGATCATGCATGGTGCGGGATGCAACGCGGGTGCCACCGTGAACGCCTGTCGACACGATACGTTGCGCCGCGCACTGCCGGGCCCTGGGGCATCCCGACTTGCTCGGTGGGGTGCCGATGCCCCAGGGCTAGAACGCGAATCGCCGATAGAACCAGCGCTTCACCATCTCCACCAGGGCCAGGTACGCGAGGACCATGCCGATCAAGACCGAGAAGAAGGGCAACGGCAAGGGCACGAACCCCATCACCTCGGCCACCGGAGTGAACGGCAGCACGGCCCCGGTGAGCACACACCCCGTCACCCCCAGCACGAGACCCCGACTCGGCCGGCTCGCCCACGGCCGATCGGCGGTCCGGATCACGAAGATCACCAGGGTCTGGGTCGCCAGCGACTCGACGAACCATCCCGTCCGGAACAGGGCGGGGTCGGCGCGGAACACCCCCAGCATCACGCCGAACGTCAAGAAGTCGAACACGGAGGACAAAGGGCCCATCAGCAGCATGTAGCGCCGGATGAACGCGATGTTCCAGCGCTTGGGCTTCTGCATGTACGTCTCGTCCACCCGGTCGGAGGGAATAGGAACCTGCGAGAGGTCGTACAGGAAGTTGTTGAGCAGGATCTGGAGCGGCAGCATGGGCAGGAACGGCAAGAAGACCGACGCCACCGCCATGCTGAGCATGTTGCCGAAGTTCGAGCTGGTACCCATCAACACGTACTTCATGATGTTGCCGAAGCTCCGCCGGCCCTCCACCACGCCGTCGTGCAAGACCGAGAGGCGCTTCTCCAGGAGAATGATGTCCGCGGCATCCCGGGCGACGTCGACCGCGTTCTGGACGGAGATGCCCACGTCGGCCGATCGCAGGGCCGGCGCGTCGTTGATGCCGTCGCCCATGCAACCGACCACGTGGCCCCGGGCGTGCAGGGCCCGGACGATCCGGTTCTTCTGCATGGGCGACACCCGCGCGAAGACCTGCGTCCGCTCCGCCACCGCCCCGAGGGCGGGGTCCGACATCTGCTCGATCGCGTCTCCGATCACGATCTCCCCCGACTCGAGGCCGACCTGCTGGCAGATCTTACGGGTGACCAGATCGTTGTCCCCGGTGACGATCTTGACCTCGATCCCGTCCGCGCGCAGTGCGCGCAGCGTCTCGGCCACTCCGTCGTGGGGCGGATCGAGAAACGCGGCGAATCCCACCAGCACCAGATCGCGCTCGTCGGCCGCCGCGTACACCGGCCGCGCGTCGATCTCGCGGTAGGCAACCGCCAGCACCCGATATCCCTGCTCGCTCAGTCGCCGGAAGAGGGCCTCGGCGGCGGCGCGCCCGTCCGTGGTCAGGGGCCCGACCTTCCCCTTCAGCTCGCCCCCGGCACACGTGGGCAACACGCTCTCGGGGGCACCCTTCGTGATCAAGAGCCGACGGGCCCCTTCCCGCACGATCACGGACACTCGGCGCCGCTGAAAGTCGAACGGGATCTCGTCCACGCGCTCGTACAACCCGACCGCCGGATGCTCGTGCTTCAGGATCGCCTCGTCCATGGGGCTTCGTAGTCCGGTCTGGTAGACGCTGTTCACCGCGGCGAGCCGGATGACGCGCTCGTCTTCCTCGCCGACCAGGTTCACATGGCAGTCGACGCTGATCTCGCCCACGGTCAGCGTTCCCGTCTTGTCGCTGCAGAGAACGTCCATGCTTCCGAAGTTCTCGATCGCCGCGAGCTGCTTGACGATCACCTTCTTTCGCGCCATCCGGACCGCGCCCCGCGAGAGGGTTACCGACACCACCATGGGCAGGAGCTCCGGGGTCAACCCGACCGCCAGCGCGACCGAGAAGAGAAACGACTCCAGGATGTCCCGATGCAAGAGGGTGTTGACCAGGAAGACGAAGAGTACGAGGAACACGACCATCTGCAGGATCAAGAAGCCGAATCGACGCGTGCCGCGCTCGAACTCGGTCTCGGGCGTCCGCCCGACCAGCCCGGCCGCCACGTGGCCGAACTCGGTCGCGGCTCCGGTGGCCACCACCACCGCCGTCCCCAGCCCGCTCACCACCGACGTGCCCCGGAACACCGCCCCGGTCTGGTCCGGCGCGTCCACCTGCTTCTCGCTCGGCAGCGACTCCCCGGTGAGGAGCGCCTCGTTCATGAAGAGATCCCGCGTCGCGATCAGGCGGGCGTCCGCCGGTGCCAGGTCACCCGCCTTCAGGCGGATCACGTCGCCCACCACGACCTCCCGGACCGGGATCTCCCGCTCCCGGCCGTCTCGCACGACGGTGGCGAGCTGGGCCACCTGCCGTCTCAGCCGCTCCGCCGCGGCCTGGGAGCGATAGACCTGACCGAAGTTCAGGGCGACGCTCAGCACCACCATCAGCACGATCACCGCGGCGCTGACACCCTGCCCGAAGCCGATCGACACCGAGGCGGCCACCAGGAGGATCAGGACGAGCGGATTGGCCAGGTTGCGCATCAGCTCGCGCAGCGCCGCGAAGCGTGGCGGCGGCGCGATCTCGTTGGGTCCGTGCTCCGCCAGGCGCGCGGCCGCCTCGCGCGAGGACAAGCCGGGAGCCGAGCCGGTCACCTACCCGCCGTCCCCGTAGCGGGTGCTGATGAGCGTGTCGAGCATCTCCCGGAGGCCCCTCAGCTCGCCTCGCCTGAACCGCACCTCCGCCTTGCCGATCTGGCGCGCCAGCTCGGCGTCCCGGAACACGTCTCGGACCCAGCGCGCGAGATCGCCCCGCCGGCTGTGATGGATGAGGGCATCGTCGGGCACCGTGCGGACGACGGCCCGGAACGATTGAAGGCTGTTGGCCGAGGCGTGCACGCGTCCGTGGCAGTCCCGGAACAGGAACTCACACCCCGGGGGCACCACCGAGTCCACGTACTTGCTCAGATGCCGCACGTGCACGGTCTGCCGCGGCGCCGCCATGAACGTCGTCGCGCGCGGGCCGGACGCCGGACCGCGGTCGGCCAGGAGGAACTCTCCCCGCCTCAGATGCGGGACCGCCTCGGAGATCGCCTCGGCATCCGGCCGCGCGGACAGGATCGCCGGCAGGTAGGCCAGCTCCTCCTTGTCGGTGGTCCGGGCGAACATCCACACATCGATCGCGCCGGCCACCGCCGGCCGCAGCCAGCGCGTCCGGTAGGTCACGACGCAGAACCCCCGATCACCGAAGGACAGGGCGTCCTCGTCCACGCCGCCCTCGTGGAGCAGGTAGTGCGCCTCGTCGAGGAACACCCAGTGCGGCCGGCCGCCCTGGCGCCTCATGTCGCGGATGCGCCGCAGGGCCCGCTCGACCACCGCGACCTTCTCGCCGTGCGGCAGCAGGGCGAGATCGAGGACCACGGACGCGGAGGGATCGTGCTCCAGGTGCTCGAGCGCGCGGTCCACGACGGCGGCCTCCTCCACCTCCGTCCAGGACACCCCCGGCAGCCGGGACAGCACCCGGTAGTCCCCCTCCGGATCGATCACGCACACCGCATGGCGAGTCGAGACCAGCCGCTCCACGAGCGCGCCGGCCAGCCAGGACTTCCCGGAATGCGTGTCGCCGTGGATCAGCACGTTCACGCCCCGCGCCGGGATCGTGACCGGCTCGCTGGTGGCCCCGCCCCAGCCGAGGGCGATCCGGTGGCGCGCCGCCTGGGGCGCGGGAAGACGGCCGGGAAGGATCGTGTCGCGGATCGCCAGCCCGACGCCGGGCCCCGCCCCGCCGGGCAGGGTCCAGTCGGCCCGCTCCCGGACGGCGGCGACGCTGTCGGCGGGACACGCGCTGAAGCCACACGCGTCGAACAGCGCCAGGTCGTTATCCGCGTCGCCCAGGGCCAGCACGTCATGGGGCGAGAG
>Ga0134127_10001738_pt1 | contig 16050 bp, 14 predicted proteins | sample KB31753_FD_96459 | JGI IMG/M metagenome (GOLD analysis project Ga0134127, IMG submission 96459) | Terrestrial soil microbial communities with excess Nitrogen fertilizer from Kellogg Biological Station, Michigan, USA - KB3-175-3 | ecosystem: Environmental > Terrestrial > Soil > Unclassified ...
GTCACAGTTGGCCCACCTGAAAGGGATTGCTTCGCGGCGACAATAACGGTGCCATCATCGTCCGCCGGGCTCAACGTCACCTTGCCAGTAATCGCCTGGCTTGTGGAATTCGCTAAAGAGAATGGGGCGGCGCTTGTGCTGATTATGGTGATGATGGGGGCAGGCTCGACTGGAACTGTGGAAATGACCGCTGTCGCATGATCGTCTGCGGTAATTACGACGTCGTAATCTTTCGCTGGATCCAGATGGGCAAGGAAGAATTTTCCGGTATCCGTATTCACGACCGTAGCACGAATGATTTCACCGTTGAATTGGGCCGATGCAATAACATTTTTTCCAACCAGGGAATTATTCACGAAGCTAGTTTTATCGACAAAGCCTTCGATGCCGTTCAGTTCAGTAGGAATGACTTTGATCACCGGCTTCAGTTTGTATGTGCCATTTCCGGTCTTCACAATGGAGTGGCAGGCGTCAAAGTCCAGCAACAGATCGACTCGCTGCCCGGAATTTACCGTGAACTGGTGGATCAATTTAACTCCGGTTTGTATTGCGCTCGGCGTATCGAGAGCGACCTCAGTACCTCCAGTCGGGATAACCGAATTGGCTAATGACTGACCAGTGTTGCGGTCCAAGACCAGGCGTAGTTGTGTGTAATGACCTGCTGGTAGCGGCGTTTGGCCAAGGGTTAAGAGGGCGAAATTTGGTTGTGTTGGATCGTTGAGGTCGAGCAGGTTGATTTTCCGCGGAGGGTTGAGCGTGATGTCAGTCCACCCGGCGGCGTTTTCGTTATCTGTGTTAGTTTGATGTATCCGCACTTTGCTGACGGTGACATTCACTTCATCGAAGCCGCAGGCCGGTGCATCCGTCAGCGAAACGCCCAGCGTGCCGGGTTGGGTGCTACCACCACCATCACTCCCACATCCTGCTATAAAACCAGCCAGTAGTAATCCCATAAACCAGATGAGTGGTTTCGAATTCTGCTTGAGTGTGTTCATCTTCCCCTCCCATCTATTTGGGTTGAACATAGTTGCCGGGATTAGTAGTCAGATTGTCTTACAGCAGTAGAATCTGAATGGTACCTTGCCGAGCCCTATCACAGTCCTTGTTCCACCGTCGTTCGGCATTGACAGCTGCTCGCAAGTAGCATGCTATTTCTCTGCCGTCCTGGAAAACAATTTGTGCATAAGTAGGGGGAGGAATTACTTATTGCAATAAAGTCACAGCGTTAGACCCGCAAAACGGATGGCTAACTCAGGTATCACAAGTGTGTTCTCCATGACTCGATTTAACTCCGTTACAATTTATACAGGTGCCGGCCTGTCGGGATTTCCATACAACTCCAGCTGTTCTATATCTTTAACATTTGCTCGTCCTGCATCGGTTTCATTTCCGAGCTGATATTGGAATGAACGGGTGCCGTGGCTTAGCTATGATCTGATGGTGAGGTGAGGATGTTCGAGAGGAATTGTCCTGTATGAGAACCAGCTACCTTTGCCACTTGCTCCGGTCGGCCTTCTGCCACGATGTGGCCGCCTGCTGCGCCGCCTTCTGGGCCTAGATCGATAATCCAATCGGCGCACTTGATGACGTCGAGGTTGTGTTCCACCACCACCACGGTATTGCCGCTGTTTACCAGCTTTTGCAGCATGGCCAGAAGCTTCTTGATGTCTTCGACGTGGAGCCCGGTGGTCGGTTCGTCCATGATATAGAGCATGTCAGGGGACTGGCTCCGGCTGTGCCGGTGCCTGTCCCCGTCTACCCGGCTGGGAAGGGGGACAGTCCCTTGCCGGGACAGTCCCCCGCCGGATATCAACTCCGCGGCGATTTTCAACCGTTGGGCCTCGCCGCCGGAAAGTGTCGTCGCGGACTGGCCGAGACGGAGATAGCCGAGCCCGATAGTTGAGAGGAGATGGAGCTTTTCGGTGAGCTTGGGCGAGCCGCTGAAAAATCCCAACGCTTCTTCAGCCGTCATCTGCAATACGTCATGGATTGTTTTCCCGCGATAGCGAATGGAGAGGACGTCCGGTTTGAATCGCTTTCCGTCGCAGGCCTCGCACGTCGCGTAGATATCTTCGAAGAAATACATCTCGAGTTTTTCGACCCCGCTCCCTTCGCACCGGTCGCACCGGCCCCCAGTGGTATTGAAGGAGAAATGGCCCGGCGTGAGCCCGCGCCAGAGCGCATCGCGCTCGGAGGCGAAGAGAGAGCGAACCTCATCGAACGCTTTCAGGTAGGTGATCGGATTTGAGCGTGGCGTTCGGCCGATCGGCTCCTGATCGATGAGCTTGATGCCAGTGAGATGTTCGATCCCCTTGATTGCGCGAAACTTGCCCATCGGCAGTGACTCGACACGAAAGGCGCGGGCAATGGCCCGGTAGAGCGTGTCTTCAACCAATGTGCTCTTGCCGGAGCCTGAAACACCGGTGATACAGATCAACATGCCGAGCGGAATACGGACAATCAGATCTTTGAGGTTGTTTTCGGACGCGCCTGCTAAAACCAGAAACTTTCCGTTTCCTCTGCGCCGGGACCTGGGTATGGCAATTTCGTCTTCGCCGCGCAGGTATCGCGCTGTGATCGATCGCCGGTCTGCAATGAATTCCTGTTGTGACGCTGCACAGATGACCTCACCGCCCTTCTCGCCCGACAGAGGGCCCAGCTCGACAAGATAGTCGGCTGCCTGCATCATCTGGCGGTCGTGCTCGACGACGACCACGGTGTTGCCCTGGGCTGCCAGATCTCGAAGAATGCCGGCGAGCGTCGCGGTGTCGCGCGAGTGGAGACCGATAGTCGGTTCGTCGAGAACGTAGAGTGTGCCGACCAGGCGGGCGCCGAGTTGATTGGCCAAGGCTGCGCGCTGTGCCTCGCCTCCAGAAAGCGTGCGGGTCTGGCGGGAGAGTGTCAGATAGCCGAGACCCACGCGGAGGAGAAAGCCGAGCTTGGCCGTCAGTTGTCGGAGAATGTCGCGGGCGATCTGCTCCTCGTAGGGAGAGAGGGTGAGAGAGGTAACCCATGCGGCGGCCTGTTCAATTGTGAGATCGGACAGCTCATGGATATCGTTGCCCGCGATCTTCACATAGCGGGCATCCGGTCTGAGACGGGACCCTGTACAGATTGGACAGGGGACTGGTGTCCTATAGCGGCTGAGCATCACGCGCACATGCAACTTGTAGCGCTTCCCTTCCAAGTATTCGAAAAATTGCTGCACGCCCTCCAGCTTGCCTTCTCCATTCCAGAGCATCTGCTGGAGAGGCTTGGGCAAGTCTTTATAGGGGAGGGCGAGATCGACCCCGCGCCGTTTCATGGAGAGCAACATTTGTTTCTGCCACCAATCGGCGCTGGGTTTGCTCCAGGGTTCAATCGCGCCTTGGGCCAGCGACTTGCTGTGGTCGGGAATGACCAGGTCGGGATCGTAACGAAGAATGTTGCCGAACCCCTTGCACTCCGGACAGGCACCCAGTGGGTGATTGAAGGAAAAGAGGACTGGGCGAATCGGTTCGAATGTTCGCCCGCATCGTTGACAGCGAAAATTCGTGCTGTATGTGCGGCGGCCCTGGCCGATAACCTCCACGAGGCAGAGGCCCTCGCCTTCGCGAAATGCGGTTTCGATCGCTTCGACGAGGCGGGATCGATTGTCTTCCCGGATCACCAGCCGATCGAGGATGACATGAAGATGGTCCGGCCTGGCCTTGGGAAGGGTGTGGATCTCATGGAGATCCAGAATTTCTTCGCCGCACTGCACTCTGGTGAATCCGCGCAGCAACAGCGATTGGAGAAAGGTCTGGTCCTGTTTCGGCGTCGGGGCTTTGATCGGAAACAGGATCATCGCTCGCGTATCGGAACAATGCTTCAGGAGATCGTCGGCAACGCTGCCGGGCTGAAAGCTGCGCGCATCGATGGCGCAGTCGGGGCAGACCGGATGGCCCACTTTGGCGAACAGCAGTCGCAAAAGGTCGGCAATCTCGGTCGTGGTTCCGACCGTTGAGCGGGCGGTGCGGATGGGGTTCTTCTGCTCGATTGCAATGGCGGGGCGGACGTTGATCAGCCGATCGACATCGGGCCGGTTGACCTTGTCGAGAAACATGCGGGCATAGGTGGAGAGCGATTCCACATAACGCCATTGCCCTTCGGCGAACAGAGTGTCGAACGCGAGAGAGGATTTCCCCGACCCTGAGACGCCGGTGATGGCTGTCACCCGATTGTGCGGGATGCGGAGCGAGATGTTTTTCAAATTGTTCTGCCGCGCGCCCTCGACGATGAGGTCTGCAGATGTGTTCTGAGATAGAGGGGTGGGTTCCACGGGATAGGCTCCAAGCGACATAAATGTATGATCGTAGCGCGGACGATTCGCGAATATCTACTCCGGCGCCTGCTTCGCTCCCAGACGGGGGGTGAGTCGTTCAGATTTCTCCGGATCGGGGTATTCAGCAAAAGGCTTGGCGATTGCCTTCAATGGTGAGAGGATGGGGGCGCTCAGCGAGAGGAGGGGAGTATGATTCTATCGACGACTCCGAGTATCGACGGAAAGAAAGCGGTCAAGTATTTGGGATTGGTCTCCGGGGATGCCATCCTCGGCGCGAATATTTTTCGTGATTTTTTCGCGTCGATTCGGGATATCGTAGGCGGCAGATCGGCGGCGTATGAAGCCGAGTTGCGCAAGGCTAAAGATATTGCGCTTGGTGAAATGCGCGAGCAGGCCCGCCATCTGGGCGCCAATGCCATTGTCGGCATCGATATCGACTATGAGACGATCGGCGCTAACGCCAGCATGTTGATGGTCAGCGCCAGCGGCACGGCAGTCGTTGTGGAGCCAGAGTAGCATCGTGCAGAGTTTGTCTCAGGCGGAGTATCTCGGTCTCGGTCGCCAGCTGGCCCGCTTGTTGGGTTCCTGCCTTGAAGGAGCCTCCGGCGACGAGTTGCGTGAACTGGCGCGAGTGTACGACCCTTCCGCGAACGAAGCGCGTATCAGCGCCGAGGTGTTCCTCTTTCACAAATATCTGCTCATGCAAGCCTGTGTGGGCGTGTTTCCCCAATCGGAGGTCGACTGCGTCGTCGGGGGACTGTTTGCGGCGCTCAACGAACGGGCCAGCGGGCTGGAGTTCAGCTCCGAGCGGCAGAAGGCAATGGAGCAAATGTGGCAGGAGCGGGCGGCGCAGTTCGACCAGCCCTTCTCGCAGGATCGAGTGGAATTCCTCGATGAAGGATCAGGTCCCATCCACTGGAAACAGACGATCGTCCGGTTCTGTCAGAACGTGCGGGAGATCGACAACCCTCCCAACATTTGGGCTGGGGCTGATGGTCCATCCCAAGCAGCGAGCCGCTCCGTCACCGCAGCCCTCGATCACATGGTCTCGGCTCTAGAGGAGATGAGCCGGCTCCATTTTAATGGAGCCGGCTGAAGATCTAACCTAATACCTTCTTCACGAGCCCCACGGATCCCAGATACAGCACGACCGAGCCGATCATGGCAGGCCAAAACCCGACTTGTGGAATGCCCAGGATCATGGTGATGACGTATACGACCCAGGGCGGAACGAACCACAGCAAGTTTTTCGCGTAGCTGACGATCGCCTCGTTGCCCCCGTTCAGATAAATCAGTATGAACGTAACGCCGGTAATGGCGGGAAAGGTGCTGGCAAAGGCGGCGAGGAACGATTTGCCTTGCGACCCAAGGTAGGTGGAGACACTCACAATAGTCCCGCCGAGAAGGAAGTAGAGCGCGTACTTGCCGAATTCACCCATTCTCAATACTCCTTGTAGAGAACATCGAACTCCTCTTACGACGTCAACGCGAATCTCACCGCGCTGTACATTGCGATGACTTCGACCGCATGCGCAACGATGGTGATGTAGAGATTGCGCGCGAGCAAGTAGATGCCTCCCCAGATCAGTCCGTCCCATACGGCGATCCAGTGAAGGTGTTGGAAAGTATTCACCATGAACGGGTCGAAAGCAAATATCAGCGCGCAGGTGATGAGGGCAAAAGGCGAGAGGCGCTGGACCGAGCCGGATCGCCAGAGCTTGGATTCAAGCGCGGCCAGCCGCCCGAGGAGAAATCCGCGAAAATTCAGCTCCACAAGGAAGGCGATTCCACAAATGAACCACGGGACCATGAACAAGAAAGGCAGTCGTCCGTGCGGTGTGGTCTTAAGGAAGTCGATGTCATAGCCCAGATGCGGATAGACCGAAAGAATCACGAACGTATTCAAGCAGCCGAGCAGCAGGCCGGTCGGAAGTCCCCAGCGCAATCCATCCCGAACGTTCATCCGCTCCAGCCCAAGCCGAGACAGGATGTCGCGGTTCTGCGCGGCCCAAACACCGAGGGCGAGATAGGCGACGATCTGTGGCGCGAACAGAACGAGCGTTTGCTCTTGGAGCGAAGCGGGAAGGGCGTAGAAGCCGAGTGTCACAGCGACAGGGAGCAGCGCGAGGGCTGCTCCCCATTCTTTGGCCTGAGTCGGTGTCTCACGCAGACCGAGCTCAGGCGAGGTCATGAGGCGTCAATTGAGTTGGAGATTATAGCGGTCGAGTGTGGTGGCTTTGTGCCGCGAGAGGTTGGAAAGGGACTTGTTGTAGTCGACTGTGGCGCGCAACTCATTTCCTTGGGCCGTCGCGAGATCTCGTTGGAAGTCGAGCACAAAGCGTGTGGTGCTGAGTCCCACTTTCAACCGCTCTTGCTCGGCCTGCAACTGCTTCTCTGCCATGATTCTGGCCGATCTGGTGGTTTCAATCCTCTTGAAATCCGTCTGGACGCGCCGGACTGCTTCGCGTACACCTACGATGATCTGTTGCCGCACGCTCATGAGCGACGCTTCGGCGTTCTTTTCCTCCAGCTGCCGTTTGTTATAGGTGCTCCAGGCTGAGCGGTTGCCGAGCGGGTAACTTAAGACGAGGCCCGCTCCATAATTGTAGTAATCGCCGCTGAAGTTTTGGTTGACAGAGTCCGTGTAGTTTTGTCCGAGCCCCGCCATTCCCATCGTTCCTTGGAACGAGAGGGTCGGGAGAATCTGATTTTTGGCGAACTTAGTGTTGAGGTCGCTCGTCTCCATATTCTTCTTCGCCTGGACAATTTCCGGCCGCTGCTCGATGGCGATGTCGATGGCCTCCTCAAGACTGATGGGTTCGAGGGTCACGACCGGTTGATCGAGCGGGGTCAGGCGCAAGTCTTGACGCAGGTCCTCTTCCGCGGGATTGAGCAATCGGCGCAGCTGATCTTCCTGGTCTCGAATGGTTTTATCCGCAACCAGAACCTGCTCGACCCGCGATGCGACGGCCGCTTCGGCTTGTAAGACATCGACGATCGACATGATTCCGGCTTTCGCCTTCGCGCGGTTGCTGGCCAAGAGCTCCTGCGCCGCTTTCAGGGCCGCCTCGGCTACTTTCAGGTTCTCATTGGCGAAAACTACTTCCCAATAGGTCTGTTCCACCGTGGCGAGAACGGTGAGGACGCGATCGCGGAAAACATGCTCTTCCACGATGGCATTATTCTGCGCGACACGTAGGAAAGTTTTGGTGATATCGATCCCTGCGTTGCGGAGGAGCGGTTGTGTGAGGGTGAGCGCGAGCCCGCCTGTATAGGCGGGGTTGAACAGGAACCCGCTCGCCACATTCTGGTTTACATTGGTCCGAGTAGGGCTGTAATTCAGATCGACATTGCCGCCGGTCGGTAGGTTTGTCGTGGCATCTAACGTGACAGACTGGGTGCGTTGATCAAAGGTGGTAATCCCGGTCAAGGCGCCGCCGGTTCCGCCGAATACCGGGCGATTGAGCGGGTTCACGGTTCGGTTGAACTGACCGTTGACGCTGAGAGTCGGGTCGAACTTGGCTTGCTCAACTGTGATGTCGGCCAGCCGGCTTTCCTTCGTGTGGCGGCTGATGCTGATATCCAAGTTATGCTTCAGCGCTTGCAGTGCCGCGTCGGCGAGGGAGATGGTCTCCCGTCGTTCCGCCGAAGGGGTCGCGCCCACCTCCAGGCTCCAACTGGGTCCGGGCGACAGGATCAGGCCTATGCCGACGGCATAGCCGCATGTGCGCCACCATCGCTTTGCCCCAATCCGCTGTTTCATACCCCCTCCTTTGATCGACAAGGAATATCGATCAATACTATAATGCTTCCATGCATGGCTGTCATGGACAAACTACCATGAGGATCCGAGGTCATCGGGTCATGAGACGTACTCATCGAGTGGTGAAATTTTCCGCGGCGATTGCCGGCCCTGCCCTGTTTCTGCTTGCATTCTTGTTGTTGGACTCGCAGGCCTGGGGGCAATCGATCTCCAGCGTTCGTTCATTCGACGGTGGGGTTGCGCCACTGTTCAGGTCGCCAGGCCAGGGGAGTCTCTATATCGACAATCAAGGAACACAGGGATTTCTCTACAACCCAGGAAATAATTTCCAATCGTTCAGCTTTCGGAATCCCACGACCGGCCAGGCATGGAGCGGGGCTGTGACCACGCTTGGACCGCAACTTTCGATTGGACTTATTCAAGGCGCCAACCAGGTCGGCTCGCCGCTCGTTCTTCCAGGCCCGCCACGCCAGACGTCGCCGTTACCGTCGATCCAATCGACCATTCTCGACGACATCCCCTGACACAATGCTGAAAAAGTCGTTGTTCTCACCGACCAGGCCCCGGCGCGCTGAGAACCTCTTCTCACGGATCACGGAGCATTCGCCAGTTGCCAGGTGAAGGCGAGGACATACCGTGCTGCGGTCCGCAAAATTTCAGGATTGATCGTCTCGGCGGTGTCGGTGGGTTGATGAAAGTGTGGATGGACTCCACCGCTCACGATGGTGACGGTTGGAATTCCCGCCTCTTTGAATGGTACGTGGTCGCCGCCGGGGAAGAATCCGTACAGGTCAACCTTGTTTACCAAACCCGCTGCCCACCCTGCTTCCTTTGCCGTGGATTTTTTAAACCCTGTGATACCGACGGTTAACAGTCCGTTTCCCACTCCGGCATGGTCGATGTTGATCATGGCCTTCGTTGAGCCGAGGGGGACGACGGGTCTCGATGTATAGAAGCGTGACCCGAGCAAATCTCTCTCCTCTCCACTAAAGGAGACAAAGAGGATCGTCCGCTGAGGACGCAGGCCAATTTTCCCAAGGGCCCGTGCGACCTCCAGTACTATGGCTGTTCCTGATGCATTGTCGTCAGCGCCTGGAAACCAGAGGCCTGCTGGACGTCCAAAATGGTCGCGATGGGCGCCGATGACGATGGTATCCGGTCCTGTCCCAGGGATGAGCCCTACCACGTTGGTCAGCAAGCCGTCCTCTATCGTGGTTTTCCAATGGAGAGATGCATATCGATTGGCTAGGCGCGATCGCGCAGATGGGGCGTTATTGAGTTGTTCTTGGAGAGTGCGAAGGCGGTCAGTATTGGACTCATCGCCGCTTCCGGCGAGGAGAGTCTCTGCCAATTCCGTGCTGATCCATGCGCCAGGGAGGGCTTGGTCAGGGAAGAGCTGCCCATAAAATGCGCTGGGCCTTCCCGTGACGCCGCGGCGAATTTCATATGGGCTGAGAATCGGCCCTGTTGCAGTCAGATAGGCCAAGGCTCCTCGATCTCGTGCGAAGCGGACTTTATCGGCATGGCTGACGGGGCTTGGGTAGTGATCCGGTTTGCCACGCAGGAAGAGCACGATGCAGTTCTTCACATCGACGCCGGCGTAATCGTCGATTCCTTGAGCGGGATCGACAATGCCGTAACCGACGAAGACGACCTGACCTTGGAGATCGGCAGAGGGGGAGTCAAAGACCGGAAGGTAGTCTCTACTCAACTGCGCTGTGACCAACTGGTCCGCTGCGCCGGTGCGAACGACCGGGTCGGGTTCGATGAGTGACGTGGAGACCATCGAGGCCATGATGCCAACGGGCTCTCCCTTCCTGGCCATGGGAGAGGGGAAGGCGATTCCGTTGTTGTCAATGAGCGGTAGTTGTACCCCTGCCAAAGTCAATTCCCGTGCAACCCATTGTGCGGATCGCAGGTCATCGGCGGATCCGGCTAGCCGTCCGTTGAAAGCCGGGCTGCTTAACGTGCGTACGTCGGCGAGCATCCGTTCGCTCGACAGGCTATCGAGTGCATCAAGCCATGCACGCTGGTCTTCCTCCGATTGCGCGTAACCTCGGCTCCCCAAGGGAAGTAGAGCGAGGATGATTCCCAGGAGAATGATCACAACAACGGAGGGGGGGCAGCTGTGCGTCGAGCCGTTCATGCAGTGAACCTTTTAAGATTGTACAGAACTATAACATAGACTGACTCGTTGCGGAGCGGTTGCAGGCCAATGTAGTATGCAAATTATGAGGATGGGTACGCAATGACAGATTCAATCGCGCAAGCAAATCGTTTTCGGAATCGGCTGATCACAGAAGCCAGCCCGTATCTTTTGCAGCATGCGGAGAATCCAGTGGAGTGGTTTCCCTGGGGCGAGGAAGCCTTGGCGAAGGCGAAAGCGGAGGATAAGCCGATTCTGCTGTCGATCGGCTATTCGGCTTGCCACTGGTGCCATGTCATGGCCCATGAATCTTTTGAAAATATCGAGATTGCCGGGCTCATGAACCGGGAATTTATCAATGTGAAGGTCGATCGTGAGGAGCGCCCGGACCTGGACGATATCTACCAAAAGTCCGCACAGGTCTTTCTGGGACGGGGTGGTGGGTGGCCACTGACGATGTTCCTGACGCCCGATCAAGAGCCATTCTACGGAGGGACGTACTTCCCGCCGGCGCCACGCTACAATCTGCCGGGATTTCCCGAGGTCTTGCGCGGGGTCGTCGAGGCCTATCGGAATCATCGAGACGATGTCCGCAAGAATGTGGAGAAGGTGAGAGCAGGATTGCTGAGAGTCGGAACGCCCCAGCCATCGGACGATCCCTTGACGGATCGTTTGCTCGACGAGGCGGCCAAGAACTTAGGACAATTTTTCGATCCGGTTCATGGCGGGTTCGGTGAGGGACCGAAATTTCCGACGGTCCCTCCCCTCAGCCTCCTGCTGCGTCAGACAGCTCGGACCAAAGAGGCCTCTCATCAAGAGCAGGTCCTCTTACAGCTGAGAACCATGGCAGCCGGAGGAGTCTACGATCATCTCGGCGGCGGGTTCCATCGCTACTCGGTGGATGGCCAGTGGTTGATTCCGCATTTTGAGAAGATGCTCTACGACAACGCGCAGCTGGTGCGGATCTACCTCGATGGATGGCGCCTGACCAAAGAGAACCGGTTTCGTGAAGTGGTGGAAGAGACCTTGGAGTTCGTTCGTCGAGAACTCACGCATCCGGACGGCGCGTTCTTTGCGGCGCAGGACGCCGATAGTGAGGGGCATGAGGGAAGTTACTTCGTGTGGGAACGGGGAGAGATTGCGGCGGTGCTGGGAGTTGAAACGGCTGAGGAGTTCTGCCGGCACTACGGGGTGACGGAAAGCGGCAATTTTGAAGGCAAGAACGTATTGAATCGACTCGGTGAGGTTCCATCAGAACCCAGTACGCAAGCGGAGGTGGAGTCCTTGTTGCGGTCTGCCAGGGTGAAGTTGCTCGCCGCACGAGAGCAACGGATGAAGCCGCAACGGGATGACAACGTGCTCACGAGTTGGAATGCGATGATGGTGTCTGCTTATTTTGACGCCTATCAGACATTCGAGATTCCCTCGTATCTGAAAGCCGCGGAACGGGCGCTCACATTTCTGTTGGATTATGCGGTCGAGCAGGGGCGAGTCTATCGTACAGTCAGGGCAGGAAAGGGGCGTTTGAACGGCTATTTGGATGATGCAGCCTGTCTCGTCGCGGCCTTGCTGGACGCGTTCGAAGCGACCTCGCATCGGTGGTATCTGGACCAAGCCCGCGAGGTGACGGACCATCTGCTGAAGCGATATTGGGATGAGAAGGCCGGTGGGTGTTTTTATACCAGCCGCGACCATGAAAGTCTTTTCCATCGCATGAAGTCCGGTACTGATAGTGCGATTCCGTCCGGTAATGCTGTTGTCGCAATGGTCTTGTTGCGGCTGTTCTCTTTCACCAGAGAGCAGAAGTACTATGACCGGGCTGAGCAGCTGTTCCGGGTATTCCGTCACGCGATGGAGCACAATGCCTATGGCTCATCGGCCATGCTCTGCGCGCTGGATTGGTACCTGACGACGCCGCAAGAAGTTGTTGTGATCGGGACTCGTGGCGATGCGATGACCGAATCACTGCTCGCAACAGTCCATCGGCGCTATCTGCCGAATCGTGCGGTGGTGGTAGCCGAAGGCGCCCATCACGCCGGGGAGTCCGACTTGGCGATTGCCGCAGGGAAGGCGAGCGTGAATGGGCAGCCGACGGCATATGTCTGTCAACGCCAGACCTGTTCTCCTCCAGTGACGGAAGACCGTCAACTGGATCTGCTCTTGTAAGGAGGATGCCGTGGGTGCAGGCGATTTAGGCAAAGGATTGTACGATCACCTCTACCGCCGATTCTTTGAGAGTCGCGAATCGCGCCATGGCTATGACTTCCAGCATGCCCCAGGTGGAAGCGCTCCAACACCCAGTGTCACGTTTCGGGATCGTCTTCGATGGTGGACCTGGGGTCGATGGCGACGTCGAGAGAGGATTATGGCCGCCCGTGACCGGTTCCAGCAGGATATTCTCGACCTCAAGAACCCGCCATCGAAATAAGAAGAGATTGAGAGGATCGATGCGACTGTATGTGGTATCAGCGTGAACTCTAGGGGGATAGGCAGGGTCTTTGTCGTGCTCGCATTGGTGGGGGTCGTCTGTGAGGGGAGCCTTTGTATCGAGCCGTCCCTCGCTATTCAGGCAGAGAGCCGAACGGAAAAAGAAGCGAATTTGAAAGGTCAGGCCCAAGGGGGACTGTTCAATCGGTGGACCTTCGATCAGCAGAAGTCCGGTGAGATTCCTGCCGGATTCTCGATGCTGGGGTTTGGCGAAGGGCCGGCTGCGGACTGGACGATCAAGGTAGATACCGACGCGCCCTCGGCATCCAACATTCTGGCTGCGAATTCAGCATGTCAGGCCGTGAGTTGTTACCGGTTGATCGTTGCTGATGAGTTTCAGTATGAATACCCGGATCTGTCGGTCCGGATGCGGTTTCCCGTCGACGCTGCGATGGGAGTGGGTGGCATGGTGTTTGGGGTGCAGGATGCCGCACATTTCTATGCGGCGGTGGTCGATCTGGCGACGAAGACATTTGAAGTGATTCGGGTGGTGGATGGGAAGGAGATGAGCCTCGGGCGGTCGCCGATTACACCCAAAGCGGTTTCCTGGCATACGCTACGAATCCAGCGGAATACCATCATCAGCAAGGATTTTATCGAAACCTTCTTCGACGGGCAGCTTGCCGTGACCGTTGAGGATCAGTCGCTGGCGACCGGTCGTGTGGGGCTCCTGGTTCGAGGACACACCGCCCTGGATTTCGACAGCTTGCACGCCGTTCCGCTGTTTTCTCACCGCCCGCTGTCTGCCCCCGCCGCCTATTAGCTAAACGCACGCATTGCGCACGTTTGCATCGTCCCTTGCATTTGAGGTAGCCAAGGAGTAGAGTACGTTCGTGTATCATCGCGAAAGGCCTGGTGGTGATGCCACAGAGAGAGACAAGGCCTAGACAGTTGTTGTTTTGGTTCTGCACGGGAATTTGATCGGAAGCCAGCCTTGAGCCGCCATGGTGTTTGCATCTTCGGCCCACTCCTTCCTCACTTTGTTCTCGAGTCCAAGACAACACATATACTCAAAGGAGGAGCCCAATGGGTTCGAAGATCTATGTCGGGGGTTTACCGTATTCCACAACTGAGCAGCAGCTGAGCGATTTGTTTGCTGCGCATGGAGCGGTGGCATCATCCCGAATCATCACAGATAAGTTTACCGGCCAGTCCCGCGGGTTTGGATTCGTGGAAATGTCCTCGGATTCGGAAGCGCAGGCGGCGATTACCGCGCTGAATGGCACGGAGTTGGGCGGTCGCACGTTGACCGTCAATGAAGCGCGCCCACAGGAGCCACGTACTGGTGGCGGTGGCGGCGGCCGTGGTGGTCGAGGCGGCGGTGGAGACCGGTACTAAGCTGTAACAAGTGTTTTACACGTCGGGGCTGCCTATCCGGCAGCCCCGCTATTTCCTTCCTAGAATTGCCCATCAACGTGATGCGCTTCTCGCCTTCTGACTAGGCCAGACCGTGCAGTCCCAGGAAGTGTTTCTTTACAAGGAGTCTTATGTCTACGTTTGCTGATATGAATCTGCCCCAGTCCCTTGCCCAGCGCCTGACTCAGGCGGGTCTGACGACACCTACGCCGGTGCAACAGGCTGCCATTCCGTTGGCGCTGAAAGGCCAGGACATCATGGCGCAAGCCAAAACCGGGAGCGGAAAAACACTGGCGTTCTTGCTGCCGATTATCGAGCAAGTTATGCGACGGGAGGCTGTCGCGCCAGCGCCTGGTCCCTATACCAAGTCTGGATCGAGTCACGCGCCTGGCCCGAAGTTTTTGGTGCTGGCGCCCACGCGGGAATTGGCGCTCCAGATCGAAATGGAGTTGCGCAAGTATGCTCCGATATCCGTGACCTCCCTGTCGGTGTACGGCGGGACGCCGATCGAGCGCCATTACCGCGCACTGCAACGACCGCCGATGGTGGTGGTCGGTACACCTGGACGGTTGCTCGACCTGGCAGGCTCCGGCCACTTGAAGTTAGGCGGCGTGACGTTTCTTGTGATGGACGAGGCCGATCAGATGTTGGATCGCGGATTCCTGCGGGACATCCAACGGATCATTCGCCTTCTTCCGGCTGAACGCCAGACACTGCTGTTCTCTGCGACATTTTCTGGGGAGATTCAAACGCTCGCGCAGACCATACAGCGCAACCCCGCTCGCGTCTCTGTCGATCCGGGGATCAGCACACCGACTACGATCGTGCATGCCTACTATGTTGTGCCTGGTGATCAGGCGCGTACGCAGCTTGTGCATACGCTGCTCCGAGGAGTGACGGATGGGGGGCGGTCGATGGTGTTTTGCGATCAAAAGTACAAGGTGCGGCGCTTGGCGGCTCATTTGGGCGGAGAACAGGCTTCGGTCGGCGCGCTGACCGGCAATCACAGCCAAGCGCAGCGGGAGCGAACGCTCGGCGCGTTTCGGGCCGGACGGCTCCGTTCGCTCGTGGCGACAGATGTGGCGGCCAGAGGCCTCGATATTCAGGACGTGACCCAAGTCATTCACTATGAGTTGCCGACCAATCCGAATTCCTACGTCCATCGGACGGGGCGAACGGGCCGGGCGGAAAAGGAAGGCGCGACGTACTTAATTCTGTCTCAGTCAGAAGAGCGAGAGTATCTTCGAATGGTGAGACAACTACGAATCGAGACGAAGAAACTCGCGCTTCCTGTATTTGTTGCTCTCCCGTCTCCAGCCCCTATGCCGGTCAGCGAAGAACGCCCTCGCCACCATCGGCCCCGCCGAAGTGCTGAACCATCTGGTCGGCGATTCCGTGAGGGTGAAAGCCGAGGACCGGTTCATAGGCCTGAAGCCTCAGTCGGTCGGTCTCGGTACTCGCGATATTAAAAGACGTTGATGCCACCGGCCCTGGAAAGGGGCCGGTGGCGATTCGTCGGCCTGTCAGAGTTCGGCCAGCGCCTTCTGTTGTGCGCACGGTTATTTCCGATGGTAAGATAACGACCGAAAGGTCGTCCCATGCCTCTGTTTCAACTCGAAGCTCCATTCAAGCCCTGCGGCGATCAAGGGCAGGCCATCGACAAGTTGGTGGCGGGGATTGTGGCCGGTCGAAAGCACCAAGCGTTGCTCGGTGTCACCGGTTCCGGCAAGACCTTCACCATGGCCAATGTGGTTGCGCAGGTTCAGAAGCCTACATTGGTGTTGGTCCATAACAAGACTCTGGCTGGTCAGCTCTATCAAGAGTTCAAGCAGTTTTTCCCCTACAACGCGGTGGAGTATTTCGTCAGCTACTACGATTACTACCAGCCGGAAGCCTATATTCCCCAAAGCAACACGTACATTGCTAAGGATGCGTCCGTCAACGACGCGATCGATCAGATGCGGCATGCCGCCACAACGGCGCTGCTCCAACGGA
>Ga0134127_10001739_pt1 | contig 16050 bp, 9 predicted proteins | sample KB31753_FD_96459 | JGI IMG/M metagenome (GOLD analysis project Ga0134127, IMG submission 96459) | Terrestrial soil microbial communities with excess Nitrogen fertilizer from Kellogg Biological Station, Michigan, USA - KB3-175-3 | ecosystem: Environmental > Terrestrial > Soil > Unclassified ...
AGGTTTATGTCCATCTCTTCGATGCCCTGAGGCGTGTATATTTCGAAATGCCCGGGATTGGTACGCTCTTGTACCTCGAGCTCGACGATGCGCGCGTTCAAACGACCTTCGCGTAACTGTTGCCTCAGTTTTTCACGGGTGCGTTCGAACTGTTCGTAAGAGGAATCGTTTTCGGGTTCCTCGATTTGTTTTGTTCGCGGAAGCAGCAGATCCAGCATTCGTTCTTCCGCGTTTTGTTCGGCTTTATCCGCAACCTCCGCGATCTTCTCCGCGCGGACGAGATCGACCCCAATCTCGACGAGGTCCCGAATCATGGACTCGACGTCACGGCCTACGTAACCCACCTCAGTGAACTTAGAAGCCTCAACCTTCAAGAAAGGTGAGTTGGAGAGTCGGGCAAGGCGCCGCGCAATCTCGGTCTTACCGATACCGGTCGAACCGATCATTATTATGTTCTTTGGAATAACATCCTGCGCGAGATCAGCCGGCAACTTTTGGCGTCGAATGCGATTGCGCAACGCGATTGCGACCGCGCGCTTTGCTGCGTGTTGCCCGACTACGTACTTATCCAACTCATCCACGATCTGACGCGGAGTCATTTCGTCGAGTCTTGGCTGATCCTTCACTTCACCCAGATAGATAACCATAGTGCTGTTTCAAAGCGTGGCACGAAGGTTGACCACCACCCTACTAGATTATAACTCCTCGATTATCAGGTCGGCATTCGTGTAGATGCAAATCTCGCTAGCGATCTTCATTGCTTCCTGAACAATGTCTCGGGCTGAGAGGTCGGTGTGGCGTAGCAGGGCTCGGGCCGCGGCTGTTGCATAAGGCCCTCCAGACCCGATCGCGACCACTCCGTCGTCGGGCTCTATGACGTCGCCCCCACCAGACAGTATGAGAGAAGTAGTTTCGTCGGCCACGACCAGCAGAGCTTCTAAATGACGCAGGTACTTGTCAGTACGCCACTCTTTGCCCAACTCGACGGCGGAGCGTTGCAACTGCCCGTGATATTGCTCCAGCTTTGCTTCGAACCTTGTGAACAAGGTAAAGGCGTCGGCGGTCGAGCCTGCGAACCCGGCGATGATCTTGTCGTTGTACAGGCGGCGAACCTTTCGCGCGCCTGATTTCATAATGGTCTTGTCGAAGGTTACCTGGCCATCCCCAGCGACCGCGACGTGATTGTTTCTGCGAACGGCAAGAATAGTTGTGCTGCGGACCCTCGGTTTTACGGAGGGGTGGGAACCCTTGGCTGACATAGATGGCGAATATAATCGGCACGTCACCCAATGTCAAGAAATGCCCCTTGCGACGGCACCTTGAGTAAGCTTTCGCGGTTAAATGACGATCGATACGAGGAAGGCTGTCGCAGAGTCACCAGCGCGAGGCTTCGAGCAGGTAAAACTTGGTTTCCTGATCATCGCCCGATTGACTGCGACCTGGAAATGCGGATGGGTTCCTCAAGTCCTTGATCGGATCGATGGAGAGAAACCTCATTTGTAGATTGCTTTGCGACTCGTGATCGACGAAAAGTGGGCTCTGATCCAAGGGGAGCGCTAGGGAAAGTGCTGTGGATTCAGGGATTTACGCTTGGAATCGGTCCTTGCTCCAGTCCTTCAAGCCAGAGTCGAACTGCGGCCGCCAGCTCCGATCTCTTATCCCCGGCGAGAGAACTCACATACTGGTCTCGATTCTTGAGGCCGTCTTCGGTAATGGACCTGAGGACCTGAACCCCCCTTTCGCTTAGTGACACCAGCAACTGTGGGCGGTGGGAGTTTGACTCATAGGCCAGTTCCAGCAGGCCCAGCTGCTGCATTCGTTTGCACAGCTGCCCGGTCGCGGTCCGGTCTCGTACGAGGTGCTCGGCAAGCGATCGAAGAGGTAAGAAGGAATCGCCTAGGCAACGAACGGCGAGCAACACCAGGTAGTGCTCAAACGTTGTATTATGGGCGGCCGCCGCCTTGGCGTAGAAATCATCCAGCCTCCTAATGTAGTTCCGTGCGGTGTTAAAATGTTCGTAAACACCGCTGAAACCGTAGCTTAAGCTTCTTGGAGTAGACATCGCCCGCCCCTGCTCTTGCATCTAGATAATTAGCGGATTATGGTGTACTATACGAGTTTGAAAAACCATCATATTATGTATTGCATTGCAGGATGTCAACCATTATCTGGTTGCTCCAACGAGGCGCCGCTGGTAAGGGGCGCCTTTTAGTTCGGTTTTGAAGGCCACGCGACGACGGACGACACGATGAAAACGAGAATGGATAAGGACATCCTGATCACTTCGCCGGACGAAGCGCAGGAAGACTTTGCTCCCGCCGGGGGAATAGAGCGGATAGTTGCTGAGATTGATGAGGACGAAGCTGAGTCGCTTTGGGAAACAGTTGCTGTTGAGGAAGAGGAAACTCCCGAGGTAGTCGAGGAAGCGTCCGAAGACGTAGATGTTGATTTGGAACCCGGCAAGGACGAGTCCCTGGACCCAATGCGGCTCTACCTGCGTGAGATGAGCTCCGTCCCGCTACTCACTCGTGAGGATGAGATTCGAATAGCAAAAAGGATCGAACGGGGCAACAAGCGTATTTACAAAGCTCTCTCGAGGTCCTTCATTACAATTGAAGAAATAAGCGCGCTCAACACTCAGCTTGTCGAGGGAGACATCAATCCCCAGGATATCGTGGACGTGGCTACGGACCCGGAAGCGGAAGAGGCTCTGGAAGAACAGCGCGAAGAGATTCGACTGCATGTGCTTGCCGAGTTCGAACAGATCATAAAGACTCATGACAAGCTCATAAAGCTTTCCGCCAAAATCGAGGCGGAGCCGAAGTCCTCCAAAAAGCTCAAGAGGCTAAGACGCCAATACGCACACCAGCTTATTCACATGTCGAAGCGGGTCCGCGGCTTTACCTTCACCGCCGAAACGCGAAGACGGTTCATGGAAGCCATCGACGGTGTGGTTAGGCAGATTCGAACCGGTGAGGCCGAGTTGAACCGTGTCGAGCGAGCACTGGAGTCCAAGCGACGCAAGGATATTGATGATCTAAAACGCCTTCAACGCGCCCTTCGTAAGGCCACCCGTGAGACCGAGCGGAGATACGCAGCGTCTGCCGTGGATATAAAACGCACTCAGCAGACGATAATCGCAGCCGAAGCCGAGGTTGAGCAGGCCAAGCGAGAGATGATTGAAGCGAATCTGCGGCTGGTCATTTCGATCGCAAAGAATTACATCAATCGCGGGCTCCATTTTCTCGATCTAATACAAGAGGGAAACATCGGCCTTATGCGGGCAGTCGAGAAATTTGACTGGAGGCGCGGATACAAGTTCTCAACCTATGCGACTTGGTGGATTCGACAGGCGGTGACTCGGGCGATCGCCGATCAGGGGCGCACGATTCGCGTCCCGGTGCACATGGTTGAGGTCATCAACAAGATTCTGCGAACGCAACGATTAATGGTTCAAGAGCTCGGTCGAGAGCCGACTCACGAAGAGCTTGCCCGCCGCGTGGACATGCCCGCATGGAAGGTGCGCAAGGCCTTAAAGATTGCCCAACAGCCTATTTCTCTCGAAACGCCGATTGGCGACGACGGCGAGACCACGATAGCGAGTTTTATTGAGGATCGTCGTTCGGCGAATCCGGCTGAAACCGCGATAACCAACAACCTCCGCGAGTTGACTGAAGACGTGCTATCGACGCTCACGCCGCGTGAGAAAGAGATCATTAAGATGCGCTTTGGCCTCGATCAGTCTGGGGAGGAGCGGACGCTTGAAGAAGTCGGGAAGCATTTCAACGTCACTCGCGAACGAATACGACAGATTGAAGCGAAGGCGCTGGCGAAGCTTAGACACCCCTCGCGCTCGCGGCGGCTACGCGCGTTCCTCGATGGGACTGCGATGGCGACCTAGCTGCTCCTTTCAGATCAGGTTCAAACTCGGGGCCAACAGGGTGGCCCCGTTGTTATCTTCCTAATTGCGGGTGCGCTCGACGGCGGCCCTCACTTCACGAAGGCTTCCCTCCCTGGTGTCTGTAGGCACTGAGCAACCAGGCGTAACAATTAAGCCGAGCGGACCTGCTTCGCGGATCGCGTTGTCAATCTGCTCACCTATTTCGGGCGCCGAAACGTGACTTGCGCGAGCTTCATCAATGCCGCCTAATACGGTCTTACCTGAACGCATCTTGCCTTCCTGAAGAGAGGGCTGAGTGGCGAAATGTGACCAGTTCAAAGCGCTGACAGGATAGTCCAGCAGTGAATCGAAGTGAATTTGCTTACCGTGAATGTGAAGCACATTGAAGGGCGCGTCTTTGACCGCTTCCAGGATTCTCAGGTCGAATGGGCGACCCCAGGTCTCATATTCCTCCGAGGTCATCACTTCATCCGTCGCAGCGCCGAGCGACAGAAAAATTCCTGAGGCGCCTCGCTCCAGAACTTGCTTTGCATAGCCGGCGAGGGAGGTTGAAATCGCATCGAACGCCGCAAGCAGCGTTACGGGCTCACGCTGGCGCACCGCAGTGAGGCTTCCGGATCGCGCGAGCCTGCGCGCCGTCGTCCAGGTGCTGAAGATTGTCTCGATAAACATTGCTTCCGCGCCGATTGCATCGTGGATCATCGACAGAGCAGAAAGCTGTTCACTCCAACACTTATTGGACGGGGAAATTGGCGCAATCCTTCGCCAGTCTTCGTTGGTACTAACGGCTTCAAGTCCGTCAGGCAGCGGGTAAGGGTAGTCGCTCATCACCTTCAGAAAATCCAAATCATATGCTCGGTAGAAATCGAGCTCCACCTCGGCGTGTTTGCGCCCGGACATATGCTGAAGCCCGAAGTGATACCAGAAGCTGAAAGGCGGACGATCTACTTCGTCTCCTTTGAGCGCACTAGTTACACGTTCAATCTTGTTCAAGTCGGTTCTCCTGGTCGAGGCGTAACGCCGTTAGTCTAATGCGGCTGGGAGATTAGGACAAACAGTCATCGCTAGGTTCCCACAAAGGCCATCCCGCCCGCGGTTAACGCGGCTCAAGCTGAGGTTGATTGACGCGCTCCACCCCAGCCGGTACCATAATGGCTCATCCGGTGAAACACTCTGGATTATGAACGACCCGCGCAAGACAACTACCGAAGCGCGAAAAGCAGGCCCAGATCGAAGCCCCGTTGAGGATGAAGCCCAGGTCTCCAGCGAGCGAGTTATGGAGGTTCTCGCTCAAATAGCGCAGGGCGACCTGAGCGTACTCGGCAACGGCACCCATCTGGCATTGCCTTTACGGGATCGCCGTCTGCTGTTAAATCTTGACGGACTCGCGCGCCGATTACGGTACATAGTCGGGCGTCTCCAACGTGCCGCTGATTCGATCGAAACGGTGGTCGGCGAAGTGTTGCGCGGGACTCAGATGCTCTCGTCAGGAGTGCTGGATGAAGCGAAGTCGGTCGAGGAAACCTCTAGCTCAATCGCCGAAATCAATGCTTCGATGCACTCCGTTGGACAGAGCCTTCAGACTCTCTCAAACCTCTCTCAATCGACATCGTCCTCAGTGATGAGGATGGCTACCTCGATCAACCAGGTATCCGAGAACGCTGATGAGCTGGCGCAGTTTGTCGAGGAGACGGCGTTTGCCATCGAAGATATGGCAACCACCGTCCGTAAGGTTGCGGAATCTACCGAAGCTCTTGCCGAGTCGGCGGAAAAGACAGCGCGCGCAATGGAGGCGATCGATAATTCGACTCGGAGCATCGGCGAATCGGTGAATGAAACCACCATGCTCGCAGACGAAGTCGCGCGCTCGGCCGACTCCGGCAGCGAACTTGTCGCCGAAACCGCGACGAGCATGTCCAAAATCAAAGACGCGATCGATGCGGCCACTGAAACGATCACCCGTCTTGGCAAACGATCCGACCAGATTGGAGAAGTTACTCACGTCATTAACGAGATCGCCGACCGCACTCACCTGCTTGCGTTGAATGCGGCGATACTCGCCGCTCAAGCGGGCACCCAGGGACGAGGATTCCGGATCGTCGCGGACGAAATCAAAGAGTTGAGCGAGCGCACGTCGGCTTCAACTCGGGAAATAGAGGACGTCATCAAGGCCGTTCGCGAAGATGTTACTGAGACCATCGAGCGCGTAGCAGTCGGCGGACAGCGCGCCGACGCCGGCGTTGATCTCGCATCGCGCGCGGCCGCCTTGCTGGCAGAAATCCGAGACAAGACCACTGCAGCATCGGACCGCATTCGATTGATTGCCGACTCGACCGCCATACAGGCCGCGGAAAGCCACACGGTCCTCGAAGCCGCCGACCTCGTGCGTCAGCAGGCTCGGGGTATCGAACGCGCGACCAGCGAACAGGCTCTTACGTCACGTCACATCGGCGAGCGCGCGCTTCACATGAGCGAGTTGACCGAACAGGTTCGCCGGGCGACCCGCGAACAGGCGAATGTGTCCAGGTCGATTGCCGAGGCGATGGAAGAGCTAACCGGCGCAGTCGAGCAGATTCGCGGTGCCTCGGACGAGCAGTCTGCCGGCGCTGATCAAGTTCTGAGGGCGGTTGATACGATCAAAGAGGTGGTAAGCCGAAATCAAGCCTCGATCTCCGGTATCAATAGCGCCGTCGATCTGCTGGTGCGCGAGGCCGAGCTGCTAAACCGCGAGGTTGAGTCATTTCATCTGCCGGTGCCCGAGCGTGGCGGCCATTTGCGGTTCGCACTGAGAGCCTCAGAGGTGGCGCTGGACCCGGCAACCATGTCATCTCTGTCCCGCGTAGATGTGATGTCGAACATATTCGAGGGGCTGGTGCAATTCGGCGAGCGCGCCGAGATTCGACCGGCATTGGCTGAACGATGGGACATTTCTCCTGACGGCCGCGTGTATACATTTTATCTGCGCGAGGCGGCCCGCTTTCACAACGGGCGCCGCGTCAGGGCTGATGATGTGAAGTACTGCTTCGAACGACAGATGCGCCACAACGAGGATGCGGCAGCCTGGACTTTCCGGCCCATTGTCGGCGCCGATCAGTTCATGTCGGGCGAAGCAGATTCAGTAGCTGGAATACAAGTTGTTAATGAACAGGTAATAAGGCTCGAGCTGATCCAGCCAGTTGCATTTTTCCTTTCGACGTTGTGCACCGAATACAGTTACATCGTCCCGCGCGAAGAAGTCGAACGGTCGTCTATGGACTTCGAGATTCGACCCGTTGGATCAGGACCCTTTCGTGTGGTTGAGCCGGTGCTGGGAAAGGAAGTGCAGCTCGAACGCTTTACCAATTATTGGAATCCGGAATTGCCGTATGTCGATCGGCTGACTGTTTTCTTCGGACTGAGCGCTGAAGAGATATTCGAGTCGTTCTTGCGAGGCGAGCTGGATTACGTTAGCGACCTGCCGCTGACCAACTTAAGCGAGCTCAAGGAACGCGCGGTTGATGTACAGGTTCTCGAAGCCGTGCAACTTCAAACGCGGATGTTGGTGTTCGACTGCGAGCGGCCTCCACTGTCGGACCGGCGCGTCCGTCAAGCAATCTGCCTTGCGATCGACCGACGACGCTTCCTCCGCGAAGTGTACGGCGAGATGGCCGAGCTCAGCATTGGTCCCATACCGCCCGGGGTGTTGGGTTACGATGCCGGTGAGCGAGGCTACGAATATGATCCGGATCGGGCGCGAGCCTTGCTGCAAGAAGCGGGGTGCGAAGCCGGGTTCGATACGGAGATTTGGTGGCCTCAGTCGGTGAGTTCCGCCGTCGAATGCTTGAAGGGGGACCTGGCGGCAGTACGGATCCGGTCCGAGTTTCGGTACGTCGATGCCGAGGAGATGGAACGCGGGCTTCGGCTGCGCACCGTGCCGATCGCAGGCCGTGACTGGTACGCCGATTACCCGGACCCGGACAATTTCACCTATGTCCTTTTCAATTCGTGTAATCGCGATCTATTCATCAGCACTTATTCGAATGAAGACTTGGATCGTTTGACCAGTGAAGCTCGATCGGTGATGAACCGTGAGCAGAGGGCCGGGATTTATCGCGAGGTTACGAAGCTGTTGCTCGATGACGCGCCGTGCGCGTTTTTAGCTCATCGAAGGAGCTTCGTAGCGCACCGGTCCGATCTGGAGGGTGTAACGCTGCACCTGTTATCGCCTTCAGTCACGCCGAAGGATTTGTGGTTTGCGAAAGGCGTAGACAAAACTCAGGCAGCAGGCGAGCAATGATGCGGCTGGTTCGCTCATTGCTCGCCTGCTGTCTTTCATTTCAAATTCTTCAGCTCGTTGATTCGTGCTCGTAGCGCTCGCACGAAAAGGGTAACCTCTCCGTCGGTGAATCCGCCGGCGCGAAAAGCATCGGAGAGTTGTTTGTCTGAGAGCCGTCCCGCCAGATTCCCCATCCATCGGGCGTTTTCGACTGTGATTCCCTCAAGGGCCTTTGGATCTTTGCCCTTGTAGTTGAACACGACGTGACCATTCTCCACTCCCGTTATAAAAACCTGATCCGCGTACGGTCCGGCTTCCCCCTTTGATCCTGCGGGGGCGTTCCCAAACCCCGGAATCTTGCGGAACGGCGATCCTGTCTTACCAAAGGTCGCGCCGAGATCCGATACATAATAGATCATCTCATTTCCGCCGCCGCTCTTCTTCGACGGTTGAACAATCTTGTTGTTGTCCTCTTTCAGGTCCCAGTTGTTGATAAGCGCCATTAGGACCTTCAAGCCTTGCATTTCGCGCGTCCCGGAGAACGGGTTTGCGTGCCAGGACCACAGCCCCACCTCTTTGTAACCATCGCCACGCCGTTTGAAACGCACGTCCCACACATCGAAGCCGCCACGTCCCTCGATGTGGGTGCGTTTCACAAAATAATCCGTGTCAACGTGGTATCCGAGGGCCCATACGATACGCGAAGCCGTGGGTGCCGGCCGCGCCTCTGCACCAAACTTGACCTGCCATTTGCGTTCGCGGTCGTCGTCAACGTTGATCTTTTCGGAAGTGCCCGACTGCGAGCGGTCAATGAATGTGAACTTCCCTTTTGGATCCGGAGCTCCGTCAGCGCCACCCGGCCCGTTGAACAGATCGCGGCTTTCGAGATCGGCAGGCTCGCGCCAAAGCACGTTGCGAGCGTCTGCAATATCGCCGCCGGCGACCGCGTCTTTTTTCTTATCCTTCTTCTCTTCTTTCTTCTCTTTGTCTGGCTTGTCGCCCTGGTCCTTCTTCTGCCAGCCGCCGAACGAATCCGACACGCCAACAGTCGACAAGACGAAAAACGAGATCAGTGTGAGTGTGCAGGTAGTTTTCCATTTGACCAGCATTCAATCAGCCTCCTGGGATTCTGTAGTCAGCCCATTATAGACATTTGGGATGCGCTAGCAAGGCCCTTCGGCCACAAAAAGTAAGCTGTGTTGGGAGAGGTGAGCCCGCGGAGGAAGGATGGGAAGGCGCGTAGCACAAACGCCACGCGCCTCTGTCTGTCCGTTGATCTTAGTTGGCGCGTTCGATCATATCGCCGATCTGAACTTCAGCGGTCGTTCTCGTTATCATTGCCACCGAATTCCCCTTTTCAGTTTTGAGCACTACCAATTCCCCTAGCACTTTGCGCGGTAACTGCGGCCGTTCGCGCATCACTTGCTCCACAGGAACCCGCGTTCCCTGGATCGAATACTCACCCCCGTGGAAACGATCACCGTCGTATCCGCTGCTATGGCGTTTCACAACCTTGTCCTTTGGCGTCTTGGTAATGCCCTCGCCGGGTCCGATTTCTCGATAGATAGTGAACCGGTCGCCCGCGTGAACATCATCTCGAGTACCGAGGTCTATGTAAACGACCCGATTCGCGGCGAGGTGTTCGTGAAATCCCGGCGCCATGACGATTTGACCTGTCGTTCCTCCGGACCCTTCGCCGAACCGCGGTAACGGCCTGGCGTCTCCGACGTTTGGTCCGTTGTATTCTTCATAAGGTTTCAGTAGATCGCCAAATTCTACGGTGTCACACGACACGGTTATCTCTGCTGTTGAGGTTTGGTTTCCCACCTCGAGCACTCGCAATAACCCAAGTTCGCGCACCAGATATCCAAGTTTCTTCTTGGTAAAAGGATGATTCACCACTCCCACGGGTCGGATTACGTAATAGACGGCCCCAGGCTGGATGCCGGAACCGCGACCGCGATTCAGGAACACAACATCCCCCTGCGCGAAGGTAACCTTGAGATTTTCCTTTTCGGCGCCCACGACCTGTAAGTCGACGCGCGGCGAATGATCGGCTATGAAGCCTGTGCAATAGATGTCCGACCGCTTGGCCACTGGTTCGGGTTGGTCCGAACCCTGCTGTTGCGCAACGGCGGAACTTACAAGGGATCCGACAAAAAAGATGATCAGCGCGACGCCCAGACGGGCTGTAGTCTTCATTGCTACTCCTTCGCTGTTGGGGAACGGTGGAAGCCAATTAAAAGGGGCAAAACTTGTGCTTAAAGGTCTGCCGCAAAGTAACAAAGTCACATACCCAAGTCAATAATTAAAATCGGGTGGGATCGGTTCTGACGGGTAGCTGACTGAACCCGGATTTGTTGTGATTCTGCGACAATTTCCTTGACACCCCATCAAATAGAGCGATAATGGCAGGCATCCCGAAGGTTAGTCATCTTGGCAATAATAGAAGTCGCGCCACGAATTTATAAGAATTGCGGCGAAAGACAATATCAGATGGTAGCGTCCCTATAAGGGCGCTCAGTGAGCTTCTTCTGTCGTAGTCTTGGCCTCGTATCACCAGACATAAACCTGCGGGTGGTTACGTGCGTCGCTAAAAGCGCGATTCGAACAGTGGAGGACACCGAAGTGCACGAGTACACGGACAAAGTTCTGAGGTGCATCGATTGCGACGAAGAATTTGTCTTCAGTGCCGGCGAGCAATTGTTTTTTGCGGATAAGGGCCTGAGAAACGATCCCAAGCGATGCAAGCCGTGTAAATTGAAAAAGAATGACCGTATAGCGGCAAACATGCAGGCCTATGGGCAGCCCTTCCCGCGTGAGCGCATAGAGGTCACAGTTAAATGCGCGCTGTGTGGAGTGGAAACCACTGTACCTTTCAGGCCAACGCAGGGACGACCGGTCTACTGTCGAGATTGCTTCTTAAGGATGCGCGCGTCGACGCACGTTCATGCCCCGCTTTCCTAACCGACTGAACAGGCCTACAGTCGTGGTCTCGAGACCATCTCTCACCCTTTGGCGGGCCTGGCACTCAACAAGTCTCGAACCTTCTTCATGTCCTCCCAGACCTCGCGTTTTTTGTCGGGAGATCGGAGCAGGAATGCGGGATGAAAAGTAGGCATTACTTTGATTCCGTTCCAGTCACGCCATTCTCCTCGGGCTCTGCTAATCGGTTCTCTTGTGCGTAGTAAGCACTGGAATGCAGGTTTACCAAGAGTGACGATCACCTCGGGATGAATGAATGCGAGTTGACGCCACAGAAATGGCTCGCAGGTCTCCACCTCGTCGTGCTCGGGGTCGCGATTTTCTGGTGGGCGGCACTTGACGATATTTGCGATGTAGACCTCTTCACGTTTCATACCAATCGCAATGATGATCTTGTCGAGCAGTTGTCCCGCGCGGCCGACGAATGGACGCCCGCTGGCGTCTTCGTCTGCTCCAGGACCTTCGCCCACAAACACCAGCCTTGCTTGAGCATTACCTTCGCCGAATACGATCTTCGTGCGATGCTCGTGAAGTTTGCACCGCCGGCAGTCACCGATGTCCGCTCTAATCGTTTCGAGCGAGGAATCGCGGGTCTCTAAGACGGGGAGGGCAGCGCCAGCGCGCGGCCAAGCGGCTTGGCGTTGCCCAGTAAGCTCACCAAACAGTCCCGCCTTTTCTTTATGCGATGTGGGAGGTGTCGCAACTTCGTCTGGGCGAATTTGAGGCTGCGCTGGCCCGGGGAACGGCTCTTCAAGCGTTTCCGTCGATCTGAGCCCGGCTGGCCGCGGCTCCGTGGAATTGGCTGTGGGAGCCACTTTCGCGTAGAGGGCCGAGCCGCCGATGTCCTCGAGCCCCATCTCGCGAAAGAACCTCAGATGGTTTTCGATGTCGCGGGCTACGTCCAGGGCCTCATCAATAATCTCTTTTTTTGACATTGCCACGATTCTCTACGACGGGCTGGGAAGGGTCAAGCTCAAGCGCGCGTCCGTCTCCACGGTTCACTAAAGGATTCGAAGGGACGAAACTACTTGCGCACTTTCCTTTGCCTTTTCTATTTAGCGTTGGTAGTGTGGCTGAAAACACAGTGCAGTCAAGGGCGTAGGTGGGCAACTGCAGACGACGAACGCGTTCTTGACAGGAGGTCCACAATGCGGTCCCCAACACACCGGCATCACCTGGTTGCAGCTCTTCTGATCTCTTTGCTTGTTCCTGTTTTCGCGGAGGCTCAAGCGCCACCCACGATTCAATTCTTCATGCCCGATGGTTCATTGCCTGCCAGGCAGTTGCGGTTCAGTTTGGAGAGCCAGGACGGTCGCATCGTCGATATTTTCTTTACGGACACAAAAGGCAAGTTTCTGCTTGCCCGTTCGCAGGGTCTGAGGCCTAACGCTGGATACAGAATAAGCATTGAAAGCGACGGGCTCACCTTCGCAGCCACGACAATCTCTTTTTATCATTACGGAGATGGTGTTTATTTCGTACCGATTTTTCTGAAGGCGCTTGCGCCGGAAGCCGTAAAGCCCGCCGCATTGGTCGACCTTGCAGAGCTGGACTCTTCTGTCCCGAAAGCGGCGCTCGACGCTTACAACCAGGGAATGCGTGCTTTCAGCGAAGGGCGCTCTGATGAGGCGATCAGCGAGATTGGCCGAGCATTGAAGATTTATCCCAATTATTTTCGGGCACTGAATGACTCGGGTGTAATTTTGTTGAAACTGAACAGATTGAATGACGCTGCGCAAGCCTTCGAGCAGGCGAGCAAAATTGCGCCACGTGTCTACTACCCGCGGCTGAACCTCGGGATAATCAAGACCCGACAAGCCAAATACAAGCAAGCCGTTGCGTTGCTGGAACAGTTGCATAAGGAGAATCCAAGCCTGGTTGAAATACGCGTTCCGTTGGCCGATGCTTTGATGGCCGAAGGGCAATTGGATTTGGCCGAGCCGCACTTGCGGGCGGCCGCCGCCGACGACAGGCTCGACCGGAATTCTTCGGGCAATGCCCACTACCTGCTTGGCCTTCTCTTCAACCGTAAGGAGAGATTTGAGGAGGCGATTACAGAGCTAACAATAGCTGCAAAGGTAATTCCCAATTCCGCGCGAACGCATCTTCAACTTGGCGGGGCGCTGCTTCAAGTAAAGAAGATGGATGATGCTGAGCGCGAGTTGTTAACGGCTTATCGACTTGGGGGCGCGCAGATGGCCGGCGCCCAGCTTCTGCTGGGTCAGATCTATCATGAGCAAAAGAAGTACGAAAGTGTGATTCGTGCGTATGAGCAATACCTCTCTGACCTGCCACAAGCTCCAAACGCCGGCGAATTGAGGGCGGTGATCAACAAGATCCGGGTCGCACTGGAGAAGAATTAGTAACTGGCGCGAGCTGTAGTTCCCTGAACAGAATCTGGAACGGAAGGAACAAAGGAGGCCCCGGCTATCAACCGACAGCCGGGGCCTTTACTATCAGCGCACTGGCGCCAAGCTAGAAATTGAGTCTCAACTGGAACTCAATCAGTCGTCCACCCGGATCGTTTGTGCCCGACACGGTGAAATCGCGGTATGCGTTGCGTGTCTGGCCGAATGATGTCGCGTTTACGCCGAGAACGGATGCATTGGTGGCGGCTCCGCGAATCGTGAGAACCGACTGGTTGAAAGCATTCAGGAATTGAGCCCGGAGTTCGAAGTTCATCGTTTCGGTGATGTATGTCCTCTTCATAATGTTGAGGTCCCACCGAGACGTCCAGGGCCCATACAGGTAGAGGCGCTGACCGAACTCGCCCGGCTTGGTCGGCGGGCCGATGAACGGCAGGGCCGGGTTGAAAGTGACACCGGCGGGGGCAAGTTCGAACGCCGCCAGCGTGTTATCAATAAGGCTCTGGGGCAGGTAGTAGACGACACCCTTGCCTGTAACAGGATCCGTACCCTTGCGAATCTTGACGAGATCCTGAAGCTCTTCGAGCGTGATGTTGTTCAGCACCACGCCTGAATCGCGATTGTTGAATGTCAGCCGCCCGCCCGTAAGTTGGCTGGGAGTGCCCGATTGAATGCGAACGACGCCGCTCCACTGCCAGCCCTCAAGCACTTTCCTGACGACCGGCATATTGCCGTTAAAGAAGCGCCTTCCCGGCCCGATTGGCAGTTCGTACAGCCAGTCAAACTTGATCCCGTGTCGCGCATCGCGCGGTGCGGGGCCTTTGTCTAAGCCAAAATTGCGCAGTGTCGTGGGTGTGCTGGCAGCGTCGCTACCATCGGTGAAGAGGTTTGTCAGCGACTTCGACCAGACATAGCTGCCCTGTACCAGCAACCCGCTCGACAGTCTTCGGCGAAGCTCGACTTGAAGCGCGTTGTAAGTGGTGTCGCCAGCGTTCGTCATGATCCAGCTATTAGTCGGAGACCTCGGATTTGCGACGAAGAAGTTTGACAGGGTGATATTTACACCGGGGTTATTCGGATCGGGCAGCGTGACAAAGGGAACAAGCCTGGCATTGATCAGGTTGTTCATCCTTGTCACGTTCTGCGCGATGTTGGCAGCCAAACGGCCCGCCTCGCCTCGTAATACGGTGGTGGCGAAGGTGGTGTCGTTCGTGGTGCCCAGCGCAGTGCTGATGATCGGGATGGGTCTTTGTCCAGCAAGGCCCGAATTGCCGAAGTTGTTGCTTGACGGATTGGCCAGCCTTGCGATGCGAAGGTTTTCCATCGCGATCTTGAATTCGTCGAGGAAGCCATTCTCGAAGATGTTGACCTCGCCGATTTCATACTGGCGCCACAGGCGCGTTCCGTGATTGCCGACATATCGGAGCTCGAGAACAGTGTCCTTCGTCAGCTCTCGCTGTATGCCGAACGACCACGACGATACGTAACCCGCCTTGAGGCCAGGCTCGAAGTCGTTGATGGAGGCGGCCTGTCGCGCAGTGAGCGGGAACTTGGGCGTGGGCACTGGGCGTAACGGAAGAGCGCCGTCGCGCAGTAATCGGCTACCCACCGGTCCCCAGATGGTCGGGTCATTGGCAGGTGATGTACCCAACGAAACCGTCGGCCCTTCATTCGACCCGAACATGCTATCGAAGGCGGAGAAGCCTTCTCTAACGAATGCTATCGAAGCCCCACCCCGCAGCACAGTTTGCCCATTGTCGCCGAAGATGCGGCGCAAAAGGCCTTTGCCTAAACTCGGCTGCCATGCAAATCCAACTGTCGGGGCGAAGTCCGCCTTGCTTGTCTCGAAAGCCTGTTCGCCTTTTTCTACAAGCCTGTACTCGGTAAGCTTGCCCGCGAACACGCCGGGCTTAAAGATGTTGCCGATACCCGAAACGCCAAATACCCCTTCGGGGCCCACCCTCGTGAAGACTTCGTTGTCGTTGATGGGCGAAGGTTGAAGCTCGTAGCGCAGGCCGTAATTCAATGTGAGATTCGGTCGAATCTTCCACGAGTCTTGCGCGTAAAAGCCCCAGTCGAGCTGATGGCTGCGCCCAATGGTCGGCGTGAATGTGAAGTCACGCGAGTCCTCGTTTAGCACCACTTGCGTGGTGGTAGAGCTCATTCTGCCGGTGAGTAACGCGTAAAGACTCTGAGCATCACCGCGATGGGTGCTGCTGCTTCCGGGAAAGTTCCCTGTGGTGAAGATGCCTGTCGAGCCGGTGTTGATGGGATCGTTTGCGGCGATGCCAAGACCGATTTGCGGCACGATTGCAGATGCATTGGTCAACGTGAACGATCTGACTTGCGTATAGCTCACGCCGAAGTTGAAATTGTGAGCGCCCTTCAACCAGTTCAGATTATCGCTCAGAGTCTTAACCGGAGTGTTGCGACGCGACCCGCCAGTGTACGTGAAAAACCCTGAACTGTATGGGTTGCCGACCGCTATGCCGTCGAACAGCGAGTAATTGCCTGGAGCAAACTCACGGCGGAAATTGCTTGTG
>Ga0134127_10001740_pt1 | contig 16042 bp, 17 predicted proteins | sample KB31753_FD_96459 | JGI IMG/M metagenome (GOLD analysis project Ga0134127, IMG submission 96459) | Terrestrial soil microbial communities with excess Nitrogen fertilizer from Kellogg Biological Station, Michigan, USA - KB3-175-3 | ecosystem: Environmental > Terrestrial > Soil > Unclassified ...
CCGCTTGCCGCGCTCCGCGGCAAGCGTGTGGCTGCGGCCGTTCTGGTCCGTGAGCGTGAAGGCAGGTGCCATCTCGCCGGTCGCGACCGGCGCGGCGCGCTCGACCGCTATCGCGAGGGGCGAGGCAACGAGCATCAGGATGGCAAGAACGCGAGCGAGCATAAATGGAAGCATAGCACCGGTCACGAGTCACCAGTCACAGGTCACGGTTTTTTCTGGCATCATTCACGCATACCGCAATTCAATCGACCGGAGGCAGCACATGAAGGTGAAATCGACTCTCAGGGTGATCAACCAGAAGCGCTACAAGGGGCGGCGCGGCGTGACCGACGGCCAGACTTACCAGCGGCTTGCGGGTTGGCCGGAATGTTTCACAACGGACCGCGTGCGCATCGGGCGCGCGACCTACAAGCCCGGCACCTACGAGCAGCTTCATTGGCACCCGATCGAGGCCTGCTATTACGTGATCGCGGGTCATGCGACCGTGCGCGATCTCAACGGCAAGGAGTTTCCGGTGAGCGCGGGCTCCATCATCTATGCGCCCGCTGGCATCGCCGGCGCGCACGAGTGGGAAGTGAAGGAATATCTCGAGCTGCTCGACATCCGCGCCACCAACGAGACCAACCGCAAGATTCAGTACACCGTGGACAAGAAGACCAAGCGCTCCTACATTGATTTGAAGGACCTGAAATATCGCGACGCCATCAGTTTCAAATCTCATTACTGAGATTTGAGTGACGAGATACGGGTGACGAGATAATGGTGACGAGTACGGGTGACGTGAGTACACCGGTTTTCCGCTCCGCGGGAGAAAAGTCCCGTCACCCGAATCTCGTCACCCGCACCTCGTCACCCATAATCGTCACGGATTTCGGGCCGAAGCCATGAAACCCGAAATCCTGGCTTTGGTGCCGATCTACGCGCCGACGCTGGCCGAACTCGAACGCGAGTTCACGGTGCACAAGCTCTGGACGGCGCCCGACCCCGAGGCGCTGATGAAGAGGGTCGCGGGCAGCGTCCGCGTCGCGGTCACTACCGGGCTCGCGGGCTATACGCGGCGCCAGGTCGAGGCGCTGCCGAAGCTCGAGTTGATTGCCTGCTTCGGCAATCCGCATGGCATGGCGGCGGAGGACAAGGCGGCGGCGAAGGCCCGCGGCGTTTTCGTGACCAACACGCCGGACAGCATCACGACGACAGTGGCGGACCTTGGAATGGCGCTTGTCCTCGCGGTGATGCGCCGGATCGCCGAGGGCGACCGCTTCGTTCGCGCGGGTAAGTGGCCGGCAGGCCCGCTCGCGCCAGGCCGCGATATCGGAGGCAAGACGCTCGGCATCGTCGGGTTGGGGCGCATTGGGCGCGCGATCGCGCAGCGCGCCGAGTCGTTCGGCATGAAGGTGATCTGGCACGGCCCGCGCGCCAAGCCGGACGTGTCCTGGCCGTTTCATGTCGATCTGCGCGAGATGGCGCGGCACTCCGACTGCCTGCTGGCGATCTGCCCGCTGACGCCGGAGACGCACGGCCTGATCGACGCGCGCGTGCTGGACGCGCTCGGGCCGGACGGCTTCCTGGTGAACGTGGCACGTGGCCCCGTGGTGGACCAGGCGGCGCTGATCGCCGCGCTGAAGGACAAGCGCATCGCCGGCGCCGCGCTCGACGTATTCTGGGACGAGCCGCAGGTGCCCGCCGAGCTGCTGGTGATGGAGAATGTCGTGCTCACGCCGCACGTAGGCTCGACGGTGAAGGAAATACGCGAGGAGCGGGGCAGGAAGCTGCTCGCGAACGTGCGGGCGCACTTCGCGGGCAAGCCGGTGCTGACGCCGGTGGCATGATGGCAAGAACAACGGGAGACCGATCATGAAAGTGACAGGCAGCGGGCAGGCGCTCGGCGCGACGATCGAAGACCTCGATCTCGCCCAGCCGTTGTCCGATGCGGCGTTCGACGCCGTGCTGCGCGCGCTCGGCGAGCACAGCGTCATCCGCTTTCCGCGCCAGGCGCTGACCGCCCGGCAGCTTGCGGATTTCAGCGCGCGCTTCGGGAAGCTGGAGACCAATGTCGCCAGCACGCATTTCCAGGAGCCGGGAATACCGGAGGTGATGACCCTCTCCAACATCGTGGAGAACGGGCGCCCGATCGGCCTGGCGGACGCAGGACAGAGCTGGCACACCGACATGTCGTACAGCCGGACGATTGCATTCGCCAACGTGCTCTACGGCGTGCGCATACCGCGGCGGGACGGCAAACCGCTCGGCGCCACCGAGTTCAGCAATATGCACGCCGCGTACGAGGGCCTTCCCGCGGATCTCAGGCGGCGCCTCGAGGGCATGACGGTGCTGCACGACTTCAACAAGTTCTGGGAAATGATGCGCCGCGAGAAGGGAAGCAAGCGACCGCCGTTGACCGAGGCGCAGCGCAAGGCGAAGCCCCCGGTGTCGCAGCCGGTTTTTCTGACCCACCCGCTCACCGGCCGCAAGGTCCTCTACGCCAATCCCGGCTACTCGATGCGTATCAACGAGCTCCCGGAGAAAGAAAGCGATGAAACGCTCGCATTCCTGTTCGAGCACCAGCTGCGGCCGGAATACCGCTACACGTTCCGCTGGACCGAGGGCGACGTCCTCATGTGGGAGGACATCGGGACGATACACAGCGCGGTTGCCGACTACGGCCCCGACGAGCACCGCCTCATCAAGCGCTGCCAGGTGATGGCCTCGCGCTACTTTCAATAAGCGCGAGCGGGGAGGGGCGATGAAGGCCAAGAGAGAAGGCACAAGGGACAAGGGACAAGGAGCCGGTTTTTACTTTTCCCTTTTCCCTTTCCTCTTTTCCCTTGGATACGGGTGCGCGATAGCGCAGTCGTATCCGGTCAAGCCCGTGCGCATCGTCGTGGGCTTCGCGGCCGGCGGGCCGACCGACGTCATCGCACGCATCATGGCGCAGGACATGACCGCTTCGACGGGGCAGACGTTCGTCGTCGAGAACCGCACCGGCGCCAATGCAATCATCGCGACCGACCTGGTGGCGCGCGCGGCGCCGGACGGCTACACGGCGCTGTTCTCCTCGCTCTCGCTGCTGGTGAATGCGATCCTGCAGCCGGACAAGATCAAGTACGACCCGTTCAAGGACTTCGCGCCGGTCAGCAACGCCGCGCTCCTGCCGCAGCTGATCGTGACGCGCCCCTCGACGCCGGTGAATTCGCTGCGCGAGCTGGTGACGCTGGCGAAGAGGTATCCCGGCCAGGTAACTTACGGATCCGCTGGCCACGGCGGCTCGGCGCATCTCGCCGGTGCGCTGCTCGAGACGCTCGGCGGCATCAAGATGACGCACGTTTCGTTCCGCGGCAACGCGCCGGCGCTCGTGGACGTGATGTCGGGGCAGGTGACCTTCATGTTCTACCCGATGATCGGCATTGCCGAGCACGTGAACGCCGGAAGGCTGAAAGTGCTGGCGGTCGGCACGCCGCAGCGCCACGCGGACTATCCCAAAGTGCCGACCGTGGTGGAGGCGGGGATGCCGGGGTTGGTCGACACGGCGCCGTGGGTGGGGTTGATCGTCCCGGCGGCGACACCGGCTTCCGCCATTAACCGTCTGAGCGAGGAGATGCGGAAGTCACTTGGGCGGAGTGAAACGCAGGGACGGTTGAAAGCCCTGGGCGCCAATACCGTGGGGGACACTCCGGCGCAGTTCCAGGAATTCCTGAAAAAGGATTACGAGCGCTGGTCGCGCGTCATCAAAGCCGCGGGGGTGAAGGCGGAGTAACGATTCCCGGATAGCATAAAAAAACCCCGCCGCGGCGGGGTTTTTCGTTGAGGCTCGTCGCTCTTACATGCGATAACCCGGGTCCTCGCGATCGAGCTTGCGCAGCATCGCGGCCCACAGCAGCTTGCCGCCTGCACCGCGGCCGGTGGTGGCCAGGTCCCGGCCCATTTGCGCGGTGTAATCCACGACTTCCTGCGGAACGCGGTTCGGCTCGGCGCCTCCGGTGAGCGCTGCGAGCTGGAACTTGCACGCGCGCTCGATACGGTTCATGCGCGCGAACGCTTCGCCGACGGTGGCGCCCACCGTGAGTGTGCCGTGGTTGCGCAGGATCAGCATGGTGCCGTCGCCGAGGTCCTTGACGAGGCGTTCACGCTCGTCTTCGTTGTCGGCCACGCCCTCGTAGTCGTGGTAACGGATTTCCGACCACGCCGTGAGCGCCATCTGCGTGATCGGCAGCAGCCCGTGTTTTTGCGCCGAGACGCCGACACCGGCGACGGTGTGGCAGTGCATTACGCAGTGCGCTTCGGGGGCGCCCATGTGCACCGCGCTGTGGATCACGAAGCCGGCGCGGTTCACCTCGTACGGCGATTCGGAGAGCTTGTTGCCCTCGGTGTCCACCTTGATCAGCGCGGAGGCGGTCATCTCGTCGAACAGCATGCCGTAGGGATTGAGAAGGAACTGGTCTTCGGTGCCGGGCACGCGCAGCGAAAAATGCGTTCCCAGGAAATCGGACCAGCCGAGGCTGGCGGCGAGGCGGTAGGCCGCGGCCAGCTCGCAACGCGCTTCCCATTCGGAGACGCTCATCCCGCGCGGATGGCGGCTGGGGCGGATGCGGGTGACCGTGGACTTTCTGGCGGAAGGTTTCATGCCGTCTCCTTGCAGGGCTCCACTATATGGAAGCGGGCCGGTTTCACGATGGCGGCCATTTTCCCATAGAACCTCGGCGGACGGTTGATCGTTGCCGCGGAACTACTCTTTCGGCGACACCTCGGGCACCGTTACGCCGACCAGAGTGTCGCGCGTGAGGATGCCGGCAAGCCGTTCCTCGCTCCAGCTCTCGGTGCCTTTCGGGCGCATCGGGATGACGACGTAGCGCATGTCCGCGTTGGAGTCGTGCACGCGCACGGTGACGTTGTCCGGAAGCAGGGTGCCGAACTCCCTCAGCACCGCCCGCGGCTCGAACACCACGCGCGAGCGGTAGTTCCGGCTCTTGTACCAGGTCGGCGGCATGCCGAGGAGGGCGCGTGGATAGCACGAGCACAGCGTGCAGACGATGAGGTTGTGAACTTCGGGCGTGTTCTCGACCGCGATCAGCCGCTCGGCCTCGAGCTCGATCCCCATCTCCGAGCATGCGGCGCGGCCGTCCTCGAGCAGGCGTTTCCTGAACGCGGGATCGGTCCACGCGTGCGCGACGACCCTGCCGCCGCGGTACGGGAAATCCTCCTCGAACAGCTCGATCCTGCGCCGGACCTGGTCGGCCGAGACGACGCCCTTCGCTTCCAGCAGCTCCTGCATCGCGCGGCTCATTATTTCGAATTCCGACGGCGGGCCTTCGGTCTCGCTCTGCGGTGCGTGGTCGTCGTGGTCATGGTCATGATCGTGGTCATGACCGTGCGGCCGTTTTGCGTATATGTCGAATGACTTGGTCATGATTTGGCACTCCTGTCCACGCCGTCGTCCGGCTCCAGCCAGTGCTCGAAAATTTCCATCTCGATGACGTCGTGATCCGGTCCCTGGTAACCCGGCCAGACATGCTTTTGCGCGAAGCGCACGCGGTAGAGCACTTTGGCGGGCTCGCCGTCGAACCCGTAGGCGAGTTCCTCGGGATTCGGGAACGCGCCGCAGATGCGTTCGATCACGCCGCGCTTGCCGCGGATGTACCAGGGCGTGCGCCGGTGCCCGGGCGGGAACGCGCTCTTGACCCTGACGCGATCCCCGACGGCGTAGCGATGCCCGGGCGCCGGGGCATAGCTCGACCGCATGGGGGAAGTGCCGCCGGCGGGCGTCATGGCTTGGCCTTCCGCTTGATCGGAGATTCCATCTCGTCCGGCACATCGAAGCGCCGGCGGATCTCCGCCATCTTCGCCTCGAGCTCGGCTTCGGTGACGAGCCCCTTCTCCAGGAGCAGCACGCGCAGCGCCGAGGTGGTCACCTCGAAGTAGGCGAGCTTGCCGTACTGCTCGAGGCCTTCCGCGGCGCGGCGCAATTCGTCGACCTTGACGATGCCCGCGCGCGACAGAACGCTGCGCAGCGCGTTAGCCTGCTTCTCCCAGAACAGCATGCCGTGGTCTGTGGTGTCGATCGGACCCGCCGCCTCGCCGCCCATGTCGTGCGGTCCCTTGTTGACAGGCTTGTCGCTCATTTCAGCGGTCCCGGATTTCCGCGCGGGAAGCGTTCACCGGCGGTGCGATTCAGAATAGCACAGCCAGCCGGCAGCGGCGCGGCGCGCTCCGCGGGCCGGGAATGTTTGACCCGCCGTTCCGGCTCTCGTTAGAATGGAATTGGGAAGGGGATCGCAATATGCGCCGGAATATCGGGTGGTTCTTCGGTTTTGCGCTGATCCTTGCGGCGGCAATGGCGCCAGCCCACGCCCATCACGCCATGGATTACGCCCTTCCGGCCACTGCGCTGGAAGGATTTCTTTCCGGCATCGGGCACCCGGTGATCGGCGTCGATCACCTGATTTTCATCGCGGGCGCGGGCGTGCTCGCGGCGCAGTTCCATCGAGGTTTCCTCCTGCCGCTGTTGTTTGTCGTCGCATCCACCCTCGCGGCGGCGGCCCGTTATTCCGGCGCCGACATGGCGATGGGCGAGTTGCCGGTCGCCGGCTCGCTGGTGGTGCTGGCTACGATCCTGCTTGTCGCGCAGACTCCCGGCGCGGCGGTGATCGGAGTGCTGTTCTTCATCGCCGGCACGATCCACGGGTATGCGCTTGCCGAAGCGATAGTCGGGGCCGAGCGTACACCGCTCGTCGCGTATCTCGCCGGCCTGGCCGTGATTCAAAGCGCGATCGCGCTTGCGGCCTGGCGTATCGCGACCTGGGCCGCCGCGCGCCATCCGAAGCTGCCGACGCGGTGGCTGGCGGGCGCGGCCACGGGCATTGCCGGTCTCGTGTTCACGGCCATGGCGTTAATGGGCTGAACTCCGGCGTCGAGGCCGCTCATCCCTAGGTGAGCGGGATCCGGTCCTTGTTCTTGGCAAGCCAGCGGTCGAAGGTCTGCAGGTCGGGATCGAGGCCGCGCGAGGACTCGACGTTGCGGACACCGCAGAAATCCTTCTCGAATTCGCTGATGTACTGAAACATGTTGGCGAAGTCCTTGGCAGCGGGTTTATCGTACCCGCGAAACTCCTCCGGCGTCACCGCGTCATAGCGAACGGTCTCGCCGAGCGCCCGCGTGAGCGCAGCGGCCATCTGTGCGCCGGTCAGGTGCTCGCCGGCGACGCCGATGGTCTGGCCAATGTACTCCACACCTTTCCGGAAGATGCCGTAGGCGCAACGCCCGATGTCCTCGGCGGCGATGCCGGGCAGCTTCTTGTCGCCCATCGGCAGCTTCAGCGCGATCGAGCCGTCCGGCTGCCGCTTCGGGCCGAGTCCGAAATAGATGAAGTCCTCCCAGTAGAACGAAGTGCGCAGGTAGGTCGTCGGTGAGCCGGCCTGCTGGAACGCCTTGTCGGATTCGCCCTTGGCGTCGAAATGCGGCACCTTGTAGCGTTCCATCAGCGTCGGCATGCGCGTGTCCTTGAGCGGCACCTTGAGGCGCGTGTCTTCGAGCGTGGACCAGACTACGTGCTTGACGCCGGCCTGCTTTGCCGCCATCGCCATGGCGGAAGCCTGCGCCAGGTCCTTATCCGGCAGGAAGTGCTCCCAATAGGATGTGACGCAAAATGCGCCAAACGCGCCATCGAAGCCCTTGCGCAGGGTGGCCAGGTTGTTCGAGTCGACCTTGACGACTTCCGCGCCGAGCTTCGCCAGCGCCTGCGACTTTTCCGAGGTGGGGTCGCGCGTCAGCGCGCGCGCTGTGAAGGCTCCCATCCTGTCGTTCAGGATTGCGCGCGCCAGGCCGCCGCCCTGCGAACCTGTTGCGCCCAGGATTGCAATGATTTTCTTGTCTGCCATGATGCTCCGTATTGAATTCTAAACGCTAACAAGCCGAAGGTCAGGAATGTTCCAGGCTCAGGCGAGTTCCCTGCGGTGGCCCTTCGCGCACGTGCCATGCAGGTCCTCCAGCCACGATCCGCTCCATGTCTCGCGCGTTTCGTAGTGCGCGGGGCAATAAAGCGCCCCGCAATCCGGACAGTATCCAATCATTCTCCGCTCCCGATCAAGGTCGGCGCACAACGCGCTCGCACCGTCCCGTTCCAGCCGGGCGAACAGCGCCGGGGCGCGATCGAGGGAGTAGGACGGCGGGGACACAGCGCCCGTGCTCCTCGAAAACGACACACCGTTGGGCCAGGCGCGCAGCCGCTCCGCCGGGGCCAGGCACATCATGCACAGGATCAGGTATTCGTCTGGCGCGATCCGCAGCACCGCGCACGGCCCGGCGTGGACGCGAGGTGCGGCGCGCCAGCGCGCGAGATGCTCCTTTACAGGCGCGATGACCGCCTCCAGAGTCCGCGCGAGCGTGCCGGCAGCCCCGGCCTCGCCGGCGTCGCGCAACGCTTTAACGGTCGCGTCCATGCGCTCGGCGATCACAGGCAGCATGCGCTCCATCGCGGCCTCACTGTCCACCTCGCTGCGACAGCGCAGGGTGTCGAGCATCGTGCCGAGGAGGGACAGGCCGGTGTCGAAACGCTCGGCGGCGGCGTGCGGCGCTCGGCTCCCGACCAGTGGGCGCAAGCCGAGCAGCGGTGCAAGTTTCTCGCGCGCGCCATCCGGAATGAACGGCTCCTCGGCCATGGGCCATTCTAGCGCTGGAGCGCGCCGGGGCCATGCACTAATATTGGCGCAGGAGGACTGCAAATGGATTCCAGCGCGTTGCGCATACTGTGGGCGGCATTTTTCTGCGCGGTGGTGCCGACTGCGCACGGCGCGGGCTACCCCGAGCGTCCAGTGCGGGTGATCGTCGCGTCGCCGCCGGGTGGCGGCACGGACCTTACCACGCGCATGATGACGCCCAGGCTCGGAGAAGTCCTGGGCCAGCCGGTCGTGGTCGACAACCGCGGCGGCGCGAGCGGCAACATCGGCGCGGAGGCCGCCGCGCGCGCCGCGCCTGACGGCTACACGCTGCTCACCGCGGCTGCTTCACTCACCAGCAACCCGTTCGTGATGAGGAAAGTGCCCTACGATCTCGAGCGCGACTTTGCGCCGGTTTCGCTCATGGTCACGCTCCCCAACATCCTGATCTCGCATCCATCGCTGCCGGTGAAGAATCTGAAGGAGCTGATCGCGTTCGCCAAGGCGCGTCCCGGGCAGCTCCACTACGCCTCGGCCGGTGTCGGCAGCGTTCCGCATCTCATGATGGTGTTCTTCGTGAGTATGGGCGACCTGAAGATGGTGCACGTGCCTTACAAAGGCGCGGGCCCCGCGCTCATCGACGTGATTGCCGGCCACACGCCGGTCATGGCGGCCAACATTCTCAGCACCCTGCCGCACGTGCGGGCGGGGCGTGTGCGTGCCTACGGCGTGACGAGTGGTGCACGCGCCGCCGCTGCCCCCGAAATACCAACCATCTCGGAGGCTGGGCTGGCGGGCTACGAGGCAGAGCAATGGTTCGGATTGCTCGCGCCGGCCGGCACGCCGCGAGACATCATCATGCGGCTGCACGGCGCGGTCGTGCAGGCGCTGGAGGACCCGGCGGTGAAGAAGCGCTACATCAACGACGGCGCCGACCCCCGGCCCAGCGCGTCGCCAGAGGCATTCGGCACTTTTATCCGCGCCGAATTGAGGAAGTGGGAGAAGGTCGTCAAGGCGGCGGGAATCAAGCCGGAGTAGTTCCGGACTCAATCCATGTCGCGTGGGGCCCAGCCCGGCAGGGCCTTGCAGCGCGCGAGCCAGGCGCGGACCGCCGGGTAGGGTTCGAGGGGCACCTTCGATTCGGGGGCGGTCTCGACGTACGGGAAGCAGGCGACATCGCCGATGGTGGGGCGTCCCAGCGCGAGCCAGTCGTGTTCCTTGAGTTGCAGTTCCATGGCGTTGAGCGCCACGCGCGCGAGCGCCTGGCCCTGCTCCAGGTTGCCTGCGGTCCAGCGGCCCTGCCGCACGCCGCGGCGCGCGTACTGCAGGCCGAACTGGATCTCGTTTCCGGCGAGCGCCACCCACTGCATCACGCGGGCCATGTCCGCCGGCGCGGACGGCAGCCACTGCTCGCCGCCGTGCTTGCGGGCGATATAGACGAGGCACGCCGCGGAATCCCAGAGCACGACTCCGCCGTCCTCCAGCACCGGCACTTCTCCGCGCGGGTTGAGCGCAAGGAACGCAGGCTGCTTGTGCGCCCCGTTCTTGGTGTCGATGAACACCGTTTCGTGCGGAACTTTGAGCAGGGACAGCAGGATGCGGACCTTGTACGCATTCCCCGAGACGGCAACCAGGTGAAGCTTCATTCGGTGCCTACTCCGGCTTGACGCCGGCAAGACGTAATTGCTCGGCGGTTTCCTTGAGGTAGCGGGCGAGGAATTTTCTGAACTCCTCCGGCGTAACGCCGCCGGGGGCGTGCCCGGAGTCGGTGATGTATTGATTTAGCCGGGGCGCCTGCAGCACTTTTGCGACATCGCCCTGGAATCGCAGGATCACCGGACGGGGCGTGGCCGCCGGCGCAAAGATGCCGTGCCACGACGCTTCATACACCATGCCGGGGATGCCCGACTCCGATACCGTCGGCACTTCCGGCATGCCGGACAGTCGCCGTGCGCCGGTGTAGGCGACCGCGCGCATGCGGCCGGCCTTGATATGCGCGGTCACGGTGGTGGGCGAGCCGAATACGACCTGGATCTCGTTGCCGAGCACCGCGTTGACGATGAGCGCAAAACCCTTGTACGGCACGTGCACCATCCTCGCGCCGGTGCGCGAATTGATGAGTTCGCCCAGCAGGTGCTGGCTGTTGCCGACCCCGCTCGAGCCATAGTGGACGCGCGTGGACTTGCTCAGTTCCACCAGGTCCTTCAGCGACCTGGCCGGCGATTGGGCGTTGACGATAATGAGGTAGCCGGGCAGCGTGTTGGCCAGCGTGACGGGCGCGAAATCCTTCAGCACGTCGAACGGCGGCTTCTTCATCACGAGCTGGTTGTTCGCGAGCGAGGCCGAGGTGTAGAGCAGCGTGTAGCCGTCGGGCGCGGAGCGTGCGAGCGTTTCGCCGGCGATGATCCCGTTTGCGCCACTACGGTTGTCGATGACGATGTTCTGCCCGAGCTCGCGCACGAGGGGATCGGCCAGCGCGCGCGCCATCGTGTCCATGGTGCCCCCGGGCGGCTGCGGGATCATCATCCGGATCGGGCGGATCGGGTAGTCCTGGCCCCAGCATGGCGCCGCGAGCGCGGCGAGCAATGCGGGGATAGCGGCGGTCGCAACCAGCATGCCGATTTTTCGCTGCACCGGGATTGTCCTTGCCTGCGGATGGGGAGTCGATTCTGGTTTGCGGTTTTCCGGGTGTCAAGATCGCATGATGGACGAGGGCGGCGTTCGCTCCGCGTGGTGTGGCTGTACCGTGATTCCCGCGCTGCGGATTCGGTTAGAATCATCCGGGCCGGGATGCGTCCGTATTCCGAGTTTTCCCCGGCTGCCGGTTGTTGTATGGATACCGCCCGAGCAGGAGGACACACGACATGAGCCTGGCACGCCAGTTGGCGGAGCGCGTCACTGCGCTGCGTCACGAGGATTTCCCGCCCGAGGCCACCGCCTGGGGCAAAGTCGCGGTGCTCGACACGCTGGGCGTCACGCTCGCGGGTTCGGACGAAGAAGCGCCGCGTATTGTCGAGGACGTGCTCGAGCTGCAGTCAGGCGACGGGCCGTGCCTGATTTTCGGCGCGAGCCGCCGGGTGCGCCCGCTCGATGCCGCGCTCGTCAACGGCACCGCGGCGCACGCGCTCGATTACGACAACACGGCGAAGAATCTGGGCGGCCACGTATCGGCGGTGATGCTCCCCGCGCTGCTTGCGGCGGCGGAAGCGCACGGCGCCGGCGGCCGCGACCTGCTGCTCGCGCATGCCGCGGGATATGAAGTGGGCGCGGCCATCGGTCGCAGCGTCAATCCCCATCACACCGAGAAGGGCTGGCATCCGACGGCGACGGTAGGCGTATTCGCGGTGACGGCGGCCTGCGCGAAGCTGCTCAAGCTGACGGCGGGTGAAACCGAGACCGCACTCGCGCTCGCCACTTCGCTTGCCGCGGGCACCAAGGCCAACTTCGGCACGATGACCAAGCCGCTGCACGCGGGTCTGTGCGCGCGCAATGGATTACTTGCGGTGCTGCTCGCGCGCAAGGGCTTTACCGCGAATCCGGGCGCGTTCGAGCACAAGCAGGGTTACTTCAACGTGTTCAACGGGCCGGGCAATTACGACGCGGTGCGGGCGCTCGCGGGCTGGGGCGACTGGGAAATCGTCAGCCCCGGCGCGAGCTACAAGATTTACCCGTGCTGCTACAGCACGCACGCCGCCGTGGAAGCGACGCTGAACCTGGTGCGCCGGCACGGGCCGTTCGACGCGCGCGCGGTTGCGCGCATCGACTCGTGGACGCCGGAGCGCGGGCTCGCGCACACCGATCGCCCCGATCCGGACAGCCCGCTGGCGGCCAAGTTCAGCGTGCAGTACTGCGTGGCGCGCGCGTTGCTGCACGGCAAGGTGGTGCTCGATCACTTCGAAGGCGACACCTACCGCGAGCCGCTGGTCCGCGACCTGCTGCCGCGGGTGCATGCGGCGCCGTACGCCGGGAAGCTGTTCGACGAGGACGATCCGTTCGATGCGGAAGTGAAGGTGACGCTGAAGGACGGCAGGGCGTTTTCGGAAAAGGTGGACCGCCCGCTTGGCCGGACATCGGACAATCCCATCGCGCCCGAGCACATGAAAGCGAAATTCGAGGACTGCGCGACGCGGGTGCTGTCGCCCAAGGCCGCGGCGGCGATCGTGCGCATGGTCGATGGCTTCGAGAAGATGAGCTCGGTGCGCGAGTTGACCGCGCTGCTCGACCCGGCCGGCGCCGGCAAGGCCGGGCGCCCGCTGAAAAGCGGCGTGGCGTAGCAGCAGGCAGGACGAGGAGAAAGCATCATGTGGTCGCGGTTGCTGGCGGTCGTGGCTGCCACGGGAGCCTTGAGTTTTTCCGCTGGCGCAACCGCGCAGGACGGCTATCCGAGCAAGGTCGTGCGCATCGTCACCGCCGCGCCCGGGAGCAACAACGATTGGGGCGCGCGCCTGCTCGGAGACGAGATTTCTCCCAGTCTCGGGCACCGCGTGATCGTGGAGAACCGCGGCGGGCTCGCCGCGGAGGTTGTGGCCAAGGCCCCGCCCGATGGTTACACCGTGCTTTTTTACGGCCCGGCTGCGTGGACCCTGCAATTATTCCGGAGCACGGGCTTCGATCCGGTGAAGGATCTTGCGCCGGTTACTTTGGCGATGAGCTCGCCCATCGTCCTGGTCGTGCATCCGTCGTTGCCTGTGAAGTCCGTCAAGGATCTGATCGCGCTGGCCAGGGCAAGGCCGGGAGCGCTCAACTATGCGTCGGGCACGATTGGCGCCACGCCGTTCATCGCGGGGGAATTGTTCAAGTACATGGCCGGGGTCAACATCGTGCGCGTTCCCTACAGCGGTACCGGGCCCTCGGTCATCGGCTTGATCAGCGGCGAAGTCGAGTTGATGTTCCCGGGCGCGGGATCGGTCTGGCATTTTGTCGAACAGAAGAGATTGCGCGCGCTGGGCGTGGCTTCGTCCAGGCCATCCGCGCTGACGCCGGGCTTGCAGCCGATTGCGCTCACCGTTCCCGGATACGAATCGACTTCAAACATCGCGTTCTTCGCGCCGGCCCGGACGCCCGCTTCCATCATCAGCCGGTTGAATCGCGAGCTGGTGGCGGCCCTGGGCAAGCCCGAAGTCAGGGAAAAGCTCCTGAAAGGTGGCGTGGAAGCCGTCGGCAGCTCGCCCGAGGAACTGGGGGCTTATGTGAAACTGGACATCGCCAGGATCGAGAAGCTCATCAAGAGCGCGGGTATCAAGACGCAATAGCGGATTCTGCAATCGTTTCGAAAGGATCAATGCAGTGAAAAAGTTCGACGTGGTGGTGGTGGGCAAGGGAAATGCCGCGCTGTGCGCGGCGCTGTCGGCCCGGGACCGGGGCGTGACGGTGGCGATGCTGGAAGCCGCGAACGTGGACGAATCCGGCGGCAACAGCCGTTTTGCCGGCGGCGTAATGCGCTTTGCGTACAGTTCCGTCGAGGACCTGCAGAAACTCACGGAAATCCCGGAAGATGAGGCGAAGAGCACCGACTGGGACAGCAACACGGTCGAGGAATTCTACGAGGACCTCTACCGCGTTACCAATTACCGCACCGATCCCGAACTCTCAGAGGCCTTGATCACCAAGAGCCTGGAAGGCATGGTCTGGCTGCGCACCCAGGGCGCGAAGTTCGTGCCGAACTACGGCGCGCAGTCGGCCATCGTCAACGGCAAGCGCAAGTTCTTCGGCCGCTTCCCGATCGTGGTGAATGGCGGCGGCTACGGCCTGGTGGCGGACCTCACGACGACGGCGGAGAAGAAGGGCGTCGAAATCTTTTACGAAACGCGCGCCGTCTCTCTCATCTACGACGGCAATCGCGTCTCCGGCGTTCGCGCGAAGCACAAGGGCGAAGTCGTGGAGTACCACGCGAAAGCGGTGGTACTTGCCTGCGGCGGTTTCGAGTCCAACCCCGAATGGCGCACGCGCTATCTCGGACCGGGCTGGGAGCTCGCCAAGGTGCGTGGCACGCGCCACAACATGGGCGAGGGCCTGAAGATGGCGCTCGAGATCGGCGCCTGCCCCTACGGCAACTGGTCGGGGCGCCACGCGGTGTCCTGGGAGCGCCACGCGTCGGAATTCGGCGACGTCGAGAAGTCGCACGACCCGTACCGGCACAGCTACCCGTACTCCATCATGATCAACGCGGAGGGCAGGCGCTTCGTGGACGAAGGGGCCGATTTCTACAACTACACCTACGCCAAGTACGGCGCCGAAGTGCTGCGCCAGACCGGACAGTTCGCGTGGCAGGTGTTCGACGCCAAGATCAAGCCGCTGCTGCGCAAGGAGTACAGCGGGCGCAACGTGACGAAGGTCGCGGCGAACACGCTGGAAGAGCTCGTAGCCAGGATGGAAGGCGTCAACGCGCAGGCGTTCCTCAAGACCGTGAAGGAGTACAACGCCGCCGTGAAGACGGACGTGCCGTTCAACCACGCCATTCTCGACGGCCGCTCCGCCGTGGGTATCGAGCCGCCGAAGACGAACTGGGCCAACACACTGGATACGCCGCCGTACGAAGCCTATGGCGTGACCTGCGGCATCACCTTTACCTTCGGCGGGCTGCGCATCAACCACGAAACCGGGCAGGTGTTCGACCTGGGCTACAACCCGATTCCGGGGCTGTACGCGGCGGGCGAAATGGTCGGCGGGATCTTTTATTTCAATTACCCGGCCGGCACCGGGCTCGTCTCCGGCCTGGTGTTCGGGCGCATCGCCGGCAACGGCGCGGGCGCCGCAGTCAAGGCGACGTGAGGAGGGTTCGGTGAATAACTTCGTGCTGCGTCGGAAGAGCGCCTGCACCCTGGGCGTCGTCTTTGCGTGTGCCGTGATTGCCGCCGCACCGGCGGCCGAGTACCCGGAAAAGCCCGTGCGGATCATCGTGCCATCCGCGCCCGGCGGCGGCACCGACACCACGATGCGCATCATCTCGCCCAAGCTGGGCGAAGTGCTGGGCCAGCGCATCGTGCTCGACAACCGGCCCGGACAGAGCGGCAACATCGGTGTGGAGATCGCTTCGCGAGCGGCGCCGGATGGCTACACCCTGGCGGCGATGATTGCATCTAATGCGAGCAACCCCGCAGTCATGAAGACCGTTCCCTACAACCTGGAACGCGATTTCGCGGCGGTCTCGCTGGCGGCCGTGATGCCGAACGTGCTGACGGTGCACCCATCGCTGCCGGTTAAGAGCGTGAAGGAACTGGTCGCGCTTGCCAAGGCGCGCCGCGGCCAGCTCCAGTACGCTTCCCCGGGATTCGGCAGCACGGCGCACCTGGCGATGGAGCTCCTGATGAGCATGTCCGGCGTCAAGATCGGGCACGTCCCGATCTTGACGCCGGACATGCTCATCAGGAGCTCCATCGCCAGGTGCGCCGTGC